>RRZU011276608.1_pt1 | contig 22564 bp, 20 predicted proteins | sample 2165561 | NCBI WGS metagenome assembly RRZU01 (sample SAMN10456909, study PRJNA506462) | wastewater metagenome | isolation source: wastewater sludge | place: USA: Moscow, Idaho | reverse complement strand
CACTGACACAAGCTGCTTTAGATACTAAGCTGGGTAAAACTGAGCCTGCTAACACACTTAGAGCTGGTGCTACAATTGACAACGTGAAAACCTCTACACCTGGGGCTGGGGCTCCTGGGACGTCTGTGGCTAACTTAGATCAGGTAAACAATAATTTCCAAGCTAAGAGCGCTGCTTCAACTCCTGTGGTATATTCTTTTACAATAGGTAGTGCCTGCAAATGCAGTAATGCTACACCTGGAAACACTCTCACTGCGTGTCCGGTATTCACCAATCTGACAGTCAATGAATACTTATCTTCGACTAATACCTGTTGATGCAGAGCGGAAAGAGAAGCAGGGGAGAGATGGACTACCTATGAGCCATATGGAACACCACCTACTAAATTATGTGTATATAGATAAAATAAAGTATAATAAGGTTGTTTGATAATAAAAATCTACAAGCACAGTACTTATAATGACTATTTTTAAAAGATAATTTTTAATTAACCTTGAAATTATCTTTTAAAATAAATAAAAATTAAGTAAAAAATATTTTTAGTTTATTATCTAATAAAACTCTTAAAAAAAGAATCAAAAAATTAAGACAATTACAGTTTTGATTTTTTTATTATTATAAATATATAAATATAAAACAAATTTGGGAATTTTTAAATACTCAAACAAGAATTTTTCTAAGAATATTTATAAAAAAAATAGAATCAAATATATTAAATAAATTTTATATTTCAAACATAAAAATTTATCAATTATGAATAATTGATTTTCATACACTAAAATAAAAACAAAAACAATTATTATAATTTTATAACCAATTTTTTATGAAAAAAACTATATTGATTTTATCATTAATATTAATAATAAGTATTATTATAAATATATTTGTAATTAAAGAAATATCATCTTTAAAATCTCAAATATCAAATTTTACTCCAAAAAATACTATTACTCAAGAACTAAAAAAAGAATGTAAAACAAATATTGAAAAGTTTAATGTAAACTGAGTAAGTATGCAACCACTTATAAAAGACAGACAAGTTATTGAAGTAGAAGAAAAATACTATGAATGCTGAAAAAACTTAACTAGATGAGATATAGTGGATGTTTCTATTTCTCCTTGAGATAGTATGATAAAAAAACTTTTATGACTTCCTTGAGATATTATAACATCAAATGATAGCTGAAATTTAGTAATAAATTGAGAAATACTTATAAACTCTGCAAAAGAAAAATATGTATTTGAAAAAGAACAAATTGATAGAATTATGTCTTTTGTAGTAGAGTGAAAACTTAGAAAAGATGTTGCTCTAATATTTTGAGATAATATTACAAATTCTATAGATTCAAGAACTTTTTGACCTATAGATTTACATGCTTTGAAATGAAAAGTAATTAAATATTAAAAAAGTATAAGTTTTTTTTTAAAACTTATGCTTTTTTCTTTAGTTTTTGACAATTCCATCTATCCAAGTAAATAATTCATCTAAATCATAATCTCAAGAATGATCTTTTGTTCAAGGTGGAGTAAAATCAACATTATATCATTTGTTTTTTAGAGTTTTATTAAAACAAAAATTATGATTTGATAAAGAAATTTTAGAGTATTTTGAAAATATTGAAAGTTTTATAGCTGAACTTGAAAAATACTGGAATTTGCTTCCAGACTGAGATAGAATTGATAAAAACTATGATATTAATCCAAATTCTAGAGAAGATTTAATTGATATTTTCTACAAAGAATTAGCTTTGGAATGATATAATATTGAAATTGATAAACATTTTATGTATTCTAAAAACTCTACTACAACTATGCAAGTTGAAAAGTATTTTTTAGATAAATTTTAACACCAAATCAAACATATTTTTTGAAGTGATGTTATATGAAATATGCCAAATTGGGCTTGAAATAGAGATAATTATTTGGAAAATAAACTGCAAAAAATATTTCTGCAAAGAAAATGATTTGATGCACCAAAAGAAATAAATATGCAAAATTTTGAAATTTATGATTTAGATATTCCTGAAATTTCATCTACTTTAGCTAGAACTAGAATAAAAACTAACTGTAAAGTTAGTTTTTATTTTTTATAAAAAATAATTTGCCAAATTAAATTTTTTAGTTTATAATCTCATCATTATTAATTAAAATATAAAAAATATGATAAGATGATTAGATGAATATCAAAAATGAAAGTGAGTTCAAGTTAATAATTTAAAAGAAGTAAATGAAGCAAAAGTGACTGAAAAAATGAATTTACACTTTTGAAAATATTCAAATGTAATTTTATGAACAAAAGTTGATGATATTTCAAAAGTTCCAAAAGAAAAAAAGAGAAATGTATTTTTTGCTGTTATGTGAGAAATGGAGACACATATTAGACAATGACATCAATTTGTTAGAGAAAAATTAGTTGATTTATCTCTAAATTTTGATAGATATTATTTACAAAATATTTACAAAAATAATATAGCTAAAATTCTTGATTCTTGAGAATTAAAAATATCTAAAGAAAATACTGATAAAATGGTAGAAAAATGAAAAAATCTTATGTCACTTTTACTTGATAAAACATCTAAAATTAGTGAGGTTTCTAATAACTCAAAAGAAAAAAATGTATTAAAAGCAGTATAAAAAACTTGATTTTTAAAAACTATATGTTACTATTTTATTCCAAAATTATATTATAAAAAAGAGGTGGAGAACATGAATAAAATAATTAAGGAATCACATGAAAATATTATAAAAGATATTGAATCTCAGTTTAAAATAGCTGTTTTGATATCAGAAGATTGAAAAAACCTAAAAAAAATTACAAATAATGTAAAAGAAAATGTTTTGGGTATTTTAAATTGTACTGTTTTTAAATCTGTAGATGAAAGAAGGAAAAAAATATCTGAAATAAGTTCAGATAATACAAAAAAAGAACAAAAAATACAATATAATAAAGAAGTTTTAGAAATAAGAAAACTTTCTTATAAAATTTCTACTAATTTTGATAAAATTTATTTAAATAATATTTGAAAAATATCAAATAATGAAAAAAAAATTTTAGAAAAATTTAGGGAAGTTATTTCTTGGCATTGAGAATTAAGAAGTGTTAAATATATTTCTGAAAAAGATAAAATAGAAATTTTAACAGCTTTATTAGATTTTTCTAAAGAAGATATTTTTTGAAAATTATCTTGAAAAGATTTACTTTCATTAACAAATGCAATAAAAGAATTATATAAAAATTGAATAAATAAATTAATAGAGGAAGATGATATTTTGTGATATTTTGATGATTTTTCTAAAATTTGATTATCAAAAGATTATAAAACAGTTTTTAGACTTTTAATTTCTTTATTTTCATATTTTGATATATATTATGAGGAAATTAGTCAAAAAATTAACAAAGATATTGAACAAATTCAAGAATCTTGGAAATTTAATAAAAAACAACAAAATACAGATAATTTTAAAATTTTAGCATATTCAAAATGATGAGAAAAAATTATTTGAAAGTAAAAAAGCCGTTTAAAAACGGCTTTTATGCATATATTTCTAAAACTTCTTTTATCTCTTCAAAAAGAGGATAAGAAATTTTTTTTATCACTTCTAAGAATTTTTTATCAGAAGTGATTTCAGCTTTAAATATAGAATTAATATTTAACGATTTTAAATCTGTTTCTACAGGAATTGTAATTACATTACAATTCTTTTTTTTAGAAGCTTTGAATAACTCTTTTTTGATTTCATTGCTTGCATTGCTAGTACAATTTGTAATTATTAGAATATTTTTCATTAAAATCACTCCTATTTATTTTTTTCTGTCTATTTTGGACAGTTAAACTAATTTATAATAATAAAAATAATAAAGTCAAAAGATTTTTAGAAATATTATAAAATACAGCAAAAAAAACTTGCAAATAACACATTTTTTCATATAATATCCCCAAGCACTACTTATACGATTGCGTAATTCTAGAAAAAGTAGGGCATTTTTTGTATTTTATTTTTTAGACAACGATTCTTTTATGCTTAAAGAAGTTACAAAAAAATGTAGTGAAGTTGGTAGTTTATATGAAATTAAATGAAGACATTACTTTACTGATGATTCGTCAGTTGCTCCAATCCCTAATTTACTAGAAGTACAATTAGATTCTTATAAAATATTTTTAGAAAAATGAATTGATTCAGCTTTCAGAGATGTTTTTCCTATAAGTGATTTTACTTGAGAAAGAATAGAAATTTATTATAAATGATATTTTCTAGAAGAACCAAAATATTCTATTGAAGAATGTAAGAAAAAAAATCTTAACTATGAAGCTCCACTAAAAGTGAGACTTGAAATGTTAAATAAAGAATCTTGAGAAATTAAAGAACAAGATGTTTATTTAGGTTGAATTCCTTTGATGACTGATATGGCATCATTTGTAGTTAACTGAATTGAAAGAGTTATTGTAAATCAAATAGTTAGATCTACTTGAATTTTCTTTACTCACGGGGAAACAGGATATACTTTAAAAATAATTCCTGCTAGATGAACTTGGTTTGAAATTGATATTGAAAAAAAATGAATTATCAATGTAAAAATTGATAAAAAAAGAAAAGTTCCAGTTTCTATATTACTTAGAGCTTTTGGACTTGAAACAAATGCTGATATATTAGATGTATTTAAAGATTTAGGTGAAGATATTATTGCTACAAATTTTGTTCCAACTTTAGATAAAGATAAAACAAAATCTAGACTTGAAGCTCTTCATACTATTTACAAAATTCTAAGACCTGGAGATTTAGCTACTGATGAAAGAGTAGAAGAATTATTCCAAACTACTTTTCTAGATGAAAAAAGATTTGATTTAGGAGAATTAGCTAGAATGAAAATCGAGAAAAAATTAGATATTAAAACAAAATATTCTGATGAAAAATGAAGATTTTTATCTATTGAAGATTTAGTAAAATCTTTAAAATATTTCATGCATTTAACTTATGAACAAGAAGGGTATAAAGTTGATGATATTGATCACCTAGAAAACAGAAGAGTTAGATCAGTTTGAGAGTTAGTTGAAGATAAAATGAAAGTTTGACTTCAAAGAATGGAAAGAATTGCAAAAGATAGAATGACTATTGTTGATTTAGAAGATGCTACTCCATCAAGTTTCATCAACTCTAGACCAGTTGTTGCTATTTTAAAAGAATTTTTCTCTTCTTCACAATTATCTCAATTTATGGATCAAACTAATCCATTATCAGAATTATGAAACAAAAGAAGACTTTCAGCACTTTGACCTGGATGAATTACTAGAGATAGAGCTTCTTTTGAAGTAAGAGACGTACATCCTACTCAATATTGAAGAATTTGTCCTATTGCTACTCCAGAATGACAAAATATCGGACTTGTATTACATATGGCTACATATGCAAAAGTTGATAAATACTGATTTTTACTTACTCCATTTAGAAAAATTAAACATTTTGTTAAAAATGATTGAGTTGATGCTGTAAATAGAATTTCACTTTGAAATATTTTAAATGATAAAGGTGATATTATTGTTCCTGAAAAAACATATATTACATCTGATATGGCAAAAAAACTTAAAGCTGAACTTTCTAAAAAAGAAATTGAAGTTAGATGATTTGCTATAAGTGAATATGAATATTTTGATGCTCACCAAGAAAGAGTTTTAGTTATTGCTGAGGCTAACTCAAAATTTGATGAATACTGAAACTTTACAAAAACAAGAATTGGTTCTAGACATAATTCAGAACCAACAATTTCTTATGTTTGAGAAGTAACTCATATAGATATTTCTCCAAAACAAATAATGAGTATGGAAACATCTCTACTTCCTTTCTTAGAACATGACGATGCAACAAGAGCTGAAATGTGATCTAACATGATGAGACAAGCTGTACCATTAATTAAAGCTGAATCTCCAGTAGTTTGAACTTGAATGGAAAGAATTGTTTGAGAATGAAGTTGATATGTTGTAAAATCTACTTGAGATTGAGAAATTATATGAGTTGATGCTAAGCATATTACTGTTTTATATGATTCTTGAGAAAAAGTTATTTATGAATTAAGAACTTTTAAAAGATCAAATCATGATGAAATTATTCACCAAAAAGCATTATTATCAAGATGAACAAAATTTAAAAAATGAGATATTTTAGCTGATGGACAATCAATTGATAATTGAGAATTAGCTATTTGAAGAAATCTTACAGTTGCATATATGCCTTGGCATGGTTATAACTATGAGGATGCTATTATTATTTCAGAAAAATTAATTGAACAAGATTATTATACATCTATACATATTAAAGAATATTCACTAGATGTTAGAGAAACTAAACTTGGGCCTGAACAAACAACTGATGATATTCCTAATGTTTCAAGTGCTAAATTAAAAGATTTAGATATTGATTGAATTATTAGAATTTGAGCTTATGTTGAAGGTTGAGATATTTTAGTTTGAAAAATTACACCAAAATGAGAACAAGAATTATCACCAGAAGAAAGATTATTAAGAGCAATTTTCTGAGATAAATCAAAAGATGTAAAAGATTCATCACTAAGAATACCTTCAGGACAATGATGAAAAGTTATTGATGTTCAAATACTTAAAAAGGAACTTTGAGATAATCTAGGTACTTGAGTATTTAAACAAGTAAAAGTATTTGTTGCACAAACAAGAAAAATCGAAGTTTGAGATAAAATGGCTTGAAGACACTGAAATAAATGAATCGTTTCAAGAATCGTACCAGCTGAAGATATGCCATTTATGGCTGACTGAACTCCAGTTGATATTATTTTAAATCCACTATGAGTAGTTTCTCGTATGAACATCTGACAAGTTTTAGAAGCTCATGCTTGAATGGCTGCAAGAAAATTAGGAATTAAAATAGCTACTCCAATTCTAAATTGATTAACAATTGAAAATATTCAAGATTTACTTAAAAAAGCTTGATGTAGTGAAGATGGTAAAGTTCAATTATATGATTGATTAACTTGAGAACCATTTAAAGAAAAAACGATGGTTTGAGTTAAATATATGCTAAAACTTCACCACTTAGTTGAAGATAAAATCCATGCTAGATCTGTTTGACCTTACTCAATGGTTACACAACAACCTTTATGAGGTAAAGCTCAAAATTGAGGACAAAGATTCTGAGAAATGGAGGTGTGGGCACTAGAGGCTTATGCTGCAGCAAACATATTACAAGAAATGATTACTATCAAATCAGATGATGTTGCTTGAAGAACTCAAGTTTATGAAGCAATAGTAAAAAATCTTCCAATTAAAAAACCAAATATTCCTGAATCATTCAATGTATTAATAAAAGAATTACAAGCATTAGCTTTAAATATCGAATTGCTTGATAAAAATGAATTAAACGAAAAAGAAACAGATATTAAACAAAGATATGAAGAAGTTTTACATATTTGAAATACTATGGATGTTGACTTTTCTGATCAATAATAAGTAACAAAAAATAAAGTGAGAATTTCAAACACTCTCACTTTCCGATTTTACAATTTTACCTTCATTATAATATGTTTGATAAAAATCTTGATAATTTTTTAAATGACAAAATAACAGATTTTTCAGAAATTAGTAAAAATATCTGAAAAATGGACATTACTAAATGAAAAAATCTTGATAACCTAGCTTGAATTTCACTTTCAGTATCAAGCCCTGAACAAATTAGAGCTTTATCTTATTGAAAAGTTTTAATTTCTGAAACTATCAACTATAGAACTCAAAGACCAGAAAGAGGATGATTATTCTGTGAACAAATCTTTGGTCCTAGAAAAAACTACGAATGTGCTTGTTGAAAATATAAAAGAATCAGATACAAATGAATCATTTGTGAAAGATGTTGAGTTGAAGTTACAAAAACTTCAGTTAGAAGAGAAAGAATGGCTCATATTGATCTATATTCTCCAGTTGCTCATATTTGGTTTTTAAAATCAGTTCCTTCAAGAGTTGGTTTAATGCTTGATTTACCAGTTAAAAAACTTGAACAAGTTGTATATTTTGCTTCATATATCGTTACTGATGTTTATAAAGATAAACTTGATGAAGCTGGGAAAAATCTAGAAGATACTTTTAAAGTTTCAAAAGCTGAAATGCAAAAAGATCTTCAAAAAGAAGTAAATGACCTAAAAATCAGAAAAGAAGCTTGAGAAATTTCTGAAAAAGATTACAAAAATACTGAAAACTTATTACTTAAAAAATTAGATGATTTAACTCTAGAATTTGAAGAACTAAGAGCAAGATTAAAAATGCTTAATGTTTGAGAAGTTATTTGAGAATTAGATTATAGAATTTTAAAAGATAGATTTCCTCATGTATTTATGGGTTGAACTTGAGCTGAATATTTAAGAATATTACTTGAAAGAATTGACTTAAATAAATATATTCAAGATCAACAAGATGAATTAAAAGTTGCTACAACTGTTAAAAGAAAGAAAATACTACAAAAAATTAAATTAGCTTCAAACCTAATTAAATCAGATCAAAGACCAGAATGGTTTATTATGCAAGCTCTTCCAATTATTGCTCCTGATTTAAGACCAATGATTCAAATTGATGGTTGAAGATTTGCAAGTTCTGACTTAAATGATTTATATAGAAGAATTATTAACAGAAACAATAGACTTAAAAAACTTATGGAACTGGGAGCACCTGATGTTATTCTAAAAAATGAAAAAAGAATGCTTCAAGAATCAGTAGATATGTTATTTACTTGAGAAACTAGAAGAAATAGAAGTTGATTTGTTTCTGCTACTAAAAAACAATTAAAATCATTAACTGAAGTATTAAAAGGTAAACAAGGACGTTTTAGACAAAACTTACTTGGGAAACGTGTGGATTACTCATGAAGATCTGTAATCGTTGTTTGACCAAAATTAAAAATTGATGAATGTTGATTACCAAAAACTATGGCATTAACATTATTTAAACCATTTGTTATTTGAAAATTAATTCAAGACTGACTTGTTTATACTGTTAAATGAGCAGAAAAAATGATTGAAGATGGAGGTAAAGAAATTTGGGATGCATTAGATGAAGTTATTGCTTGAAAATATATCCTATTAAACAGAGCTCCAACTTTACATAGACTTTGAATCCAAGCTTTCAGACCAGTTTTAATTGAATGAAAAGCTATCCAATTACACCCATTAACGTGTACTGCCTTTAATGCCGATTTCGACTGAGATCAAATGGCTGTGCATTTACCAATTACTGAAAAAGCTCAAACTGAAGCTAGAGAATTAATGGTAACTAGTAAAAACTTATTATCACCAGCTTCTGGAGATCCAATTGTATCTCCATCTCAAGATATGATTTTAGGTTGTTATTATTTAACTCAAGTTAAAGATAATGCTAAATGAGAATGACAAATATTTGCTTGAGAAGATGATCTAGCACAAGCTTATGATGCATGTGCAGTTGATTTAAGAGCTTTAATTAAAGTTAGATTAAATTGAGAAATCATTGAAACTACTTACGGAAGACTTTTATTTAGTCATATTGTTCCAGAAGGTTTAGGTTTTGTTAATGAAGTATTAAAAAAATGAGTAATCAAAAGATTATTACTTGAATCTTATGATAAATTAGGTTCTGAAATTACTGCAAAATTTGTAGATAATATTAAAAATTTCTGATATAAATATGCTACAATTTCATGACTTTCAATTTCTGCTTTTGATATGCATTCTCCAGAAAATAAAAAAGATTTACTTGCTGAAGCTGATGAAAAAGTAAAATTTATCCAAAAGAAACATTGGTTAGGATTTATGACAGATAATGAAAAATTTCTACAATCTATTAAAATCTGGGCTGAAGTTAAAAAAGTAATTGAGGCTGAAATGAAACCTCTATTTACTAAAGAAAATCATATCTTTAACATGATTGATTCATGAGCAAGATGAAATTGGTGAAACTTAACACAATTGTGTTGAATGAAATGACTTGTAGCTTCTACTTCTTGAAAAACTATTGAGTTACCAATTAAATCTACTCTAAAAGAATGATTCTCAACTCTTGAATACTTTATTGCAACACATGGTTGAAGAAAATGAAAATCAGATACTGCCTTAAAAACAGCTCAATCATGATATTTAACAAGAAGACTTGTTGATGCTGCTCAAAACTTAATTGTAAAAGAAGATGATTGTCATACAGTTTCTTATGCTACAATTGATAAAAATGGAAGTAAATCAAAATTTGCTGATTCATTTGAAGACAGAATTTATTGAAAAACTATTGCAACTGATTTATATAATGATAGTAAAGAACTTATTGTTGAAGCTTGAACTATTATTGATAAAAATGTGTTACAAATAATTACTTCAAATAATATTGAACAAGTAAATATTAGATCAGTATTAACTTGTAATACTGAAGGTTGAGTTTGTAAAAAATGTTATTGAATGGATTTAGCTTTATCTAAAGAAGTTGAATCAGGAACTCCAGTTTGAGTTATTGCTGCTCAATCTATCGGGGAACCAGGTACTCAGTTAACAATGAGAACTTTCCATTCATGATGAGTTGCTAAAGAAGGTTGAGACATGTCTCAATGATTGGCTAGAATTGAAGAATTATTTGAAGCTAGAGCTCCAAAAAATTCAGCATTACTTGCAAATATTGATTGAGAAGTTTCTATTATTCAAGAAGAAAAATATAATATTTTACAAATTACTGCTCAAGAATTAGTTAAACAAGATTATTATTATTGAGATGATTGGGAAGTATTAGTAAAAGAATGAGCTGAAGTTAAAGCTAAACAAGTTATTGCAAAAGATAAAAATTCTAAATTAAAACTTACTTGTGAAAATCCTTGAATTGTTAAAAAATTAACAGCTTGAGTTATTACAATTAAAGATAAAGAAAAAAGAGTTTCTACTTTTGAAGTAAGTCATTGAATTACATTATCTACAAAAAAATGAGATTTTGTAACAAAATGAGATAGATTAACTGAAGGTCATATCAATTTAGCAAACTTAATGGAAGTTTGAGGAATACTTAAAACTCAAGAATATATTGTTTGAGAAATTAAAGAAATTTATTCTTCTCAATGACAAACAGTTAACTCTAAACATATTGAGTTAATTGTTAGACAAATGTTCTCTAAAGTAAGAGTTTTAGATAAATGAGATTCTGAATTCTTCCCATGAGATATTGTTGATATTATTAAATATGAAAAATCTCAACAATCATTAATTGCTGAAGGAAAAATCCCACCAATTGCTGAAAGATTACTACTTTGAATTACAAAAATTTCTCTTTATACTGATTCATGGTTATCTGCTGCTTCATTCCAAGAAACAGTTAGAGTACTAGTTGAATGAGCTGTAAGTTGAAAAATTGATAAATTAAAAGAATTAAAAGAAAATGTAATTATTTGAAGATTAATTCCTGCTTGAAAACAATATAGAAAAATTAACTGAATGCAATTAGATTCTGATATTGATACTGATGATTATTATTTTGATAATGATATTCAAGAATGAGCTATCAATTATGAAGAAGAATTTGTTGATGATATTATTTTAGATGATATTCAAGAAGAAAATACTATTGATGATTTAGTTGAATAATCATAAATTAAAGATGTTGAATTCAACATCTTTAATTTTTTATAAAAAATTTTTATTTATTAACATAAAAATATATGAAAAAAACTTTTTATGTTACAACTCCAATTTATTACACAAATTGAGTTCCACATATTTGACATGCAAATAGTTCTTTGATTGCAGATATTTTAAAAAGATACAAAAAAATCTCTGGTTTTGATACAAAATTTTTGACTTGAGTTGATGAAAATTCTCAAAAAGCAGTTCTGAAAGCTCAGGAAGCCTGAATGACTACAATGGATTATCTAGATATGATGGCTGAAAAACACAAAGCTGTTTGGGATTGACTTGATATAAAATACACTGATTTCATTAGAACTACTGAGGAAAGACATCACAAATTTGTCCAAAAAGTATTGAAAAAATGCTTTGATAAATGAGATATTTATCAAGGTGTGTATGAATGAATGTATTGTATTTGATGTGAGTGATTTAAAAAAGAAGATGATTTAATTGAAAAAGATTGAAAAAAAGTTTGTCCTGACCATTTGACTGTTCCAGAAATTTTAAAAGAAAAAAATTATTTTTTCATGCTTTCAAAATACCAAACTTATTTAGAAGAATTATATGCAAAAAATCCAAATTTTGTAAATCCAAGTTTTAGATTTAATGAAGTAATTTCTTTTGTAAATAGATGACTTGAGGATTTTTCTGTATCAAGAGAAACAAATACTTTCTGAATAAAATTACCATTTGATGAAAATCAAGTAACTTATGTTTGGTTTGATGCTTTATTTAACTATTTAACAGTTTGTGAAAGTCCTGATAAAGGTTGAAATGATATGCATTTTTGGCCAGCTGATGTTCATGTTGTTTGAAAAGATATTGTTAGATTTCATGCTATTTATTGGCCAGCTATGCTTGCTAGTTATTTTGATTTATGAGAGGAAATTGACTGAATAATTCATTTTAAAGAAAGTGATTTAGAAAAGTTACCAACTCAAATTTTAACTACTGGTTATCTGACAAATGAATGAGTTAAAATGTCAAAAAGTTTAGGAAATGTTATTGATCCTGTTGTTTTTACTCGTGAGCAATACAATAAAGAATTATTAACTATTTACTTATTATCAAGTATAAATATTGGTCAAGACTGAGATTTTTCTGAAAAACAAGCAGTTTTAATGTATAATGCAAAACTTGCAAATAATTTCTGAAATCTACTTAATAGAGCAGTAGTTTTAACTTTAAAATTAGAGCTTGAAAATGGGTTAGATTGAAATATTGAAAACTATGTTATTTGAGCATTTACATGATTGGATTTTGAAGCATCTTCAATTTGATGAAAAATATCAACTGATTGATTTAAAGAAATTACAGAAGTAGATTGATCAATTACAAGTTTATTAGAACACATTAAAGTTTTATCTGTAAAAAATTTTGATCAATATAATTTAAAATATGTTTTAGATTTAAATTTTAAACTTTTAGACTCATTAAATACATATACAACTCAAAAAGAACCTTGGAAAATGATGAAAGAGGAGGGAAGACTAGAGGAAACGAAAGTTGTTCTTTATACAATTTGTGAATGATTAAGAGTTGTTGGACTTTGTTTATATTCATTTTTTCCTGAAAAAATGGCTTTAATGTTCAAAGCTTTATGACTTGAAAATTATTCTGAAATTTTAGAAAATGGAGGCTTATCTGAATTGCTTGATAAAAAAGAAATATTTAATATAAAAGAAAAATCAGATATTTTATTTGAAAAATTTGATGTTTAGAAAACAAAAAAACAAAATCTATATGATTTTGTTTTTTTGTTTTGACAATACATTTTTATAAATATAATGTCCCTACATTAAATCTTAATTTAAAAAAAATGCTTGATGTTTTTGTTACAAAAGTTGTAGATATAGCAGATGCTATGGGATATTTAGGAATACTTATTATGATGACATTAGAGTCATGTTTTATTCCTTTCCCATCAGAAGTTGCAATGATTCCTGCTTGATATTTATCAAGTTTAGGTCAAATGAATTTTTTACTTGCTTTGTTTTTTTGAACTTTATGAGTATTTTTCTGATCAAATATTAATTATTTTTTATGAAAATATTTATGACATTCTTTAATTGTTTCATTGATAACTAAATATTGAAAATACTTTTTTATAAAAGTTGAGGATTATTTAAAAGCTGAAGCAATGTTTCAAAAACATTGAAGTATAACTACTTTTGTTGGTAGATTAATTCCAGTAATTAGACAATTAATTAGTATTCCTGCATGAGTTTTTAAAATGAATTATGTAAAATTTATAACTTATACCATGATTTGAGGATGATTATGGAATTTAATTTTAATGCTAATTTGATATATTGCATGAGAAAATAAAGAATTAATTGCAGAATATTCACATTTTGCAATTTATGGAACTATTGCTTTTGTGTTAGTTTTAGTTATCTGATACATATTTATAAATAAAAGTAAAAAAGTGAAATAATCACTTTTTTTTTATTTATTTTTGTAAAAAAAATAAATTTATGTTATAATTTATGTGTAAAATTTTATATTTTAAATATTAGCCTATGTATCCACTAAAAATCCAAGAAAAATATGATAGAAATAATTTATGAAATTTAACTCATAGATTTTGAACTGTTTATTTATGAAACTATATTCCTTGAGATACAAGAGAGTTTGTTTGATCTCATCCTTGAGTAGATATTTCTCCTATAACTACAGCACAAGAAGTATTTTGTGTACTTGATTGAGAAGTTATTAAAGTTTGAGAAGATTGAGCTTATTGAAAACATGTTTTTATTAAACATACAAATGCTCCAAATCCAGATAATATGTCAAAAACTACTACTTTGTATAGTTGTTATGAACATTTAAGTGAAATTTTAGTTTGAGTTTGAAATATTTTAAAAGAATGAACTATAATTTGAAAAACTTGAAATACTTGAATAAGTTTTTGAGAACACCTGCATTTTCAAATAGATAGAGATTCTGCTCCAGATCATGCATATTGGCCTTATTCTTGAGCTGAAGCACAAGCTGCTTGAGTTTCATTTTCTGGATGAGTTGATATTTGATTATGACTTGATAAAGCTAAAGCTTTTACTATCAATCCACTTGAATATTTAGATATGGTTGATGCATATAGATGAGGAAATTATGTTAAACCAAATATTGAAATCCCAAAAGAAAATACTGTTTCAACACCAGTATTTAATTCAAGTAATGATACATCTAAAAAATTTAGTGATATTGATCCAAATGCTCCTTTTGCATGATTTTTAAATGAATTATATTCTGCATGACTTATTAAATGATATTGAGATAATACTTTTAAACCAAATAATTTAGTAACAAGATGAGAATTTTTAAAAATTATTTATGCAGTTAAACCTGCTCCTCTTACAACAGATAATACTAATTATTTTTTAGATATTAATGATTCTATGTGGCAAAAACCATATATCAATACTTGTGTTGAATTAGGAATTATTTCAAAAGATAATAAATATTTTAGACCAAATGATAATATTTCAAGAGTAGACGCTTTAAAAATAGCTATTTTACTTTATGTTTGAACTATAAATGAAGTTTATTCTCAAAGTTTTTCTGATGTTCAAGCAAATGATTGGAGTGCTCCATATGTTGAATATGCAGTAAAACATTGATTACTTGATGCTAATTGAAGTTTTTATCCATCAAAACCTATTACTAGAATGGAATTAGTACAAATTTGTGCTAGATTGAAAGGGAAGTAAAAAAAATAGAAACACAATGTGTTTCTATTTTTTAATATAATAATAAAAAAAGTACAAACTATTTAAAACTTTTTTATAATTTTTTTTAGGATTTGTTATAAGTCTAAATAACCATTCAAGTTTCAGAGTTCTAAAAATTTTTGGAGCTCTTTTTTCTGTTCAAGCCCAAAATTCAAAAGTTCATCATTGAGAAAATACTAAAAATCAGTATTTTTTTAAAATTTCTTTGTTATTTTGTGCCCAAATTTCTTGTTTTGGTGTTCAAAGTCAAGTTAAAAATATTTTTATTTTTTTAGAATTTTTTAAATTTCAAACTTTTTCAAAATCAAAATCACTAAATCAATTTTGGAAATAATAAACTTTTTTATTTAATTTTTTTTCAATATTTTCTACTGCTTTTTTTATAGTTTCTTCTTTACTTCAATACAAAACTAATTCATAGTCAGTTTTTATATTTTCTAAAAAATATATTATAAAATCAGTTCAGTTAAGGTTTTCAATATTTTTTTTATAATATTTTTTATACAAAAGTCTTAAAGCAATTCAGTCTGGAAGGAGAAAATCTCCGTTTAAAATTGTATTTTTAAATTCAGTATTTTCTTTATTTTTTCAGATAAGTCATGATGAAATCAAGTTTGCAAAATATAGATAATTTACAAAAGTATATCAAAGTTTATTGTACAAATTTAGAATTTCTCTAACTGCTTCAGATTTATCTTTTGTGAAAAGTTTTTCAAAATAATTCATAGTATTATTTTAAGAGTAAAAATTTACCTCACCACTAGCCCTCTCCTTTGGAGAAGAGGGGGATTTTAGGTGAAAAGTTAATAGAAATTTGATTTGTAATCAGAAAAATAAATAAAATGGAAGTATTTTTTTTGAAAAATTAAAAAATTCTAGCAAGCTGTACTTTGTACAGTGAGTGAATTTTTAAATTTTGAAACAAAAAGACAACATTTTCTTTATTTTTTAAACTACTTTTTGATTGTAGAAACTTATAGATGGTACTCTGTAGTTTCAATAAGTTTTGTAGTCATTTCATATATTTTTAATATTTGAAAATAAATCAATTACATTTCAAGATAGAGAAATATTTTTGATAAAATCTCATTTTTTTCAGTTTTCAATTAAATATCATTCTCAATTTAGAGAATATTTTCAAGTTGAAGCATCAACAGTGTGTAAAGCCATTAAATTTGTAAATAAAATTTTATTTCAAGCTAAAATATTTTCATCATAAGTTTTTGATTTTATAAGTTCTATATTATAAATAGATGAATTTCAAAGATTTTCAAGTCATTCTTTTAGAGCATTTTTATAATTATAAAATTTAGATAAAAATACTCATTTATCTAAAATAACAGTTTTTTTAGTTGTAACTCATTCTCAGTCAAATACTGAATTTCCTGTATATCAAGGTAAATCTGGGTTATTTATTAGAGTGAAATCATCTCCAAAAATTTTGTCTCAAATTTTATTTTTTGAAAATAAACTTACTCATTCTCTAATATCTTCAGCTCAAAGATTTTCAATAATTATATCAATAAAATCAATTACAACATCTTTATCTAAAACTATATCATAATTTCAAGAATTGAAAGTTTGATTATTTCCTGATATTTTATTTAAAATTAATTTTTCAAGTTCTTTTATTTCATCTAGATTTATATTTGGAATTCATTTTATGTCTTTGTAAATATAATCACTATCTTTTCCGAAATCATTTTCTCAAACAAGTTCTAAAGAGTAAAAACTTGAATTATCACTTTGAGTTTTTATACTTCAAAGTGAATTTATAAATATTTTTGAATAACTAACAATTCAAATTGAAAAACTTTCAATATTGATAAAATCATTGAATTTATAATTTTTTACTTTATTAAACTCATTTTCAAGCATTTGAAAATCAACGGTTTCAATTTCAGGTACACTAAAATCTTTTTCTATACTATCTGTAATTTGAGGAACAATAATATCCTTATCAAATTCAGCTAAATCAATTACTTTTAAAATTTCATTTATTCAATTTTGAATATCATTAATTTCACATCAATCAATATTATAAACTCATTTTTTATTGTTTTTGATAATATTTATATTTGTAGAAAATCAGTTTGAACTATCAACACTAATTTCTTTGTAAAGGGGAGAATATTCCAAAACTTTTTTAGTAGAAGTAAAAATATTTATAAATCAATTTACATTATTTTTTGCAAATAATTTTTGAATTTCATTTAAGTTTAATTTATCCATAATTTTTATTTAAAAAATATTAAATTCCACATTCTCAAGAACTAGAACAAGTTCAACAACCTCCACTTCCACAACTATCTCCACCTCAAACTATACTTATAAGCATTCATTTTAAATCTGCAATTTCAGGAACAATTCCTTCAAAAATCATATCTTTAAAATCAATTGATTCTTCAATAATTACAAGTGCAGGATGTTTTTGAATTCATAATTCTAAATTTAAAGCTTCATCATTCGACATTTCTGATTTTACAAAATCATCAATTCAAAGTTCAGTAATAGCTAAATTTAAATTGTTAAATAAATTTTGAGTTTCATCTCAATTTCAAGTAATAACTATTTTCATAAAATTATATTTAAAAAATAAAAAAAATAATTCCACTAAATATTTAGGGAATTATTTTAAAGTACGAAAATAAAAAATAAAATGTCATCCTGAATAAGATTTCAGGATCTTTTTAAAGGAAAAACCTAATTATAGATTCTGATTTTCATCAGAATGACAAAAGTATTTAATATTTATTTAATTACACAACTAAAAAGTCAATGTGTAAAAATTCATCAGAAACAGGTTGTCTTTGAATATCATGAAATTTAACATCCATAGTTTTCCCATTAACAACTAATGAAACAACTTCATTTTTTCAAACAACTCTAAAAGCTCTTAATAAATCAGAATTACCTAATTTAACAGAAGTAGATTCAGTTCCTTTTCCGTAAACTACACAAGGAATAACTTTAGAATCTCTTAAATCTCTAACACATTCAGTTGAATCTCTTAATTCAGCATTTAATACTATTTTTTCCATAATTATAATATAATTGAATTGTAAAATAAAATTTGTACCAACTCTGCAGTACAAAATAAGCAGAGCAATTGTATTTAAAAAATTAAAAATATCAAGTTTTTTTTATACAATTTATGTTATAGTCAATAATTCAGGTTTGAAAATCATTGATAATCAAACAAATATCATTAAAAGTCATCAAATAATATTAATAATTTTTGTGTATCTATTACTTACTGCAACTACTTTAAAACTTACCACTGAAACAGTATAGATTATTATATGAATTATTAAAAAGAAAAGTACATATAATAATAAATAAGCTAGTGAATGTAACATTCAAAAATTTTGATTTGATAAGATTGTAATGTATGTTATTGGAATTCAAACTGAACAAAACATTTCTAAAAAATTTATCAAAAATGCAACAATTGCAATTCAGCTTAAAGCAAGAAATGTTGATTTGTGTTCTAGTGCAATTTTAATTTTTTTAAAGAAGAAATTTCTTTTTTTGTCATCCATAACATCACAACCAGGTTTTTTCTTTTTAAAAGCTTCTTTTAAGCTTACAAGTCAAAAAATTAGTGCTACAGTTCAAATTATTGTTTGAATGTAGATTTTATAATATTGAGGAACAGAAGATACTCAATAAAGTAAAAATGCTAAAATTCAAAAGTAAGTTAATCATGAAACTAAAATAAAAGTTCATCAAAATAACATTAATTTTTTTCTATCTCAACTTGTGAGTACAACACTTATTAAAAATAATAAGATAAATAATGCACAAGGATTAAATCCATCTAAAGATCAAGCAACAGCTGTTAAAGCTGGTATAGAATATGCTTGAAAATCTAATTTCCCCCCAAATTTTAAATCAATTACAGAATTTGCTGCAGTAGTTATTTTTGTAGTTGTTGATGCAAAAACTGTATTAAATAATAAAAAAGGAAGTATTAATCATAAAAGTATTTTTTTCATATTATTTTATTATTTAACTAATTCGATTTTTGTTGTATTATTTTCTTGAATAATATTTGTTTTTCAAGGATATTTTTCTTCATTAAAATCTTTAATAATTGGTAATATTGTATCTTTATTTAAAGTTTTATCAGTAGTAAGTGCATCTAATTTTTTTACAATATCTTCAGTATTAACTCAAACAAATCATTCATCTCAAATTAGTGAAGCAGGAATATTTGTTAAACGAATTCATTTTTTATCTGCAACATATTGCATTAAATCAGAATTTCTTTTACTATGCCAAACTTCAAAATCAATTAATTCTACATTTGGATATTTTGGTAATATTTCCGTCCAAATTTCTTTTTGTTTTGCACAAGCTGGACATTCAGCACCGCGGAAAAAATAAATTTGGATTTTCGAATCATCCTTTGTGAATAATACAGGTCATTCATCTTTTGTACAGCTTGTTAATGCAAATATTCCTATTAATAAGCTTGCTAATATTTTTTTCATAATTATTTGTTAAATATTAATTTAATTCTTCAAAGATTTTTTTTAGTTCTTTTTTTGAAACTTCTCACACAATTCTTGTTAATTCATTATTATTGTCATTATAAACAATAAAAACAGGCAAAGTATTTCAAATATCAAGTGATTCAAATTTTTCTTTATCATTATCAAAATCATAATTTGTAATATCATCAATATTGTATTCTTTTTCTATGTCAGAAAAAATAGCTCTCATAACTATGCAAGAAGCACACCGAATAGCTCAAATTTTTGTTATTTTCATATTTTTTTTGTTAATTATATTGAATAGTAACCTATTTTAAGATTCTGATTTTCATCAGAATGACAAAATAAACTAAAAGTTTGTCATCCTGAACTAAAAGCCTGTCATCCTGAACTAAAAGTTTGTCATCCTGAACTCGATTCAGGATCTATTAATTATTCTTTACAACAATCAATTACATTTCAAATCAAATTTGCTTGATTTCAGCTAGTTCAAGTTGAAATATCATTTGTTCAAATCATATCTAAAACAAGTCCCCAAAACATACAGTACATATCGTATGCTTCTCTAAAAAATGTTTCAGCCATTTCATTTTTTCAAGATCAAAGTTGTTTTGTTGCAACTTCCATAAGTCTCATTGAAGTAGCTAACATATGTTTAGCTGTACACCGAACTTCTCCTTCATATTCTTTAATAATTTGTTTTAAAAGCTTTTTTCTCTTTTCTCTAACTTCTTTTAGTAAATTTAAATATTTTGGTTTATTTGTTTTTGAAAATGAAAAAAATAAATGTTCTTCAATACTTATTAAATTCATAACTGCAATAACCAAATCTTGTTCTAAAGAAAGGTCAAAATCATCTGCTTTTCTTAGATTATCAACTTTTTCAATTAACTCATTAAGAGTGTATTGTTTTTGTTCCATATTTATAATATTTTATTAAAATAAATTCACAAAAAGCAGTATATAAAAAAATATTATAAAATCAATTTTTTATCAGATTTTATACCTGCATAGGAGGTATTATATTTAATTATTTTTTAATTGCAATTTTTTATTGAATTTTTAATATAATGTCTTATTATATATTTATTAATGGGAATGAAAACATTCATTCCTTACAAAAAATTATAAAAATACAAAATACAGAGATGTTGCATTACAACATCTCTACGAAAAAATATTTTAAATACAATAAAATAATTATGTAGGGAACGAATATTTTCGTTCCGTTTAAAAAATTAAATTAAAAAAAATGTTTAACCCATCAGAAAAACAACTTCAAGCAATTGCAAATATGGAAAGATTTGCTTGAATTAATTCAAATAAAACTAGATTTGAATCAAAAACAGAATTCCAAAAATATTTTGAATTATTGCAACAAAAATCTTCTAAAAAATCTTGAATTTTAACAGCAGTAACATCCGGAACTACAACTTTTGAAAAAATAGCAAAAGCTAAAGCAGAAAAAAAAGATAAATATTATGCAAATTATGAAATGCTAAAAAATTATTGATTAAATTATTTAACAACATATTTCCCAACAAAACAAAAGCTTTTTGATCAATTATCTACAAAAACTTCTTCTAAAGAAAATGTAGAAAAAGTTTTTAATAGCATAAAACATCTTATTAATGAAGAAAAAATGATTCAGTCATATATTGATTTATTTGTAGTTTGAGGTAAAAATGTGGTTTATATAAAAACTAAATTATATGCAAAGAAGTTTGATAAAGAACTTATTTTAAAACATATAGATATTTTAAAAAATACTGAAAGTTTACTTGATGAATCAAAACTTTTTAGACAAATTTTAAGCTATAAAAATAAATGAAAATCATCAAGTTATGTTAAACATAAATTTATTGAAAGAGAAGAAGATAAAGAAATAGTTGAAAAAGTAATTTCTGAAGTATTTTGAGATGATTGAGAATTAGAAAATATTAAAAAAGAACTAGAAAAACTACAAAATAAATGATTTGATAAACAAAAAATTATTACTAAATTACTTTCTAAATGATTTAAGTATAATATGATTAAAAATATTTTGTAAAAATTTAAATAAATAATATAATTAAAATGTTATTATAAATAATCAAATTTCAATGCAAAAAAATAAAAAACAAGCCTTTACATTAGTAGAATTAATAATAGTAGTAACAATACTATCTATTTTATGAACGATAGGATTTTTATCTTTCCAAGGATATACAAAAAATGCAAGAGATTCAAGTAAAATAGCAACACTAAAAAAAATAGAAACATGATTGGAATTATATTATATAAAAACATGATTGTATCCATTACCTGATAATAAAAAATTGTGAACATTTTCTTGAAGTAATATAGTATATTCATGAGAAATAAAAACACCACTTCAACAAATATTAAATATATCAAATCTGCAAGAAACTAATGTGAAAGAAGATAAAATAAATTATTGAATAAGTTATAATCAAAAATATTATCAATTAGGAGTAGAGTTAGAAAATACAATATGATATACTAAAATAGTACAACAAACATATGCTGAAGATCAAAGTAATAATAGTTATGTACTATGAAATTATAATTGATTGTATTATGATTGAAAAAAAATATATAATATACCAAGCTTAATAATAAATTGAAGTTGAGAAACAATACAATTAGAAGATACACAAACACAATATGTATTAAATAACCAAAAAAGTAGT
>RRZU013194320.1_pt1 | contig 22565 bp, 23 predicted proteins | sample 2165561 | NCBI WGS metagenome assembly RRZU01 (sample SAMN10456909, study PRJNA506462) | wastewater metagenome | isolation source: wastewater sludge | place: USA: Moscow, Idaho | reverse complement strand
GTACGAATCGCTGCACCACTGATTAAGACTTTACCCGCGGCAAAACATGCCGCATTCAGCTGGCCACGAATAGTGAAGTTATCTGTACAGTCGAGCACCAGATCCACCGATTGCAACAATACCGGCAGATTATCTTGGTCGAGTTTATCGCTCACGGTATGCACAGCAATCTGCGGATTTAAGGCGTGTAAGCGCGCTTGTGCTGACTGCACTTTCAGAGCGCCGAGCGCAGAACTATCATGCACAATTTGCCGCTGAAGATTAGATAAGTCGAGGCGATCAAAATCAGCTAAATACAGCTCTCCCACTCCAGCAGCAGCCAAATACAATGCTACTGGCGAACCCAGACCACCTAAACCAACAATTAATACTTTGCTATTTTTTAAGCGTAGCTGCCCAGCAATATCAACATGTTGCAAGAGGATTTGACGGCTATAACGCAGTAACTCTTCATCATTTAACATGGCAAGCGATAACCTAAGACAAGAAGGAAAGGCGCCCTAAACTGATCCGTTCATGGCCGCCTAAATCACGCTGACTGCTGACATCCATAAAACCAGCCTGAGTTAAAAGATCACGTACGGCAGCGGCTTGATCAAAGCCATGCTCAAGCAGCAACCAACCATCAGCCACTAAATAAGCCGGCGCTTGCGCGATAATGAAGCGTAAATCATCTAAGCCATCAGGGCCTGAGATTAAGGCACTCAGCGGTTCAAAGCGCAGATCACCTTGAGCTAAGTGCGGGTCGTTTTCGGCAATATAAGGCGGGTTACTGATGATTAAATCATAGCGCTGATCAGGTAAAGCACTGAACCAATGGCTGTGCAAAAACTGCACATTGGTTAGCTGCAATTGTTGCTGATTACTCTGCGCCAGCGCCACGGCTGACTCAATACGGTCGACACCCGTCAATTGCCATTGCGGGCACTCACTGGCCAAAGCCAACGCAATAGCCCCGCTGCCCGTACCTAAATCCAAGACCTGCAAAGGACGATTCACATTAGCAATCTGCAGGGCGGCTTCAATCAATAATTCAGTATCTGCACGCGGAATCAAGGTGTGCTCGGCCACTTGTAAATCCAGGGTCCAAAAGCCTTGGCGACCTAACAAATACGCCACAGGTTCACCTTGCAAGCGCCGCGCAAAGAGTGCTTGGTAAGCGGCCTCTTGCTCAGCACTGATGGTTTTATCGGGCCAGGTATACAAATAACTGCGCGGTTTATCGAGCACAAAAGCGAGTAATAACTCAGCATCCAGCTGCGCCGTCGGCGAATCAATCTGTGTCGCTTGAGCTAACAACTGGTCAATGCGTGTCATCACAATTAATCGCCTAAGGCAGCCAACTGATCGGCCTGATATTCGAGCAGCAGTGGATCAATAATCTGCTCCAGACTGCCACTGATCACGTCCGCCAAAGAATACAGAGTTAAGTTAATGCGGTGATCAGTCACGCGCCCCTGTGGGAAGTTGTAGGTACGAATACGCTCAGAGCGGTCGCCACTACCCACTAAGGATTTACGTGTATCAGACATTTCTTGCGCAGCAGCACTGCTCTGTTGATCTTCTAAACGTGCCGCTAACCAACCCATCGCCCGGGCACGGTTTTTGTGCTGCGAACGCTCTTCCTGACACTCAACCACGATACCACTGGGTAAGTGAGTGATACGTACCGCAGAATCCGTTTTGTTCACGTGCTGACCACCAGCACCTGAGGCGCGGTAAGTATCGACACGTAAATCAGCTGGATTGATTTCAATCGCTGCTTGCTCGTCTGGCTCAGGCAATACAACAACCGTACAAGCTGAGGTATGCACGCGGCCTTGTGATTCAGTTTCTGGCACACGCTGCACACGGTGAGCGCCGGATTCAAACTTCAGGCGACCATAAACATTATCGCCTTCAACGCGGGCAATCACTTCTTTAAAGCCGCCGTGTTCACCCGCATGCTCAGATAAAATCTCTACACGCCAACCGATACGCTCGGCATAGCGTAAATACATGCGAAATAAATCACCAGCGAAAATCGCCGCCTCATCACCGCCGGTGCCAGCACGCACTTCTAAGAAGACGTTACGGCCATCATTAGGGTCTTTAGGTAGCATCAAGCGTTGCAACTTGGCCTCAATAACCTCTAAAGCAGCGCGGCACTCAGCGACTTCTTCAACGGCCATCTCGCGCACATCCAAGTCAGGGTCTTTAAGCATGCCCTGCGCTTCTTCAAGATCGCTGCTGGTTTTACGCCAGGTTTGAAAGGTCATTACCACAGGCTCTACCTCCGCATACTCTTTGGAGTAAGCGCGGTATTTATTTTGATCACTGATCACCTGTGCATCGCCTAGTAACGCTGTGAGTTCTTCATAGCGTTCTTGCAGACGGTCTAAACGATTGACTAACGACGCTTTCATTAATTCGAGTCACCTGTTGTTAAACCAAATAATTCCTGCGCAACCGCCAGCGCCTCACACCGACCATCAGCAGATAAACGTTTTAATTGCACACTGGGCGCATGCAGCAATTTATTTGTTAAGCCGCGCGCTAAAGCTGCTAAGGCATCTTCAGGTGATGCGCCATTGGCTAAAGCACGTTGTGCTCGCGCCAACTCTTCGTCACGCAAACGCTCACCTTGCTGGCGATAAGCACGCAACACATCAACAGCTTCCAGCTCACGCATACGCTGCATAAAGTCTGAGGTGCCGCGCACCACCAACTCTTCAGCAGCTTTAGCAGCACCTTGACGGCTTTTTAAGTTTTCCGTCACCACTTCATGCAGATCATCGACACTGTATAAATACACGTCATCGAGCTCACCCACTTGCGGTTCGATATCACGTGGCACGGCAATATCGACCATAAAAATGGGCTTATGTTTACGTAATTTTAATGCGCGCTCAACCGCACCTTTTCCTAAAATAGGTAATTGGCTCGCAGTCGAACTGATCACAATATCGCTATTCACTAACGCATCAGGGATGTCTGATAGCAAAATTGCCTGGGCACCAAACTCACTTGCTAAGGCAGTGGCGCGCTCTAAGGTGCGATTGGCTACCACAATTTTCTTCACGCCTTGCTCAAACAAGTGCCGCGCTACCAAAGTAATGGTTTCACCAGCACCCACCAACAAAGCCTGACTGTGGCTCATATCAGTAAAAATCTGTTTGGCTAAACTGACCGCAGCAAAGGCCACTGACACCGGGTTTTCACCAATCGCCGTATCAGTACGCACAGTTTTAGCCGTGCTAAAGGTGGCCTGAAATAAGCGCCCTAAAATTGGCCCCAGCGTGCCGGCCTCTCGCGCCACAGCATAGGCAGACTTAATTTGCCCAAGAATTTGCGGCTCACCTAAGACCAGTGAGTCCAAACCACAAGCAACGCGCATCATATGCTGCACCGCCTGATCATCTTGGTGAACATAAGCACAGGCTTGCAGATCCTCCACTGGCACCTGATGAAACTGCGCCAACCACTCAAGCACAGCTTGCGGCTGTGCGTGCTCCACTTCTAAGTAGAGTTCACTGCGGTTGCAGGTCGACAAAATCGCGGCTTCGCGACTGCCCACGACGCGACATAGCTGACGCAACGCCTCAACTAATTGTTCTGGGCTAAAGGCCACGCGTTCGCGGACCGCCACAGAAGCCGTTTTATGATTAATTCCAAGTGCAATAAAAGCCATGCAACGTCGCTAAAGGGGATTTAAAGCAGGGGATTGTCCTACTTCAAAGCCTTCAGAACAACCTCCCCAAACAAAACACAATACTAAGTGTAAGAAAAAGCATATATTTTAGACCATTACATGCACAGCCACCCACTTTAGCAGCGCTTCAAGGTGAAGCTCAAACTTAGAGTGCCGCGCGTGTTGCCTCTGCATGTGTCATGATGCAGCTATTCTAACTTGTCTTGCCTTGTACTTATGAATAAATATTTAAGCCTTATTTCCATCAGCTTGATTTTATCAGGCTGCCAAGCCCTAGCGCCGGATTATGATTCCAGCCTAGACGGCATACATACGCCTGCAGCCAGCCATGATACTACCGATCAAGGCTCAGTGGATTTTTCACCTGAGACACTGATCAGTTTATTAGCAGCCGAGATTGCTGGGCAGCGCGATCGTTTTGATATCGCGTCGGACAACTATAGCGAACAAGCGCAACTCACAGGCGACCCTGGTGTTGCCGAGCGTGCTTTTCGTATTGCGGAATATCTTGGTGAAGACCAGCGTGCACTCACTAGTGCACTGATTTGGGCTAATGCTGCACCTGAAAACTTAGAAGCGCAACGTTACGCTGCTATTCAACTGGCCCAAGCGCAGCGTTTTGATGAAGCCTTGCAGCGTATGGAAACAGTACTTGCCGCCCAAGGTGACACCCAATTTGATTTTCTAGCGCTCACCGCAGCTCAGTCCGATGACAAAACTCGACAAGCGCTACTACAAAGTTTTGATCGCCTGCTAATCAAACACCCACACAATCAACAGCTGTTATTTAGCAAAGCTATCTTACTGAGCCAAGACGAGCGCAACGAAGAAGCTTTACAACTCCTTGAAGAGCAACCTAAGAGATATGCAGTACCCGCAACTCTACTGTTAAGAGCACGCCTATTAAGTCAACTCAATCGCAGCGAAGAAGCCTTACCTTTATTACGCACCGCATTGAAAAAGTACCCTGACGATACACGTCTGCGCATGACCTACGCTCGCCATCTGATTGAGTTAAACCGTTTAGAAGAGGCGCGCGCAGAGTTTCTTGAGCTGCTACAACAGTCACCCAATGACGATGACCTACGCTTCTCGCTTGCACTTATTAATATGGATTTAAATGCTTGGCGCGAAGCGCAAGTGTATTTAGAGGAACTTCTCGAGCACGGCAGCCATACTAATGCCGCTTATTTCCATTTAGGTCGCGTTTTTGAAGAGCTAGAAAATACACAACAAGCCATCGAGGCTTACAAAGCAGTGCAGCCTGTAGAAGGCTACCTAGCCTCACAGCAGCGCATTATCACTTTGCTGCTGGCTGACCAACGCTTAAAAGAAGCCACCACATATTTTGATACTCAGCGCATTGAGCAGCCGAGTCTTGCGATTCAACTGTATTTAATTGAAGTTGAAAATCTGGCTAATAATAACCAGGTTGAAACAGCATGGTTGCGTATCAACCAAGCGCTGGATGATTTCACTGATGATCCAAGCCTGCTATATACCCGCGCTATGATCGCTGATAAGCGCAACGATTTGGCACAATTGGAACAGGATTTACGTTTAATTATTAAGCGTAACCCCAAGAGTGCTATGGCGCTCAATGCACTTGGCTATACTTTAGCTGACCGCACCGACCGTCTAGAAGAAGCGCGCCAACTGATTGAGCAAGCCCATGAACTGGAACCCAGCGATGCCGCTATCACAGACAGTTTAGGCTGGGTGTATTACCGCCTCGGTGATCTTGTCACCGCAGAACGTTTGCTACGCGAGGCTTTTGCAAGTTTTCCTGATGCAGAAGTGGCCGCTCACCTTGGCGAAGTCCTATGGCAACAAAATAAACGCGCCGAAGCACGCAAAATCTGGAACAAAGCCTTTAAAGCCCAGCCTAATGACACTGTATTAATCGAAACCATCCAGCGCCTCACGGATAAGGAGCCATAAATCCATGCGTTTTTCTAGCTTAATGGTATTAGGCCTACTCTTAGCGCTCAGTGGTTGCAGCCACTTTTCCTCACAGGAACAAGTGGCTGGCAGCGGCAAGCCAAGCTCCTGGCAAGCCCATAAAAAATCAATCACCCCCATTGATGCTTGGCAAATCAATGGCAAACTCGGCATTCGCAGCGCGCAAGACTCAGGCAGCGCGGTGTTGTTTTGGTTACAACGCCAAGACTACTTTGATATCCGCTTATCCGGCCCGCTCGGTCAAGGCTCAACTCGCCTGACCGGTCGCCAAGGCGCTGTCAGTTTAGACATAGCTAACCGCGGCACTTTCCAAGCCCACTCTGCTGAAGTTTTAATGCAAGAGCAGCTGGGCTGGAGCTTACCGGTTGAGAATTTACTGTGGTGGGTGCGCGGCTTACCTGCACCTCAGAGCAAGAGCAAAGTGCAACTTAATAGCGATAGCCGCCTAGCCAGCCTAGAACAAGATGACTGGCACATTGAATACTTGAGTTATCGCATTGAAAATGGTCTGGCTATGCCTGAACGCATTAAACTCAGTGGCGCAAACTTAAACATCACTTTAGTGATTAAACAATGGCAAGCACGGCAGCTAGGTCAGTAATCTTATGTACGCACAAGCCCCAAACATCTGTTCACAACCCAGCATTGCAGCGCAGTTAAGCCTACCCGCCCCCGCCAAACTGAATTTAATGCTGCATATCGTTGGGCAGCGCGCTGACGGCTATCATTTGCTGGAAACTTTATTTCAATTTTTAGATTACGCCGACACCCTGCACTTTAATCCCCGCAACGACGGGCAGATTATTTTGCATACACAGATTGCCGGCGTGCCCCATGACGACAATTTGATTGTGCGGGCTGCTCGTTTACTGCAGCAACACACCGGCACAGGGCAAGGTGCTGATATTTGGCTGGATAAGAAATTACCGGTGGGCGGTGGCATTGGCGGTGGCAGCTCCAATGCTGCCACGACTCTAGTAGGACTTAATCACCTCTGGGGCACGCAGCAACCTCTAGAAACCTTAGCGCAACTGGGCTTGAGTTTAGGCGCTGATGTTCCCGTTTTTGTCATGGGCAAAGCCGCTTTTGCGCAAGGCGTGGGTGAAAAACTGCAACCGGTAGATTTGCCAGAACCTTGGTATATAGTGGCTGTCCCACCTGTTTCAATCAGCACCGCAAAAGTATTTTCAGATAAGTGCTTGACACGTAACACTCCCCCGACTAATATACGCACCGTTCTCAAGCAAAGCGGTCACAATGATTGCCAAGCAGTAGTTGAGGAGCGTTATCCAGATGTACGTAACGCTTTGATCTTGCTAAACAAATATGTTGAAGCTCGATTAACTGGAACTGGAAGTTGTATATTTGGTAGCTTGCAAAATAAAAAACAAGCTGTTAACATAGCAACCCAGATTTCAGAGTCACTACCAAGCTTTGTAGCACAAGGCGCAAACACTTCGATGTTGCACCGGACACTGCAAAACTTAACTGAAAACTAATCTTTAGATTTTATAGTATAAAAATCTATAGGGGCGTCGCCAAGCGGTAAGGCAGCAGGTTTTGATCCTGCCATGCGTTGGTTCGAATCCAGCCGCCCCTGCCATATTACGAAACCTTCGTGGTTTCGCGTTAATCGCGAAGTTACGAAGGTTTTTTTCGTCAGGTCCACCCTCAGTAAAAAACAGGTACTGCGCGTGTCGAAGATGATGATCTTTACGGGGAACGCAAACCCCGACCTCGCCCGCCGTGTAGCGGAGCAACTTTATATCCCACTTGGTGATGCATCTATCGGTAAGTTTTCCGATGGCGAAATCAGTGCGGAAATCAACGAAAACGTACGTGGTAAGGATGTATTCCTAATCCAGCCAACTTGCGCACCTACCAATGATAACCTCATGGAACTCATTGTGATGATTGATGCATTCCGTCGCTCCTCAGCGTCGCGCATCACAGCAGTGATTCCTTACTTTGGTTATGCTCGTCAAGACCGTCGTCCACGCTCTGCCCGTGTAGCTATTAGCGCAAAAGTTGTTGCTGATATGTTGTCAGGTGTTGGTGTTGACCGCGTACTGACTGTTGACTTGCATGCTGACCAAATTCAAGGCTTCTTTGATATCCCAGTTGACAATATTTACGGTTCTCCAGTGTTAGTGGATGATATCCAAGCCCAACGCTTTGAAAATCTAATGATTGTTTCTCCGGATATTGGTGGTGTCGTTCGTGCACGTGCTGTAGCCAAATCTCTAGGCGTTGACCTTGCTATTATTGACAAGCGTCGCCCCAAAGCTAACCAGTCTGAAGTGATGCACATTATCGGTGATGTTGAAGGCCGTACCTGCATTTTAGTGGATGACATGGTCGATACAGCAGGTACTTTATGTACTGCTGCTAAAGCTTTAAAAGATCGTGGTGCATCACAAGTACTCGCTTATTGCACACACCCTATTTTATCTGGCCGAGCGATCGAGAATATCGAAAACTCACTGCTTGATGAAATTGTGATTACTAACACTATTCCGCTGTCCGCTGCTGCCCAAGCCTGCTCGCGCATTCGTCAACTCGACATTGCCCCAGTGGTTGCTGAAGCTGTACGTCGTATCAGCAATGAAGAATCGATTAGCGCAATGTTCCGTTGAACATGGCGCAATCAACAACCGCCTAACTATATTTAGGCTTCAACAACCCCGCTCGTCACTGGTCGCAAGTTGACGGGCGTTGTTGTTTTTCTGGAGAGATACACATGAGCGATTTTACACTTAACGCACAAGCACGTAATGACTTAGGGAAAGGTGCGAGCCGCCGCCTACGTCGTAACGCAAATCTGATTCCTGCTGTAGTTTACGGTGGTGAAACAGCGCCTGTTTCTGTGAGCCTAGAAACTCGTGAAGTAGCTAAATTGCTACTCAACGATGCGGCTTACAGCAGCATTTTGTCATTGAACATTGATGGCAAAAAAGAAAACGTACTGATCAAAGCGCTGCAGCGTCACCCAGCAAAAAACTTTGTTATGCACGCTGACTTTATCCGTGTTATTGCTGGCCAGAAGCTGACCACTATCGTTCCAGTTGTATTACTGAACGAAGAAAACTGTGTTGGCGCGAAAACAGGCGGCGGTGATATCTTCCGTCTAGCAACTGAGCTGGAAGTGACTTGTTTACCACAAGACCTGCCTGATGCAATCGAAGTTGACATGCTCAATGTTAACGTTGGTGAAATCGTTCACTTGGCTGACCTTGTTGCACCTAAAGGTGTTGAGTTCACTGCCCTAGCGCACGAGAACAACATTGCAGTAGCAAGCGTACAAGAAGCACGCGTTAACGTTGTTGAAGACGAAGAACAAGATCAGCCTGCTGATGCAGCAGCTGAAGGCGAAGCAGAAGAGAAGTAATTTCTCGCTGTTTAACCTGTAAGACAAGGAGCTCCCGTAGTGAATGCTGTTCAACTGATCGTCGGCTTAGGTAACCCAGGCCCAGAATACGACCAGACCCGGCATAACGCGGGAGCTTTTTTTGTTGAGCGTCTTGCTGAAAAGTATGGCGTTAACCTTAGCTTTGATAAAAAGTATTCTGGTCTGACCGGAAAGCTTAATCATCAAGGCCGTGATGTTCGTTTATTGATTCCGACCACCTACATGAATCGTAGTGGTCAAGCCGTTGCCGCACTGGCGAATTTCTTCCGTATTCAACCTGAAGAAATCCTCGTGGCCCATGATGAGCTGGATATGCCCCCGGGCATCAGCAAACTCAAATTGGGTGGTGGACACGGTGGCCATAATGGTTTGCGCGATATTATTGCGTGCCTGGCCAATCAAAAGAATTTTTATCGTTTGCGTATCGGTATCGGCCACCCAGGTCACAGCAGCCAAGTGTCTAACTATGTCCTAGGCCGCGCACCACGCAACGAGCAAGACTTAACACACACCAGTATCGAATTCGCCCTTGGCGTAGTGCCTGATCTTCTTGACGGTAATATTTCCCGCGCAATGCAGCAGCTACACAGCCAAAAGGCTTGACTCTTTTCTCCCGAGGAAATCATCATGGGATTTAACTGCGGTATCGTGGGTTTGCCCAACGTTGGCAAGTCGACCCTCTTTAATGCCTTAACTAAATCAGGCATTGCTGCCGAAAACTTTCCATTCTGTACCATCGAGCCGAATACGGGCATCGTTGCTGTACCTGATCCTCGCTTAGCTCCGCTAGCTGAAATCGTGCAACCCGAACGTGTTTTACCCACCACCATGGAGTTTGTGGATATTGCAGGCCTAGTTGCTGGCGCATCTAAAGGTGAAGGTTTAGGTAATAAGTTCCTGGCCAACATTCGTGAAACCGATGCTATTGCGCACGTGGTACGTTGTTTTGAAGATGAGAACGTTATTCACGTATCCAACTCTGTGGATCCTAAGCGTGATATTGAAATCATCGACCTTGAGCTGATTTTTGCCGACCTTGATAGCTGCGAAAAGCAACTGCAGCGTGTCGCTCGTAACGCCAAAGGCGGTGATAAAGATTCAGTCGCACAAAAAGCCTTGCTTGAGCAACTGATCAGCCACTTTACTGAAGGCAAACCAGCCCGCTCATTACTGAAAAGCTGGAGCGAAGATGAAAAGCAGCACGTGCGTAGCTTTCATTTACTGACTGTGAAGCCAGTGATGTATATCGCTAACGTAGCTGAAGATGGTTTCGAGGATAATCCTTTGCTGGATATCGTCCGTGCCATTGCTGAAGAAGAAGGCGCCATTGTCGTTCCGGTCTGTAATAAAATCGAAGCTGAAATTGCTGAGCTTGATGACGGCGAAGAAAAGGATATGTTCCTTGAAGCGCTAGGCCTAGAAGAGCCTGGTTTGAATCGTGTAATTCGCGCAGGCTATGAGCTGCTTGGACTGCAAACCTACTTCACTGCTGGTGTTAAAGAAGTCCGCGCTTGGACCACCAAGATTGGTGCAACTGCTCCTCGTGCAGCAGCAGCGATCCACACTGACTTTGAGAAAGGCTTTATCCGCGCAGAAGTCATCGCTTATAACGACTTTGTTCAGTACAAAGGCGAAGCCGGCGCTAAAGAAGCGGGTAAATGGCGCTTGGAAGGTAAGGAATACATCGTAAAAGATGGCGACGTAATGCACTTTAGATTCAACGTGTAAACAGCAAATGTAACCTCAGCTAACTGACGCATACTCAATGCGTCAGTTAGCCATATCACTCAGCCTGCTCTGGCTGCGACAATTCACGACTGATCCGCTCGTGGGTGTAACAAATCTCAGTTTTACCATGCGGCGCTGGTTTACCATCCGACCCCATATTCACAAATACCATCCGCTCAATCGTTAAAATATTCTTGTGGGTAATTTTATTACGCACCACACAGCGCATCGTAATCGATGTCCGCCCAAAGGCTGTCGCTGTAATACCCAGCTCAATAATGTCGCTTTGTTGCGCAGAACTGAGAAAATTCACTTCAGAAATCAGCTTAGTGACGACCTTTTGATTGCCCAACTGCACAATGGCATAAATCGCCGCTTCTTCATCAATCCAGCGCAATAAACTACCGCCAAATAAAGTCCCATTAGGATTTAAATCCTCAGGCTTGACCCATTTACGTGTGTGAAAACTCATCTTAACTCTCCAAATAAGAATACCACTAGAGCAACAACAGCTTCTGAGCTCAACAGCCTTGCCCCAAAGTAACACCCCGCCAACTTAATCGACATGATTACGCTGATACACCTGCGCACCCATGGCTTGAATCTGCCCTTCAATCAAAGCTTCAAAGGGCTGCAACAGCGCACTAAAATCTTGCTCAGGTTCTAAAATACTTAAAGCATAGTGCACCGCCTCAACAGTGGCTAAGGCATCTGCGCTGGGCGCTTTACGTAAGCGATAGCGACTGCTCAACCCTAACGGCAAGGTCACTCGCGGCAAGGCTGCCAGCAGCGGATTACAGTGCAAAATCTTGCGCGCCTTACGCCAAGTTCCATCAGGCACAACCAACAATAAAGGCAGCTCAGTAGCTTGGTAAGCTGATAATGCTTGGGCCTGCTCCCCAGGAAACAACACACAAGCACGATAGCTTGGCTGCTGTAGATACTGCTCAAGGTTATCCACAGTTTCGGCAATCACCCATTGTGCATTTTTCAAACCCAGCGCGACAAAACGCGCCGTATTTAAGGCGTGCTTAGTCTCATCTGGATGCTGTACAACCAGAACTTGAGTACGGCTGGGCAATGATGGAATTAAGCTGCATAAACAATGTGCCAAAGGCCTAAAGCAGCGTTGGCAACACTGCCGCCCAGCATTATGATTATTCATTGCCGCGACAATCTAAACAGTAAATGATAAGTGCAACCTCAAATTTTTAGTGCAAAGTACGCTTTTACTATACTTATAACGTATCTATCAAAGTAGGAACAAGCCATGCGCACACTCGCATCTCTTGGTGCTTTATTTTGCACAGCCATTCTAACCCAGAGCATCAGTGCTGCAACTCACACTGATGCGCTCAAGCAAAAAGCCGCCGCTTTAATGGATACAGTACAACAGGCCAAAGAAGATGGTGGCCCGGTCGCTGCAGTTGCTGCTTGCCAAACTTTAGTGCCTGATATTGCTGCAGCCCTCGATGAAAAATACCCGAACGACATGGCTCGCGGTTACTCTGCAGGCGTGGTGCATGGTGCATGGTGCATTTACGCTACGCCATATAGGTCAAAGCCAATAACAACCCGCTCCTCGCTAGCGCCGCAGGAGCACTTTAGCGCTACACCTGCCAGTCTCTGCGCAGAGTCAGTCACACCTGATTTGCGCCCTACTCTTAACGCTAGAAAACTGCACAAGACTTTTTACCCCATGGCGCGAACCCCGTACACTGTGCGCTTGTATACTTTGAATACGGAATTAAACCGTGGAAACCATTATTTACGAAGCTCTGGGCATTGGCTTACTGCTGGGCACTCTTTTAGGTTTAACCGGTGCTGGCGGCTCGCTAGTGGCTTTACCTCTACTGCTCAGCCTGCATTTACCTTTGCGTGATGCGATCGGCGTCAGCCTCGGCGCTGTCAGTTTATCTGCACTAATTGGCGCCATCGGACGCTGGCGGGCAGGTGATGTGCATCTTGTCCCCGTGGTGTTACTGGCTGTCAGTGGTTTGCCAGGCAGCTGGATTGGCCAGCAATTAGGACAGCTCATAAGTGAGTTTTGGCTGGTCTTAGGTTTTTGTGTATTGGTGCTCTGGTCAGCATGGCGCATGTGGAGCAACGCCAGTTTGCCTGAACAATCAGAGAAAAAACCCCTCAACCGCGGCATGTTAGTTGTGGTGGGTTTATTCGTTGGCGTGTTATCCGGCCTGATGGGCGTGGGCGGTGGCTTCTTAATTGTGCCGGCACTGCTGTGGTTTAGCCCGCTGTCGATGCTAGCGGCAACCGCCACATCCATGGCTGTGATTGCTCTGGTATCGGGCGCAGGCTTTTTAATGTATTTCAGCGCGGCACAACCGCCGATGCAGCTATTAGTCGGACTCACTGTAGGTGGTGCCTGCGGCGTATTACTAGGCAACAAATTAGCCACGCGTCTGGGCGGCCCCATACTGCAGCGTATTTTTGCCATTATGTTGCTGTCGGTGAGTTTATCATTAGCGGCGCAAAAATTAATTAACGTGCCGCTGTAATACAGACAACTGAGTCGTATTTATTCAGCTCGTGCCGGCAAGCAAATTTCCACTCGCAGCCCGCCCAGCGGGCTATTGAGTAACTGTATGGAACCCTGCACAGCGGCCACTATATCTCGGACAATACCCAGACCTAAACCGTGCCCAGCACTCTGCTCATCCAAGCGCGAGCCACGCTGTTGCACTTGCTCACGCTGACTTTCGGCAATCCCTGGGCCATCATCATCGACTCGCACATAATAAGTAGCACCCTGTTGCTCAATACTCAATTGCACACTGCTGTCGGCCCACTTACAGGCGTTATCCAGCAGATTACCCAGCATCTCTAGCAGGTCGTCTCGCTCATAGGGTAAACGCAATGCTGGCGCGGCATGCCACTGCAAAGTTAAGACATCGCCGTGCACATGATTCATCAACTGAAATAGGCTGGGCAATTCCTGTGCGCAGTCAAAATAGGCACCAGGCAATGCCTCGCCTGACAAACGTGCACGGGTTAACTCGCGCGCAATACGCTGCTCAATCTGCTGCAACTGGGCTTGGATTAATGCTGACAACTCAGGTTGCTGCTTGAGTTCAGCACGCTGCAGCAAACTCATCAGTACCGCCAAAGGCGTTTTGAGCGCATGACCTAAATTACCGATACCTTTACGCGAGCGCTGCAGCATCTCTTCGGTATGCTGCAATAAGCGATTCACCTGCTGCACTAACGGCTGTAGCTCAAGCGGCAAATCGTTTTCTAACTGGCTACGCTGACCGCGTTGTAACTGCTCAATCTGCACCCGTGTTCGCTCTAACGGCTGCAAAGCTCGGCGCACCAGCACGCGCTGCAATAGCAAGGTCAAGAGCAGCGCCAGCAGACCTAAGCTACCGCCAATAATCTGCGCCTGCTGAAAACTAACCAAAACGGGACTGTAATCATGTGCAACAGTGATTTTTATATCAGTTTTATAACGTTGATAACGTCCTTGGTAGAGTAACAACTGCTGCTGTTCTGGCCCTGGCACCAAGGTGCCCGCCACCACCTCATCTTGCGCTTGAGCCAACGAAAAGTCCCACAATGAGCGTGAGCGCCAGCGCTGCTGGTCAAACTCAATGATAAAATACTCACCCGAAAAAGGTTTGGAAAAAACCGCATCATAGTGTTGCTTATTGAGCTGTATACCTTGCGGCCCCTTGACCAGCGCGGCCAGCAGATTTTCAGCTTGAGCTTGCAAGTTACCCTGCATATGTTGGCGCAAACCGCGATCAACAATCCACAAGCCTGCTTGCGCCACCACTAAGCCCATCACTATCAGCAGTAGCGCTAAACTGAATGTCAGTTGCCGTTGAATAGACCGCTTCACGGTGCGAGATCACAGCCAGCAAAACGATACCCTTGGCCACGGCGCGTCTCGATCACCCTGCGCCCTAACTTGCGGCGCAAATGATTAACATGCACCTCTAAAACATTAGAGTCTCGCTCGGTTTCACCATCATATAAGTGTTCCGCCAAATGACTTTTGGATAACACTTGCCCCGCATGCAACATAAAGTAGCGCAGCAAACGAAACTCGGCACCGGTCAACTCAATCTCTTGCCCTTGGCTGTAGACGCTTTGCTGCGACTCATCCAAACGCAAGCCTGCTGCATTGAGGTGACTTTGATTGGCAAAACCATGACTGCGACGCAATAACGCCTGCACTCTTAAGTACAATTCTTCCTGATGAAAAGGCTTGGTTAAATAGTCATCGGCACCCGCTTTTAAGCCATCAATGCGCTCACTCCATGCGCTACGTGCGGTTAAGATCAACACCGGTGTAGTGATGGCTGCGGCGCGCCATTGTGCCAGCACTTGCAGGCCAGGTAAGCCGGGCAAACCCAAATCTAAAATGATTAAATCATACGGCTCAACCGCACCTTGATAGGCTGCATCACGACCGTCGGTGAGCCAATCCACCGCATAGCCCAATTGCTGCAGACCCGCGCACAGTTCATCCGCTAACGCAATGTGATCTTCAACCAGCAATAGGCGCATTAATCATCCTCTTCATCTTTTAATAACTCACCGCTGCTGGCATCAAACTTCAGCTCGCGCACCTGCCCTTGTACGGTCAGTAACTCAACCTCATATATATAACGGCCACGCTTGTGCTCTAACTCCAACTCTAACAGGCGCGCTTGCGGATGCCGCTCTAAAGCGCGCTGCCAAAACAGTTGCGACGAGAGAATCGTGCCTTGACGATGCAATTTTAGTGCCTCATCGTGCCCTAAATCACGAGCCCAAGCAGTGGTAGCAGCCGCAAAATACAGCACGATCAAGCTGATCGATAGAGCGTTTTTACGCATCAGTCATCCTGTCGGTTTTTTAAGATCTCAGCAGTGGTGGCATCCATTTCAATTTCCCACTCTTGGCCTTGAGCATCGCGCAGATCGACTTGATAAATATAACGGCCATACGACTCTTCAAGCTCAGTGTCTAAAATAGTCGCCTGTGGATGCAGCGCCAAGGCAGCCTGATCCAGTTTATCAAACGCTAAAATAGTGCCGGACACGCTCAATTCAACTGTTTTAGCAGGGCTGACATCTTTGGCCTGAACCAAACCTGCACCCATCAATAAAGCACCAGAGATGCATAATGCTGTTAATTTTTTCATGATTATTTCCTTGTTTAGAGTGATTCAACACAACCCTATGGTGTGTCGACACTCAATAATCTACAGGCGTAAGCTTAACTGAAACTTAAAAGCAGGCCGCGCAGTCCGAATCAATCCAGACGCTGTACACCTACAGCATGGCATACCTGCTAAACTGCTCCCATTAAAATCAACTATTGCGGATCTATTTGTGGAAATTTTTAAAGAGTTTACCTTTGAGTCAGCACACCGTTTACCGCATGTACCCGATGGGCATAAATGCGGGCGCTTACATGGGCACTCCTTTCGTGTTGCTCTGTATTTAAAAGGTGAGGTTGATCCACAGACCGGCTGGATTCGTGACTTTAGCGAAATTAAAGCCCTCTTTAAACCGACCTATGAACGCCTAGACCACAATTATTTAAATGATATTCCTGGCCTCGAAAATCCAACCAGCGAAAATTTAGCGCGCTGGGTGTGGAATGAAATGAAGCCACTTATTCCAGAACTGTCACGGATACGTATCCATGAAACCTGCACCAGCGGCTGTGAATACAGCGGTCAATAAATCTCCAGCACCAACGCCTAAGCCTGCTGGGTTTAGGCGCGCAGTGCGTGTGTGTTTACTGCTCTGTGCATTACTGATTGCTGCAACACTCGCCCTACCCTACGCATTACCTTGGCTGTTACAGCAACAGGATATTGACTATGCTTGGCAACCCCAGTGGCATCTCAATGGCTTGAGTGCTGCAAACGTACAACTGACGTTGCCTAATGCCAATACGCCTGCGCAACATTTGAAAATTGATCAACTGCGCATCGAATGGGCTTGGCAGGCATTTCCTATCAAACGCCTGCAAGCCCAGGGCATTCAAGCCTACTGGCCACTCAACAATGACGCTGCGCCAGCAGAGCAATCGGCATTCGCTTTACCTCAAGCTCTGCTCAGATGGCTGCCTCAGCAACTCGAGCTTAAGCAGATTGATGCTGATCTACCCGGCATTGGCCGCTTACAAGGCTCGCTACAACTGCAAGCCAGCTCCCAAGGTGTACTTTGGCAGCCAGCCTACCTGCAGACAGACTTAACCTTAGACAACTTGCAAGGCACCTGGCTCGACAGCATCCCGACTGAGTTCCAACCCACCCAGCTCACTGCCAATATCACCACCCACCCTGACCATCAGCACAGTGCCGATGATCAACAATTACTCGTCATCGATTTGCACAGCCTTGGCCCGATGCGCCTACAGATCAATGGTTTGCTCGACTTACAGCAGACACCGAGCTGGCAAGGCTCTTTAACCCATGCACAAATCTTTATGCAACTCGATGAGTTAACACAGCAAAACCTACAAGCCGAACACATCCAACTGCAGGCGTCCCTCAACGCCCAAGCAGACACAGAAGGGTTCTCGCTCAGCCTCGGAGAACAGTCCCACCTGCTAGCACGCAATTTAAAACTATCAGAGTTGGGGCAGGCGCAAGCACTGCGTTTAGAACTGAGCACATTTAATATCAGCGGCCTCATTGCGCAGCCATTGCAAGCACAAGCCAGTAGTGTTCTCCGCGTGCAGCTCGAACAACTACAGAGCACACAACTGCATGCGCAAGACTGGACGCTAGCAGGACAGATTGACGGACAACTCGCTGATCTTAATATCAGTGCAGCTCTCACCAGCAGCCAAGGCATCAGCCTCAATACCCAAGCACATGTACTAGCGGGCTCACTGCAGGGTCGTATCCAACTGGACACCCTTTCGTTCACAGACACCAATGCTTTGGCTGCCAGCTTGCGCGCCTGGCCTGAGCAAACAGTGCTCAACCGCGGACAACTCAGTAGCGCAATCGATTTTAGTCTGCACACAGCGCAGCCTCTTGAGATGCAGTTACAACTGCAGGCTCAAGACCTACACGGCACTCTAGACAGCAGCCGTTTTAGTGATTTGGACCTAAATTTTCATAGCCCGCTTAAACTACAGTTCGTTGATGAACAGTGGCAGGCTCATCTAGACAATGCGCAACTCAGTCTGGAGTTAGCCAACCTGCGCGACTCAGCGCTACAGGCACAACAGCTACAGGTCAGCACTCAATTCAATGCACAAGCAGACGCGAACACCTTCAGCCTCACCTTGGATAAAAGCACTCAACTGCAAGCACAGCAACTCAAATTCAGCGATGCCGCTCAAGCCAATTCAATCAGCCTGCAACTGCCCAATTTACAGATTAAAGGCGCCAGCAACATGCCCTCGCAAGCAACACTGCACAGCTCGTTAAGCGCACAGATCAAGCAACTCAGCGCCGAACAACTGCATACGCAAAACTGGGATGTAAGCGGCACACTCAGCGGTGCTCTATCACAACTCAAGCTCAAAGCTGAGCTGAGCAACACCCAAGGCTTAAAGCTCAATAGTCACATGCAGCTGCTGGCAAACTCTGTACAAGGTCAAGTCACCTTAGACGAGGTGTTCTTTAAAGCGGGCAACCCCCTGCAAACCACCCTCAAAGACTGGCCCGAGTTAATCTCTTTTACCAGCGGTCGTATCAATGGCAGCAGCAAGTTTACGATTCCCTACCAAGGTGCAGCCAAACTTTCCTTTACCGCAAGCGGTAGTGGTCTCAGCGGTATCGTCAATCGCAGCGAGCTGAGTAACCTGAGTCTTGATGTCAATGGGCGGCTCACCGGGCCCACGCTCAAACTGAGCATCCCAACCTTAACCGTCGAGCAACTTGACCTAGGGGTTCCAATTGGCCCCATTGAACTGCGTGACGCCCATTACCAAGCCAACACTGCACATATGCTTGAAGGCCTAGCCGACTGGCAACATGTACAAGCCAACTTACTCAATGGTCGTGTTTGGCTCAATGCGCAACAACTGGACTTAAAATATGCACAATCGGTGCTTTTACAGGTGGAAGGTTTGGAACTGCAAGAGCTGTTTCGAGTCTATCCTGCCGAGGGTTTAACGGGATCAGGAACAATTGACGGGCACTTACCACTGTATTTTGATCATGATTCTTTCTCGGTCAAGGCAGGCCAACTGCAAGCTCGAGCGCCCGGCGTGTTGCAATTTCAATCGGATAAAATCAATGCCTTAGGCAAGACCAATCCGAGCATGCGCCTCGTTGCTGACGCCTTGGAAGATTTTCACTTTAACCTGCTTAGCAGCAGCCTAAGTTATGATGAGTCAGGTAAGCTGTTATTAAATGTACGCTTACAAGGGCAAAACCCTGATGTTGAAAAAGGCCGCCCCATTAACCTCAACGTCAATCTTGAGGAAGATATTCCAGCGTTACTTGCCAGTATTCAACTGAGTAATCAGGTCAGCGAAATTATTCAAAAACGTGTTCGAGAACGCCTCGAGAAACGTTAAACAGGAGGCATCTATGCGCAAAGTACTTATTCCCAGCCTGCTGCTACTGGCTGTATTCAGTAGTGCATGCACACCAACGGTGCAGTTAGCCGTGCCCAACGAGCCGATTAATATCAATCTTAATGTTAAAATTGAGCACGAAATTTATATCAAGGTGGATAAAGCCCTTGATAATATTTTTGATGAATCCAGCGGTTTATTCTAAGGAGCACAGCATGACTATTCGTAAATTTTTAATGCCAATTTTATTGGCGAGCAGCTTGCTCAGCACTCAAGTTTTAGCGCTGGATCTCAATGGTGCTATGAGCAGCCTAAGCCAAGCCAAATCAGCCGGTTTAGTCGGTGAGCAGCCCAATGGTTATTTAGGTGTAGTGCAAGCCCAAGGCAATGCTACAGAAGTGGCGCGCTTAATCAATGATGCCCGCCGCGCCGAATACCAGCGCCTAGCCAAAGGTAATAACTTGCAACTGAGTGATGTAGAAACCATGGCCGGCAAAAAGGCTCTAGAGAAAACTTCGCCTGGCCATTACATTCAAATCAACGGCAAATGGCTGAAAAAGTAACAAACCTTAGGTGAAAAGTAGATTTGCGCTCGATATCCTTTGAGATTTCAGACACTTAGGGTATAGTCTGTCTCGTTTTCAGCCACAGCCTGAAAACATAGTCGGGGCGTAGCGCAGCCCGGTAGCGCACTTGCATGGGGTGCAAGGGGTCGAGTGTTCGAATCACTCCGTCCCGACCATATAAAATCAACGACTTAGGCCACTTCGAAAGAGTGGCCTTTTTCGTTTCTGGGAAAAGGGGTAAACAAAGGGGTAAACACGTTTACTTGCTTGCACCAGCAATCACTTCTTCTCATTCAGCAACAGAACACTAGCTGACATAGCAAAAACTGAACTTCCTTCATCTACATCCAGCTAATCTAATCCTGCCTTAAAAATTCAGCCTACAATTCAGGCGTAATTGCTTACCAACAGCAGTTACTCTAAAAGCATCCACAACCCATTCTCTCGCCAGCAGCAATTAGCTCACTGGTACGCCCCACCGACCTCTCTCCAAAAATTTACACTCACACATTACTGTCGTGACCATGACGTCATTTTCATTTGGAGATTTAACCATGACAGTACAATGCCCACAATGCGGTTCTACAAACACTCATCCAACACACAGTCTCGTAATGACCTCAGCTGGGATTGGTGCAATCGGTGGTATTGCCGCCGTCTTCGCTAAGACCTTCAGCAAGGGGGCTCCCACCAGTGGAGTCCAGTTTGCTGCCAGCTTACTAACCAACAGCCTCTTTTCAGGTTTAGCTGGCTCACTACTAGGAGCACGAGTTGGCTCTGAGCTTCAACGTTCCGCTCCCCAAATCTATAGCTGTAACAAGTGCAGTCACAGCTTCCAGCCTATGAAGCACCTGAACTAACCATCTACAGGAGATTTACCATGGCTCATTTAGTTGAACAAATGGCATACATCGGTGATACGCCTTGGCATGGCTTAGGCAATCAACTATCACCCAAGCAACCTTTAGAAGTCTGGCGTCGTGAAGCCGGAATGGACTGGGACATCATCGAAAGTCCTGTTTACTTTAAATCCAACATGACTGGCCACTTAGGCAGCATCCACACCTTCCCTGAAAGAAAGGTTCTGTACCGCTCTGACACCAAGCTACCCCTCTCGGTGGTTTCCCAGCGTTACCAAACGGTGCAACCAAAAGAGGTTATTGAGTTCTACCGTGACCTCACCGAGGTGTCTGGTTATGAATTGGAAACTGCAGGCGTGCTTAAAGGTGGACGTAAGTTCTGGGCACTCGCACGCACTGGGCTGGACTTTACCCTTAAGGGCAAAGACCACGTTAACAGCTACATACTGCTGGCCACTTCCTGTGACGGCACCTTAGCCACCACAGCCACACCAACGACCGTTCGAGTCGTATGCAACAACACCCTAACAGTTTCTCTGGACGGCGCACCTATGGCCATCAGAGTTCCGCACAGCACAAAGTTTAATCCTGATGCGGTAAAGCGTGATTTAGGTATTGCCGTCTCTCAATGGGACGACTTCAAATACCAAATGAATCTGTTATCGCAACGCAAAGTGCGCTGGAAAGAAGCTATGGGGTATTTCATGGGTGTCATGTGTGAGCTTGAGGAGCAAGCACCGGTACCTGAGAAGCTACCTAACGAAAGAGCGTTACGTGCCGTGCAAGATCTCTATGACGGTCGTGGCCGTGGTAGCGAGCTTGAGTCGGCTAACGGTACAGCTTGGGGCTTACTCAGTGCAGTGACTGAGTTTGTGGACCATCACAAGCAAGCCCGCAGTAATGATAACCGTTTGGATTCAGCCTGGTTCGGGCAAGGCTCTCAAATCAAGCAACGCGCTCTAGATAACGCTTTAAAGCTTATCGCTTAATTTTAAACACCAACTGTTACGTTATATCGTCTCGGAGTATTAATCATGCAAGTACAACTACTTAACACTGAAGTTAAAACCCATCACAACCGACCAGCTTTGCGCTTAGTCAGCACTAAGAACCTTGAGCGTGAAGAGTGGTTAAACATTCGTAAGCAAGGCATTGGCAGCTCTGATGCTGCTGCAGCTGTTGGTCTCAACCCTTACAAGTCTCAACTGGAACTATGGATGGAGAAGACAGGCCGTGACGCTGAGCTGCCACAACTTGATCCATCTGACGACACCAGCCCAGCATTCTGGGGCACGCTGCTTGAACCTATCGTAGCTTCGCACTACACAAAGAAAACGGGTAATCGTGTACGTCGCATCAATGCAGTGCTGCAACATGCTGATCCTAAGCTGCCTTGGATGCTGGCCAACATCGACCGTGAAGTGATTGGTGCTGACGATGTGCAGATCCTTGAATGTAAAACAGCCGGTATCAACGGTTCACGCTTATGGAAAGAAGGTGTTCCTGAGTACGTACAACTGCAAGTCATGCACCAGTTAGCCGTTACCGGCAAGCAAGCTGCTGATGTAGCAGTACTGCTTGGCGGCCAACACCTAGAGGTGTATCGCATTGAACGTGACGAAACCATGATTACCCAGTTGATTGAGCTGGAGCGGCAATTCTGGAACTACGTTGAAACAGATACACCACCACCGGCTGACGGCTCAGCTTCTGCAGATACAGCGCTACGTTGTTTATTCCCTCAAGACCACGGTGAAACGGTTGATTTCACTGTCGATGAAGAACTCACTGCTGCCTACGAAACATTGAAGCAAGTGCGTGAAACGATTAGTGAACAGGAGAAACAAGAG
>RRZU010154978.1_pt1 | contig 22565 bp, 17 predicted proteins | sample 2165561 | NCBI WGS metagenome assembly RRZU01 (sample SAMN10456909, study PRJNA506462) | wastewater metagenome | isolation source: wastewater sludge | place: USA: Moscow, Idaho | reverse complement strand
CAGCCCTTCGACGTAGACGCGAACCGCTGCGGCGCGCACCTGCTCCTGCTCGGCGAGGTGCGGCAGGGCCGCGGCTGCCTGCGCGATGATGTACGGCGACGGCGCAGCCGGCGCGTGCGGCAGTCCGCCGCGCTGCTCGACCGGCGCGATCGCGGGCTCGAGCAGACCGGCCGTGACGAGCCCGCGGCGCAGCGGTCGTGACACCGCTCCGGACAGGCGGTTGAGCACGCGGTTCTGCGTGCGGTAGGCCCGCGTCACGAGGTCGAGGCGGCGGCCGATCGGCTCGAGCGCATCGAGCGCTGCGACGATCTCGCCACGCAGCCCAGGCTCGAGGCGGGGCGAGACCCAGACGGCTCCACCGAAGCGGGTCGGGAGCATCTTCTCGATGCCGAACGAGTGGACGGACACGTCCGCGACCGGTGCGCCGTCGTCACCGACCGCCACACGTCCCACGCAGTGCGCGGCGTCCTCGAGGAGGATCGCCCCTGCGGAATCGGCAGCCGCGCGCAGTCCGAGCGAGGTCGCCTGGTCGACGATGCCGAACGTGTGCTGCAGGACGACCGCCCGGGTGCTGCTGCCGGTCGTGAGCGCAGCGGGGGCGATCGCCGCCGTGGCCGCGTCGATGTCGGCGTACACGGGCGTGAGACCCGCGGCGATGATCGGGTCGACGGCAGTCGCGCACGTGAGGACCTGCGTGACGACGTCGCCTGTGCCCCGCACGCGCGCGAGCTCGCGCAGCACCACCTGCATCCCGTACCGCGCCTTGAACACGAGGAACCAGTCGCTCGCGTCGGTCCCGGTGCGCCGCGCGAGCTCTCGCGTGACGGCGGTGCGCTCGGTCATGTCTCTCCGCTTCGACGGGGCCGGCTCGACGCCAGCCTGGAGCACAGGAGCGAGGCGCCCTACGGACGAACCGGTGGGGCGCCTCGCTGATCCTGGTTGTCAGGCCTCGGACTCGGTGCGGTCGCCCGACCAATCGGTGTGGAAGACTCCCGGCTTGTCCACGCGCTGGTAGGTGTGCGCACCGAAGAAGTCGCGCTGCGCCTGGATGACGTTCGCAGGGAGGCGCTCGGCGCGGACGCCGTCGTAGTACGCGAGCGACGACGAGAACGCGGGCGTGGGCACGCCGTTGAGCGCGGCCTGCGAGACGATGCGACGCCACGCGGCGACGCCGTTGCCGACCGCCTCGGTGAAGTACGGGTCCGCGAGCAGCAGGGCCAGCTCCGGGTTGCGCTCGTACGCCTCGGTGATGCGGTTGAGGAAGCGTGCGCGGATGATGCAGCCGCCGCGCCAGAGGCGAGCCATCGCCCCGCGGTCGATCTCCCAGCCGAACTCCTCGGAGGCCGCAGCGATCTGGTCGAAGCCCTGCGAGTAGGCGACGACCTTCGACGAGTAGAGCGCGAGGCGGACGTCCTCGATGAAGGCGTCACGATCGGTGACGTCCCACTCGCCCGCGACGGCGGGCAGGATGCGCCCGGCCTCACGCTGCGGCGTCGAGCCGGAGAGGGCGCGCGCGAACGTCGCCTCGGCGATGCCCGTGATCGGCACGCCCAGGTCGAGGGCGTTCTGCACGGTCCAGCGACCGGTGCCCTTCTGCTCGGCACGGTCGAGGACGATGTCGACGAACGCCTTGCCGGTCTCCGCGTCGATGTGCTGCAGCACGTCAGCGGTGATCTCGATGAGGAACGACTCGAGGTCGCCCTTGTTCCACTCGGCGAAGATCTCACCGATCTCCTGCGCGGACGCGCCCAGGCCAGCCTTGAGCAGGTCGTAGGCCTCGGCGATGAGCTGCATGTCGGCGTACTCGATGCCGTTGTGGACCATCTTGACGAAGTGGCCGGCGCCGTCGGAGCCGACGTAGGTGCAGCACGGCACGCCGTCGACCTTGGCGGAGATGTCCTCGAGGATCGGGCCGAGCCACTCGTAGGACTCGCGCGAGCCTCCGGGCATGATCGACGGGCCGTTGAGAGCGCCCTCCTCACCGCCGGAGACGCCGGTGCCGACGAAGTGCAGGCCGTGGGCGCGCAGCGCCTCCTCGCGACGACGCGTGTCGGGGAAGTGCGCGTTGCCGGCGTCGATGACGATGTCGCCCTCGTCGAGCAGCGGGACGAGCTCGTCGATGACGGCGTCGGTCGGGCCGCCGGCCTTGACCATGATGACGACCTTGCGCGGCCGGGCGAGCGACGCGACGAAGTCCGCCATCGTCTCGCTCGGGATGAACTCGCCTTCGTCGCCGTGGTCGGTGATCAGGGACTCGGTCTTCGCGTACGACCGGTTGTGGACTGCGACCGTGTATCCGTGGCGGGCGAAGTTCCGGGCGAGGTTCCGTCCCATGACCGCCAGGCCAGTGACACCGATCTGTGCGCGTGCCGTCATCCGTCAATCTCCCTCTGATGAGTGTCTACGACCGTCAAGCCTAGCCGGGCCTGTCCGGGGTGCTCATGCCTGTCCACGACGGCGAGACGCGGCCACCGAGGGCGCACGGAGGTGCGCGCGGGGGAGGTGGCGGGGCGGGGCTCGACGCCGGTGCCATCGTCCCACCGTCGGGCTCTCGTGTGTCGAGGTTGCCTCGCGTTGCCACGGGCTGGCCCCCACCCCGCGGGGAGGTCACGGACCGGCCACGGTCCTGGCGTCTCGGCGTGGCGCCCGTCCGTGCGTCTGAGGTGCCTCCTAGTGTGTCGCCATGGTCAGTACGGCGGTCACCGAGGTCCCCGCGCCCTTCGCGCGTGCCCTCGGCACGCTGCGCGACGCCACCCGCACCTTGCGCATCCAGGTGCAGGAGGTTCCTGCTCCACGAGCCGCGCGGTACTCGGTCGCACTCGAGGGCACGCTGGCCGACCCGGGTGACGACGCGCACGAGCTCGCGGACGGCACGTTCGTCGTGCTGTTCGACCCGCCGACGAGCGAGGACGCCGAGGGCGCCTTCCGCGTCGTCGTGCTGGTGCGAGCGGAGCTCGACGCGGAGATGAGCGTGGACCCGATGCTGAGCGAGGTCGCATGGACGTGGCTCACGGAGGCGCTCGCGCGGTTCGCGGGTCCTCTCGACGCTCTCGGCGGCTCGGTCACCCGCACGATCACGACGAGCCACGGGGCGGTCAGCGCACGTCCCGGGCTCGTCGAGCTCGAGCTCCGTGCGTCATGGACGCCGCAGACGGCCGACCTTGGCGGCCACCTCGAGGCGTGGGCGCACGTCATGCGCAGCTGTGCGGGTCTGCCGGACGTGCCTGAGGGCGTCGCGGTCCTGCCTGCCCGGGCCTGAGCCGCCCTGCTGCGGTCATACGTCACCCTCACTGCACGGCCGCGCCTGAAGGATGTGCGCTCCGGCGCGCCATAACCTGAACGCATGAACGAACCCGCACCGGCCGCGTCCGCGGTCGAGGACACGTCGGCGGACGAGCCGATCATCACCCCGCTGACGGAGCCGGCCGACGGCATCCCCGACGTCGTGGACACGCCGGAGGCGCTCGCCCGGACCGTCGCCGCCTTCGCCGCGGGGACGGGTGCTGTCGCGGTCGACGCGGAGCGGGCGAGCGGCTACCGCTACGGCCAGCAGACGTACCTCGTGCAGCTTCGCCGCCAGGGCGCGGGCACCGCGCTCGTCGACCCCGCGGCGCTGCCGGACCTGTCGTCGCTGAGCGACGCTCTCGAGGGTGTCGAGTGGGTCCTGCACGCGGCGTCTCAGGACCTGCCTGGGCTCGCTGCGCAAGGCATGCACGCGTCTGCGGTGTTCGACACGGAGCTCGCGGCCCGGCTCCTCGGCATGGAGCGCGTGGGGCTCGCCGCGGTCGTCGCGGACACGCTGGGCCTGGGGCTCGCGAAGGAGCACTCGGCGGTCGACTGGTCGACACGCCCGCTCCCGGAGGACTGGCTGCGGTACGCGGCGCTCGACGTCGAGGTGCTCGTCGAGGTGCGCGACATCCTGGCGGCGCGGCTCGAGCGCGCGGGCAAGACGGAGTGGGCGCGTCAGGAGTTCGAGGAGGTCCGTCTCGCGCCTCCTGCGCCGCCGCGCGTCGATGCGTGGCGGCGGGTGTCCGGCGTGCACACGTTGCGGCGGCCGCGCCAGCTCGCGATCGTGCGTGAGCTGTGGGCTGCGCGCGACGAGAACGCGCGCAAGCGTGACATCGCTCCGGGGCGGATCCTGCCCGACCGTGCGATCGTCGCGGCCGCGGTCGCGGCTCCGCGCAGCGTCCCGGCGCTCCTGGCGGTGCCGGGGTTCACGGGGCGCTCGGCGTCGCGTCGCGCGCCTTTGTGGCAGGCCGCGATCGACCGCGCCTCCGCCCTGCCCGACGACGAGCTGCCGCCGATGCGCGGTCCGCGCACGGATGCTCCCCCGCCGCCGAGGGCATGGCCTGACCGTGAGCCGGCCGCTGCCGCACGCCTCGATGCGGCGAAGGAGGTCGTCGAGACGTTCTCGCAGACCTACCACGTCCCTGTCGAGAACCTGCTGCAGCCGGACGCGCTGCGTCGTCTGTGCTGGGCGCCGCCTGCGGAGGTCACGGCCGAGTCCGTGGCGGAACAGCTTGCTGCGCGCGGCGCTCGGCCGTGGCAGACGGACCTGCTCGCCGACCCGCTCGCGACCGCGCTGAGGTCTGCCGAGAAGGCCTGAGCTCCGCCGAGTAGGGTTGGCGGGTGCACCAGACCGAGACAGTCACCGACCCTGCCGAGTGGGACCGCATCGTCGACGCAGCGGGTGGTCACCCGCTCCAGCTGTGGGGTTGGGGTGAGGTCAAGGCGTCGGGCCCGTGGCGCCCGGTCCGCCTGAAGGTGCTGGGACCCGACGGCGAGGTGGCGGGTGGCGCGCAGGTGCTCGTCCGGCGCCTGCCGGCGCCGTTCCGCGCGCTCTCCTACGTGCCGCGCGGCCCGTTCGTCGCTCCGGACGGGGTGGGCTCTGAGGGTGCGCGCACCGCGGTGATCGACGCCGTCGTCGCGTACTGCAAGCGTGAGATCGGCGGTGTGGGCGTCACGATCGAGCCCGACTGGGACGAGAGCACGCCGATCGCCGCGTCGGGGCTGCAGCGGGCGTCGAACACGATCTTGTACCCGTCGACGCTCATCCTCGACCTGACGAGGTCTGAGGATGACCTGCTCGCAGCGGCCGGGAAGTCGACGCGCTACGACATCCGCAAGGCGGGGCGGTCAGGCCTCGAGGTCCGGCGGGTGACGAGCGAGGCGGAGGTCCGGGACGTCATCGACCTCTACCGGGTCTCTGCCGCGCACGCGGGCTTCCCGCTGCACGACGACGAGTACTACCTCGCGATCCACCGCGAGATGGGCGACGCGTCGCTCCTGGTCGCAGCGTTCTCCGAGGGCAAGCCGTGCTCGTTCGTGTGGAGCGTCGTCTCGGGCGCGACGGCGTTCGAGCTGTACGGAGGTGTTGACGATGCGGGACGCAAGCTGCGGGCCAACGCTCCGGTGAAGTGGCACGCGACGCGGCTCGCCGCCGAGGCGGGTGTGCGTCGCTACGACATGAACGGTCTGCTGAACGACGGGATCAGCGAGTTCAAGAAGTCCTTCGCGCAGCACACGGACGAGCTGGTCGGGACGTTCGACGTGCCGTTCGGCCCGCTCTTCGCAGTCTGGGACAGGGCGCTGCCGACGGCGAAGCAGGTGTTGCGCAAGATCCGTCGCTGACACGGTCCGTTACTCATACTGGCGGTTCTTGAAACTGTCAGTACTATGAATCCTGACACCTCCCGGAACCGGGAGGCGGACAACGCCGTCCCATCTGTCAGGAGAGCTCATGCCAGCAACCACGAGGTCCGCGCGACGCGCCTGCGCCCGTGACGTCGTCTTCGTCGAAGGCGTACGCACCCCCTTCGGCAAGGCCCGCCCCGCCGGCCTCTACGCCGAGACCCGAGCAGACGACATGGTCGTCAAGGCGCTGCGCGGCCTGCTCCGCCGCGTGCCGTCCCTGCCCGCAGAGCGCATCGACGAGGTCGCTATCGCGGCGACGACCCAGCAGGGCGATCAGGGCCTGACCCTCGGCCGCTCAGCCGCCGTCCTCGCCGGGCTCCCCCGCTCTGTCCCCGGCTTCGCGATCGACCGCATGTGCGCGGGCGCCATGACCGCGGTCACCACGACCGCGTCCGCGATCGGCTACGGCCAGCAGGACGTCGCCCTCGCGGGCGGTGTCGAGCACATGGGTCACCACCCGATGGGGTTCGACGCCGACCCGAACCCCCGGTTCGTCTCCGAACGGCTCGTCGAGCCGACCGCGCTCATCATGGGCGCGACCGCCGAGAACATCCACGACCGCATGCCGCACCTCACCAAGGAGCGCGCCGACGCCTACGGTGTCGCGAGCCAGGCCAAGTACGCGGCAGCCGTCGCCGAGGGCAGGGTCGCACCGGACATCGTCCCGATCGCGGTCCGCTCCTCGACGCTCGGCTGGGGCCTCGCCGACGCCGACGAGCTCGCCCGCCCGGGCACGACGATGGCGGACATCGCGAACCTCAAGACGCCCTTCCGCCCCGGTGGTCGCGTCACCGCGGGCAACGCCTCGCCGCTCACTGACGGCGCCGCGATCTGCCTGCTCGCCGCGGGCGACACCGCCGAGGAGCTCGGGCTTCCCGTCCGCATGCGCCTGGTCTCGTTCGCCTACGTGGGGGTGGACCCGGAGGTCATGGGCCTCGGTCCCGTCCCCGCGACCGAGCGCGCGCTCGCCAACGCCGGTCTCACGATCGAGGACATCGGCCTGTTCGAGCTCAACGAGGCGTTCGCGGTGCAGGTGCTCGCGTTCCTCGACCACTTCGGCATCGCCGACGACGACCCGAGGGTCAACCCCGACGGTGGCGCGATCGCGATCGGGCACCCTCTCGCGTCGTCGGGCGTCCGCCTCATGACGCAGCTCGCGCGCCACTTCGAGGCACACCCCGAGGTGCGCTACGGGCTGACGTCGATGTGCATCGGCCTCGGCATGGGCGGGACCGTCATCTGGGAGAACCCGCACCACGCCGAGTACGCCGGGCACACGACCATCGAGAACGAGAGCTGAGGACCGGTCATGACCGACACCACCACCGCACCCAGCGAGACCTCGACCAGGGGCGAGCGCATCACGCACAGCCTCGTCCGCGACGTCCGTCTTCCCGGCGGCGCCGGCGTCTTGGCGCTCGTGACGCTCGACAACGGTCTCGACCACGCCAAGCCGACGACGCTCGGGCCGCAGGGCCTCGCCGAGCTTCGCGCCGTGCTCGAGACGCAGCGGGCGCGCGCCGCGGCCGGCGAGATCGCCGCCGTCGGCGTGACGGGCAAGCCGTACTTCCTCGCGGCCGGCGCAGACCTCAACGCGGCTGTCCGCGTCGACGACCGCGCGGACGCGCTCGCTCTGGGGCGCGCCGGGCACGACGCGTTCCGCCTTCTCGGCGAGATGGGCGTGCCGACGTTCGCGTTCATCAACGGGCTCGCCCTCGGGGGCGGCCTCGAGGTCGCGCTCAACTGCGACTACCGCACGGTCGCGTCGGACGTCCCCGCGCTCGCGCTCCCCGAGACCGGGCTGGGACTCATCCCCGGCTGGGGTGGCACGTACATCGTGCCGCGGCTCGTGGGCATCGAGCGCGCGATCGACGTCATCCTCACGCGGCCGGCGGCGAACAAGCCGTTCAAGGCTGCGGAGGCAGCCGAGATCGGTGTCGCGGACGCGCTGTTCGACGCCGCCGACTTCCTCGAGCAGTCGCTCGAGTGGGCAGGGCGCGTCGTCGCGGGCGAGACGACGGTCGAGCGTCCGGCTCCCGCCGACGCCGCGACCTGGCAGGCGGTCGTCGACATGGCGCGCAGCCGTGTCGACGCCGTCGTGCACGGATCCAGGCCAGCCCCCGGGCGCGCCCTCGACCTGCTCGCGCTCGGCCCTGACGTCGACCGCGACACGGCGTTCGCGGCTGAGGACGACGCCCTCGCGGACCTGATCATGACCGACGAGCTGCGCGCGAGCATCTATGCGTTCAACACGGTCAACAAGGCGAAGCGTCCTGAGGGCGCGCCGGACCCGAAGCTCGCACAGCCGGTGACGCGGGTCGGCATCGTGGGTGCGGGCCTCATGGCGGCACAGCTCGCGCTGCTGTTCGCGCAGCGGCTGTCTGTCCCGGTGATCATGCGTGACCTCGACGACGAGCGCGTCACTCAGGGCCTCGCTCACGTCCACGGGGCCCTCGACAAGCTCGTCTCGACAGGCCGCATGCAGGCGACCACGGCGGACCGTATCCGCGCTGACGTGCACGGGACGACCGACCTGGACGACATGGCCGGGTGCGACTTCGTGATCGAGGCCGTCACCGAAATCCTCGATCTCAAGAAGCGCGTGTTCGCGGAGCTCGAGACGATCGTCTCCCCCACGACCGTGCTCGCGACGAACACGTCGGCGCTCTCGGTCACGCGCATGGCGGCGGACCTGAAGCACCCGGAGCGCGTCGTCGGCCTGCACTTCTTCAACCCGGTCGCGCAGATGCCGCTCGTCGAGGTGATCCACGCCGAGCGGACGTCGATCGAGGCGACCGCGACCGCGTTCGCGGTTGCGAAGAAGCTCCGCAAGACGGCCGTGGGCGTCGCCGACCGGCCCGGCTTCGTGGTCAACCGTCTGCTCGTGCTCCTGCTCGGGGAGATCGTGCGCGCGGTCGAGTCGGGTACGCCGGTCGATGTCGCCGACCGGGCGTTGCGCCCGCTCGGCCTGCCGATGGGGCCGTTCGCGCTGTTCGACCTCGTCGGGCCTGCGGTCGGCCTGCACGTCCTCACGTCGCTGCGCGAGGAGCTCGGCGACCGGTTCGCTCGATCCGAGGGTCTCGAGCGGATCGTCGCCGAGGGGATCAAGGTCGTGCAGCCTCCGGTCGCCAAGGGTGTGCCTGCGGACGTGGACCCGGCGATCCAGGAGGTCTTCGGTCCTGCTGGCGGTCCGGGCGCTCTCGACGAGGCGGGCGTGCTCGACCAGGTGCTCACCGCACTCACCGTGGAGATCGGCCACATGCTCGACGAGGAGGTCGTCGCGGGCGTCTCGCAGATCGACCTGTGCATGATCCTCGGCGCCGGTTGGCCGTTCGCGTCGGGCGGCATCGCGCCGTACCTCGACCGGAACGGGTACAGCGAGAAGGTTCTCGGCCGCAGGCTCCTGCCTGACGGCGTCGCGAACGTCCCGGAGGCCGCGGTGCGCTGACCTGGCCGCACGGACAAGGGCCCCGGGCCGGGCTGCTCAGGCAGCCCGGCCCGGGGCCCTTCGCACGACTTTTGTCCACGCCCGGCTGAGACGCCTGTCCAGCATTCAAGATTCTGCGGCGAGGCCGATGTCTCGTGCCGCCCCTCGGTTACGTTCGCGCCACCAGCAGCAGCCACCGCAGGAGGACCCATGGCACGCAACGACGTACTCGTCACGACCGAGTGGGCCGAGGCCAACCTCGCCACCCCCGGTCTCGTCTTCGTCGAGGTCGACGAGGACACCACCGCCTACGACGCTGCTCACCTCGACGGCGCCGTCAAGCTCGACTGGAAGCTCGACCTTCAGGACCCGGTCCGCCGGGACTTCGTCAACAAGGAGCAGTTCGAGGCCCTCCTGTCGGCGAAGGGCATCGCCAACGACGACACGGTCGTCCTCTACGGCGGCAACAACAACTGGTTCGCGGCGTACGCGTTCTGGTACTTCAAGCTCTACGGCCACCAGGACGTGCGCCTGATCGATGGCGGCCGCAAGAAGTGGGAGCTCGACGGCCGCCCGCTCAGCAGCGCCACCGTCACCCGGCCCGCCACGACGTACACCGCGACCGAGCAGGACCTGAGCCTGCGCGCCTTCCGCGACGAGGTCGTGGACTCCATCGGCACCAAGAACCTCGTCGACGTCCGTTCCCCCGAGGAGTTCGCCGGCAAGATCCTCGGGCCGGCACACCTGCCGCAGGAGCACTCGCAGCGTGGCGGTCACGTGCCCGGGGCGATCAACATCCCGTGGTCCAAGGCCGCGAACGACGACGGCACGTTCCGCAGCGACGAGGAGCTCGCTGCCCTCTACGGCTCGGCCGGCCTCGACTCCGACCGCCCGACGATCGCCTACTGCCGCATCGGCGAGCGCTCGAGCCACACGTGGTTCGTCCTCTCCCAGCTCCTCGGGCAGCAGGACGTCAAGAACTACGACGGTTCGTGGGTCGAGTACGGCTCGCTCGTCGGCGTCCCGATCGAGGTCCCCGCGGCGGTCTGACCGCCCCTACCCACCTCCAGGAGGAGTCATGAGCACGTGCGGTGCACCCGCCCAGGGCGGCGACGTCGTCGTCGCGCCGGGCGCCACGGTCGTCGACGGTGTGGTCGCCCGTGAGGGCGAGCCGGTCCCGGGCGCGTACGTCCGTCTGCACGACGCCGACGGCGAGTTCACAGCCGAGGTCGTCACGGGCCCAGGGGGCGAGTTTGTCTTCTACGCGCGCCCGGCGCGCTGGGAGCTGCGGGTACTGACCCGCACGGGCTCGACGTCTAAGCACGTCGAGGCCGCGGTGGGCCGCACGAGCGTGAGGCTCGCCGTCTGACGGACGGCGGACCGTTCGGTCGACAGGGGGCGCCGAGCGGGCACACAGGGAACGACGAAGGTCCGCGACACATGTCGCGGACCTTCGTCGTGTCGTCGTGAGGCGTGCGAGTCAGTAGACCGTGAGCCCGCGCTTACGGAAGCGAGCCCGGACCGCCTCGACCTCATCGTTCGACGGCGGCTTTGCGTCGCCGAGCTGATAGTCGAGACCGAGCGAGTCCCACTTGTCCTTCCCCATCTGGTGGAAGGGCAGCACCTCGACGCGCGAGACGTTCGGCAACGTCGCCGCGTACTCCGCGACCTTCTCGACGTTCTCCGGGTCGTCGGTGAGGCCGGGCACGAGCACGAACCGCAGCCACACCTCGACGCCCTTGTCCGCGAGCCGGCGGCCAAAGTCCAGTGTCGGCTGCAGCGCGCGACCGGTGACCTTCTTGTACGTCTCCGGGTCGCCCGACTTCACGTCGAGCAGCACCAGATCGATGTTGTCGAGCATCTCGTCCGTGCACGCCGCGCCGAGGAAGCCCGACGTGTCGATCGCGGTGTGGATGCCCATCTCCTTCGCCCCGGCGAGGATCGTCGCCGCGAACGCAGGCTGCATGAGCACCTCGCCGCCGGAGAGAGTGAGCCCTCCGCCGGTCGCGCGGAACACCGAGCGGTAGCGGCGGATGCGCCGCAGCAGCTCGGTCGCCTCGACGGGGTCTCCGGAGCGCATCTGCATCGTGTCGGGGTTGTGGCAGTACAGGCACCGCAGCGGGCACCCGGACAAGAACACGGTCATGCGCGTACCAGGGCCGTCGACCGCGGTGACAAGCTCCCAGGAGTGCACCGAGCCGAGGAGCCCGGAACGCATCTGCGCGAACCGTTCGGTGCGGTCGGCGTCGGACAGTTCGAGGGCTGCCGTGCCGGCGCCGGCGGCGCGCCCAGCAGGCGCGTCGAAGCCCTGGTCACCGCTCGCCCCGCCGCCGACCACGGGCGCGGGAAGACTGATGGTCATCTCGTTGATCTCCGTTCTTTTCGGTCGGGGCGGGGCAGCGGTACGGCTCAGGCGCTCTGGTGGAACGTCCGCGAGAGGACGTCGAGCTGCTGCTCACGCGTCAGCTTGACGAAGTTCACAGCGTATCCGGAGACACGGACCGTGAGCTGCGGGTACTTCTCGGGGTGCTCCATAGCGTCCTCGAGGGTGTCCTTGTTCAGGACGTTGATGTTGGCGTGGTACAGGCCCTTGACCCCGCCGTTGCAGTCCCGCGCCGCCTTCATGTCGGTGAGGCGCTCGTCGAACTTCTTGCCCATCGTCGTTTCCTTCCGTCGGTCCTATAAATGTGTCGGTCGGGTCAGTCCTGCGGGATGAAGCCCGCGTCGAGGATGCCGACCAGGTTGGCGACCTGCTCGTCCTTCGTGCGGCCGAGGCCCGAGGGGGTGATCGTGTTCGTCAGCGAGATGCCGTCCAGCGCATCGTTGTAGTCGAGCTTGCCGACCGAGAGCATCGAGGCCACCATGCCATGCATGTCCGCGCCGTTCTCCGGGTTGGCGCCCGGGGCGAACGGGGTGCCCTTCTCGTGGCCCGAGGGGAACGAGCCGGTCGCCTTGCCGTAGACCACGTTCGACGTGATCGTCAGGACCGACTGCGTCGGGATCGCGTCGCGGTACATCGGGATCGCCTTGATCTTCGACATGACCGTGTGGACGATCGTCGCCGCGATGTCGTCAGCGCGGTCGTCGTCGTTGCCGTACTTGGGGAAGTCGCCTTCGGTGACGTAGTCGACGACAAGACCGGTCTCATCGCGCACCGGGGTGACCTTGGCGTACTTGATGGCCGAGAGCGAGTCCGCGACGATCGACAGGCCCGCGATGCCGCAGCCCATGGTCCGGATGATGTCGCTGTCGTGCAGCGCCATCTCCATGGCCTCGTAGGCGTACTTGTCGTGGCTGTAGTGGATGATGTTGAGTGCCTCGACGTAGGTGCCGACAACCCAGTCGAGCATGTCCTCGTACTTGGCCCAGACCTCGTCGAAGTCGAGCGGACCGTCGCCCTGGACCGGCTCGTAGCCGGTCACGATCTGCTTGCCGCTGACCTCGTCGCGACCACCGTTGATCGCGTAGAGCAGGGACTTCGCGGCGTTGACGCGCGCCCCGAAGAACTGCATCTGCTTGCCGACCTTCATCGGGGAGACGCAGCACGCGATCGCCGCGTCGTCGCCCCAGCGCTCACGGATCTGCTCGTCCGACTCGTACTGGATCGAGCTCGTCTCGATCGAGATGGCGGCGCAGAACTCCTTGTAGCCCTCCGGCAGCTCCTCGTCCCAGAAGATCGTGATGTTCGGCTCGGGGGCAGGGCCCAGGTTGCGCAGGGTCTGCAGCAGGCGGAACGAGGTCGTCGTGCCGAGGGTGCGACCGTCCTCGGCGATACCGCCGTCGGACCAGGTGGCCCAGTACGGGTCGCCCGAGAAGATCTGGTCGTAGTCGATGGTCCGCAGGAAGCGCACGATGCGGAGCTTGATGACGAGGGCGTCGATCATCTCCTGGGCGTCCTGCTCGGTGATCGTGCCCTCGGCGAGGTCACGCTCGAAGTACGCGTCGAAGAAGGCGGAGAGGCGGCCGAACGACATCGCGGCGCCGTCCTGCGACTTCACGGACGCGAGGTAGCCGAAGTACGTCCACTGGACGGCTTCCTTCGAGTTCGCGGCAGGGCGACCCAGGTCGAAGCCGTACTGCTCGCCGAGGTTCTTGAGCTTCTTGAGCGCGCGGATCTGCTCCGAGTGCTCCTCACGGTAGCGAGCCCAGTGCTCAGTGAACGGCTGGTCGGCAACCTTGTCCTTGTCCTTCGCCTTCTCGGCGATGAGGAAGTCGACACCGTAGAGAGCGACGCGGCGGTAGTCGCCGATGATGCGGCCGCGGCCGTAGGCGTCGGGGAGGCCGGTGATGATGTGCGACGAGCGCGCGGCGCGGATGCGCGGCGTGTAGATGTCGAAGACGCCCTCGTTGTGCGTCTTGCGGTACTTGGTGAAGATCTCCTTGACCTGCGGGTCCGGCTCCAGGCCGGCCTCACGGATCGCGGTCTCCACCATGCGCCACCCGCCGTTGGGCATCATCGCGCGCTTGAGCGGGGTGTCGGTCTGCAGGCCGACGACGACGTCGTCCTCAGCGCAGATGTAGCCGGCGGGAAAGGCGTCGATGTCCGCCGGGGTGTGCGTGTCGACGTCGAAGACGCGCTTCGCGCGCTCGACGGAGAGGTACTCCTTCTCGAGGGTGTCCCAGACAGCCAGCGTCTTCGTCGTCGGGCCGGCGAGGAAGGACGCGTCTCCCTCGTAGGGGGTGTAGTTGCGCAGGATGAAGTCGCGCACGTCGACGGTCTCGGTCCAGGGACCCTTGTCGAAGTTGCGCCAAGCATCAATGGTGACGGTCTCGGGGGTACCCGTGGTTCCGTCTGCGGTCGTCGTCATCGCCGTCTCCTCGTGGATGGATCATCGTTCTGATCGTGGTTCCACCGTAGGGAGAAATTGGTGGGACGACTTGGGACCTAGGGCTCTGCGACGCCCGATTTGCTGAGTCGTGCGTCACAGGTCCAAGGACCCTCAGGAGTCAAGGCTCCCACAGGTCACGAGGTATGCGCCTGGGTCATCCCCCCAGGAACCGCAGCACGTCCGCCGTGATGTCGGGGACGGTGAGCCTGTTGTCCTCCACGACCTGCGCGCGGCTCGCGTGCGGGAGGAACGCTGTGGGCAGCCCGACCGTGTGCACGGGCGTGCGCACCCCAGCCTCGGAGGCGCGCTCCCGCACGAGCGCGCCGACGCCACCGTCCGCGAGCCCGTCCTCGATCGTGACGACCAGGTCGTGCTCCCCCGCCGACTTCACGAGGGCGCTGGGAACCGGCAGGACCCACGTCGGCGAGACGACCGTGCACCCGAGGCCGAGGGCCGCGAGCTTCTCCCCCAGCCCGAGCGCGGTTTGCGCCATCGAGCCGATCCCCACGACGAGCACGCGTCGCTCCTCGCCGTCGCCCGGCTCGTGCTGAGCGAGGACGTCCACGCCGTCGAGCTCGTCGACAGCGACCAGGTCCGGCCCGACGGAGCCCTTCGGATAGCGCACGACCGTCGGGGCGTCGTCGACGTCCACCGCCGCGCGCAGGGCCGCGCGCAGCGTCGACTCGTCGCGCGGCGCCGCGAGGCGCAGCCCCGGCACGATACGCAGCATCGCCAGGTCCCACACGCCGTTGTGGCTCGCGCCGTCGTCTCCCGTGATGCCCGCGCGGTCGAGGACGAACGTGACCCCGGCACGGTGCAGGGCGACGTCCATGAGCACCTGGTCGAACGCACGGTTGAGGAACGTCGCATACACCGCGACGACCGGGTGCATGCCCGCGAAAGCCATCCCGGCCGCGGACGTGACCGCGTGCTGCTCGGCGATGCCGACGTCGAACGTGCGGTGCGGGAACGCCGCCTGGAAGGGCGCCAGCCCGACCGGGTTGAGCATCGCGGCCGTGATCGCGACGACGTCAGGCCGCCGGCGACCGATCGCGACGATCTCGTCGGCGAACACCGACGTCCATCCGAAGCGCGACGGCGCGACCGGCAGTCCCGTCTCCGGGTGGATCTGCCCGACGGCGTGGAACCGGTCGGCGACGTCCTGCTCGGCGGGCGAGTATCCGCGCCCCTTCTCCGTCATCACGTGCACGAGCACGGGGCCACCGAACGCGCGCGCGGCGCTCAGGGAGCGCTCGAGCGCGGCGATGTCGTGGCCGTCGACCGGGCCGATGTACTTCAGCCCCAGGTCCTCGAACATGCCCTGCGGCGCGACGACGTCCTTGATGCCCTTCTTCAGGCCGTGCAGCGCGTCGTACGTGACGCGACCCGGCAGGCCGGACCGCTTGAGCGTGCGCTTGCCCCAGCTGAGCACCTGCTCGTACCCGCGCGTCGTGCGCAGCGTGTCGAGGTGGTGCGCGAGGCCGCCGATCGTCGGCGCGTAGGACCTGCCGTTGTCGTTCACGACGATCACGAGGCGCTCGTCGGTCGCCCCGGCGATGTTGTTGATGGCCTCCCAGGCCATGCCGCCCGTGAGCGCACCGTCGCCGATCACCGCGACGACGTGCCGGTCCAGCGCACCCTTGAGCGCGTTGGCCTTGGCGATCCCGTCCGCCCACGACAGGGCGGTCGAGGCATGCGAGTTCTCGACGACGTCATGCTCGGACTCGGCACGACTCGGATAACCCGACAGGCCGTCGTGGCGGCGCAGCCTCGAGAAGTCCTGGCGCCCCGTCAGGAGCTTGTGCACGTAGGACTGGTGGCCCGTGTCGAACACGAACGTGTCCGTCGGCGAGCTGAAGACGCGGTGCATCGCGATCGTCAGCTCCACGACGCCAAGGTTGGGGCCGAGGTGGCCCCCGGTCCGCGACACCGCCTGCACCAGGAAGTCACGGATCTCAGCGGCGAGCTGCTCCGCCTGCGCGATCGTCAGCGTGCGCAGCCGCGCGGGTCCGGTGATCTGCTCGAGAAGCCCCATCGCGTCGTCCTCCAGGTCTCCGGCCCCGACCGGGCACCGGACGTCCGCCGGTCTCCCACTCTACGGGGCTAGCGAGCGTCGACGCCGCGCGCTGCGGCGGCGACGGTGGAGCGTCCGCGAAGGTTCAGTGTCCGCCGGAGACGATCCAGACGATGCCCGCCGCGACCGCGGCGAGCACGACGCCGAAGCACGCGACCGCACGTACGCGGCCCGCGGTCGTCATGCGGTCGACCCCGTCAGGACCGGTCTCGACCATGGCGGTCGAACGGATGCCGATCGCGAAGATCGCCGGCAGGCCTGCGCCGAGCACGAGGCCCACACCGATGACCTTGGCGAGGGAGATACCGAGCTCTGCAGCGTTCATGTCCAGTCCTCTCAGACCGTGGCCGGGACGGCGGGCGGCTCGACCGCGGCGCGGCCCTGCGGGCAGGCGGCTGACGCGACGTCGGTCACGCCAGCCATGGCCTCGTCGACGGCGTCGCCGAGGCTCGGCGTGCCTTCTTCCCACTCGTCGTTGACGTTGTCGGGGTTGATCGGTTCCTTGCGGGAGTGCCGCCACATCGCGAAGCAGGCCGCGACGAGGATCGCGAACACCACGAGGATGCCGGTTGCTCCACCGATCAGGTCGGCGAGGAACCAGCACGCAGCGCCCACGAGGCCCGAGGCGGGCAGCGTGATGAGCCACGCGACACCCATGCGGCCGGCGACGCCCCAACGCACCTCGGCGCCCGGGCGGCCGACGCCCGAGCCGAGGATCGAGCCGGTCGCGACGTGCGTCGTCGAGAGCGGCAGGCCGAGGCTCGACGACGTGAGGATGATCGCGGCAGACGACGTCTCAGCAGCCATCCCCTGCGGGGACGAGATCTCCACGAGGCCCTTGCCGAGCGTGCGGATGACCCGCCAGCCACCCAGGTATGTGCCGAGCGCGATCGCGATCGCGCACGCAGCGATGACCCAGAACGGGATGTGGTCGTCTGCGGTCACCGTGCCGTGCGCGACGAGCGCGAGGAAGATCACGCCCATCGTCTTCTGCGCGTCGTTCGTGCCGTGCGCGAGCGAGACGAGGGACGCCGAGCCGACCTGGCCCCAGCGGAAGCCCCGCTCCTGCGCCTTCTCCGGGACGCCCCGCACGATGCGGTGGACGACCCAGGTGCCGATCGCGGCGACGAGGCCGGCGACGACGGGCGCCAGGAGGGCTGGCAGGAGGATCTTGGCGACGACGCCGCCCCAGACGACGCCGCTCGTGCCGAGCGCGATGAGCGCGGCACCGATGAGGCCGCCGAAGAGGGCGTGCGACGAGCTCGACGGCAGGCCGAGGAGCCACGTGAAGACGTTCCAGAGGATGCCGCCGACGAGGCCGGCGAAGACGATCGTCAGGAGGGCGTCCCCAGAGACACCGTCGAGGTTGACGATGCCCTTGGCGACGGTCGCCGCGACGGCCACCGAGAGGAACGCGCCGACGAGGTTGAGGACCGCCGAGAGCGCCACCGCGGTGCGGGGCTTGAGAGCGCCCGTCGCGATCGAGGTCGCCATGGCGTTCCCGGTGTCGTGGAACCCGTTCGTGAAGTCGAATGCGAGGGCGGTGATGATCACCAGCGTGAGAATCAGGAGCTCTGCCACGTCCTCCATGATGGGGGCAAGACACGTGTTGTCCACCCCCTGGAGGTCCTGAAACGCCGCAGAACACAGCGGATCTGTGGACATTTCATTGCTCGTTCACCTGCCGTTCATCTTGAGTCCGACCCGGGCTCCCCGAACGCCTCCGAGGGACCGGTGGCCCGCGTCCACCGTCAGGGGGCGCGCCTAGACTCGACCTATGAAGTTCCTCCAGGGGCACACCCCGACGACCGACCTGACCTATGGGGACGTCTTCCTCGTCCCGTCACGCTCCGACGTGACCTCGCGCTTCGACGTCGACCTCGCGGCGCAGGACGGCACCGGGACGACGATCCCGCTCGTCGTCGCGAACATGACCGCAGTCGCGGGCCGCCGCATGGCGGAGACGGTCGCGCGACGTGGTGCCATGGCCGTGATCCCTCAGGACGTGCCCGTCGAGGTCGTCTCGGACGTCATCGCCGACGTCAAGACGAAGGACCCGGTCATCGAGTCCCCGGTGACGATCACCCCGAACGACACCGTCCACACGGTGCTCACGCTCATGGGCAAGCGCGCGCACGGCGCGGCGATCGTCGTCGAGGACGACCGCGTCGTCGGGATCGTCACGCCCGAGGACTGCCGTGACGTCGACCGCTTTACCCAGGTGCGCCAGGTCATGTCGGCCGAGCCCGCGACGCTCGACGCGAGCGTCCTCGAGGGCGCGGACGGGCTGCGCCGCGCGTTCGACCAGCTGCACTCGGCACGCCGCAAGGTCGCGCCCGTCGTGCGCGACGGCCGCCTCGTCGGCGTCCTGACCCGCAAGGGCGCGCTCCGCTCGAGCCTCTACTCCCCCGCTCTCGACGGCTCCGGCCGCCTGCGCGTCGCGGGAGCGATCGGCATCAACGGTGACGTCCGGGCCAAGGCCGAGGGCCTGCTCGCGGCAGGCGCGGACGCGCTCGTCGTCGACACGGCGCACGGCCATCAGCAGAAGATGCTCGAGGCTCTCGCTGCGGTCCGCTCGGTCTCGCCGGGCGTGCCGGTCGTCGCGGGCAACGTCGTGACGGCGGACGGCGTGCGGGACCTCGTCGAGGCCGGCGCCGACATCGTCAAGGTCGGGGTGGGCCCGGGCGCGATGTGCACGACCCGCATGATGACCGGTGTCGGTCGCCCCCAGTTCTCCGCCGTCCTCGAGTGTGCGGCGGCGGCCCGCGAGCTCGGCAAGCACGTGTGGGCCGACGGCGGCGTGCGCCACCCGCGTGACGTCGCCCTCGCGATCGCAGCCGGCGCGAGCCAGGTCATGATCGGCTCGTGGTTCGCCGGGACGTACGAGAGCCCGGGCGACCTGCACGACGACGGCACGGGGCGCTTCTACAAGGAGAGCTTCGGCATGGCGTCGGCCCGCGCGGTCGCCGCACGCACGGCGTCCGGCTCTCCCTTCGACCGCGCCCGCAAGGCCCTGTACGAGGAGGGCATCTCGACGTCGCGCATGTACCTCGACCCGGCCCGTCCGAGCGTCGAGGACCTGATCGACGAGATCACGTCAGGCCTGCGCTCGTCGTGCACGTATGCCGGCGCGCGCTCGCTCGAGGAGTTCGCCGAGCGCGCGGTCGTCGGGATCCAGTCGGCCGCAGGCTACGAGGAGGGTCGCCCGCTGCCCGCAGGCTGGTGACGGGACGCGTCGGTTCACCCGTGCGCGGCCGCGACGTGCGTAGAGTCGTCCCCGTGGAGTTCAACGACGCACCCGTGCTGGTGCTGCAGCACGCCGCCTGGGAGGGCCCCGGCCTGATCGCGCGCGGTCTCGAGCAGCGCGACATCCCGTGGACGGTCCGGACGGTCCTCGACGAGCACGACCCGCACCTGCCCGACGTGAGCCGCCTCGGCGGCCTCGTCGTCATGGGTGGCGCGGCTGGTGCGCTCGACGACGACGAGCACCCGGGTCTCGTCGCGGAGCGCAACCTCCTCGTCGCGGCGGTCGAGGCCGACATCCCGGTGCTCGGCGTGTGCCTCGGCATGCAGCTCCTCGCGGTCGCGCACGGGGCTGCGCTCCACGCGGGCGCGCACCACGAGCTGGGATTCGGCCCGGTCGCGGTCACGGGCGACGGCATCCGTGACCCGTACCTCTACCCGCTCGTCGTGGACGCGCACGCCGACCCTGACGTGCTGCACTGGCACGAGGACGGCGTCGAGGCGCCCGACGGCGCGACGGTGCTCGCGTCGACGGACGTGACGCCCGTGCAGGCGTTCCGGCTGGGAAGCGCGACGGCGTTCCAGTTCCACCTCGAGGTCGACGCGCCGATGCTGGGGGCGTGGCTCGACGAGCCGGAGACCGCGGAGGAGCTGACCGCGGATCAGATCGCAGCGATCCGCGAGCAGGGCCGTGAGCGACTGCCGAGCCTCGGGCCTCGCGCGTTCGTGGGCCTGGGCACGTTCGCAGACGCCGTGAGGTACCGGCGCGGCTGACATGGACGCCCTCGCGCAGCTGCGGGCCCTCGCGGCCGACGGCATCGACTGGCGCGCGGCGACGGGCAGGCTGCCCGCCGCGGACGCGTCACGTCCCGCGGCCGTGCTCGTGCTGTTCGGACGCCTCGACGACGTCCCTGCGGAGCACGCGAGCGACGCGCCCGCGGTCCCGGCAGACCTGGACGTGCTGCTCGTCCGGCGGGCCTCGACGCTGCGCCACCATCCCGGTCAGGTGGCCTTCCCGGGCGGCCGGATGGACCCGACGGACGACGACCTCGTCGCGGCAGCGCTCCGTGAGGCCGAGGAAGAGACGGGACTGGACACTGCAGGTGTCGAGGTGCTCGGCACGCTCGGCGCGCTCCCCCTGCCGGTCAGCGACCACCTCGTCACCCCGGTCCTCGGGTGGTGGGCGCGACCCACGGCGGTCCGCGTCGTCGACCACGGCGAGTCGGCCCAGGTCTTCCGCGCACCTGTCGCGGACCTCGTCTCGCCGTCGAACCGCGGCACGACGACGCTCGAGCGTGGCGGCCGCACCTACCGCGGCCCGGCGTTCGAGGTCGCGGGCAACGTCGTGTGGGGGTTCACGGCGATCGTCCTGAGCGGGATCCTCGACGGGCTCGGCTGGTCGGTCCCGTGGGACCGCGGCCGCGCGGTCGACATCCCGTGGTGACTCGGCGGGGCTGAGCCCTCGACGCGCATGAGACCTGGGACCCGCACGTGCGTGCCGCGCATCAGCGAGGATGGCTCCATGAGCAACGACGCCCACACCCCAGCCCCGTTCGGTTCTTGGCCCTCGCCGCTCACCGCGGCCGCCCTCACGACGGACGTCGTGCGGCTGAGCGAGCCCGCTGTCGACGGTGAGGACACCTACTGGCTCGAGGGACGCCCACAGGAGGGCGGGCGGCAGGTGCTCGTGCGACGCGCTGTGGACGGCACGCTCACGGACGTCATCCCGTCGACCCTGCCGGACGGCTCGACGTTCGACGTGCGCACCCGTGCCCACGAGTACGGCGGCGCGTCGTACACCGTCGTGCCCGGCGGCGTCGTCGTGTCGCGGGCGGAGGACGACCGCCTGTACCGCGTCGACCGTGAGGGGGACGCCTTCGCTGTGCCCGTGCCGCTCACACCTGCCGACGGGCGGCGCTACGCGGACCTCGACCTCGTGCCCGGCTACGGCGTGCTCGTCGCCGTCTCGGAGGACCACGGCGCGCCCGGCGCACAGCTGACGAACCCGCCGGCGGCGATCGTCGCGGTCCCGCTCGACGGTTCCGCCTCGGACGACGGGTCGCTCGTCACCGTCCTCGTCGAAGGACCGGACTTCCTCACGTCTCCGCGCGTGAGCCCGGACGGCGAGCTGCTCGCGTGGCTCTCGTGGGACCACCCGGCCATGCCGTGGGACGGGACCGAGCTGCACGTCGGTGAGCTCGCGCGCGGTGTGCACGGCCTGCGCGTCCTGGAGCGCCGCACGATCGCGGGCGGCGCAGACGTCAGCGTGACCGAGCCGCTGTGGACGTCGACGGGCGAGCTGCTGCACGTCGACGACCGGACGGGTTGGTGGAACCTGTGCCGCACCGAGCTCGCCGGCGACGCACCCCGGACGCGCGCCGTGCGCCCGGCGGAGGTCGAGCTGTCGACCCCGCAGTGGGGCTTCGGCACCCGGACGTACGCGATGCTCGACGACGAGCTCGCGGTCGTGACGTGGTCCGACGCCGGGCATCGCCGTCTCGGCTCGGTGCGTGTCACGAACGGCCAGCTCGAGGTGTGGGACGGCGAGTGGGAGCCCGCCGGCGGCGTCGCCGCGACGGAGGGCCGTGTCGTCCTCATCGCCGAGCACCCGACCCGGCCCGCGGCGCTCGTCGAGATCGATCTCGGCGCGCGGCGCGAGGGCGACGGCGTGCGCGTGCTGCGGGCGAGCGCGAGCCCGACCCTCGCCCCCGACGACGTGTCGGTCGCGGAGGCGGTCACGTGGCCGTCGGGCGACGGCGTCGCGCACGGCTTCTTCTACGCCCCGCGGTCCGCGGCGTACACGGGTGTGCCTGGCACGCTGCCGCCGCTCGTCGTGATGTCGCACGGCGGCCCGACGGCGGCGACGCTCCCCGGGTTCTCACCGTCGGTCCAGTACTGGACGACACGCGGCATCGCGGTGCTCGACGTCAACTACGGCGGCTCGACCGGCTACGGCCGCGCGTACCGGGAGCGGCTGCGCGGGCAGTGGGGCATCGTCGACGTCCGCGACTGCGAGACGGGCGCGCTCTGGCTCGCCGAGCAGGGCCGCGTCGACGGCGGGCGGCTCGCCATCCGGGGCGGCAGCGCGGGCGGGTTCACGACGCTCGCGGCGCTGACGTTCACCGACACGTTCACGGTCGGCGCGAGCCTCTACGGCGTCGGCGACCTCGAGGCGCTCGCGCGCGAGACGCACAAGCACGAGTCGCACTGCCTCGACTCGCTCGTGGGTCCGTACCCCGAGCGGCGCGACCTGTACGTCGAGCGGTCCCCGATCCAGCACACCGACCGGCTGAGCGCT
>RRZU011265286.1_pt1 | contig 22571 bp, 22 predicted proteins | sample 2165561 | NCBI WGS metagenome assembly RRZU01 (sample SAMN10456909, study PRJNA506462) | wastewater metagenome | isolation source: wastewater sludge | place: USA: Moscow, Idaho | reverse complement strand
TCTCTTAAAATTTCTGTTTTATCTACCTCTGGCAATTCTTTTTCTTCAATTACTTCTTTATCTTCTAAAGCCCTTTTAAGTTCTTCTATTTCAGCTTCTTTTTTAGCTAGTTCTTTCAAAATTTCATCTTTATTCATAAATTATCCTCATTTCAACCTAGTTCCTAAAGTATTAATATTTAATAGTTGTATTTTAAAATAAATTCTTATTTGTATAACAAAAGGGGCAAAACCCCTTTAGATATTATCTTAATATTCATAATGTAAAATTGTTGTCTTATTGTCTACTTTATCATACATTTTCATCATAGTTTTTCTAAATTTTTCATCATATTCATATGTATAAATTATTTCTGTAGCAATTTTATCTCCTACAGTTTTCTTAAAATATATAGGATCTCCATGTTCATTATGTTCATATTCTTGAATATTTTTAACATTTCCTTCCCCATCAGTAACTGTAATTTTTCTAAACTTCTCTTCCATTTTTACCTCCATCAATCTAGTTATTATTTCTTTAACCATAAATCAATTGTATTTCTAGTTTTTTCAACTATTTGATTAACATCATAATCATTGGGGTAAATTGCATCAAAAATTTTAACTTTAAACTTTTTAGGTTTTGGGAAAAATTTGCCAAAAGGCAATATTTCATAAGCTCCTTTTATTCCTACAGGAACTACTGGTATTTTTAATTCCTTGCTTAATATTGCAAAAGCCTTTTTAAATTCTTTTAGTTCCCCATCTCTTGTCCTTGCTCCTTCAGGAAATATTACCACATTTTTCTGATTTTTTAAAGCAAAAGCCGTTTCTTGTAATGTCCTTCCAATATTTTGATTTACATTCAAAATAATTGTATTAGAATGTCTAGCAAAAAACATTCTAAATTTTCCTGTAAAATGAGTATTTATTGCTAAAAAGAAGCTATTTTTTAATACTTTTTTAGGCAAAATATAGCTCATTATTACAGCGTCCATAAAACTTTGATGATTAGCAACCATTATAAATGGCTCTTTTGGTAAATTATTCGTTTCAAAATTAATTTTCGCATAAAAATTAAAAGCTATTTTCCCTAAAGCTTTTCCTATTAAAAGACCTTTATAATCTTTTGGTAAATCAAATTTTTCATTACTATTTAAAACTTGACCCCACTCTATCCCTTCATTAGTACTTTTATTTTTATTTTCTCTAACATACTCTGTGAATTTATCAACTGTAGCATTTTTAGAAAAAACTTCTTCACTAATATTTATTCCAAAATTCTGATTTATAAAAGCATTCAATTCAATTAACTCTAAAGAATCAAATCCTAAATCAAGTTCTATATGACTAGAAGGAAGTATTTTCTTTTTGGATACTTCATGAAGATAATTTTTAATAATACGATACTCTTCAAAATTAGGCTCAGTAATATTTCCTACTGGTTTATTATCTTCTATTAATATATCTTTTAACATAAAACGTCTTAATTTTCCTAGTTTTGTCTTAGGTAATTCTTCTTTTACTAATTTTAAACTCAATATTTTTTTATACTTAGGAGCACTCACATTATATACTTCTATGATTTCACGTTTTATAGTTTCATATATATTTTGAATTTTTCCCTCTGCAATTTTCTTAAAATTAGGTAAAATTATTGCTTTTAGGATTTTTTCATCTTCAAGTACAGCAACTTCCTCAATAAGTCCATTTGAAATATGCAATAAATGATTTTCTATATCAAGAGGATTAATATTTTTACCATTAGATAAAACTATCATTTCTTTAACTCTTCCTGTTATAGAAAGGAATCCATTTTCGTCAAGTTGACCTATATCTCCAGTTTTAAAATATCCGTCTTCTGTAAATACTTCTGCTGTTTTCAATGGATTATTGTAATATCCTTTAAAAACATTTTCACCCTTTACTAAAAGTTCACCATCTTCTGTAAACTTAACTGTAGCCATTGGTATTACATGGCCACAACTACCCGGCTTAATTTGATTTGGCCTTGTGAAAGATATTATTGGTGATGTTTCTGTTAATCCATAACCTTCTAAAACAGAAAAACCAACAATCCCTAAATCTTTACCAATTTCTGGGTCTAATTTAGCTCCACCACTTACAAAATATTTTATGTTCCCACCAAATTGATCTTGAACTTTCTTAAAAATTTTCTTTCTAAATTTAAGAGAAGGAATCAATTTAGCTACATTATATATAGTTTTTGCTATTTTGGATGCATTAATTTTGCTCATAATTCCTCTATGAAAAACTTCATATAGTCTAGGAACTCCTATTAAAATAGTTATTTTATATTTCTTAAAAGCCTCTATGATTTTATCTGAAGCTATTTCTTTTAAAAATATAATTGTAGAACCAAAATACAAAGGAATTATTGCACTTCCTAATAATGGAAAAATATGATGTAAGGGCAATAAGGCTAAAAACCTATCTGGTTCCTCAAACACTTTATATTCTCCTAAAGCTTCACACATTGCATTAATATTTCCATAACTTAACATAACTCCTTTTGGAGCTCCTGTAGTCCCAGAAGTGTATAGGATAAGAGAAACATCATCTTTTTGGGGTGCTTTTATGCTCGTTTTATCTCCTATATTTTCTAAAATGCAATCTTCAAAATAAATAACTTCTAAATTAAAATCTATTATTTCCAAAAGTTTTTCTATTTTTTCTTTACTTTCTTTTGTTGTAAATAATTTTTTTGACTCTGAATCTTTTATTGCGTATAACAACTCTTCTACTGAACTAGAGTAATCAACAATTACTACACAACCATTTTTCTCCCAAGTTCCCAAGAATCCATATATAAGTTGAGGTCTATTAGGTGAAAAAATTAGCACCTTTTCTTTCGGGTTAATATTTAAAATCTCACTATAATGAATACTGTTATTTATAACTTCCTTATAGCTAATTTCTTTATCTTCATAGATAATTGCTGTTTTGTCATAATTTTTAATAAATTCCATTTTCCCACCTTCTTAGAGTAAAATTTTTTTTATCACTCTCTTACCTATTATACTATATTTTCCAAAAAATTAAAAAAAATAGAAAATTTTTTCCTATTTTTTTTATATAAATAAAATATGTTTAAATTAACTTTGAATTGAAAAAGCTAATCTCTGATTTCGATTTATATAATCAAATACCCTAAAAATGCTGAAATACCAAGCATTAACATAGGATGAACCTTTTTACTTTGTAACAAAATATAGGAAATTATTGATATTATAACAAGTCTGTATTGAAGTTGTCCATCTGAAAAATAAGTTTGCCCTCCTATACTATATGCAGCATAAAATATAAGTGCAACACTTACAGCTTTTACTCCTTTAAACAAAGAAACTTTAAGCTTATTTTCCTTATATTTAACCAATATTTTATAAAGAAAAAACATTAATAAAAAGGACGGTAAGCATAATCCAAATGTAGCAACTATACTCCCCATTGGCCCTGCAACTTTTTGTCCAACATATGTTGCTGAATTTATAGAAATTGCTCCCGGAGTTACTTGTGCTACAGCAACTATATTATAAAATTCCTTCACTGTTACCCAACTATATGTATTTACTACATATCTTTCAATTAGTGGAAGCATGGCCAATCCACCACCGAAACTTACAGCTCCTATTTTAAAAAACACCCAAAATAATTGAAAAAATACCATTAGAATTTCCTTTCATATAAAAACAAAATATATCCTGATAAAAATCCAAATACTACTATAAATGTTGGATTTATTTTAAAAAATATAAGAACTGTTAATGAAATTATAAACATAGCCATTGAAAACTTATTTTTTATTGAATTTTTTAAAAGGCTTATAGCAGAATTTAAAATTAGTATTATTACTCCACATTGTGCTCCAAGGTATATTTTATCTATAGTTGGATTTTGAAAACTTTTTGTCAAAAATGGATATAAAGTCCAAATAACAATAAATGAAGGCAGGGCTACCCCTATTGTCGCAACAATAGCTCCCATAGTCCCTCTCAAATTTTGACCTACGAAAGTAGCTGTATTTGTTGCTAAAATTCCGGGTAATGATTGTGCAACTGCTATAATTTCTAGAAATTCATCCTTTGTAATCCATCCTCTTTTTTCACATAACTCTTTTTCCATAAGAGAAATCATAACATATCCGCCACCAATAGTTAAAAGTCCCAATATGAAAAAATACCAAAATATTTCTCTCAATTTAATTTTCTGCATTTTTATGAATGTAGTGCTCTATTCCTTGACTTAAAATATTATCAATGTGGCTGTCATCAAGCGAATAATATACTACCTTTCCTTCTTTACGATTTTTTACAACTTTGAATTGTCTCAAAACCCTCAATTGATGTGAAATAGATGAATGGCTCATTTCTAGAATAGTTGCAATGTCACAAACACATAACTCATCTTTTAATAATATACTTAATATCTTTAATCTTGTTTTATCAGAAAAAATTTTAAAAAAATCTGCAATGTTACCTAAAAGCCCATCGTCCATTAATTCTTTTTTATTTTTTTCTACTAAATCTTTATGAATAACTGTACATTCACAAATGTCATTTTTTCCCAATGAAATCACTCCTTCATTATCCATTCTATCATTAATCACAGATTTTTTCTAGAAAAAATATTTTAATGAATTTGATTTGCTAGTATAAATCCTATTTATTTAAATTCTTTTGTTAACTTCATGATTCTCCATATCAATAATTTCACCAAATTTTATATTCTGAATATTAATATCTCTATTTAGAAGCAATTGAATAGCCAAGTAAGGGAAATTCACTCCACTAGCACATGAACCTTTAAGTCCACCAGACATTCTTGGATTTAATTCTAAAAGCATAGGTATACCATTTTTATAAATAACTTGAATATTAAATACATATGACATATTCAATTCTCTAGTTATTTTCTCTGCTATTTTTATAAGTGTTGTATTGTTTTCTAAAATTCTTTTCCAACCTATTTTTCTTCTTGGTATAGCAACAATAAGTTTTCCATTTAAAGCAAGGCAATCAATACTAACTTCATCACCATCTAAAAATTCCATTAACATAATCTCTCTATTGCTATATTTTTCTTCTATCTCCTCTAAAGCACCTTTAATCGTTATATGTAGATAATCATTTTCATTTGATATTATCTTAAATTCTAGTCCACCCTCTGATATAGATGGTTTATAGCAAGCAACTCTATTTGTATTTTGAAAAAAACTCAATCCTTGTTTGAAATCTTCTAAACCATTTACCTTAAAATATGACGGTAAAACTATAGAAGGTAATTGTTTACATTTTTCATAAAAAGAAATTTTATTATCAACAAGCTCCATAACATCATGACTGCAAGCAATTAAAATTTTAACTCCTAAGATTTCAAATCTTTCTCTATATTTAGATATACTTTGAAGGCAATACTTAGGAATAAAAATATCAATTTTATGTTTTTTACAAAACTCTACGCAAAAATCCACATATCTTTCTCCACTATCTCTACTATCTAGTTCAAAATAGTCAGCTCTTTTTACAAAAGACTCTCTATATTCATGATGAGTAACATAAATTTCAAACTCTTTTTCTTCATCCCCTTCTCTAATTAAATCTATAAAATCAACTCCAGTAGAAAACCAACGATTAAGCCAAATTCTTTTTTTCATAATTTCTAAAATCTCCTTAAGTTTTATTGTGATGTATCACATTTATTTTTAATTTATATTACATTGTTTAAAATTGAAATCAAAGTATAATCATTATATGAATGAATTTTAAATAAAACATATACTTTATAAATAATTATAATTAGGAGTGATTTTATGTTAATAGCAGTTACTGTTGACAAAGAAAAAAAATTGTCCTTAAATATGGACGATACAGAGCATATTTTAATATTCAGCAGAAAATTCGACCGAATAAAACACATCGATACAAAGCATAAAGTAAAAGAAGATTTTATTGATACCATTAGAGGTTGCAAATATATTATATCAAGACATATTCATACAGACTTAGAAACTTCTAATGCCATAACAGACCTTGGTATTAAAATAATTAGTGAATTAAGAACCAGAGATCCTTTCTATGCTATTAGATTAATTTAAAAATCCTCCTAAACTTACTAGGAGGATTTTTAGTCTCATAAGAACCTTAAATATAAGATTTATTTAAAATTTTCTTTCACTAAGCTTTTAAACTCTTCTAAATACCCTTTAAATCCTAAATTATTTCCAATTTTATTTTTAAGTTTATTTTTTATAGCTTCAAAGGTATAAAGACTTATAGGATAATCTTCAATTATATCTGATTTTAGGTCGCATAAAAATTTATTATCAACATAAGCTTTTATCCTTGATAAATTTAAAGGATTATATCTTATTTCAACATCATAATCTTCATATCTAAATAAAACTGGACTATGATAAAGTACATTTTGAAAACGAATTGACATATCTTTTACTTTTCTTTTACTTGAATATACAGGTAGAAGAAGATCCATATCAGAAATTTTTTCAATTTTTAATAAACTATTTTCATAGATATTAGGAATACTACTGATTTTATGCCCTCTATTATCTATGTACTCTTTAAAAATTTTTTCTAATTCATGTAAAGGAAGATTAGATTTTGATTGTATTAGTAAATCACGTAGATAATTTTTTTGAAATTTATTAATAAAATTCAAAAATTTAAACTCTTTATTATTTATATAAAAAATGTCTAAATTATAAATATTTTTAACATCTTCAATAAGATTTTTATCACTTATTTTCATGTTGTTTAAACGAAATTCTTTTGGTAAATTAAAATAATTTGTTTCAGAGAATTTTAACGTATTATCTCTTAATAAGCATAATATTTCTGATAATGAAAGTTTGTCAAATGATAAATGGAAGTTTGTAATTATCTGTGAAAAGTTGTCATAAATAATATAAGCATAAGGCTTTTTTAACAAATTATCTCTTTCATCCAAAAAGTGATAATCTAATATAAAACTTTCAAGTTCAATAATTTCATTTGGATTTTCAGCAAAATAATCTTCTGAAGCATCCTTTGTATATGGATCCAAAGTTTTAATAACTCTATAAACTGTATCGTAACTGACAGTTTTTTCACCAATGTCTTTTAAAAAACTTTTTGTTTCTTGATGATATTCCAAAATTTTCATATCAGGTTTGTCATCATACAAACTTTTAATAAAACTCAGTGCTTTTTCACTTAAAGCTCTATATGTAGATGAATCTATTCTTTTAGTTTTTTTAAGTCCTTCTAAACCATTTTTTCTATATTTACTAGCCCACCTTTTGAGTGTACTATAGGATATTTGAGTGTCATCGCTAAGCTCTTTCAAGTTCTTTTCCTTTGAAAAATAAGGTTTGAGGATATTATATCGTTTAAGTTCTAATTTATTATCGTTCAAGTTTAACACCTCTTTAGATTTTATTCTTTACTAATTTTATATAAAAAATTAAGTTTTGTCAAAATCTTTTTGAATTTTATACAAATATTTTCAAACTAATATGCGAAATTATCATAGCTAAAATGAATTAATTTTTAATTATTAATGTGTAATTAAATTGTTAAAAAAATTCGTGAAAAAAAGTTTAAAATATGATATACTAACTCGGATAGGGTATTCTTTATTTTCAATGTTAACACTCAATTTTTTTGAGGATTACAAAATTAAAATTTGAAAAATAATAAAGCAAGCAAGAGGAGGTGGATGATTTACTAAGGTAAATCATATTTGTTATGAGAAAACATATCAAAGGGATAGACGCATCGCCAGGTGTGGCAATAGGAAAGGTCTTTCTTTACAAAGAAGTAGAAGTTGTTTTAAGTGAAGTAAAAGTGACAGACACTAAAGCTGAAGTTGAAAGACTTTTAACTGGACAAAAAGAAACAAAAATTCAACTAGAAGCAATTAGAGAAAAAACAAGACAAAAACTTGGTAATGAGAAAGCATCAATATTTGATGGGCATATCACATTATTGGAAGATGAAGATTTAGTAGAAGAAGTAAAATTAAAAATTGAAGATGAAAAAAAATCTGCTGAATTAGCTTTAAATGAAGGTATTGAAGAATACTGTGAAATGATTTCTAATCTTGATGATGAATATTTAAGAGAAAGAGTTGCTGACTTAAGAGATATTTCAAAAAGATGGATTAATAATATTTTAGGGATTGATATTATTGATTTAGGAAATTTACCAGCAAACACAGTTATTTTGGCAAGAGACTTAACACCATCAGATACGGCACAAATGGATTTAGAAAATGTTCAAGGTTTTGTAACTGAAATTGGTGGAAAAACAGCACATTCTGCTATTATGGCAAGATCTTTAGAAGTTCCAGCTGTAGTAGGAACAAAAGAAATTTTATCTTTTGTTAACACAGGAGATGAAATTATTGTAGATGCTTTATCTGGAGATGTTATTATACATCCAACAACAGAAGATGTTGAAATATATACAGCTAAAAGGCAAAAATTTATTGATGAAAAAACAGAATTAGCAAAATTAAAAGATAAAGAAGCATTTACTACTGATGGCCATAGAGTTGATTTATGGGCTAATATTGGTGGGGCAAAAGATGTTGATGGAGTTCTTAAAAATGGAGCTGATGGAATAGGTCTATATAGAACAGAATTCTTATTCATGGATAATGACAGATTACCAACTGAAGATGAGCAATTTGAAGCATATAAAATAGTTGTAGAAAGATTAACAGGAAAACCAGTTACAATAAGAACTATGGACATTGGTGGAGATAAAGCTCTTCCATACATGAAATTACCTCATGAAGAAAATCCATTCTTAGGATACAGAGCATTAAGAGTTTGTTTAGATAGAAAAGACATGTTTAAAACTCAATTAAGAGCATTATTAAGAGCATCTGCTTTTGGATATCTTAAAATAATGTTCCCAATGGTAATAAATTTAGAAGAGGTTAGAGCTTCTAAAGAATTATTAGAAGAATGTAAAGCTGAATTAAGAGCTGAAGGTGTAAAATTTGATGAAGAAATAAAAATAGGAATCATGATAGAAACTCCAGCAACGGCATTTAGAGCTAAACATTTTGCTGAAGAAGTAGATTTCTTCTCAATTGGGACTAATGACTTAACTCAATATACACTTGCTGTAGACAGAGGAAATGAAGTTATTTCTAGATTATATGATACATATAATCCAGCAGTATTAGAAGCTATTAGACAAGCTATTGAGGGTGCACATGCAGCAGGAATCACAATTTCTATGTGTGGAGAATTTGCTGGAGATGAAACTGCAACAGAATTATTATTAGGTTTAGGGTTAGATGCATTTTCTATGAGTGCTAGTTCAATACCTAAAATTAAGAAAAACTTAATAAATATGTCATATGCAAAATCTAAAGAATTAGCTAATGAAGCTATGGAACTTAGAACAGCAGATGAAATAAAAGCAAGAGTTATGAGAGGTTAATTAGTATAAAGTTAATTTATTGAAAGAGAGGATTTAAATAATGGGGTTATTTGATTTTTTTAAAAAGAAAAAAGTAGAGGACGATTTATTTGTAATAGCATCACCTTTAAACGGAACTATCATTCCTATAGAGGAGATACCAGATGAAGCATTTGCAACAAAAATCATAGGAGATGGAGTTGGAATCGACCCAACAGGAGATACAATATACGCTCCATGTGATGCTGATGATATTAGTATTTTTGATACTAATCATGCAATATCATTTGAAACTTCAAACGGATTAGAGTTAATAGTTCACTTTGGGATTGATACAGTAAAATTAGAAGGAAAAGGATTTACAAGATTAGTAGAAGATGGTGCAAGCGTTAAAAAAGGTGACGCTTTAATCAAATTTGATTTAGCTTATGTAAAAGCTAATGCAAAATCTCATAAAACTCCTGTAATTATTTCTAATATGGATGTTGTAGAAGAATTAGTAAGATCTTCTGGAACAATAAAAGCTGGAGAACCTTTAATGAAAGTTAAAGTAAAAAAATAATTTTTTAAGTATTAGGGAAGGTAGCTTTGCTGCCTTTCTCTAAATGTTTGTTTCTATATATTTATAATTTCTTATAAATATACAAAAAGCTATATTCCTTTGAGGATATAGCTTTTTTTATTTTTCACTTAATAAATTTTTACTTGATAACACTAAAAAATAGATTTTACTATGTTTGGTTATGCCTAAATAGGGATTACTGAAAAATAGAAAATAATTGATTTTAAAAGATTTTAACTCTATTTTTAATAAAAAAATGCAGAGCTTTTGACAAAAAATCTTAAAAATCAAACATTTAACCCTTGGACTGCGCGTCCAAACCTCGTAAACGTGGGACGTTTAACCCCTTATATTTTAAAATTAAAAATAAATTCTTTATTTTACAAGGTGTCCAGCAACCGTTGCTGGTCGGGTTTGGGCAGAAGCTCAAGATTTTAAAAATCCCTTCTAATTCAGTAGACCCTGAATAGACACTAATCTTTTAAATTTTTTAGGCTTTCAGCATAAGAAAAAGAACAACCACAAAAATTTTGTCTATATAAATTAAATTCTTTACTTAACTTAACAGAATTTTGATAGCCACCCTTCTTTTTAAAATCGCTATAAAGCCAATGAATTCCAACTTCTTTAGCATAAAATTCACCTATTTCATTAATCTTTTGAGTATCTTTCATTGGTGAAATTGTTAAACTACTTGTAAAATAATCAACATTAAGCTCTTTTGCTTTAAAAGCTGCATTTTTTAATCTTAAATCAAAACATTTTAAACATCTCTCAGAGCCTTCACCACTTTTTTCAAAACCTTTGATACTTTCAAGAAAATCCTTAGGTATAAATTCTCCCTTAATCAATTTTGCTGTTATTTGTGCTTCTTCAATAAATCTTTTTTGTTCCTCGTATCTTTTTTCAAATTCTCCAGGTAAATTAATGTTTGGATTGTAAAAATAAACAGTAATTTCAAAAATTTTATCTAAAAGTTTCAACACATGAGAATTACATGGTGCACAGCAAGAATGTATTAATAATGTTTTTTTTTGACCATTAAATGAAGAGATTAATTCTTCCATTTTTTTATTAAAATCTAATTTCATTTCTATTCCTTATCTAAAATGCTATTCCATTCACTAATTTTATCTTTATATTTTTCCAATAAAGGCTTTGTATTCCCAATAATTTCTATTTTTTCAATTTTATCCCCAATTTCTATATTTTTTACAATTTTCATATCTTTATCTGTAGAAATAACTTCTCCAAATATTGTATGAATAGAATTCAATTGAGTTGCAGATCTTAATGTTATAAAAAATTGAGAACCATTTGTGTTTTCTCCACTATTAGCCATTGCAAGCATTCCTTCGTCATAAAAGTTTAACCATTTAATTGCAAATTCATCTTCAAATTTATATCCAGGGCCACCTGTTCCATCTCCTTTAGGATCTCCACCTTGAATTACAAAATTAGAAACAACCCTATGGAAAGTAAGTCCATTATAAAACCCTTTTTCACTTAAATTTATAAAATTTGCAACAGCAATTGGAGCAGCTTCAGGATATAAATATACATTAATTATTCCTTTATTCGTGTATATTTTTGCTCTAATATCATTGTCAGAATTTTTCTTTTTCTCAGTAGAACTACATGCAACTAATAATAAAGTAAATAAAATTAATATAGTTTTTTTCATTGTCTCTCCTTATGATTTATATGTTTGTTTCTCATTATACTATAATTTTTTTGAAAATTAAAGCGTTTTAGTATATAATACAAAAAAACAAAAAAATAAAAGGAGTTACTATGAGAAAATTATCTTCAATATTATTATGCCTTTCAATTTTATTTTTTATTTCGTGTTCTAATTCAAAAGTTAGAACAACCAACTTTTCATCACAATATAATGTTGATCCTAATAGTTCAGACAAGGAAGTTAAGTTATCTGATTTGAAAGAAAGTATTAGTAAAGTTAGAATAAAAAACATAAATTATTACTATAGCAATAAAGACAGCTTTTTTAAAGATAATGGATATATTTATTATTTGAATCCATATGTGGTAGAAGAAACTGGAATTGGTACTGGATTAAACATAAATTTCTTTGCAAAAGTAATTACAGACAAAGAGAATTTTTTTAATAAAATAACTTTTTATGATGAAAAAGGAAATAAACTAGTTTTGGAATTTAAGGATATAAAAAGAAACTATTTAGAAGATAGCTTTTTCATAGAAGAGTCTTCCCACCTTACTTTGTCAAATAAAGATATAAAAACACTAGAAAAATTTTTAGACTCAAAAGATTTATTCGTCATCTTTGATGGAAAAGAAAAATATCAATATAAATTAACTCATCCCGTTAAACATGCTATGTTAGATGTTATAAGGCAATATAAGACAATGCAGTAATTTATAAAGATAATTTTGTAAAAACAGGACTTTTATATAAATCGTATGGCAAAATTAAAAATTTAAAATCTGAAATTTTTATTCCTAAATCATAATAAATTTTATAAATGTAAGATGAACAATAAAACTCATCTGAAGCTAGTTTACTATGAATAACACCATATTTATATTTAGAATATTTATATACTAAAAAATTAATTTCTTCCTTTTGAGTTCCAGTTAAATTCGCTCTTAAAACTATTATTTCTTTTTTTGAAAAGTAAGAGAGCCAGTCAGGAAGACTAGAAGATATACACCCATAGCCATAACGAGGATATTCTGCAACTTTTCCATCGTCATACACAATGGCACAATGACCAAACATGGCAAATGGATTTGCTCTCTTTTTAACCAAAATAACATCTCCAACTTCAAAAGAGAAACCTTGATGTTCAAATTTTCTACCTGAGGTAAAAGAAGGTTTTGGAATATTAGAGCAACTGATAAATTGTAACATAAATAAAATCAATAATATTTTCTTCATAATTCTAATTATATCAGTTTTTAATTTACATTTCAAGAATATGAAATAAAAAGTACTCTAATTGCTCTTGACATTAAAAGAATCTGGGGTTATCCTTAAAATAAGAACTTATAAAAAGTGGGGAAGTTTATATGGAAAAAGCTAAAAAAATTATTCTTGAAAAATTTGAAAAAGATAAAAGAAAGTTACTAGCATATTCACTTTTTTTATATGTATTTTTTGTTTTACTTTTTTTTATAAATGAGTACACAAGGTCTAAAGAAGGAATATTAAAACATGTTGACTCTCGTTTAAAAGGCGCTAGTATTTCTCTAAACTATATAGTTCCTAATTATATACAAGATTTAGCTAGAAATGATATAAGAATTACTCCAGAAGAAGAAATTAAATATAATAATTTACTTTCAGAATTAGCTGTTGAACACGATGTTAAATATATCTATAGTTTCATAAAAAAAGATGATAAGGTTTATTATACTTTTGCAAGTCATACAGAAGAGGATTTAAAAAATAATGATATTTATTCTTATTTAATAGAATATAAAGAGGCTACACCAGAGCTTATTGCTCTTTTCTCTGAACCAAATAAGGAAATTTTTGAAGTTTCTCAAGATGATTATGGATATTTTAGAAGTCATCTTAAAAGTTATGTTAGTGATAATGGCCATATATATGTTGTAGGGGCTGATATGGAAGTTAAAGATATAAATAAATTATATCTTAAAAGTTTTATAAAGGCATTTGCCATCTCTTTATTCTTATTGATATCAGTTTTCCCAATTTTCTTTTTTTATAAGAAAATTTTAAATTTGGAAATAATTAATAATATTAACAGAAAAAAACTCGAAAAATTAGAAATAGATGATGTTACAGGGCTACCTTATATTGAAAAATTTTGGGCTGAAAATCAAAATATTGAATACCCTTCTATTTTTTTAATAGGAATAAATAATTTGAAAGTATTAAATGATTATTATGGTGATGAAACAAGTGACAAAATATTAAAACATATTTCCGATGTTCTTCTGAACATACAAGAAATGGGATTAAATGGAAAAGTTTTTAAAGTTGGACTTGATGAATATGCTATTATTTTTGATGATGAAAAGGATAAAGAAGATATTTATATAACAGGAGAATATATTCTTGAAAGTATCTATAACACTCCATTGATTAATAAAGAAGATAACATTATAATTACATTAATAATAGGAGCAGCCACAGGAAAAGATTTGAAAGAAGAAGATATTAATATAAAGCTTAAAAGAGTATTTTTAGAAGCAAGAATGTCATTGAATTATGCTTATGAAAAAAAATTAAGGATATTTGTATTTGATAACCTTCAACTTTCTGATATGTCTTCAGCAGATGATGAAATTTTATGGACAAATAAGATATCTGAAGCAATTCGAAATAAGAAAATCATTCCATATTTCCAACCTATTTTTAACATTAAAGAAAATACAATAGAAAAATATGAGTCTTTAATGAGGATGATTACAACAGATGAGAAAGTTTTGACTCCATACTATTTTTTATCTATGTCTCAAAAAATAGGTTTATATTTTAAATTAACAGGAAGTATGATATATAGTACTTTTGATTTTTTTGTTAATAAAAATATAGAATTTTCTATAAATATTTCAGCAAGCGATATTCTTGACGAAACAACTAGAAAATTAATACTAAATAATGTTAAAAATTTTTACAATCCTAAATATATAGTTTTTGAAATCTTAGAATCAGAGGGAATAAATAATTTTTCTGAAGTTATAAGTTTTATAAAGACAGTTAAAGAATTAGGGTGTAAAATTGCTATAGATGATTTTGGAAGTGGTTATTCTAACTTTGAAAGACTATCAAAATTAGAAATAGACTATGTAAAAATTGATGGTTCATTAATAAAAAATATAGATAAAGATAAAAATAGTCAAATACTTGTTCAAATGATTGTTGGTTTTGCTAAAGAATTAGGAATTAAAACAATTGCTGAATTTGTTCATTCAGAAGATGTCTTTAACAAAGTAAAAGAATTAGGTGTAGATTATGCTCAAGGTTATTACATTGGAGAGCCAAAGCCCTATCTAATTGATTTCAAATTATAATATAGAGAGCTGAAAACTAATCTTAATATTTTTTAGTTTTCAGCTCTTTTTTTAATAATAATTATCAAAATATAATCTTTTAGCTATTTTATAACTTTATCAAAATGTTGGTAATCTTTTAAAGTCTTATAATCTCCTCCCCATTTCCAACCTCTTTTTTTAAATATTTTTACAACTTCTGAATTAGAATCTATCGTTCCCTTATTTTTTTTAGAATAACTACCATTTGATGGAAAAATTTCTCCTTTAACAATCATAGGATTATATCTTGGATTTATATCAATTGCCATTCCATACGAGTGATTTGATAATTTATTGGAATTTTGAACATATCTATAATTATACCCTGAAGTATTATTATCTTCCATTGATTTATCATCATCCCAATTATACTCAGAAATTGGAATAATTTTTTCTATTTGAAATCCAGACTCTTTAATCTCTTTAAAAATTTCAATAACTTCCTTTGAAACTTTTTTATTAACCACTATTTTACCTATTTGATTATCTCCATTATAGTCAATATATTCAACATCAATAACAGTCATTTGATTTGTAATTTCTAAAGGAGCTCCTTCCTTAATCAAATAAGATTTTTCTTCTCCAAAAGAAAAATAACTAATCATTATAAACAAAAGTACCATTAATTTTTTTATCATCTCATGTTTCTCCTTCTATCTAAAATAAATATTTCTTGATAATTGTATTCTTTTATATGAAAATAGTCAATGAAATAAATTTTGATATTTTAAAACATAAATGAATGTCAATATTAATAATAAACATTAATTGATTTATTTTTTAAAAAATTGTACAATTATCTGGGTGATTTGATTGAATAAAGGATTAGTTTTTGCAATAGATTTAAAAGAAAATAAATATATTTGTAATGAAGAAATACTGCAAGTTAAAAATCATTGGCTTCATTTTGACTATAAAGAAGCTGATACAAAATTATGGTTTTTAGAAAGAAGTAATTTGCCAAAGGATATATGCCATGCATTTTTAGATTCCAAAACTAATGAAAGATTTATTGTAAAAGACAATGGATTTTTCTTCATTTTTCGAGCTTTAAACTTAAATGAAGGGCAAGAAAAAGAGGATATGGTTAGTCTTAGGGTCTGGGTAGATGAAAAATCTATAATAACTATGAGAAGCAGAAAAGTTATTGGAATAGATTATGTTAGAGACAACTTGTTAAATAACAAAACTGAAAGTACCAAAAAGATTTTCTTAGATATTTTAGATAAACTTTCGGATACAACCTCTAATTATATAGATGAACTTTATGATGTAGTAGAAGAAATTGATGAAATTTTAATGGATAATCATTCAAATGAATTGCGTCTTAAAATATCAAATTTAAGAAAGAAAACAATAGAATTAAAAAGATTTATACTGCCACAGAAAAATATTTTAGAACAAGTCCTAAAAGAAAATATTTTTTCTGGTTATGACAAATCAAGATTTAAAAATATTTTAGAACATAATGGAAGAATTACAGAAAATTTATCTGCTTTAAGGGAAAGAGCAAATGTTTGTCATGAAGAATTTCAAAACAAAGGTAATGAAAAAATGAATAAAACTATGTATATACTAACAATTTTATCAACAATTTTTTTACCATTAAATTTTATTGGGAGTTTATTAGGAGTAAACTTAGCTGGAATCCCCGGAGCCAACAATCCTAATTCCTTTTATTTTTTATGTATTTTAGTTATAATTATTGGAATTATAGAATATATTTGGTTTAAAAAAAATAAATATCTATAAAAGTAGGTGATTTTATGAACAATCATCATAAAAATAGAAATTTTAATGAAGCTTTAGATTATAATGTTTCAACAAGAGAACTTTTACATGTTCATAATTTATTTGAAAATAAATGTTTTAACTGTGGAAGTAAAAAGGATTTAACAGTTGACCATCACTATCCTTTAGAAAAAGGTTACTCGTTAAAAAACTTAGATGGTTCTTTAAATGCTGTATTACTTTGTAAAAAATGTAATCAGAAAAAAAGTAATAAATTTCCTGAAAATTTTTATACTAAAGAACAATTAAAAATATTGGAAGAGAAATTTAATATAAAAAAACCTATAGCTAAAGCTTTAAATTTGAAAACATTAATTGAAATGAAAGAAAAAGTAAGATTTTCTTATTTAGGAAAAATTTACATTGGTATTCCAAACAGAATATTCTCAGATGACTCTATTGAATTTGGTAAAAAACCAGATAAATTTTTAGAGGTTATTTTAGAAAAAGATATATTGGTTTTTCCTTTAAAAAACATTGAAATATTAGTAGGAGCAAAAGATGAAAATAATTAGATTAAACACCCGTCCAGAATTCCCACCAGTTACTTTTGCTAATTCAGAGGGTTTACTTGCCTTTGGTGGACGCTTGGAGCCCTTATGGATTATAGAAGCTTATACAAAAGGGATTTTCCCTTGGTACAATGAGGAAGATCCAATTTTATGGTGGTCCCCAAATCCAAGATCTGTAATATTTTTAGACGATATAAAAATTTCAAAATCAATGAAAAAATTAATAAATAAAAATATTTACACAATTAAATTTGATAGTGCCTTTAAAGAAGTGATGCGAGCTTGTAAAGAGACTAGAGAGGATACTTGGATTTCAGAGGACTTTATAAAATGTTATTCAACTTTGCATAATATGGGAATAGCTCATTCTATTGAAGTATGGGAAAATGATGAGCTTGTTGGAGGACTTTACGGACTTTCAATTGGAAAAATGTTTTTTGGAGAATCTATGTTTTCTAAAAAAAGTAATACATCAAAATTAGCCCTTATTTTTCTTGTGGAATATTTAAAGAAAAATGACTATTTTTTAATTGATTGCCAAGTTCATAACAGTCATTTAGAAAGTATGGGAGCAGTAGAAATACCAAGAGAAAAATTTTTAGATTTATTGGAAATTCAACTTTCTAAAAAAAGTTTATATGAAAAGTGGAAGTACTAATTTAAACTTATAAATTCTAAACATCACAGGAGGATTAAATGAAAAAGTTAATTATTTTTATATTATTAATTACTAATATTTTCTCAGCTACAAAATCTATTGGGATATTTTCAGGAGTTAATGACAATATTTACGAAAATAAAGAAAAATATTTTGTATTTCCTTTTTTTAGTTATAGAAATAAATTCATTAGTATAAATGGCTTAAATGTAGGTACCTCCATTCCTTATAAAGGAATCTTTTATAATTTAACTTTAGAGCCTGGATTTTTTCAAAAAGTCTTAGAAAAAGGTGAATTGAATGGAATAATTGAAGAAGATAGAGATTCTCCAATATTTTTATCGTTATCTGCAAGTAAAAATTTTAAAAATTTTAACTTAAACTCAACTTATAAAAAAGAATTCACTAGTGGAGGGAATTTATTAGGTTTAGGAGCTTCTTATATTTATTTTTTTGATAAGAGTTATAAATATTCTTTAATCCCCTCAATAAACTATTGGTATTTGGATGGAAGTTATTCAGATTATTACTTAAACTTAACAGAACAAGAATATACAAATCTATCAAAACAATACAAAAGTCTTGAAAATACATATAGCTTAGACTATAGCATAAGCTCACGTATTGTTCTTGATGAAAAATCAAGTTTAATTTTATCTTATAAATTAAATTATATTGATCAAAATAAAATTCGTCAAGATAACAAAAAATATTTTGATACTTTTAGTTTAGGGTATTCTTATAGATTTTAGAAAGTTATTTATAAAATAAATCTTATCAAACGAAATACTTAAATTAATTTTTCTTTTGTTTTCTAAAAAATAAAAATATTAACGACACTAATTATGTTAATTTTTTTTTCCTAAATTTACCTATTGCATTTATTTATTCTTTCAGCTATACTTTCCTTGTATAATTTTATTTTATAAGGAGGAAATTATGAAAAGAATATTAATATTAATGGTTTTACTTAGTAGTTTTATATTTGGAGCAAAAATTGAAGTTGTAGGAAATGGAACTGTAAAAGTTTCTCCAAACATAATAAAAATTAATTTAGGAATCCAGACTCAAAAGGAAAATTTACAAGAAGCTTTATCTGAAAATCAGAAATCTATATCAACTTTATATGAAACACTTAACACTATGGGTATTGATAAAAAAGATATGACTACTTCTCAATTTTATTTAAGTTACTATAAAGATGAAGATAAAAAAGATACATATGTTATTAGTAACAACTTAGAAATAAAAATTAGAGATATGGCAAAAATTGATGAAGTTATTTCAACAAGTACTTCTATGGGAGTAAATAACATTTGGGGATTAAATTTCACTGCTGAGGAAAATTCAAATTTAGCTTCTGAAGCAAGAAAATTAGCTCTTAAAGATGCAAAAGATAAAGCAACTGAATATGCTAATGCTACTGGATTAAAACTTGGGAAAATAGTTGAGATAGTTGAAATTCAAACTGGAAATTACAACTTTGAAACTTCTATGAAAGCTACTTCTTTCTCAAAAACATCTGTATATGGTCCTGATCAAATAGACTATAACGCATCTGTTAAAGTTATATATGAATTAAAATAAATTTAAAAGATACTTGTGCTTTTGTACAAAGTATCTTTTTTTTATGTAAAAACCTTTTACTAACAATTAAAGGATTTTCCTTACATTTAAAGTATATATTTATGTCAAAAGAATTAAAATTATTTATAGATGGGGTGACAAAATGAAATCATTAGAGCTAAAAAAAGATATTTACTGGATTGGTTCTTTAGATCCAGATTTAAGAATTTTTGATATTATTATGGAAACTAAATTTGGTACAACTTATAATTCCTACATTGTTAAAGGAAGTGAGAAAACAGCTATTTTTGAAACTGTTAAAGTCAAATTCTTTGATGAATATTTAAAAAAAATTGAACAATACGTAGATCCCAGAAAAATAGATTATATTGTAGTTGACCACACTGAACCTGACCATGCAGGATCTGTAGAAAAATTTTTAGACTATGCTCCTAATGCTAAAATAGTTGGTTCTCAATCTGCTATCGATTTTTTAAAAGAAATTGCAAATAAGGATTTTGAATATATTGTAGTTAACCATGGAGATATAATAAATTTAGGAAATAAAACTTTAAAATTTATTTCTGCTCCTTTTCTACATTGGCCTGACTCAATATATACTTATGTTCCTGAAGATAAGATGTTAGTCACTTGTGATTCTTTTGGTTCTCATTATTCATGGGATGAAATTTTATATAGTAAAATTCCTAAAGAAAAAATGGAAGACTATGAAAGTGCTTTGCTTTACTATTATACTGCAATTTTTTCTCCTTTTAAGGGATATGTTCTTCAAGCCCTTGAAAAAATAAAAGATTTTGACATAGAGCTTATTGCAACTGGACATGGTCCCGTTTTAGATGAAAATCCACAAAAAATAATGGAAACATACAGACAATGGTCTATTGAACATAATCCAAATAAGAAAAAAACTATTGTTATCCCTTATGTAAGTGCCTACGGATATACTGAAGAATTAGCAAAAACTATTGCTAAAGGTATTGAAGAAACAGGGGATTTCCAGATAAAATTGTATAACTTAAACATTGCAAATTACAACGAATTAAAAAATGAAATTATGGATGAAATCTATTGGGCTGATGGTTTATTGTTAGGAACTTCCACAATAAATGGAGATGCTTTACCTCCTATTTGGGATATTGCCATTTCTCTTAATCCTATTGTCCATGGTGGAAAATTCGTCTCTGCCTTTGGTTCTTATGGATGGTCTGGAGAAGCTGTTCCAAACATAATTTCAAGACTTGACCAATTGAGAATGAATGTTGTTGATGGCTATGCAATTAAGTTTAAGCCTTCAAAAAACCAACTAGAAAATGCATTAACTTTTGGTAAAAATTTCGCTAAATACCTAATAGAAGGGGTTGTGCCACCTAGAAATAAAGAAGAAATAGAAATTGTTAAAAATCTTAATCCTAGTGGTGAAATTAAAAAATGGCGTTGCGTTGTTTGTGGTGAAGTTTTTGAAGGAATTATGCCTCCAAATGTATGTCCTGCATGTGGAGTTGGGCAAGAAATGTTTGAAATGGTAGAAGAAAATAATATTCCTACTTTCTCTGCAAATACAGATGAAAAATTTATTATTGTAGGTAATGGAGCAGCTGGAATTGCAAGTGCTGAGTCTATTCGTTTAAGAAATTCTAATGCTTCTATTGAAATTATAACAAAAGAAGATGTAAAAGCTTATTATAGACCTAGTTTATCAGATTACTTAACTGATGAAATAAATGAGAAAGATTTTTATTTAAGAGAAGATTCATGGTATAGTTCAAATAATATAAATGTAACTTATGGTGTAAATGTTGATAATATTGATTCCATAAAAAAAGAATTAAAATTATCAAATGGTGATTCTAAAAAATATGATAAGCTTATTTTAGCTAATGGAAGTCGAGCTAATATTCCTCCAATTTTAGGAGTTGAAAAAATGGGTACATTTGTTCTTCGTTCTAAAAAAGATGCAGATAGAATTAAAGAATATGCTAAGAATTCAACAAGAGTTGTAATTGTTGGTGGTGGAGTTCTTGGTTTAGAGGCTGCTTCTGAATTAAAAAAATTAGGTTTAAATGTTATAATTGTAGAAATGGCTTCTAGAATTTTCCCAAGGCAATTAGACGAAGAAGCATCTAAACTTTTTGAAGAAGTTATTTCAAAGGAAGATATAAAAATATATAAAAATCACTTTGTTAAAGCAATTGGCGGAGAAAATAAAGTTGAGTTTGTGGAACTAGATAATGGTAAAGAAATTAAGGCTGATATGGTATTAATTTCTTCTGGAATTAAAGCAAATACTCAAATTGTTACTGGTAGCCCCATAAAATCAAACTATGGAATAATTGTTGATGAAAAAATGAATACTTCTGAAAAAGATATCTTTGCATGTGGAGATATTGCAGAATTTGAAGGAATTGTTACTGGATTATGGGCTACAGCATTAGAGCAAGGAAACGTTGCTGGAGCAAATGCTGTTGGAGATTCTTTAAATTTTAAAGCTTCTATACAACCTGTTACTTTTTCTGGTCTAAATACATCAATATTTTCTATTGGAGATATTGGTAGCGACCCCGACAAAGAGTACGGAATTTCTGTATATTTAGATAAAAAAAATAGAATATATAAGAAACTTTATTTTACAAATGATAAATTTGTTGGTGGTATTTTATGTGGAGACATCTCTAAAGCCTCTGCCCTTTTATCGGCTTTAAAAGATGAATCGGAGATGAAAGACTTAGTTAAAAAAGTTTTTTAATAAATTTAAAAGGAGCAATAGCTCCTTTTAAATTTATCCAGAAAAATATTGAATAAAATTATCTAAAATCTCTGAATCCGTAATCTTTTTTGCATAAATAAGAATTCTTCTAAGTTGCTTTTAGCTTTTCTATTCTAACTAAATATAAAAATTTATCTTCAAAATAAATATTAATTTCCCTCTAATTGAAGCTTGTTTATAATCTAAAATGAGGAATAATTATTATTCCTCATTTTCTATAT
>RRZU013162752.1_pt1 | contig 22574 bp, 19 predicted proteins | sample 2165561 | NCBI WGS metagenome assembly RRZU01 (sample SAMN10456909, study PRJNA506462) | wastewater metagenome | isolation source: wastewater sludge | place: USA: Moscow, Idaho | reverse complement strand
TTTAACTTTTTGTCGTTTGCAAGGCTAAATGCATAGGCCGACATAAATACCATTTCGTCACTTGTCAGTTTGTATGGCGTAGCCCCTTTTTCAATCATTGCAATCTGAAGAGCCTGATCCAGAGCTATCACTTTTTTTGCTTTTGCAGAGTATTTCGGATAGGTTGCCATCTCGGAGGCCAGAGCCGATTTTTCGACCCCCATCAGCTTTGCAAACTCATCCAAACTTCCAAATGTTTTTTTGAATAGCTGACCCCCTTTATCCACATACAAATCCCCTGGATTTTCATCCGATGAATAAAGCTCTTTGTCTTTATCCGACATGGAGAGGTTTTCGGCAAATAACGGAGCACATATCAAAGCGGCGACCGATAAGCCGCAAAAAAACTTTCTCATGATTGCTCCTTTATATATCTTTTGTCCCTTCTTGCGTCTCACCCTTGTTGTCTACGGCGGTGATTTTAAGCACTCCGTTTTTTGTTACTTTGAGGTTAAAGCTCACAAACGGATTAACACTGACACTGGCCGTCATATCCATGGTCGTAACCACTTTGCCGTCAAACTCAACTTTTACGGTCGTAATATGGTGCGCCGGAACGGTTTTGCCGTCTTTGTCTTTTCGTAGCCCTGTCTCCATAGGGTGCTCAAGTATTGCATCAACCTGAATCACGTCTCCTATGTTGTAAGTTTTCGGTTTTGTTTTTATCATTACGCTTCTTGCCATCTTTAAATCCTTTACATATTTTATTTACACGCTAAACAAGCAAAGCTCGTTTAGCAACAGGGACACAAGCGTCCGTTGTATCCCCCTAAAGCTAGCCGCATTAGCGGCAGAGTTCTTGTCAAATGAGAAACTTTATGACAGTTATCAACCGCAACCGCCGATAGTTACTTTCACGTTTTTGGTGTCTTTTAAAAATGAACCGTCGGATAGTTCGGCTACGACAAATACGTCTTGGCTTTTTGCCAGTTTTGTCCTAGTTGAAAAATACGCTTTGCCGTTTGCCGGTGTCAGGTTTACGGTGATTATTTTTGGTGTTGGATTTCCGGCTGCATATAGATGTATCGCTTTTACATAACTACCCTCTTCCATCGGATGATTTACCTCTACTTTCAAAGGAACTACCTGTCCGTTTTCAGCTATTGCCGGAGCCACCAGAGAAGCTACTCCTGTTTTTGCACCCTTAGAACCTACTATTTTTGATATCTGCTCCTCTGCTCCTAGTTCGGCGGCAAGTGTTTTTAGGGGGCTGACCGCTATCAAAGCCAAAGAGGCCATTACGCTCATATTTTTTAGAAATTCTCTTCTTTGCATCTCTTTTTTTCCTTATGTATTATTTTTTATCGGCAAATAAATACGACACAAGATCGCATATCTCATTTTCGCCCATCAGCTTCGTAGTCAGGTTGACGGTCATTGCGGTATCCTTGTTGTCCACCCTAGGGTCGGCTATTTTTTGAAATACCCATTCAGGTTTTCTGGCTCCTGTTTTTACATACACCTCATGGTACTTTGATAAATCGGGACCGATATTTCCGTAACCGTTTGCTTTTTCTATCTGGTGACATGCCACACAGTTTCCGAAATTTTTTGATTTCGGATAACTCATGCCGTATTTTGAGGATACGTTTGATTCGTTATTCAGCTCGTTAAAAAAGAGTCTTCCCCGCTCAACGGAGGCTTTGTCTGTTTTTACGCAATTTGCAGGCATTTGATATGTTTTGGCCTCTCCGAGAAGATCGCTATTTAGCGTCTTAAGCCCATCAGGCGATTCGACGGCTGCTATGGAGGACGGCGTATCCGGCGTTGATGCCGCACACCCCGCCAGTATCACGGCCGATACGACCGATAGCGTCAATACTCCGGTTTTGACGGCTTTTTTCATTGGCGCTCCTTATTTCAAAGTTATACAAGGAAAGGTTGCTTGTATTGAAAAAAATTATAGGCAACTATGTGTAAAAAGTGCGTAAATTTTTGAAGATTTTTTATAAAAGATTCCGATAGGCAAAAAGCCGCTAGCGGCGAGGGCAGTCTGCCGAAGACCTAATCTTGGGCTTAGCTCAAGATTTGAGCATAAATCAAAATATAAGGCGGCGTGAGCGCTCGCTTTGAAGACCTAATCTTGGGCTTAGCTCAAGATTTGAGAACCACCAAAATACGCTAAAACCGGCAAAGCCGGTTTTGCTACGCTAGGCGCTGTGCCACTGAAGCTAGCTCCTGCGGAGCAGATTTATCAGGAATGACAATAAGAGCCGCTAGCGGCGAGGGCAGTCTGCCGAAGACCTCATTTTGGGCTTAGCTCAAAATGAGATAATTTAAGTATATACAAAAATTCGCTCCCCTCCCCTATTTTTGAGACGATACTAACCTCTATCCCCTCCTCTTTGCATATATTTCTAACGATATTAAGCCCCAGACCGAAGCCCCCTTTTGAAAGCTCCTCTCTGTAGTATCTCTCGAATATCATATCGGGGTTTTCTATCCCTATCCCGAAATCCCTAAACGACAAAATAGCTTTCTTATCATCTTTTTTGTAAACGGAGAGGATAATTTTTGAGTTTTCGTTGCTATATTTGATTGCATTTGAGATGTTGTTGTCTATAAGCCTAAAAAGCCTTGTCCTATCACACAACACCGCAATATCTTCATCTGCGAGGTTTTGCTCAATTTCGATACCTTTCATACTAGCTATTTCAACAAAATAATCACCCCTCTCACGCATTGCCGAACAAAGATTTATCGGCTCTTTGGAGAATATTTTTCTCTCCTCTTTTATCAGGTATTCCATATCGTTATAGAGGTTTGAGAGGCTTTTTGCAGCCGCTTTTATACGGGAGAGGTATTTGTCTTCGCCGTTTTTCATCGTGGATAGTTCAACGTTTGTCGTAATAATAGAGAGGGGGGTGTTGATCTCATGGATTGAGTCTTTTATGAACCTGTCCAGATTTTCATTTACCCTCTGGAGCGGTTTTTCAAACATCCTAATCAGGTACAAATAGACAAAAAACAACAAACTAAGAGAGAGAAGCAAAAACAACAAAGCCCTGACATATATCTCGCCTGTAGAAAACTCTTTTGATACGACTAGATAATCGGCGCCGAAATACCTACCCTTAGCAAGCTCGTATACATAGTACCGTTTACCCATAAATGTATGGTAACCCTGTGAGAGTTTTGGGGTAAACTCCAAATTTGAAAAAACCGTCTTTTGTCCGGCAAATAGTCCGGCTTTGTATGTCTTGTATCTTGGAAAATAAAACTTCTCCCCGCTTTTTGGGTCAAAACCGTCCATCTCATCTATTATCCGCTTTGTCTGAAGGTATAGCTCCCCTTCGGTCCTAATCTCCTCAACCTCTTTTGCCAGAGATATATAAAAGTAGATAAAAGCACAAAAAACGACGGCGGAAGCGACTGAAAACAAAAAAGCAAATTTAAAGGCATAACCTTTTGAGTGTTTTGTCAAACAAAAATCCTCAACTCTGACCCTGTTTTTTTCTAAAAAATCTAAAAAGCAGTCTGGCCGGATCTATCGACTTTGGGATTTTTGTTTTTGAGATAATATTCTCGGATAGTAGCTTTGCGGTGTATGGAGCCAATATAAACGCTCTACTACCGTGTCCGGTGTGTATGTATAGATTTTCATAGTTTATCGGTTCTTTGCCGGAGAGTCTAGCTCCGTGAACCAAAGAGGGAAACATCTCAATGGTAGATTTTGAGTCATATATAAAACCCGCTATCGGAAAATGGTCGATAGAGGCTGAACGCATCCCCCCTACCTCCTCAAACACCTCATAATCCCCTATATCTATCGCCTCTTTTGCATCTTCAACAAGTGTCAGGGAATCGGCTCTGTTTATCGGTATAGCCGTTTCGCTTCTAATGTGGGTTGCCCCGATTGCCAGTCCGCCATCCACCTGAGCAATATGGACTTTTGATGATATATTGTGTTGCAAAATAGCCGCTGTTTTTATTTTGCATTTTTGACCCCAAAGCTTTGTTATCTGGGTGGTTAGATATTTTTCGTTTATGACCGGCTCCTTCGCCCCCTGCGCCAATACGATATTTTTCCCTTTTACGCCGGACACACCCCAGACACCACCGTCAAACAATAATTCAGATACGGAGTAGTTGTACCTGTCTACGCCTGCTAGCATGGAGTCGATGAGGGCTTTTGGATTTATGATTCCGCTATCGTGAACCAAAAAAGCCCCCAGCGGATATGTATCCAAAAACGTGTATTTTGAGGGGATAAACTCACCCAGAGCCTCGTATTCCTCTTTTGTCTTCTCATTTTTGGGATAGATTAGACAGCCGGACTTATTAAAAAGCTCCGGAAAATTTTTCGCATAAAAATCTACGGAAAATCTAAAAGCATCATCGGCAAAAGACTTAAAAGCGGAGGGTTTCCCCATCACCGGATTGATAAAAGCACCTGCGGCCAAAGAGGCCTGTAAGCTAAAAGATGTCTCATCGATAACGGCAACCGACAACCCGGCTTTTTTTAGGAAAAAAGCCACGGAAGCTCCGGCTATCCCGCCACCGACTATAACGACATCGTACATTTGAGCCGTCTTCTGAAGAGCTCATTTTCGAGGAAACATCGGACTTGAGAGTTAATCAAATTGTTATCTCTTTGATGTCGGCAACGCTCAAAAACTCTTTGTATATTCTGGCAACTAGATGTTTCCTGTTTGTCCTGATTTTCTCATCGTCGGCATTAACCATGCAGTTCTCAAAAAATGCGTCAAGTTGCGGTTTTAGCGCAAAAAGGGCGCTTATCACCTCGTAGTAAGAGGCATTTACATAGTCGTTATGGATATATGCCGCCCACAGTATAGTCTCAAAATCGTTTTCAAACAACTCGGTATTGATAGCCAAATCAGAGTTTAGATCGACATCTTTTGAGATATTCGCAACCCTTTTGAATGTCGAAAACTGCTCTTTAAACTCCGATTTTTTGACAAATGAGCTTAAAGACTCTATCTTTTCGGCGATAGAGACTATATCTTTGTCACCTGAGGCCAAAACAGCCGTTATGACGCTTGGATTGATGTCCGAGAAAAGCTGATACAATCTGTCAAATACAAAATCCTCCAACTTTGTCATATCAAAACCCTTATACATATGGGCAAGCGCCGACAGGCTCTTTGAGAGGTCTATTTTGAGCGCAAAGTGGATCAGGTTTTTGATTACGCCTATTGCGGCACGTCTAAGTGCATACGGGTCTTTTGAGCCGGACGGTATCATCCCCAAAGAGAAGAGTCCCATCAACGAATCAAGTCTAACGGCAGTCGCAAGAACAGCACCGACAACCGATTTCGGTAACTCGCCATCCTCACCTTTTGGCATATACTGCTCTTTTATAGCCTCCGCTACGGCCTCATCTCTTTTTTCGGCCAAAGCGTAGTATCTCCCCATGACACCCTGAAGCTCCGGAAACTCATATACAACCTCGGTCAGTAGGTCGGCTTTTGCTATTTTGGCCGCCTCTAACGCTTTTTGCTTTTCATCGTTTGAAAGCGCCAGTGCCCCACATAGATACTCTACTATTTGCGTCTCTCTTGCGGTTTTATCCAAAAGCGTCCCAAGCCCCTCTACAAATACGATATTAGCAAGGCCGTCTGCCGATAGCCCTTTTTTTAGGTCGTTATCGTAAAAAAAGAGCGCATCGGAGAGTCTGGCTTTCAAAACCCTCTCGTTTCCGGCAATAACTTTTGAGAAATCCTCGATAAAGGCATTTGAGACGACGATAAACGCATTTGATAGTTTACCGCCGACAAAAACCGGAAAATACCTCTGATTCTCTTTCATTGAGGTGATAATAACCTCCGGCGGAACCCTCAAAAACTCTTTGTCAAACGAACCCAAAAGTGCCGTCGGATATTCGGTAATTGCTACGACCTCGGACAACAAATCTTCGTCTATCTCAACCTCGATCCCCTCTTTTTCCTCTATCCGTCTGATATCTTCAAGTACTTTATCCCGTCTGGCTTTTTGCGAGAGCATCACCCCAGCCTCGGATAGCTTCTCAAAGTACTCTTTTGGAGCCGTCACCCTCAATGGCTCAAAACTATCCTGTCTATGTCCATACGTATAACCGCCGGATTTAACCCCGAAAACCTCTATCTCAAGCTCCGTGCTACCGTATAGGGCGAGACATGAGCGTATAGGTCTTATAAAGCTCTCGGCCAGACTACCCCATCTCATCGACTTTCCAAAGTGAAGGGCATTTAGCCACTCGTTTACTATTTCATTGATGAGTTCTTTGATGTTTTTGCCGATTACCGTCTTTTTGGCATATAGACACTCTTTGCCGTCTTTTTCGGCTCTTAAAACCTCGTCCGGCAAAAGTGAGTTTTTTGATAAAAAGCTCTCGTATGCTTTTGTCTGCACACCGTCTTTTAGGGCTACGGCAACCGGAGGCCCCCATAGCTCCAACTCTTCATCATTAGCTTTTTCGCAAAAATTTTTACTATAAAGGGTAATCCGTCTGGGTGTATAAAAAAGCTCAAAATCTGCCTGAAACCCGTTTTTTGAGAGGATCTCCAGCCATTTCGGAAGTATATTTCCTACCTCTTTTAAAAAAGGGATAGCCGGAAGCTCCTCTGTTCTGATTTCTAATAAAAATTCATTTTTTGTCATTCCAATACTGCCTTTGAGGGGGACGTTTTTTGCGATTTTACCGAAGTGTTAGTAAAAACCAAAATTACGTCTCAAACCTTTTTAGCTTTTGTCCAAGTGCTTCACTCATAGAGTTCAGATGCTCTATGGAGGCGGCTATCTCCTCTACGCTTCTGGCGTTTATATGTGCCGCATCGTTGATTTTTGATAGTTTTGCCGTGATATCACCGACTTTATCGGCATTATGCACACTCAGGGATGCTATCTCGGAGATGATATCGGCGGTTTTACCCATTACCGCAACACTTTTTTGTATCTCCTCTTCAATCATCATTGAGCTGTTTTCAAGCCCCATAATACTCTGTGCATTTTTACCCATCTGGTCTGCCGCATCATTAATTGATTGGACTATAGTATTTATCGTAACGTTTGTCTCGGTTAGACTCTTCTGGGTTCTCTCAGCCAGTTTTCGCACCTCGTCTGCCACAACGGCAAATCCTCTGCCGTGCTCACCGGCTCTTGCCGCTTCAATTGCAGCGTTAAGTGCTAGCAAATTTGTCTGATCGGCGATATCTCCTATAACCGACAATACCCCTTTTACCCGCTCCGCCTCTTCGCTTAGAGACTGTAGTCTTGAGGCAAACTCACTCTCCACCGCTACGCTCTCTCTGACGGAGCCTACCATTTTTGCCAACTCCGATTTTGAAGACAACAAAATATCGTTTGCCGCTTTTACGTTTTGTTTTCCTATCTCACCTTTTTCAACACCCGCTTCGATCCCCTTGATTGCGTTTTTAGCCTCTTCAAATATCGTATCTATAGTTTTCACATCCTCTTCAACCCTTTTACCTATATCTGCCGACGCTTCGGCCAAATGGGTTGAGACGGATACATTTTCGGATATATTTTGTTTTGCGTAAGACAGATTCGACCTAAACGACTCCAATAAAACGTTTACTGCTGCTACGACCGCATTGAGCTCATTTTTTGAAAATTCCGGTATTTTAACCCTCAGATCACCCTCCCCTTTTTGCATCGAATCTGCAAGCGACTGGATAGGTAGCACGACAGAGGATATCGATACCGATACGGCTCCGATAATACCCCATGACAACAGGATTAAAACAATTAGAACAGGGATTATATATACTAGGTTTTTTACGACCGTACCCATGAAATCATCGTCCAAATCATCTACATAAATACCGCTTCCGATCACAAAACCCCACTCTTTGAACTCTTTGACATATGAGAGCTTAGGAAATCTCTCGTCGGTAAGGCCGCCACCCTCTTTCGGTTTTGGCCATAGGTATGTTACATAGCCGCTCCCGCTTTTTTTACACACCTCCACGAATGCCTGAAATAGATTTTTATCCCCTCCGGTGCTCTCCATATCTGCATAGTCACCGTTTTGCATACCTGTTGCACAGTTATACTTTTTATCATCGAGTGTTTTGCCGTCAAGTTTTGGATTTGTAGCATGCATAACCATTTTTGGATAAGGCAACGTAGAGTCGTTAATCCAAAAATATTCTTTTTGGTTGTATCTGAGTGATTTTATAACCGACAAAGCCGCTTTTTTGGCATCATCCTCATTCATCTTTCCATCATTTACAGTTTTTTTGTAGTAAACCAAGACAGAATAGGCGCTCTCCACCAGATTTTTTGTCTTCTCTTTTTTGTCATCTAACATTTGAGATTTTAAAACTATAAAAGCGGGTATCATCAGACCCACGATAGATAAAGCCAAAAGTAAAAAAATATTGCTTTTGATAGAAAAATTTCTCATAGACTACTACCCTCTACTCCTAAATTTTGATAAATCTTCTAGTATATCTTTTGAGAGTAGCAAAACTATAGCACGGAACGGAATATGCGAACTTTATAATAAGTTTTTATTATTGATTAAACATACAATTTTGTCTTAATTTTTGATTGAATAGTATTTTTTTAATAAATCAAAACTTTCAATATTGTAGCTATATAATTCCCGCTTTTTTTCAAAAGGAGTGGGAATTGTTCGACAATATAAGGCTATATTTGAAATGGATGAGAAATAAAAATCTCCTCCAAAAAGTTGAAGAGGCTTTTGAGGGTTTAGCCGAAACAAGAAAACGGATTTTAATAGAGTGGGCAAACGAAATTTGGAGAGAGGTAGAAAATACCGCCTTTTTGCTTGAACACAAAACAGACTATGCCCAAATCCTAAAAGAGCAGACAAAACTGAGCGAAGATATACTGGAGTATATGCTCATCGATTCGCATAAAATAAAAAAATATACCTCGTCAGATACGAATACGCAAAAAAGATACGAATACGACTATACTAAGCTGTGCGAGGCGTTTGATTATACGGTTGTATCGAAAACACAGATTTTATTCGGGCCGTATATCGATGCCGATACTCTGGGGTTTATGCCAAAATCATCGCAATTTCACGACAAAGTTACCCTCCTTTTTTGCAAATACGTAAAAATCGATTCTGAAGATATGGTACTTTGCGCCAGAGTCCCGAACGACGTGATGGGGGATTTGATCCAAAGAGAAGCGGGTCATATATTTAAAGAGTCCGGCGATAACTATATTTTTATGGTAGATGCCTATTTTGACAAAAACATAAAAAGCGGCACCGCATTGTCCCGCTCAAGATTTGAAGACGATACGTTCAGTTTCGGGGAGAACCTAAAAAGCGGAGTTCACACAGATTACGGAACTATAAGCGTAAAGGAGTACACCGAGTTTGAAATAGTATTTACGGATCCGGCCACAAAAGAGCTACATCCAGGTGTTGCCAGAACTATCAAAAACGGCTCAAATCTGTTTTGCAAACACCCCGGTTATCCGGACTACAGGGGTATTCCGGTAATCGGCAAAGGGATTACGTTTAGCATGCCGCATTCGCTTGACAGATGGGGGATGATGTGCGAGGGGGACCTAGCCGAGGTGTATGATATGGTGCAATTTAGGGAGACGATAATGTTTAAAATACTCCTTTTTATAGCCGTATTTACCCCCTCTTTGTATTATGCAGCCTCATTTTTGCCTGTAGCCGGATACGGAAAGATAGTATTTACGACTGTTGCATCGATATTTTTTGCCTCCATCTTTATAAAGCGGGAGATTAGCGGATTTTTTGATAAGAGTGCATACCTGAGGGAGTTTTTGAGGGAGCTTGTGGAGGGGGATAGAGATATCACCAACAGGACAAATCTTCAAATATTCAAAAAAGACGAAAACCTAAAAACGGCAATCTGGATAAACAGCGTCGTGGATATCTTCGATAGTATCATCGCCAAAACAAAAAAGTCGATATTCGGCCTTTTAAATCTAAATCAAAAACTAAACTCTAATATCACAAAAGCGGATTCAAAGCTAAAAGAGGTAGAGGAGAGCGTCAGACAAACGGTAAAACTAATCAGCGAACAAAACAGCTTTGTAACCGAATCGGTCAATAAGGCGACAGAGGTTACAAGTGAGATCGGAGGGGCAAAACTAACTATCGTAAACGGGATAGAAGATGTCAAAAACTCAATCTCGGATATAAAAAGCATAGTAGAAGATACAACCGGAAATATCAATATGCTTGACGGAAACATTAGAGACATAACAGCTATGATCGACACGATAAAAGACATTACCGACAAAACAAACCTCCTATCGCTAAACGCCGCAGTAGAGGCAAGCAGAGCCGGAGAGGCCGGAAAAGGGTTTGCTGTAGTAGCCGAAGAGGTACGAAAACTGGCAGAGATGACCGCAAAAGCAACCGTACATATAGAAAAAGTCGTCGGTAGCATAAACCAAAACGTATCGGATACGCTCCAAAGTATAGAAAAAGTCAACGATACGGTGGATAAAAGTATTAAAATCTCAACTGAGTCGGTATCACAAATAAGCGGTATTTTGGAGAATCAAGTAACGATGGTTGACAGGGTAAAAACCGATATTTTTGCAATCGCAAAACGGTCAAAAATCAACAAAGAATACGCCGATACGGTTTTGGATGAACTAAAAGAGATGGACGCTATAAACTCGGAGGTAAAAACCGTATCCCATAGCGTAACTCATCACCTAAACACTCTGAATAAAACGGTATCCTCTTTTAAAACAAGTATGTAGCAAAACGGGCTTTGCCCGTTTTAGCGTATTTTTTAATAACAATAAGCCGCCAGCATACCGCCTTTGACCGCTTCTGCGGTCTCTTTGTCTACCAGCTTTTCAATTATGTATAGCCCAAAACATATAGCCGTTCCGGGCCCCCTTGAGGTGATTACGTTTTGACTCTCGACTATAGTTTTTTCAACAAATTTTGAGCTTTTAATAACGTCCGGCACACCCGGGTAGCAGGTATACTCCTCTTTTAGCACCCCTGCCCTGTCAAGCGCTATCGGGGCGGCACATATAGCACCGACCGTTTTTCTCGCCCCATCAAATTCTTTTATTAGTCTCTGTACAGTCTCATTTTCGGCTAACGTCATCGTGCCGCCGTATCCACCCGGTAAAACTATCATATCAAAGTCTGCGGAACAGACATTTTTTATATCTGTATCGGAGACCACCATAATTCCGTTTGCACCTTTTAGTACTTCGCCGTCAACTCCGGCGATTACGACATCTAGGCCACCCCGTCTCATAGTATCGGCAAGAGCTACGGCCTCTATCTCCTCAAACCCGTTTGCCAAGGGGAGCAAAACTCTTTTTCCCATCAAAAACTCCTTGTTTTTTGCTTTTAGGTCATTTGGTGTACAATTTCGTCGGTGCCAAACCTCTGGGTTACGTCCAAGCGACTGTTCGCTTCGGCGTAACCCTTTTTTTATGCCCGTTTCCTACTCATCCCCTCTCTCTATTTGTGCTCCGAGTGTTATTAGTTTTTTCTCAAGCTCTTCGTATCCCCTGTCAAGGTGGTAAATTCTGTGTATTCTGGTTCTTCCGTTGGCAACTAAAGCCGCTATGACAAGCGCCGATGAAGCCCTCAGGTCGGTAGCCATAACATCTGCTCCGGTAAGCTCCGTAGCCCCCTCTACGGTTGCGGTATTATGTCTTAGGTTTACGACCGCCCCAAGCCTGTTTAGCTCACTTGCGTGCATAAATCTATTCTCAAACAACCTCTCCTCGATAACACTAACACCGTTTGCCTGTGTAGCCAACGCCATAAACTGCGCCTGCATATCGGTAGGAAACCCCGGAAATTCAGTCGTTATAATCTCTATCGGTTTGATTTTTTTGGCAGGCTTTATCGTCACCTCGTCTAAACCGTAATCAAATGAATATCCCATAGACTGAAGCTTTGATATGACGCTCTCCATGTGGTGCATTACTACTTTTTTTAGCGTTACGGTAGAGTTTGTGATAGCGGCGGCGCATAGATATGTTCCGGCCTCTATCCTGTCCGGTATAACCGATATATCTTTAAAGCTATATAGTTCTCCGTCGCTACCGTCGATTATTATCTCATCGGTTCCGATTCCGGCGATATTTGCCCCTGCAAGCCTGAGCACTTCGCACAGTTGAACAACCTCCGGCTCTTTTGCAGCGTTTACGATTCTGGTAGTCCCTCTGGCAAGAGCCGCCGCCATAACGATATTTTCGGTTCCGGTTACCGTAATTTTGTCAAACACTATAGTAGTTCCGGTAAGTCCTCTAGGGGCTCTAGCCTCTACATAGCCGTTTTTTATCTCTATCTCCGCACCCATAGCCTCAAGAGCTTTTAAGTGCAAATCAACAGGCCTTTGTCCGATGGCGCAACCCCCCGGCAAACTAACGTCGCATTTACCGAATCTCGCAAGCAACGGCCCCAAAACAAGAATTGAAGCCCTCATCGTCTTTACGATATCGTATGTCGCTACCGTACCGCTCAGTTTTCCGGCATCAATCTCTAATCTGTTTGCTTCAAAACTAGACTCTGCACCTAGATTATTTAGCAGTTTTAGCATCGTTTTGATGTCTGCCACACGGGGCATATTGTTTATCGTCACCGGAGTTTTTGAGAGTATAGTGGAGGCTATTAGCGGTAATGCCGAGTTTTTGGCTCCCGATACGGTTATTTCACCGTTTAATTTGTTGCCGCCGTAAATATCAAGATAATGCATAGTATTCCCTGTATTGTTTGTATTTTTTATATTCTGTTGTGAGCGTTTACACGACTCTATACTTTTGAGGCTTTTATATACGCCGCCTCAACCGCTTTCATAAAAGAGGCTCTAACAGCGTTTGATTCAAGCTCAAACAATCCTGCCGCAGTAGTCCCTTTGGGGCTCATTACGTCCTCTTTTATCTTTGATGCCTTAGAGTTTTCAAGAAGCGCCGTAAACCCGTCAAATAACCCCTCGGTAAGCTCCTCGGCGAGGGCTCTTTTGAGTCCGACCCTGACGGCTCCGTCTACCATTGCCTCCGCAACAACCGCCAAAAATGCAGGGCCGCTTCCGGCCAATGCGGTTGCAATATTTAACTCGTCCTCGGAATCCACCCAAACCCCTCTGCCGATAGAGCTAAAAAGCCTGACTGTATTTACCCTGATCTCTTCGTCTCCGGTAATCGCCGTTACCGATTTTTCGTGTTTTGCGGCGATATTCGGCATTGCTCTGGCATAAAACCCCGCCGAAACCCTGTCCCTTATATCACAAAGAGGGACTTTTGCCATGACGGAGATAAAGCTTTTTGCCTCTCCGACAAACTTCATCCCGTAAAAAGTATTAGGCTTTACAGCCAATATAACGTCTTTTCCGGTTATATCTATCTCGTCATCGGAAACCTTGATATCAAGGCTTGGATAGTATTCTGAGAGCTTTAGCTGTTTATCGTGCGTCCTTACAGATACGGCTACATCGATATCGTTTTTTAACATCCCGTCAAGCAGGGCTTCACCCAGATTTCCGGCTCCAATCAGTAAAACGTTACAAGACTTTTCATCTTTTGTCGGCATAAAAACCCCTTACTACGGCTTTATTTATTGAAAATAGGCTAACATTTAGTATCGAAAGCATACAAAAAAACCGGTTAAGCGGGAGAATGATGAAAAAAAATAAATATTCAAAACTGGCACTTCCATCTTTGGTTCTAGCTGCAGCACTCATATCCGGGTGTTCACACAAGACACAAGAGGAGTTCAATAGACCTGCCGACTACTGGTACAAAAAGATGGTCAAGGAGACCACAAAAGGAGATCTGGAAGAGGCTGACAAGACGTTTACCTCACTCCAAAGCGAACATATCCGCTCCCCACTACTCCCTGAGGCTATGCTGATTATGGCGGAGGCTCACATATCAAATGAGCAATACGTTTTGGCAAACTACTATCTGGATGAATTTATCAAAAGATACGGCGATAAAAAAAGCGTAGAGTTTGCAAAATATCAAAAAGTAAAAGCAAATTTTTTGGCCTTCAAAAAAGCGTTTAGAGATCAACAACTAATACTAGAGACCCTAAAAGACTCCAAAGCGTACATAGCGGAATATCCTAATTCGATATATAGACCTTACGTTGAGACTATAGTCCTCAAGCTAACTCTGGCCGAAAAAGAGATGAATGAATACATAGCCGACCTCTACAAAAGAAAAGGGAAAGACGCCGCATCACAAATGTATAGAAACGATGCAAACTCCTCATGGGTCGAGGGGATGAAATTCGAAGGGGCGCACACCCCTTGGTATCGGTCTTTCTTTGAAGTTACGTTAAGATAGCGGAGCCTGACGAAAAATGCAACTATCAAACTACTCCTCTTTTCCGACAAATCTTCCGATTATTGTCGAAGACGAAATATTTTTATACCCTTTTATGATAGCTCCGCTCTTTTTATCGGACGAAAAAATGATAAAAGCAGCCGGATATGCTATGGAAAACAACTCTCTGGTTCTTGTGTGTCACTCAAAAGCCGGGATGGAGGGTGAATCAAATTTTGACTCCATATACGACGGCGGCGTTATAGGGACTATAATCAGAAAGATAGTCCTGCCGGACGGAAGGGTCAAAATACTCTTTCAAGGGCTAGCCAGAGGGCATATCGTAGAGAGGCTCAGCGATGAACCGATGTTGGCCGTCGTAGACACTATAAAAACCCATCCGTACAACGAACAAAGGGTGGAGGCGATACTTGCCAACCTAAGAGACAACGTAAAAGCGCTCTCCGCTTCGGCAAACTATTTTCCGCCGGATCTACTAAAGACAATATACGAAAACCATGAGCCGAATAGAATAGCGGATTTGATTAGTAGCTCTTTGAAGCTAAAAAAAGACGATGCGTATGCCCTGTTTGTGGAAGCAGATGTCGAACAGAGGCTAATGAAGCTGATTGAGCACGTAATCGACGAAACCGAGACGGCAAAACTCCAAAAAGAGATACGCTCAAAAGTCCACGACAGAATGGACAAGGTAAACAAAGAGTATTTCCTAAAAGAGCAGCTAAAACAGATCCGAAAAGAGCTTGGCGAAGATGTTAGTAGACAAGAAGAGTTGGAGGAGTACGGTAAAAAGCTTGAAGCTATTAAACCTTTTATGTACGAAGACGGCTACAAAGAGGCAAAAAAACAACTCGACAAACTGGGGAGAATGCATCCGGACAGCAGTGATGCAAACGTATTGCAGACATATATCGAATACGTCCTTGAGATACCGTTTGGGAAAACATCAAAAGCAAAACTGGACGTTGCAAAGGTAGCCAAAACACTAGATGAAGACCATTTTTCACTTGAAAAACCGAAAAAAAGGATAGTGGAGTTTTTTGCGGTCAAGGAGCTTTTGGAGCTTAGAGGGAAAAGCCAAAAAGAGGGTAAAGGGACGATACTCTGCTTTTTGGGGCCTCCGGGAGTCGGTAAGACAAGCCTTGCAAACTCTATAGCAAAAGCACTCAAAAGAGAACTAGTCAGAGTCGCTCTTGGCGGCTTGGAAGATGTAAATGAGCTAAGGGGGCACAGACGGACATATGTCGGAGCTATGCCTGGGAGACTTATACAGGGTTTAATCAACGCCAAACAGATGAATCCCGTAATGGTACTTGACGAGATAGATAAAGTGGGCAGAAGTATGAGGGGGGATCCTACGGCGGCACTGCTAGAGATTTTGGATCCGGAACAAAACGACAAATTTAGAGATTACTATCTAAACTTCAATCTCGATTTGTCGAATGCCGTATTCATAGCTACCGCAAACGATGCCTCGTCTATACCGGCTCCGCTCAGAGACAGAATGGAGTTTATCGAGGTGAGCTCCTACACGCCTCAGGAAAAATACGAGATAGCAAAAAAGTATCTATTGCCTCAAGAGCTAAAAAAACACGGCCTAAGAGCAAACGAGGTCTCAATACCTAGTACCGTACTAAAAGAGGTTATAGAAAAATACACCAGAGAGGCCGGAGTCAGAAACCTAAGACGGCAGATTGCAACAATAGCCAGAAAAGCAGCCAAAATAATACTTGAGGAAAAAGTTGACAAGGTATCTATAACCTCAAAAAACCTAAAAGAGTTTTTGGACAAAACGGTCTTTGAATACGAAGAGGTAGAAAAAAATAGCCAAATAGGTGTCGTAAACGGTCTTGCATGGACATCTGTCGGCGGCGACACCCTAAAAATAGAGGCCGTAAAGATAAAAGGGAAAGGCGGTGTAGAGCTAACCGGAAGTCTCGGCGATGTCATGAAAGAGTCAGCCAGAATTGCATATAGTGTAGTTAAAACCCTAATCGACGGCAATAAACTAAAAATCGACAAAAAGATTTTAGACTCCGTATGCGTACCTGACGAAAAAGGAAACAGACCTAGCCTATACGACTCATATCATCTGCATATCCATGTACCGGACGGCGCAACCCCAAAAGACGGTCCATCTGCCGGTATCGCAATGGCTACAGTCATATCTTCAATACTATCCGAGCGAAAGGTAAACTCGGAGGTTGCGATGACCGGAGAGATAACCCTCACAGGCAAAGTAACGGCTATCGGCGGATTAAAAGAAAAATTGATTGCGGCTTACAAGTCTAAAATAAAAATAGCCCTTATCCCGCAAAAAAACTACGATAGAGATCTGTCCGATATACCGGATGAGGTAAAAGAGCACCTACAGATAATTCCGGTAAAAACTATCGACGAGGTGTTAAAGCACGCCCTAATGTAACAAACAGATAAGGCCTACCGAGGCCTTATCCCTCATAAAACCCCATTTTTAAACATAAAAATCACATAATAACGTATAAATATAATTTTAGTTTAACATTAACGTCAAAAAGTTAAATAAATATATAACTTCTTCCGAAAAACAAATATTAAGAGTTCGGATATGCTAAAATGACGGCTATATACAATCAACAAGGACATCCAACAAATGAAAGTACTACTAATAAAAGACGTAAAAGCTCTAGGTAAAGCCGGAGAGATAAAAGAGGTAAAAGACGGATACGGCAATAACTTTCTAATCGGTAAAGGGCTCGCAAAACTGGCAACTCCGGCCGTGATGAAACAATGGGAGGCCGGAGAAAGGGCAAAAAAAGAGGCAGAAGCAGCAGAGATAGCAAAATTAAACGATGCAAAAGCAAAACTGGAGGGGGTAAAACTCCTTATCAAAACAAAGACCGGTGCTAACGGGGCGCTGTTTGGATCTATCACAAAAGAGGAGATAGCCGAAGAGCTAAAAAAGCAGCACGGAATAGAAATCGACAAAAAAAGCATAGAGCATCACGGTGCCTTAAAAGCCACCGGAGCCTATGATCTTGATCTAAAAATGGGTCACGGTATCCACGCAAAACTACATTTGGTTATCGAGGCTATATAAGTGTTTGAAGCTACCACGATACTAGCCTACCTAAAAGACGGGGAAGCCGTTATAGGTGGAGATGGACAGGTAACGTTCGGCAACTCCGTACTCAAATCGAACGCCGTAAAAATCAGAAAACTATATAACGGCAAAATACTTGCCGGATTTGCCGGAAGCACGGCGGATGCTTTTACCCTCTTTGATATGTTTGAAAATAATCTTCAAAACAAAAAAGGGGATTTGCTAAAATCGGTCATAGATTTTTCAAAAGAGTGGAGAAAAGACAAGGTTCTAAGGCGGCTAGAGGCCATGATGATAGTCCTTGACCGTGAAAAAATCTTTATACTAACCGGGAACGGCGACGTTGTAGAGCCGGAAGACGGGATGCTGGCATCCATCGGGAGCGGCGGCAATTTTGCTATCTCAGCGGCAAAAGCACTCTCTAAGCACTCAAACCTACCTGTCGAAGAGGTGGTCAGAGAGTCTTTGAGTATCGCCGGTGAACTGTGTATCTATACAAACAAAAACATATCTATTTTAAGGCTTGAAGAGCAATGAAATACACGCCAAAAGAGATTGTCGCTATCTTGGATGAATACGTTATCGGACAAAACAACGCCAAAAAAACTATAGCGGTAGCTCTAAGAAACAGAATGAGGCGGCTAAACCTCCCAAAAGAGATGCAAGAGGAGGTAACCCCAAAAAACATACTCCTCATAGGTGCTACGGGGGTTGGAAAAACAGAGATAGCCAGAAGATTAGCAAAAACGTTTAGCCTTCCGTTTGTGAAGGTCGAAGCTAGCAAATATACAGAGGTTGGTTTTGTCGGCAGAGACGTAGAGTCTATGGTACGAGATTTGGCTATGGCCTCGTATGCCCTTGTAAAAAAAGAGCACAAAGAGATGATAGCCGAAAGTATAGATGAGCTCACAATCGAAAAAATAGCAAAAAAACTAATCCCTGAACCCCCGGCAAGTGCAAGCGAAGAGAAAAAAGAGGATTATAAAATCGCCGTTGAAAAGATGAAACAAAAAGTCGCAACAGGGCAAGTGGATGAGCTAAAAATAAAACTGGAGATCCATAAAAAACCGGATGAGGGGCTTGACGGTTCACTCCCGCCGGAGGTTGCAAAAATTCAAGAGTCGTTCTCCAGAATTCTGGGCGGTTTAGAGAAAAAAGAGGTTAGCAAAGAGGTAACCGTCAAAGAGGCAATGACAATACTCAAAAATGAGGCCGCAGAGGAGCTACTCGACAACGAGGCCATCAAAAATGAAGCCCTAAAAAGAGCCGAGGAGAACGGGATTATTTTTATCGACGAGATAGACAAAATAGCGGTAAACTCCAAAAGCTCTTCCAGACAAGACCCAAGCAAAGAGGGTGTTCAAAGGGATTTACTCCCGATAATAGAAGGGTCAACGGTAACCACAAAACTAGGACAGCTGTCAAGCGAACATATACTCTTTATCGGCGCAGGAGCGTTTCATCTGGCAAGGCCTAGTGATCTGATACCGGAGCTTCAGGGGAGATTCCCACTTAGGGTTGAGATGGAGTCTTTGGATGAAAAAGCGCTATACGACATCCTCACGATACCGAAAAACTCTATCCTGAAACAATATGCTGAACTGCTAAGAACCGAAAACGTAGAGATAGTTTTTGACGAAAACTCCATAAAAGCGATGGCAAAATTCGCCGCTTTAGCAAACGAAAAAACAGAAGACATAGGAGCCAGAAGGCTACACACCGTAATAGAGAGGGTCATGGAGGATATAAGCTTTAAGGCAGACGAATTTGCCGGAGAAAAAATCACGATAGATGAAAATCTAGTCTCCTCAAAACTATCCGATCTTATCGAAAACGTAGATCACGCAAGGTACATACTATAATGGGACAAATCCAAACAGAAAACACTAAATGCGGTTTTGTAGCCGTCGTAGGCAAACCAAATGCGGGGAAAAGCACGTTACTCAACTGGCTAATAGGTGAAAAAATAATGCTTGTAAGCCATAAAGCAAATGCAACCAGAAAAAGGCTAAAAGGGATACTGATGCATAACGATGCGCAGATAATCCTAGTCGATACCCCAGGGCTTCAAACAGGCAAAAAACTACTAAACGAGTATATGCTCTCGGAGGCTGTAAAAGCATTGCAAGATGCCGATTTAACACTTTTTATCGCCGATGGTAGAACAGCAGAGAGAGACTATGCAGAGTACATGGAGCTTGCCGGAGATAAACCCCATATACTACTGGTTAATAAAATAGATATGCTGCAAAAAGAGAGATTGGTGCAGACCCTTGACGGTCTAAACTCAGGAAATAAAAAGTTTTTGGAGCTAATCCCGATAAGTGCCACAAAAGAAAAAGGGGGTAAGCAAATACTGGATTCAATCGTAAAGTATCTCCCAGACTCGCCATATCTCTACGACCCTGAGTTTTTGACCGACCAGACCATTCGGGAAATATACAAAGAGATTATCAGAGAGGAGTTGTTTAACGGTCTTAGCGACGAAATACCTTATGAGACAGAAGTTGTCATCAATAAGATACACGAATCGGATACGTTTGACAAAGTGGAAGCCACGATAATTGCAAACAAAGATAGCCAAAAAGCGATGATAATCGGCAAAGGGGGGCAAACCATAAAAAGGATAGGAACCAGAGCCAGAATAGCGCTAGAGAGGTTTTCCCAAAAAAAAATCCATTTGGAGCTATTTGTAAAAACTAGCAAAAATTGGGTTACAAGCAAACAGGAATTGGCGGAATACGGCTATGACTTTGAATCTTAAAAACCATAGTATCGGCAAAAGTAAACCAAAAAAAGGCGGGGTAAATATATACTCCCCCACCACACAAACAAATTATACATACGACGGCAATAAGCTTGTCGTAAATAAATCCGAACTACACCGCCACAAACAGACTATCTCGTTTATCCCGCTACAGGATTTGTTATCTGAAAGCATTGAGATATCCTCGTCTTTGCCTCAAAAAGACGTAGCGGACATGCTTGAGATGAGACTTTTTGAAGAGCTGTCTTTGGAGCCGACACTAGATTACAAAATCTGTTATACATCCGGCAAAGACGGCGGGCAGCCTCATGAAAAAAACAGATACGAAGTATTTGTCGCCTCCTATCCGGCAATAGAGCAGAGATTTGCCCAGATACTCAAAGACGACGACTATATCGATTTTATCTTTCCGGCTCAATCGGTTATAAAAAGCCTTTTTACAGGCAATTTCCTAAGAGACGACGCTACGTACGGTTTCGTCCATATACACGAGGGGAGCGCATTTGTAGCCGTATACATAGACGGTGAATACGCCTACTCAAAACCGTTGAAAACAAGCCTAAAGGGGATGTCCGATAGATTCTCGGAACTACTAAGAGAGCGTGTCGAATACGATAACTTCATAAAAGCTTTGCTTTCTTTGCCTCATAGAAATATAAAAGAGTCAAACAGCGAAGCCTTTAGGGTAGTTATCGAAGAGTTTTTTATAGCCATTTCAAATGTTTTGATGCATGCCAAACGGATAAAATCGATTGAAAAATACGACGCTATTTTTATATCGACCGACAAAGGAAATATAGCAGATATCGGCAACATAGCCCTTGACTATTTCGAGACCCCCATAAAAGATTTTGATTTTAATATCGGAATACGAACCGAAGAGTACGTCGATATGATAACTAGGCTAACGCTTTTTAGCTACATAAACCAAAATCCGTATTTTGATACGCTCAACTTCTCTATTTTTAGACGCCCCCCTCCCCTTTTCAAAAGGGATTCCGGAAAATTTTTGATAGCTTCGGCTGTCGGTTTTGTAGTAGCTTTTGCCATTCCCATCTATAGCCTTGCCGTAGCCGGATACTTCTCATCCAAAAATACGGCTGCCGTAGATGAACTAAAAAAGCTAAATGCCGCCAGAATAGAGGCCGAGAGCAAAATGGCATCGGAGGAGAAAAATAGAAAAAATCTCCTCTTAAATGCAAAAGAGGAGCAAAAAAAATACGAAACCTACAAAGGGCTTTTGGAAAATCTGGCAAAATCAAAAGAGTCTAGCGCAACCGCAACCTCAAAAGTGGTATCTATCTCAAAAAAAGCGGTCGAATCAAACGTCAAGCTAAACAAGCTAGACATCAACAAGACAACCGTATTTATAGAGTGCAAAACGGACGATGTCAGAAAAATCACCTCCTTTGCATCAAAGCTAAAAACGGTTGACGGCTTCAAAGTCGTATCACAAGATATTTCTAAAGATCCAAACGCAAAGATATTTTTGGGACAAATCAACATCGAGGCCGATAGATGATAGCCAAACGGATAAAAGAGACACTAGTTTTACTGGATGATCTATTTCGGGATAGAAAAAAGAGCGAAAAGATTATGCTCCTATCCCTTCCAATGCTTATATTTTTTCTCCTCTCATACATTATAATAAACCCGCTTTGTAAAAAAACGGCCGAAAAAAGCGAACAAAAATACACGGCTTCGCTAAACGAGATAAAACTTATAAAAGCGTTTTTGGCGGATAAAGATTCTAATACTCTGGCCTCAAAAACAGATCAGGCCGAAGCGCAAAAAATCAAAGCCCAGATAGAGGAGATCAAAAACGCCAACGCAAAAATCCAAAACGAGCTTAACGAATACGGATATATAAGACTTGGAGAGGATAACGGGCTATCGTTTACCGATTTCGTGACGAATGCGGCAAACGATAGACGGATCGCTTTGGCACAGATGAAAACCAATATATACGATATCAACAAGTCGATGTTTACAAAAGAGCTAGACATGAATCTAAGCTGTAGCGGAAGCTTCAGAAGCTTTGTCGGCTTTTTGTCCGATATAGAGTCGGCAAAGACATTTACAAGGATAGATTCGGTCTCTTTTGCGGCGGATAGGGAGCTGAATGCGACTCTAAACATAAAGGCGGATGGAATATGAGGTTTTTTGTAATTCTATCAACCGTTTTCTGTGTTTTAAATGCCTCCGTGGTTCCAAAAATATCCGATATACTGGCTCCAAAATCGGTTATCGAAGAGAGAGATATCTCAAAACTGGAAGATCCTTTTTTTGGGCAAAAAGCTACCTCAAAACCGAAAAAAAGTTTTTTTTTAGAGCCGCAAAAACCGTCTTTGAGGCTTGAAGCGATATTTGAGAAATCGGCAATGATAAACGGCAAATGGGTCAAAGAGGGTGAGAGCATAGAGGGCTACA
>RRZU011542575.1_pt1 | contig 22574 bp, 19 predicted proteins | sample 2165561 | NCBI WGS metagenome assembly RRZU01 (sample SAMN10456909, study PRJNA506462) | wastewater metagenome | isolation source: wastewater sludge | place: USA: Moscow, Idaho | reverse complement strand
TGGAGCACGATCCGGTCTATCGCAAATACCACCACAATCTGCTGACCTTTGCCTTGTGGTATGCCTACGCCGAAAACTTTGTTCTCCCCCTGTCCCATGACGAGGTCGTTTACGGCAAGAAATCCCTGCTTTCCAAGATGCCGGGGGACTACTGGCAGCAGTTGGCCGGCTTGCGCGCGTTGTTCGGCTATATGTATGGTCTGCCCGGGAAGAAGCTCCTCTTCATGGGTGCGGAGTTCGGCCAGTGGCGCGAATGGAATCATGACCTCGCCCTGGATTGGGATCTGCTCGCGTTCCCGGCCCATGACGGAGTCCGGGCCTGGGTCCGGGACATGAACCGGGTTTACCGGGAGTATCCGTCCCTGCACGAGCAGGATTTCGATCCGACCGGATTCAGCTGGGAGAATTGTCACGATTCGGACCAGAGCGTGCTCAGCTTTTTCCGTAAGGCCGGGAACCAGACCGTGCTCGTGGTCTGCAATTTTACGCCGGTCGTGCGGGAAAACTATGCCGTGGGCGTGGACCAGGGCGGAACGTGGCGGGAAATTCTCAACTCCGACAGCATCATGTATGGTGGCAGCGGGGCTGGGAACCTGGGCGCGGTACGGGCCGAGCCCATTCCTGTTCATGACCGCCCCTTCTCCCTTTCGATGGTGTTGCCTCCCCTGGCCGTGGTCTATTTTACGCCCGAGGGAGAATGATGATGCGGACCCGGCGCCGCGCTGGCGTGCTCCTGCATGTTTCCTCCCTGCCGTCCCGTCACGGTCTGGGGGATTTTGGTCCGGAAGCCTATGCCTTCGCGGACTTTCTGGCCCGCGCCGGTCAGTCCGTATGGCAGATGTTGCCCTTGTCCCCGGTCAACGCTGGCGCGGGCAATTCGCCGTACAGCAGCTATTCGGCCTTTGCCGGCAATACCCTGTTCATCAGCCCGGATTTGTTGGTCCGGGCAGGGTTGCTCCGGGGCGAGGACGCGAGGCGGGCACCCGAATTCCGCGCCGCGCGCGTGGACTACCCGCACGCCGCGGCCTGGAAGACGCGGTTGCTGGAGGCGGCCTTCGACACGGCGTTTCCCCGGTTGCGTGGGGACTGCGCGTTTCAGGCATTCTGCCACGGCGAGCGGGCCTGGCTGGACGATTACGCCCTGTTCATGGCTTTGAAGCGCGAGCAGAATTTCGCCCCGTGGTATGCGTGGCCCCTGGCCTTGCGCCTGCGGGACGAATTCGCCTTGGCGGAAGCGCGGGTTCGGCTGGGCTACCACATCCTGCAGGAGCGGTATTTTCAGTATCTGTTCGCGCGGCAGTGGCAGAGTTTGCGTCGTTATTGCGCGGAGCTGGGCATCTCGATCATGGGCGACGCCCCGATCTATGTCAGTCTGGACAGTTGCGACGTGTGGGCGAATCGGGAGATTTTCGTGCTCGACGACCTGGGTCTGCCGGTTTACGCGGCCGGGGCTCCGCCGGATTATTTTAGTGAAACCGGGCAGATGTGGGGCAATCCAGTATATGACTGGGCCCATCTGGAGCGGACCGACTTTGCCTGGTGGATCAGGCGGCTGGAGCATGAGCGCCGCCGCTGTGATCTGGTCCGCCTCGATCATTTCCGAGGGTTTTGCGCGTTCTGGCAGGTTCCGGCCTGTGAATCCACGGCGGAAAACGGGGTCTGGATTCCTGGTCCGGGCGCGCGTCTGTTCGAAGCCGTGAGACGGGCCATTCCGGATCTGCATCTCGTGGCCGAGGACTTGGGTGTGATCACTCCGGACGTGACCGCGCTCATGGAGCGGTTCGGATTTCCGGGCATGAAGGTTTTGCAGTTCGCCTTTTCCGAGAACATGGGTGAGAACGCCTACATTCCGCACCACATCGCGCCCAATAGCGTGGCCTTCACCGGCACCCACGACAACAATACCACTCGTGGCTGGTTCGCGGGCGAATTGGGCCCCGAGGGTCGGGAGCGGCTCCGGGCCTATGTCGGCTGGAAGATCACGGAGGACGACGCGGCCGAGGTCATGATCCGCTTGGCCTTGGGGTCCGTGGCTGGGCTGGCTGTCGTTCCCATGCAGGACTACCTAGGATTGGGCGAGGATGGGCGCATGAACACGCCAGGGGTCGCGGGCGGGAATTGGGGCTGGCGCATGGCTCCGGCCATGTTGACGGGCGAGCTGTCCACGAGGATGCGGACTCTGGCCTGGATGTACGGACGCACCTAAGCGGCTGGCTTTGGGCGAAAAAAAACCCTGCCTGGCAGGGTTTTTTTTCGGGAAAAAATTTCTGACTACACGCAGCCGGTGGGCTTGGGCAGACCAGCCATCTTACAAGCTCCCTTGCCAGGGCCGGAGGGGAACAGTTCATAGATCTGCTTCAGCTTGTAGCCGGTGGACTTGGACAGAATGCGGACCATGGGGGCGATACCGTTCTTCTTGTAGTAGTCCTGCAGGAAGTCCAGGATCTGCTGGTGAGCTTCGGTGATTTCGGCGATGCCTTCGCTGTCCTTGACATATTCGACCCATTCAGGGGCCCATTCTTCGAACTTCAGCAGGAAGCCGTCTTCATCGACTTCGAAACTTCTACCCTGGAATTCAATCTGTGCCATGCTCAATTCCTCCTTAGATGTTGTTCCTCAAAATTTTTCCTTCCGGAAAAAGAGTTTGCAAGCGCTCTCCCTATGGTGAAGGCATTTCTTTGTCAATGAGACCAGCCTTCTCCACCTTCAAGTCGACACTGGTGGCCTCTCTAGCAAATGAGGGCCGATACTTCAACAGGAAAGACGAAAGAAGGGTCAACGCCAGTCTACTTGAAATCCCGAACAATTATCTGTTCTTTGCGCATTTTGCACCATGATGGGCGTTCCTCGTCGTCGGCGATGGGGCGTTGATGGGGGATGGCGATATTGCAGGCGCGGTGGCCGTCCACCGTGCTCATGAAGGGGCAGTCCGCGCACTTGGTCACGACGAAAATCATGGCATGATCCTTGGTCTGGGGTTGGCCCTACACGTCGGCGGGCAGGGGAATTTCCTGGCAGTAGTCGTCCCATTCCGCGCAGGCCAATTCCGTGGGTTGCTCATAGCGCGTCTGGCACCGGGCGCAGAGCACGGAAATTGTCGGACTGTTTCCATGCTGGGCGCGCATGGTCTTCTCGTCATGCGTGGTCTGGACCGAATGTCCGCATTGAGGACAGGTGGTGGAGACGGTGAAATGGGTGCTCATGGCGCGACTCCTTTGCGTCAGGGAAGAAAACGTGCTCCACGCATAAAAGCTCCGCCCGGAATCGTCAAAGCCTATTCGATCCGGCCGCGCTCAATGATTGAAGGGCCTGATTCATAGCTGACGATTGCATAGATGATTCGAATTTGCATCCTGGTCGACTTTCCCGCAGAAAATGAAAAATTTCATGGAGGAAGCAATGACACAGGACGCCTATCGGGAGATGTGGGAAACGCTTAATTTGGACTTGGCCGCGCATGACGGCCTCTTGGCCGTGCTCGGCAAATTTTACGGTGACATCTACATGAGCCAGCAGGGCCGGCTCAAGGGCATGGAGTATCTCGATTTCGTCCTGTCCGAGGTGCACGGTCTGCGCATCAAGGAACTGATGGACGCCAAGGCCCAGGGCCGTAAGATCGTCGGAACATTTTGCGTCTTCGTGCCCGAGGAACTGACCCTGGCCGTGGACGCCGTGCAGGTCGGCCTGTGCGCGGGCGCGGACGCGGGCCGGGAAGCGGCCGAAACCCTGGTGCCGCGCAACACCTGCGCTCTGATCAAGTCCTTCATCGGCTTCAAGCTGGCCCGGCTCTGCCCGTACACCGAATCCTGCGATCTGATCGTGGGTGAGACGACCTGCGACGGCAAGAAGAAGGCCTATGAGGCTTTCGCCGCCCACGCGCCGCTGTATGTCATGGAAGTGCCCCAGACCAAATCCGACGCCGCCCGGGTCCTGTGGAAGGCCGAGATTCTGCGCTATATGGCCCGGTTGGAGGACCTGACCGGCACGAAGATCACGGCCGAAAAATTGGCCGAGGCCATCAAGACCGTCAACGCCCGCCGCCGCGCCCTGCAACGCCTGAACCGCCTGCGCGCGGCCGTGCCCGCGCCCATTTCCGGCCGCGATGTGCTGCTCATCAATCAGGTCAGTTTCTACGACGATCCGGCCCGCTTCACGGCGTCCATCAACACCCTGTGCGACCAGCTCGAAGAGCGGATCAAGGCCGAGGAAGGCGTGGCTCCCGCAGACGCCCCCCGGCTCATGCTTTCCGGCTGTCCCATGGCCGTGCCCAACTGGAAGCTGCCCTACATCATCGAGAGTTCCGGTGCGGTCATCGTGGGCGAGGAATCCTGCATCGGAACCCGCAACACCCGCGATCTGGTCGATGAATCCGCCCAGACCCTGGACGAGATGCTCGACGCCCTGGTCGACCGCTACCTGCGTATCGACTGCGCCTGTTTCACGCCCAACCAAGAGCGCCTGGACAATATCGAAACCATGGCCCGCGACCTCAAGGCCGACGGCGTCATTCAATACGCGCTCATGTTCTGCCAGCCCTATGCCCACGAGGCCATCAAGGTTGAGAAGCGCCTCGGAGCGGCGGACATCCCGAGCATGGCCCTGGAGACCGACTATTCCATGGAAGACGTGGAGCAGCTCAAGACCCGCGTCGAGGCCTTTCTGGAAACCCTGAAATGATTCTCGGCATCGATATCGGCTCCCGATCCATCGAAGTGGTGGGCCTGATGCGGGGCGAGGTGGTGGCCAAGCGGCAGGCTCCCACCACCTTCGATCCCAAGACCCAGGTCAGACGGCTGCTGGGCGGCCTGGAGGCGCGCCGGATCGTGGCCACGGGCTATGGCCGCAAGCTGGTCCAGGACATGGAGCTGGGCCCGCCGGTGGAAACCATCACCGAGATCAAGGCCCACGGCCTGGGTGCGCATCATCACTTCCCAGAAGCCCGCACCGTGCTGGACATCGGCGGCCAGGACACCAAGGCCCTGTCGCTTCTGCCCGGCGGCCGGGTGGCCAAGTTCGAGATGAACGACCGCTGCGCCGCCGGTACGGGCAAGTTTCTGGAATACACGGCCCAGATCTTCCAGATACCCATTCCTGAATTCGGCAAGTACGCCCTGGGCGGCGACAGCCCGCCCATCATCAATTCCATGTGCACGGTTTTCGCCGAGACCGAGGCCACGTCCCTCATGGCCCAAGGCGTGCGGCCGGAAAACATTGCCCTTGGTCTGCATCTGGCCATCGCCCGGCGCACGGTGAACATGCTGCACCGGGTCGGTCTGACCCCGCCGCTTATTTTTGTCGGCGGAGTGGCCCACAACCCGTGCATGCGGAGCCTCTTGGCCGAGCAGACCGGAACCACGCCCGGCCAGACCCTGCTCATCCCGGACGAACCGGATATGACCGGGGCCCTGGGTGCGGCCTTGTGGGGCGAGGCGGAGCGTTCATGACCACCGAAGCGACAACAGGCCCGCAGTACGACGCGACCTACCTGGAGGCCATCACCGAGCGCGTTTTTCGGGAAACCATGCACTTCAAGGATCAGGGCGGGAAGGTCGTGGCCGTGTATTGCGCCTTTACCCCCAAGGAACTCATCGCGGCGGCCGGGGCGGTTCCCGTTTCCCTCTGCGCCGGTTCGGACCGGCCTATCGCCGCCGCCGAAGAGCATCTGCCGCGCAATCTTTGCCCCCTGATTAAGTCCAGCTACGGATTCGGCCTGACCGACACCTGCCCGTATTTTCACGAATCCGATCATATTCTGGCCGATCTGACCTGTGACGGAAAAAAGAAGATGTTCGAGCTGCTCGCCCGGCTCAAGCCCGTGCATCTGCTCCATCTCCCCCAGGCTGCCGACAGGGACGACAGATTGGCGCAATGGCGCGGGGAGTTGGTCAAGGTCCGCGAGCTTTTGCAGGAGGTTTGCGGCAGGCGGATCACCGATGACCGACTGCGGGAGCAGATCGCGTTGTACAACGAGATGCGCCGCGTCTTGCAAAGCCTACATCGGCTGAATGCGGGGGAGACACCGCTCGTTTTCGGCCGGGAAGTGGAAACCATTTCCGATCCAGGCGGATTCGAGCTGAATCTTTCGACGCGCCTGGCGGAAATCCGCGCGGCCGTGGATGATGTGCGCCAACGGGCCGGGGACTCCGGATTTCTGTCCGACATGCGGCGCAGGCCGCGCATTCTGCTGACCGGTTGTCCGACCACCAACAAAAAGCTTCTGGATATCATCGAGGACAGCGGCGCCATCGTCGTCGCCGTGGAGAACTGCGGCGGCCTCAAGACCATCGGACGGCTCGTGGACGAGGATGAAGACCCGATGACCGCGCTGGCCAGGAGTTACCTGAGTATCCCCTGTCCGTGCATGACGCCCAACACGACCCGCCTCGACCTTTTGCGTGAGCTGATCCGGGAATTCCGTGTCGAGGGCGTGGTGGAACTGACATGGCAGGGGTGTCATACCTATAATATCGAGGCCTTTACGGTCCGGGAGTATGTGAGTGGAGAGATGGGCCTGCCCTATCTCCAGATCGAGACCGATTATTCGGAGAGCGACAGGGAACGTCTGTGCCTGCGCGTGCAGGCTTTTTTGGAATTGGTACGTTGAAATCTCAATTATAGAGGGAGTGTTATGTATTATCGCGGAATTGGAGCGGTGTTGCTGGCGAGTTTCATGGTCATGATCGGCGTTTCGGCTTTCGCCGGGCCGCGTATCGGCGTGGTCACTCCGACCCTGTCCGCCAGCGAGGACGAATTCAGGGGCGGGGCCAAGATGGTCGATATGTACCCGGCAGAGGTGAAGCACATCGTGCTTCCCGATAATTTTTCCGCCGAGCAGGAAACCGCCATCACCCAGATCGTCAGCCTGGGCGCGGAAAAGGACATGAAAGCCATTGTCATCTGCGCCGGGTATTCCGGCATTCTGCCGGCCATTCAGAAGGTCAAGGAGAAGCGCCCGGACATGCTGGTCATCACGGCACCCATCTGGGACGACCCGGACATGATGGCCAAGTACGTAGATCTCGCCCTGGACACGGATTGGCTGCGGCGCGGCGAGACCATCCCGACCAAGGCGCACACGATGGGGGCCAAAACCTTCATCCACTACTCCTTCCCCACGCACATGGCCAAAGAGCTGCTGGCCAAGCGGCGTGACGCCATGAAAGCCACTTCCGAAAAACTGGGCATGACCTTCGTGGAAGTCAGCACGCCCGACCCTCAGACGGGCAGCGGCCCTTCGGCCATGCTCCAGTTCCTGGGCGAGGACATTCCGCGCCAGATCGCCAAGTACGGCAAGGACACGGCCATTTTCGGCACCAACTGCCCCATGCAGGACGTGATCATCGCCAAAGCCCTGGAGCTTGGTTTCATCATGCCTGAACAGTGCTGCCCGACGCCCACGCAGGGCTATCCCGCCGCCATGAGCCTGGAAATCAAACCCGAGGACGCCGGCGACTTCGACAAGATCAACGCCATGATCAAGGAAAAGGCCGCAGCCGCCGGCTGCGCCGGACGACTCTCGACCTGGCCCGTGCCCGTGGGCGTGTTTTTCCCGGAATTCTCCGTGGAAGTGGCCCGTGGCGTCTTGGACAAAACCATGACGCTGAAAGACGAAGCTGCTCTCAAAACCCTGGCCAAGAAGGTGGCCGGTGTGGATGTGTCCTTTGCGCGCATGAAGCCGGAGTTGGACAATTACCACCTGATCATCATGGATTCGGTCATCTACTGACGCATGACGCCCGCTTTTCCAGCGGGCGAGCAATCCATGGACACATCATTGCTGCACATCCGTGGCCTGACCAAGAAATTTGGTCAGGCCACGGTTCTTTCCGAGATCGATCTGCGTCTCGAAGCCGGAGAAATCCACGGTCTGGTCGGGGCCAACGGTTCAGGGAAGACCACGCTCCTGCGCATTCTGGCCGGACATCCATCGACTCGGGAAACCGGCGGGTTTTCCGGCCAGATCGTTCTGGAAGGCCAGCCCTTCCGGCCAGAGTCCCCTCGTCATGCCCGAGCCTGCGGTGTCGGACTCGTGCACCAGGAAAGTGCCCTCATCCCCGGCCTGAGCCTGAACGCCAACGTCGTCCTGGGGCGCGAAAGGGTTCGCGCCGGCCGTTGGCCCCTGGCGCGCGGCGATTGGGGTTTGCTCGATGACCGGGCCAACACGGAGGCCGCCCGGTACGCCCTGGACCGGCTGCATGTCGATCTTCCGGGCCGGACTCTGGCCCGGCACGCGCCATTGTCCTCACTCTCCCTGGTGGAGGCTGCCCGTGAACTGAATCGGGACGACCTGCGCCTCCTTCTGCTGGACGAACCGGCCTCGGCCCTGGATGCGTCCGCCAGGAACGGGCTGCACCTCGCCCTCACGGACGCGGCCAGTCGCGGAATCGGCATTTTCTATGTCTCGCATCGTCTGGAAGATCTGTTCGATGTCTGCTCGGCCATCACCATGCTCCGCGACGGGCGCGTCGTGGGCCGTTTCGAGCGGGGCGATTTCGAGCGGGAAAGGGTTCTGGCCTGCATGAGCCATGTCGGGCGGAAGAAAGACGATCACGCCCGGCCTGTGCCCGGCCGGACTCTTTTTGCCGTTCGTGGGTTGTGCGTGGACGCGCCCGGCGAACGGCTGCACGGTCTGGACATGGCGGTGGGCGAAGGCGAAATTTTCGGTCTGACCGGACTTTCGGGCCACGGCAAACTGTCCGTGGCACCGGGCGCGCTGGGCTTGGCCGAGGCGCGGGGGCGCATCGGCTGGGAGGACTCCTGGCGCGAGGCCGGAAGAATGGCCGGAACGATCAGGCGGGAAAGCGCGTACATTCCCGAGGACAGACGGCGTAACGGGCTTTTGCCGGAACGCTCCGTGGCCGAGAACATCGTGTTCTCGGCCGTGCAAAAGGGCCGGGAATTCCGCGCCCCGTGGGCACCACGCGTCCTGGGGTTTCTCAACCGCAAGCGGATCAGGGCCCACGCCGAGAACATGGTTCGGCGATTGGGCATCGTCTGCACGAACATTGATCAACCCGTGGGACAGCTGTCGGGGGGCAATCAGCAGAAAGTATGCATCGCCCGCGTGTTGACGGCTCGTCCCCGCCTTCTTTTCGTTTCCGAGCCCACGCGAGGGATTGACCTCGCGGCCAAGGACACGGTGCTGTCCCGCCTGGGTCAGGCCAATGCGGATCTCGGCATGACCGTCATCCTCGCTTCGAGTGAACTCGAAGATCTGGGCCGGTTGTGCCATCGACTGCTCGTGGTCAGGGAAGGGCGCGCCGCGGCGATCCTCCCTCCCGATGTCGATGAATTGTCCCTGCACCGGGTCATGTTCGGAGGGCAGGCATGAAGGCCGCTCAGGCGATCCTGCTCGGGTTCGTGTTCCTGCTGGCCGGTCTGGCCTGGGCCATGGATTTGCCCTTGGGCGGGCTGCTCTCGGATTTACTGGTGCGCCTGCCCATGAACGGCATACTGGTCCTGTCCATGCTGCCCATGTACAACGCCGGGCTGGGCATCAATTTCGGTCTGCCCGTGGCGGTCATCGGCGGGCTTCTGGGCATGTGTCTGGCCGTGAACATGCGCGTGTCCGGGTTGCCGGGGCTCCTGGCCGCCATGGCTCTGGGCCTGCCTTGGGCCATGGCCCTGGGCTGGGCGTATGGCCGCCTGTTGCGCCGGGTCCGTGGACGGGAGGAGATCGCGGCGACATTTATCGGATTTTCCTTCGTCTCCCTCATGAATCTGTTCTGGGTGCTGGCCCCGTTCTCCAATCCGGCCATGCTCTGGCCCATTGGCGGGCAAGGCCTGCGTCCGACCATCGGCCTCAGTCCATATTTCGCCAAGTCCCTGAACCGATTGTGGGCGGTCGACGCATGGGGCGTGACCGTCCCGGCCGGGATGCTCCTGGGATACGGGCTGGTCTGCCTGGGATTGCATCTTTTTTTCCGCACCCGCACCGGGCTGGCCATGACCAGCGCCGGAGAAAACGAGGCTTTCGCACGGGTCAGCGGAGTGGCTGTCGAGCGTATCCGTTCGGCGGCGGTCATTCTTTCGACCTGTCTCGGCGGCATGGGTATCGTGTTCTATGCCCAGAGCTACGGTTTTCTGGAACTCTACGACGCGCCGCTCATGATGGGCTTTCCGGCGGCTTCGGCCGTGCTTATCGGCGGCCTTGGCCGAAAACGGATCGACGTGGGCCAAGCCATGCTGGGGACCGTTCTCTTCCAGGCCATGCTCGTATTGTCCGCGCCCATCGCCAACGTGGTCCTGGCGCCCGAAGCGGCCGAGATCGTGCGTATGCTCCTCACCAACGCCATCATCCTTTTCGCCCTGCTGGCCAGGGTCCGGGCGCGTTCATGAAAAATCCGATTCCGATCCTTTTCGTGGCGCTGGCACTGACTGGCTGGTATTTTTCCGGCATGGAGCCGTCCTTTGTGATCGGGGAGGTTTTGACGCGCTTCGTCCGTGACGGAATTTTGGTCCTGGCCCTGGTCGTCCCGATCCGGGCTGGCCTGGGTCTGAATTTCGCCGTGACCATCGGGGCCATGGCCACCCAATCCGCGCTGCTCTTCGTTCTGGACCGCCAGATCGGCGGCATGGCAGGTCTGGCGCTGGCCGGAATTCTTGGATGCGCCTTCGCGGCCGTGCTCGGGGTGGCGGTGGGGCATGTGGTCAATCGGGTGCGCGGGCAGGAAATGATCGCGACCATGATCCTTGGTTTCGTGGGCACCAGTCTGTACCAGCTTTGTTTTCTGGCGGGATACGGGAACTGGTGGCCGGCAGGTAACGCGGAAATCGTGCTGTCACGCGGCGTCGGCGTGCGCAGCATGGTCGACCTGGCGGGATACCGGGATATTCTGGCGGGGTTGGGCCGGTTTCAGGCATTTGGAATCGATGTGCCGGCCGGCATGATGCTGGTCGTCGGCGCGGTCGCCCTGTCCCTTGTCGTCCTGGATCGCACGCGCATCGGAGCACATTTCCGAGCCGTGGGGGAAAGCTGGGAACACGCCATGCTGATGGGGCTCGACGCGGACCGGATTCGCATCCGGGCCATGATCGTTTCCACTGTGCTCGCCGCCCTCGGGCAGCTTGTTTATCTGGAAAACATTGGAATGCTCAATGTTTACACAGCGCATCTCAATTCGGATATTTTCTCCAGCGCGGCCTTGCTGGCCGGAGGCGCGACCCTCGCCCGGGTGCGGGTCAGACATGCCATGCTCGGCATCGTTTTTTTTCACGCCCTGTTCATCGTTTCCCCGCAGGCGGGACAGAATATTTTCCGGAACGCGGCGCTTGGCGAGTATTTCCGCAGCTTCGTGGCCTATGGCGCCATAGCCGTGGCCCTGGTCATGAACATGCGCCGGAGAAGGTGAGGTGCCGTGCGCGTGACGGAACTCCCGCGTCCAAGGGCCGGACATGACGTTCATGGCCGGTGTCCGCGGGGTCGATTCGATTTTATTTTTCGATACACGACAAGGCGGCGTATTTGACGTGTCTATTTGTCCAGGTCTTTCCGATAGGATACCATCTTTTCAAATATTTTTTTCAATGGGAGGCAGAAGTGAAACGTTCGATGCAATGCGTGTTTGGTGTTTTGGCGGTTATGTTCATTGTTTGCGGAACAGCCGGCGCGGACATGCTCCAGCAGTTCGCCGGGCAAAAGGGTAAAATCGACATCGCCGGCGGCACCGCGCATATCCCGGTCATGACCGAGGCGGCCAAGCGGATCATGACCGCAAACCCCGACATCCGGATCACCGTCGAGGGCGGCGGAACCGGCGTGGGTGTGCAGAAAGCGGGCGAGGGTCTGGTGGACATCGGCAACACGGGCCGGGCCTTATCCGAGGCCGAAGTCGCCAAATACGGACTGGTGTCCTTTCCCTTTGCCGTGGACGGCGTGACCGTGGTCGTGAATCCGGCCAACGGCGTGACCGACCTGACTGCGGCTCAGGTGCGGGATATTTTCGCGGGGCAGGTCACCAACTGGAAGGACGTGGGCGGCGCGGATGCGCCCATCACCCTCTACACCCGCGACGAGGCCAGCGGCACGCGCGAAGTGTTCTGGGAAAAGCTGCTCAAGAAAGGCTCCATCGCCGACAAGGCCAACGTGGTCGCCTCCAACGGAGCCATGAAGGTGGCTGTGTCCCAGGATATCCAGGGCATCGGCTACATGAGCATCGGTTTTGTCGACGCCGAGGTCAAAGCGCCCTTGCTGGACGGTGTGGAGCCGTCTCAGGGCAACGCCAAGTCCGGAACCTATCCGGTCGCGCGCAAGCTGTTCATGAACACCAAGGGCGAGCCCCAGGGCCTGACCAAGCTCTTCATCGACTACGTCACCGGGCCGGAATGCGTGGAGATTGTTTCCAAGGCCGGATACATTCCGCTCAAGTAACGTGCATCACGAATCGCCCCGTCGGCAGAATTTTCCGCGTCGGCAGTTTGTGTTCGATCTGGCGGCCAGGCTTCTGTGCCAAGGGATGGGTTTCGTTTCCCTGGCGACCCTGGCCGCCATCTGTATTTTTCTGGCGGTGTTGAGCGCGCCTCTGTTCATCCAGGGGCAGTGGGACCAGATTCTGTCCTCGACGTGGCGGCCCCACGAGGGACAGTATGGCGTCCTGCCCATGGTCGCCGGCTCCCTGACCCTGAGTGGCGCGGCGTTTATCCTGGCCTATCCGCTGGGAATCGGAGTTTGCCTCTTCCTCTGCGGGCCATGGGGCGGGGGGCTACGGCGGGTCACTCTGGCCGTGGTGACCTTCATGACGGCCATTCCCACGGTTGTGTACGGGTTTGTGTCCGTGTTCCTGCTCATCCCCCTGATCAAGAACGTTCTGGGCGGCAGCGGGCCGTCGGTGTTGGCCGCCTGCCTGACCCTGGCCCTGCTCGTGCTGCCGACCATCGTCCTTTTTCTGCATCAAGCCATGCGCGAAACCGAAATACGGACCCGCCTGACCAGCGCGGGCCTTGGGCTTTCGCCGATCCAGGCCCTGCTCCTGGTGGTCATGCCGGGCTCGGCCCAGGCCCTGCGCGCGGCGGCCATCATGGGCTACTGCCGCGCCCTGAGCGACACCCTCATTCCCCTCATGCTGGCCGGAAACGCCCCGCAGTATCCCGATTCCTTCTTTGATTCCGTGCGCACCCTGATCGCCCATATCGCCCTGGTCGTAGCCACGGACAACAGTTCGCCGGCCTTTCACTCCCTCTTTGCCTGCGGTTTGATCCTGTTCGCCGTGAGTCTGGCCGTGCAGGGGGCCGTGAGCGCTCGGGGAGACGCGGTCAAACCGCTCGGGGGCGCAACACTGGCCGCGCTTTCGTTCGTGGCCGCGCGCCCTCTGGGTCGCGCGCTTGCCGTTGCGTGGTCGGTTCTGTCCAGCGCCGTTGTTTTGGCGGCCGTTGGAGCCCTGGTCGTTTTCCTGCTCACCAGGAGTCTGCCCGTCCTGGATGGGCGGCTCTTTTTCGGGGATGCCTCCGTGATCGGGGCCATTCTTGGACGCGAGCCGGTTTGGGATGGACTTTTCGCCGCCTGCGCCGGAACCGTGGCCCTGGTCGTGCTGGCTTCCCTCATGGCCATTCCCGTGGGCTTTGGCGGCGGCATCGCCTTGTCGCACTATCTGCGCGGTCCATGGGCCAGGGCGCTGCGTTTTTCGGCCAATGCCCTGGCCGGTGCGCCGTCCATTGTCATGGGGCTGTTCGGCTTTTCCCTGATCATTTTCCTGCGGCGCACCATCGCGCCCCAGGCCAACACCTGCCTGCTGCTTTCGGCCGTGTGCATCGCCCTGCTCGTCTTGCCCTACACCATCAACGCCACGGCCCAGGCCCTGGACAGCCTGCCCGAAGATCTGCGCCTGCTGGGCCCGAGTCTGGGCATGACCACCTGGCAAAGCCTGCGCCACATCCTGCTGCCGGCCGCAAGCAAGGGCATGCTCGGGGGCGTGGTCCTGTCCATGGGACGCGCCGCCGAGGACACCGCCGTCATCCTGCTGACGGGGGTGGTCGCCAGCGGCGGTCTGCCCCGGGGACTCACGGAGAAGTTCGAGGCCCTGCCCTTCTCCATCTATTATCTGGCCGCCCAGTATCAGAGTCCCTCCGACCTGAATAAAGGCTTTGGCGCGGCCCTGACCCTGCTTGGTCTGACGGTCCTGCTGTTTGGATGCGCGCGTCTGGCCCAGATCGGAATGGAGAAGACATGGCGACGTTAGAACCGGTATTCACGCTGCGCGACGTCGGCGTGCTCCTGGACGGGCGGGAGATCTTGGCCGGCGTGGATCTTGAGATCGCGAAGGGCGGCGCGACCTGCATCATGGGCCGCTCCGGTGCGGGCAAAACTACCTTGCTGCGGGTTTTCAACCGTCTGAACGAATGCTTTCCCGCGAGCCGGACAACGGGCGAGGTTCTCTTGCATCTCGACTGCGGCGTGGTCCGGCCCTACGCGGACGAAATCCCCCTTCCGGAGTTGCGCCGCCTGGTCGGCATGGTCTTCCAGCATCCCAACGTGCTGCCCATGAGCATCGAGAACAACCTTGTTATGCCACTGACCGCCGTGCACGGCGTCCCGCGCGATGCGGCGCGCGACGCGGCCCGGCTGGCCCTGGAGGAGGTCCGCCTCTGGAGCGAAGTGGCGGACCGGCTCGATGTCGATGCCCGCACCCTGTCGGGCGGCCAGCAGCAGCGCCTCTGTCTGGCCCGCGCCCTGGCCATGAAGCCCAGGGTTCTGCTCCTGGACGAACCGACGGCGTCTCTGGACTCCATGGCGGCTCAGGGCATCGCGGAGTTGCTGTCGGGTTTGAAAGGACGCTACTCCCTGGTGGTGGTTACCCACGAACTGCGATTCGCGGCCCGGCTGGCGGACGACATTCTCATCCTGCGGAACAAACGCGTGCACGGACATCTCGCACCGGAAGCCCTCGGCGACGTGGGCGTCTCGTTTCTCGACGCGGCGGAGCTGTTGTAGGCGGAGGTGCATGCGCGTCCCCTCAAATTTTTTTCGCCGCGATGCCCCCCACACGGAGCCCCGACACACGGCCGAGGCTCCGTTGTTTCCTGTTTTTCGGCGCCCGCGCGCCCAGATCCTTGCCGCGTGGACGATAGCGCGGGTATATGGGCCGCGTTGACCTGCGTGGTGTCACGCACGGGTTGATCGAAACCACGGTACGCGGGAGGGACGATATGGGCGGAGAAATCCTGGACGACCTGCTTGGTGATCTGGCCGGGCTGGAGGCGGGGGAGGAGATCCTGATTCGGCTTGTTGGTTGGCTGCGGCCGCTGGGTCCGGACTGGGGCGGGGAAGTGGATGAAAAAGTCTTCTTCCTGGAACAGACGCTGTTGGCTCGGCCCGGCCTGCTGAATGAACTGCGGATCAGACTGTGCGCCTTCATGACCGGACTGCGTTTTCTGCCCTTGTACAGCGAAACCGGCATTCTGCCCCGGCGGGGTTTCGGTGCGGAATTGTCGCGGCGGATTCACGGCCGCATCCTGCCGGAGCCGCCCACACCCTTCAGCGCCAAGGATTTTTTCGCGCGCCTGTTCAATGATCCGCGCGATCCGTTCTGGGTCGCGGCCGTACAGGCCAAGGTCTGGACCCGCTTGCACGTCCTGTTCGTGCCCGATGACTCGGAGTGTGAAATTGGGCGGCATCTGCGCTCCGAGGCCCTTTACGCCTTGGAAATGCTCTCCATCTGGCTCGCGGCCGAGGAGATGGAGGGCGAGTTTCTGCGTATCGACCCCGCCATTGCCAGTCGGGATTCGTGTCTCATCGCCCAGGAACGCGAGATCAACCTTTTTGTCCAGTCCGCCCGCGCGGCCCTGCATGGACCGCTTCCTTTCCCCGCGTTCGATGTCCGCCACGCCTGGGTTCTGCTGGAGCAGACCGGCGCGCAGATCCAGAGCTTCCGCCAGCTTTCGGTGCGCCGGGGCAGCAGCTTCGAGCTGACCTATCTGCTGGAACGCATGGAGCAGACCCTGCACCGGGTGCGGGACCTTCTTTTCATCCTGGCCACGCCCGACGTGACCGCCGTGCGCAGCCGGGCCGTGGCTCTGTTCGCGACCCTCGTGGCGGCCCAGCGCAAGGAACAGAGCGTGGGCCATCTGCTGCGGCAGACGCGACGGCTGGTGGCCAAAAGCATTGTCGGCAACGCGGCGAAGACCGGCGAGCATTACGTGACCGAGACCAGGGCCGAATATCGGACCATGATTTGGCGGGGGCTGGGCGCGGGCGTGGTCATCGCCTTCATGGCCCTGATCAAGATCGGTCTGACCGGATTGGGCCTGTCGCCGGGATGGACCACGGTTTGGGTCAGTCTGAATTACGGCCTGGGCTTCATCGTCATCCATCTCCTGCACGGAACCGTGGCCACCAAGCAGCCAGCCATGACCGCCGCCTATATCGCCACGGCCATTGATGACGCCGGCCAGGGCCGGGCCAACCTGGATACCGTGGCCCGAGTCTGCATCCGGGTGGCGCGTTCACAATTTGCGGCCGTGGCGGGCAATGTCGGTGCGGCCTTGCCCACGGCCCTGGTCGTGGCCGGCGCGGCCGCCTGGCTGGGCGATGGGCCGCTTGTGCCCGCGCTCAAGGGCGCGCGCATGCTGCACGAGCTGACGCCCGTGTCCGGTCTGGCTCTTTTTCATGCGGCCATCGCCGGAGTCTGGCTTTGTCTGTCCGGGCTCATTGCCGGATATTTCGACAACAGGGCCGCGTATTTGAACCTGGCCGAGCGTATCCGGCGTCATCCCTTGCGGCCGCGCGTTTTTTCTGACGCGGCCTGGGACCGCGTGGCCACATATCTGGGAGCCAACTACGGGGCGCTGGCCGGAAATTTTTGCTTTGGCCTGCTCCTGGGCGTGACCGGCTATGTGGGGCATGTCACCGGCCTGCCCCTGGACATCCGCCACGTGGCATTTGCCGTGGCCAACCTAGGCTATGCGGCGGGCGCGGAATTTCCGGGGCTGATTGGGTTTATGATGTATTTCGTTTTTGTGCTGCTGGTGGGCGGGGTCAATCTGGCCGTCAGCTTTGGCCTGACTCTGAATCTGGCCTTGCGGGCGCGGGGCGTTCGTCTGGGAAGTTGGCGGGAATTGGGGCGGGCCGTGTGGGTCCGGGTCCGTCAGTCCCCGCGCTGCCTGTTCCTGCCTCCACGCTGAAGAACGGCTACAGGTAGGGCGAAAAGAGCCAGAAAAAAGCGTCCCGAATGCGGATGGGCAGGGAACGGGCCAACAGCTCCTGGCGGGAGAGGGGACGGCTCCCGGCCCAGACTTCGGTGAAGTGACGCTCCAGCTGGGCGTGGAGAAGGTGATCCATCACTTCCAGGGTCAGCTCGAAATTGAGACGCAGGCTGCGGTTGTCCAGATTGGCCGAGCCCAGATGCACGTAGCATCCGTCCACGAGCATGAGCTTGGTGTGACAGAAGGGAGCTGGCTGATACGCGATGGCGATGCCCGCCCGGAGCAGGTCGTCCAGGATGTGCCGGGTGGCCCAGTGCACGAAAGGTAGATTGTTACGGCCGGGCAGGATGATTTGGACATCCACGCCCCGATATCTGGCCGCCTGCAGGGCGCTGACCATCGCGCGCGGCGGTAGGAAATAAGGGGTCATGATCCGGATGGACGTCCCGGCCGCGGAAATGATCCCGGTGAGCAGTGTCTTGAGCGGTTCATGACTGCAATCCGGTCCGTCGACTACGGACCGGCACAGGCAGTCGCCGGTGGGTTCGATCTCGAAGTCCGGCGGGCTTAAGCGTTCCTTGGTGGCGAAAAGCCAGTCGTCCAGAAAGGCGTCCTGAAGATGGGCCACGATGGGGCCGCGCAGGATGAAATGAATGTCCGTGACCGGCCGGGCCGGGCCGCCTCGCAGTTCATGCTTTTGGCTGATGTTCATGCCCCCGGTAAAGGCGACTTTGCCGTCTACGACCAGGATTTTGCGGTGATTGCGCAGGTTGACGTGCAACTCCGGCGGAAAGAGGTGGGGCGGAATGAACAGGGCCGTGGGTACGCCTTTCTTGCGGAGCACCCGCGAGGCCCAGGGCCAGGAATATTTTTCGCCCAGACCGTCCACCAGGACGCGCACGTCTACCCCCCGCCCCTTGGCCCGTTCCAGGGCCGCGATGAAGAGTTGCCCCATGTCGTCCGTGTCCAGGATGTAGGTGGCCAGATGCACGCTGTATTTGGCCTCGGAGATGGCTTCGAGCATAACCGGGTAGGCCTCGTCGCCGTTGAAGAGGGGTTCGACGCAGTTGCCGCCGACCAGGCTTGAGCCCAAAATATTGTTGCCGACCCGCTCCAGTCGGCGGAAGGAGCGATGGAGCATGGTCGGGCTCACGACTGCGGCGGTGGCGCCGATGGGATTGAGCGGTGTTGCTGTTTCCGGCAGGGCCTCAATTTCGCGGCGGCGGCGGGAGGCGCTGCGTCGGACCCGGTTCACGCCGAAAAGAAGATACAAAATGGGGCCGGCCACGGGAAACGTCAGACACACCGCGACCCAGCCCAAGGCCGAACGCGAGTCGCTCTTGCGCAGCAAGGCATGACCGGCCGCGCCCAGACCCAGGGCCGTGGCCAGGATGAAGCCGAGCCAGTTCAGGATATCCATGGAGGCTGGAGGGCGTCCGGAGCGGGAAGGACGCGAAGTAGGGCGTGTTTGTGTCGGATGTTCATTGGGGTTTGCCGTACGTTTCCGGATGCCTGGGCATAACCGCAAAACCCCGGTCTCGGCAAATTCCGATGCGCCACGTTTTCGGAGACGCAGACGCGGACATGAGGAACACGCCATGTGGCGGGCGGTTTTTCATTGCATGCCGTACTGCCTACCGATAATGGGTTTCCCGGACGCGCGGCCCGGACCCCTTGGAAATTTTTCGCGAATTGTCCGGCGGATCGCGCCCTTGGAGACGTTTTCATGACCAAACCGAAACGGGTGACCCTGTTCATCCAATGCATAGTGGATTCCTGTTTCCCGGATGTGGCTGAGGCCATGGTCCGGGTGCTGGAGCGACAAAATCTGGATCTGATCTACCCCCCGGACCAGACCTGCTGTGGCCAGCCGGCCTTCAACGCCGGCTACAGGCAGGAGGCCGCCAAGCTGGCCGCGCATTTTCTGGACGTGTTCGAGGACGCGGACTGCATCGTCTGCCCGTCCGGCTCCTGCGTGAACATGGTCCGGGAGCATTACCGTGAACTGTTCGCGCGTGAGCCCCGGCAGCTGGCCCGGGCCGAGCGTATCGCGGCCAAGACGTTTGAGTTCACGGAATTTCTGGTGGACGTGCTCGGCGTGACCGATGTCGGCGCGACCTGGAACGGCCAGGTCACCTATCACGAGTCCTGTCACCTGCTGCGTGGTCTGGGCGTGTCGGATCAGCCCAGGGCGCTGCTGGCCAAGGTGCGCGGCCTGGAACTGATCGAGATGGCCCGCGCCGACGAATGCTGCGGCTTCGGCGGGACGTTTGCCGTCAAATATCCGGAAATTTCCGAGGCCCTGCTCGAAACCAAGCTGGCCAACATCCAGGCCACGGGCGCGGGCACGGTGGTCGGGTGCGACATGGGGTGCCTGATGCACATGCAGGGCATGATCAAACGGCGCGGCCTGCCCATCGAGGTCCGGCACATCGCCCAGATCCTGGCCGGGGAGGGCGCATGTTGAACCAAGACCCGTCGCGATATCGGGAACTGGCCGCCAAGGCCGTGCACGACGATCAACTTCACGCGGCCCTGGGCAAACTCCGCGACCGTTTCGGCCGCCGGGCGACCACGCTGTACACGGAAATGAGCCCGGACGCCGATCCGCGAGTTCAGGCCAAGAATGTGCGGCGCAAGATCGTCGACAATCTGGACGTGGTTCTGGAAACCCTGGCCGCGCATATCCGTGGCCGGGGCGGTCACGTCCATTTCGCGGCCACGGGCGAGGACGCGGCGGAATATTGTCTGTCCGTGGCCAAGCGCCATCAGGTCCGGCGCGTGGTCAAGGGCAAGTCCATGCTCAGCGAGGAGATCCATCTCAACGCGGCCCTGGAGGCGGCGGGCATCGAGACCGTGGAAACGGACCTGGGCGAGTATATTGTTCAGCTCAAGGGCGAAGCGCCCTCGCACATCATTGCCCCGGCCATTCACTACAGCCGGGAGCAGGTCGGTGAACTCTTCGCCGAAAAGCTCGGCGTGGAGTACACCTCCGACCCTCCGACCCTGACCGCCATGGCCAGGAAAGCCCTGCGCGAGAAGCTGCTCACGGCCGACATGGGCATTTCCGGCGGCAACACGGCCTGCGCCGAGACCGGGCATGTCAGCATCGTCTCCAACGAAGGCAACATCCGCATGACCTCGACCATGCCCAAGGTGCACGTCGTGCTGCTCGGTATCGAGAAGGTCGCGGCCACCCTGGAGGACCACGAGATTCTGCTGCGGATGCTGACCCGCGCCGCCGCCGGGCAAAAGATTTCGACCTATGTCAGTTATGTCGGCGGACCGCGTCTGGCCGATGAGCCCGACGGACCCGAGGAGTTCCATCTGGTCCTGGTCGACAACGGCCGGACCCGCATCCTGGCCGATCCGGATTTCCGCGAGGTCCTGCACTGCGTGCGCTGCGGCGGATGTCTGAACGTCTGTCCGGTCTACATCAGCATCGGCGGCCACACGTATGGTTCACCGTATTGCGGGCCCATCGGCGCGGTTTTCACGCCCCTGACCCAGGGCATCAACCGCTGTCACCACCTCTGTCAGGGCGAGACCCTGTGCGGGGCCTGCAAGCAGGTCTGTCCGGTGGGCAACGACCTGCCGCGCATGCTCTCGCTCTTGCGGGCCAAACTGGCCGACGGCGATCCGCGCTGGGACGTGCGGCCCCAGAGCCGCGCCGCCAAGTTCGCCTTCGTGACCTGGGCCTGGATCATGCGCCGCCGCGTGGTGCTCGATGCGCTGTCCCGCCTGGGCCGCATCGGGCAGCGTTTGTTGCCCAAACCGGCAGGGTGGATTCGGCGTTTGCCCGGCCCGTTGGCCGGTTGGACCCATGGTCGGGATTTTCCGCCCCTGGCCAGGGAGAGCTTCGGAGAACGCTGGGCGCGGACCAAGGGAGGCAAGGCATGAGCATGGTGCTGGAGCAGATCAAAAAAGCATTGCGCGTGGCCTCCCACAGCTCGGAAGCTGACGCGCGTCTGAACACGGTCTTCGCCAAGAGCGCGGGCTGGAGCGCGCCGGTGGTCGAGACGCGGCCGGAATCCCTGCCGGATTTGGTGGCTCGGATTCGGGTCGAGGCGGGACATCTGAACCTGCATGTCCACGAATGTGCGTCCCTGGACACCTGCGGCGCGGAACTGGCCGCCCTGGCCGTGGCCCGGCCGGCCGAATGGGGCGATGCGCGCCGGATTATGTGCTGGAACGAGCCGCTGCTGCGGGAACTCGGCCTGGAGGAGCGCCTGCGCGGCACGGACATCGGCCTGGCCTGGGTTCCGGATCAGGAGCGTTTTACCGAAGCCGAGCGGGTCGCGTTTCGGGGGCAGGTCATCGCATCCTATATCGGCCTGACCACGGCCGACTATCTCATCGCGGACACGGCCTCCCTGGTCCTGCTGGGCGGCCGGGGCCGGGCGCGTTCGGTCTCGCTGGTTCCGTCCATTCATGTGGCCGTGGTACCCATGAGGCGCATCGCGCCAAGCTTCCGCGATGTGCTGCGCCGCCTGGACGCCCAGGGCCTGGCCCTGCCCTCGAACCTGACCTTTGTCACCGGTCCGAGCAAGACGGCGGACATCGAGGCCACCCTGGTCCACGGCGCTCACGGCCCGCGCGAGATGCATCTTTTCCTCGTGCCCTAGACGGATTCCGACAGACGTCCCACCCCGAGGCGGCTCCGGCCGCCTCTTTTTTTGCGCGGCTTGACGCAATCCCGGCTTTGCCGGCATGTTCGCTTCATTATTCTGACCCTTTCGCATCAGGACGCGCCATGACCAAGAAAAAGCTGCCCATTGAAAATCACGTACCCATTCCCCACGATTGACGCCGCCAGCCTTGGGCACATCGACATGACCGTGCTCTTCGGCCGCGCAGTCATTTTTGATTCAAGGTGGTTGAAGATAATCCCAGCGGCAGCAGGGTCGATTCGCAAATCGCCCCTACAAAATATGCCGCCAAATACCAGAACCTCGGGCAGCCTATCCATCTGATCGGCACCGAGTTTTCCCGCCAGAGCTGCACCGTGATCGGATTCGAGGCGAAGACGAAGCCCTGAGGAAACATATACCCCATCGCGCGTCGCACAAATGCCGGATCCGGCATTTGTGCGACGATTTCGGGGCTCTATTTACGACCATGGAATTTGCCTGTAATGGCACGCCTTGGTCCAAGGGATGTCCGTATCCCGCGACGAATACCTACCGAGCGAGTGAGCCATGTTCAAAAAAATTTTTCTCGCAGTGCTGCTTGTGGCGGCCATCGCGGGCGGCCTGGCCGGAATCAAGGCCTTGCAGATCAAAAAGATGATCAGTCAGGGCGAATCCTTTGTCATGCCGCCGGCCGTTGTCTCCACGGCCAACGCCACGTCCGACTCCTGGGAAACCGTACTCCCCGCCATCGGCTCGGTCACGGCCGTGCAGGGCGTGACCCGGACTGCCGAAACCCCCGGCCAAGTG
>RRZU010501469.1_pt1 | contig 22577 bp, 22 predicted proteins | sample 2165561 | NCBI WGS metagenome assembly RRZU01 (sample SAMN10456909, study PRJNA506462) | wastewater metagenome | isolation source: wastewater sludge | place: USA: Moscow, Idaho | reverse complement strand
GCCTACCAGGCGCCCGCCGTCTTCTTGTGCGTCAACAACCAATGGGCGATCAGCGAGCCCGTCGAGCGGCAGTCACCTGTCCCGCTCTACCAGCGAGCCTGGGGATTCGGCATCCCGAGCGTGCGAGTCGACGGCAATGACGTCCTCGCCGTCCACGCAGCCACGACCTGGGCGCTGGAGCGGGCCAGGGCAGGGCAGGGCCCGAGCTTCATTGAGGCCTACACCTATCGGATGGGCGCCCACACCACCAGCGACGACCCCACGAAGTACCGCGACAAGGACGAGACCATCCAATGGCAGTCCCGCGACCCGCTGACCCGTGCCGAGACCTGGCTCCGCGCCGAAGGCGTCTGGGACGATGGCCGGCAGGCCCGCCTGGATCAGGAGGCGGAGGCCTTCGGCGAACAGGTGCGCGAGGCGGTCCACAAGGTCCACGACCCCAAGCTCGAAGACATCTTCGATCGGGTGTACGCCCGTCCCACCGCCGACCTGGTGGCCCAGCGCGCTCAGATCGTGAGCGAGGCGGCTGCCCGGTGAGTGTCGTGCAATCCCCAGCCGAAACGAACCAGACGACCAAGACCCTGACGCTGGCCAAAGCGCTGAATGCGGGCCTGCGCGCTGCCCTGAGTGCCGACGACAAGGTGCTGCTCTACGGCGAGGACATCGGATCGCTCGGTGGAGTCTTCCGAGTCACAGAGAAGCTGCAGGCACAGTTCGGGCCCGACCGGGTGCTGGATTCGCCGCTGGCCGAGGCCGGCCTGATCGGCACCGCGATCGGCATGGCGCAGCGCGGCTATCGTCCGGTCGTCGAGTTGCAGTTCGACGGATTCGTCTTTCCCGGCTTCGACCAGATCACCCAGCAGCTGGCGAAGATGCGTTTCCGCTCACACGGACGCGTGCAGCTGCCGGTCGTCGTCCGGTTCCCCTACGGCGGCGGCATCGGCAGCATCGAGAACCACTCCGAATCGGTCGAGGCGTACTTCGCGCACACCCCCGGACTGACGGTGGTCACCCCATCGAACCCCAACGACGGCTACTGGATGATCCAGCAGGCCATCGCCTCGCCCGATCCGGTTATCTTCCTCGAGCCGAAGCGCCGCTACCACGAGAAGGGTGTCGTGCAGCTGGATGCCCCCGCACTGGGTCTGCACGAGGCCTCGGTGGCGCGGGCCGGCACAGATGTCACGTTGATCTGCTGGGGTCCGATGGTGCGCACCTGCCTGGATGCGGCGGCCGCCGCCGAGAAGGAAGGGCGCAGCGTCGAGGTGGTCGATGTGCGCAGCCTGCAGCCGCTCGACTTCGAGACCATTGCACGCAGCGTCGAGCACACCTCGCGAGCGATCGTCGTCCATGAGGCGCAGCGTAACTACGGGCCCGGCGCGGAACTCGCGGCCCGGCTGCAGGAGCAACTCTTCTATGTCATGGAATCCCCGGTACTGCGCGTGACCGGCTACGACACGCCGTATCCGCCCAGCAAGCTGGAGGCCGACTGGCTGCCGAATCTCGATCGCGTGCTGGCTGCCGTCGATCAATCCATGGGTTACTGATAAGGACGATCAGATGTTCCAGTTCAAGCTGCCCGATCCCGGCGAAGGCCTGACCGAGGCGGAGATCACTCAATGGCTGGTCTCCGAGGGCGATGAGGTGCGGGTCAACGACGTCCTCGTCGAGATCGAGACCGCCAAGTCGCTGGTGGAGCTGCCCAGTCCCGTCTCCGGTACGGTGCGCCGATTGCTCGTTGCGGTCGGCGACTCGGTGGACGTCGGCGCTCCGATCATCGAGATCGACGACGGCGAGCCCGAGCCCGAAACCGAGCCCGAGCCCGAAGCTCAGAATCTGGTCGGATCGGGACCGCTTCCCGAACCGACGAACAGGCGGCGTCCGGCCGCCGCCCCCGTGGCTGAAGCACCGGGACCGATCACCACCGCAGTCGGCAAGGTGCTCGCCAAGCCTCTGGTTCGCCGGCTGGCGCGAGATCTCGGGGTGAAACTCGCCAGCGTGCATCCGACCGGGCCCAATGGCACGGTCAGCAAGGAGGACGTCGAGGCCGCCGCGGGGATCGCTCACGCGGCCGCGGATGACGTGCTGGGGCATACCGAGCGGATCCATGGCGTCCGGAAGGCGACCGCGCTCAATGTGGCGGCGTCGGTGGCCAAGCATGTGCATGTCACCGAGTTCAACACCATCGACATCACCGCGACGAAGGATCTGGTCGCCAGGCTCAAGACCCGTCGCGAGTTCAAGGACCTGCATGTCTCGCCGCTGCTGCTGCACGCCAAGGCGGTCTGCCTGGCGCTGGCCCGCGATCCCGAACTGAACGCGACCTGGGGCGGAGAGGCCGGTCAGAGCGTCTACCACGACGGCGTGAACCTCGGTATCGCTGCGGCGACCCCGCGCGGGCTGCTCGTCCCGGTGATCAAGGGCGCCGACAAGATGAACCTGGTCGAGCTGTGCCGGGCCATCAACGAGCTGGTCGTCACCGCCCGCGAGGGCCGGCTGATGCCGGCCGACTATTCGGGCGGCACGTTCAGCATCACCAATGTGGGTGTCTTCGGTATCGACACGGGCACCCCGATCATCAACGGGGACGAGTCGGCGATCTTGGCGATGGGCGCCATCAAGCGACGTCCGTGGGTGGTCGGCAGCGGGGACGATGAGCAGATCGTGCCGCGCTGGGTGACCACACTGGCCGTCAGCTTCGACCATCAGCTGATCGACGGCGAGCAGGGCTCACTGTTCCTCGACGATGTTTCGACCGTGCTCAGCGAACCCGAACTGGCCCTGCTTTTCTGATTGTTCGAAGATCCTTCGGCGGCCCATACCGCACGTGAGGATTCTTCGGTCTTGCCGGCCGGCGCGTGCAGTGACGAATCCGGCGCGGTTGCGCGGGGCTAGCATGCAAGGGTGCTGTACGTCACACATGTCAACGTCGATCTCGATGCGATAGCTCACAACGTTGAGCAGGCCCGCAAGCTCTCGCCGCGCGCCAAGGTTCTGGTGGCCGTCAAAGCAGACGGCTACGGGCACGGGGCGGTTGCCGTCTCACGGCATCTGGCCAAGCTGGGCCTGGCCGACTGGTTCGGGGTGGCCACCACCCCCGAGGGCATCGAGCTGCGCGAGGCCGGCATCACCCAGCCCATCTTGAAGCTGTCGCCGTGCCTGACCGATGACGAACTGGACGCTGCCATCGCGTTCGAGATCACACCCACCGTGATCGACGCTGGCAGCATCGCAGCCGTGTCCGCCGCGGTCGGCCGAGCCGGCGGCAAGGGCTTTGCGGTGCACATGGCCGTCGACACCGGCATGCGGCGTATCGGTTGCTCTCCGGCCGATGCAGCCGGGCTGGCACGCACGATCGGAGCCGACCCGGCCCTGAAGCTGCAGGGCCTGTTCACCCATTTCCCGATCAGCGATCAGCCGGCCGGGGACGAGTTCACCGCCGGCCAGATCGTCACCCTCGAAGGCGTCGCTGCGCAGATCCAGCAGGACCGGGCAGCGGCGGGTCTGGAACCGGTGGAACTGGTGCACGCATCCAATTCGGCGGCCGTGCTGGGCCATCCCACCGATTTCGGCATGGTGCGTCCCGGCATCATGGCGTACGGCTACTACCCGGATGCGCAGACCCCGCGTCCGGTCGAACTGCGCCCCGCGCTCAGCTGGAAGTCACAGATCAGCTACTGCAAACCGGTGTCGGCCGGTGAGACCGTCGGCTACGGGCGCACCTGGACGGCCCCGGTCGACTCCTGGGTGGCGACGGTGCCGGTGGGCTATGGGGACGGCTTCTCCCGGCTGAACTCGAACCGCGGACGGATGCTCGTCGGCGGGGTTTCCTATCCCATCGTCGGGCGCGTCTGCATGGATCAGACGATGCTCGATCTGGGTCCGGTAGTTGCCGGGCAGCCCGCGCCGGCGGAGGTCGGCGACGAGGTGGTCATCATCGGCCGGCAGGGCAGCGAATCGATCGATGCGGACGAACTGGCCGCCCTGATGGGGACGATCAGTTATGAGGTCACCTGCCTGATCAACAAGCGAGTGGTCCGGTACTACAGCGAGTGAGTGCCTAGCCGCCGTATGCGGCGTTGCGCCTGCTGACGAACTGGTCGCGGGCGTAGCGGGCGATCGCCATGGTGTTCCAGGAGTCGGTCGCGGCCCCGACGCCACCGCCGATCACCGGAATGCGCTTGGCCACCAGGCCGACGGTCTGCTTGCCGCCGATGGTGGTGAGCAGCGCGGTCATCACGCGCTGCGAGATCAGTTGTTCCAGCCGGCGGTCGGTTCCGGGCGCGGTGGCCAGCACCAGCGGAGTGCCGGGCAGTTCGCCGCCGGCGACCAGATCGTCCACGATGCGCTTGCCGAGCAGGGTGGTCACGACCGCATGCCGCACGCGTGAGTCGTCCAGGTCGTAGCCACGCAGGTGCGCGATGCCCGCGACCAGCCGGGTCTGCACCAGCGCAACGCCCGCGAAGTTCGCCGGCGCGCCGACGATCATGGTGGTAAGCCCGCCGAGATTGGTGACGAAACCCTGCGCACCGGACAACGTCACATGACTGGTGGTCAGCGTCGAGATGGCCGCTTCAACCGAACCCTGGTGTTCCAGGTGTTTCGCGGCGGCGGATCTGGCTCCGGGGAACCAGTCGGCCCCATCGATCGCGAAGCTCACCAGCATCCGCAGCACTCGCGCGGCGGCATCCGGGGCGTCAACGGGTGCGGCGGCAATGATCGATCTGCCGATTCCGTCAGTATCAGGCATGTAGGCTCCCCATCACGTAGTTGTGTCAACGCTAGCCCCGTGCCCCGGCGACCCGAAGCCACCTACCCCCGATTTCGCCCTGAGCGGGTCGTCTAGGATGCATCGCAATCTGATACCGGCACCATGACCAGGCCTCAAGAGACCACCATTAGTTCAACGGAAGGAGCCCGGATGACTGAATACGCGCGACTTGAAGTCGATGGACATGTCTATGAGCTGCCGATCCTCGAGGGTACCGAGGGCGAGCGTGCTATTGACATCAGCAAACTGCGCGCAGAGAGCAGTTTGATCACTCTGGACGACGGCTTCGGCAATACTGGTTCATGTGCCTCGAAGATCACCTTCATCGATGGCAATGACGGAATCCTGCGGTACCGCGGCATTCCGATCGAGACGCTGGCGGAGCATTCCAGTTTCGTCGAAACCGCGTACCTGCTGATCTTCGGGCACCTGCCCACCCACGATGAACGCGAGCATTTCACCGAATTGCTCACCGAATCGTCCGCGCTGCACGAATCGATGATGAAGCATTTCGAGGCCTTCCCGACGAACTCGCATCCGATGGCCATCATGTCGGCGATGATCAACTCGCTGTCCACCCACGAGCGTCCGAAGATTGAGCGCGGAGACGACGCCACCTTGGAGATCTACGCGGCCAAGCTGATCAGCAAGATCCGCACCATCGCGGCCGCCTCCTACAAGTCGAGCATCGGCGAGCCGATCATCTATCCCCGCCCCGATCTGCGCTATGTCGACAACTTCTTGCACATGATGTTCTCGCTGCCCTACAAGGAATATGAGGCATCTCCCGAGATCAGTCATGCGCTGAACATGTTCTTGGTCCTGCATGCCGATCACGAGCAGAACTGTTCGACGTCGACCGTCCGGATGGTCGCCTCCGGCGAGGCGAACCTGTACGCGTCCTGCTCGGCAGGTGTGGTCGCGCTGTGGGGGCCCAAGCACGGCGGTGCGAATACCGAGGTCGTGACGATGTTGCAGCGGATGCGTCGCGAAGGCCTCACGCCGCAAGAACTCGTGAATCAGGTCAAGGACAAGAGTAATAATCGGCGGTTGATGGGATTCGGGCACCGCATCTATCGCAATTTTGATCCGCGCTCGAAGATCTTGCGGAAGGCTGCCGAGCGACTGCTCAATTCGATGAAGATCGACGATCCGTTGCTGGGTATGGCCCAGGAACTCGCCGACATCGCACTGAACGACGATTACTTCATCGAACGCCATCTGTACCCGAACGTCGACTTCTATTCGGGCGTCATCCTGCGGGCGATCGGCATTCCGCTCAACATGTACACCGTGATGTTCACGATGGGACGAACCCCCGGCTGGATCGCCAACTGGAAAGAAGTCCACGACAATCCGGGCCAGAAGATCTACCGGCCGAGGCAGCTCTACGTCGGCAACCCGAAGTCGGAGTGGGTGCCCCGGCATCTTCGCTGAAACGACAGACACCGGTGCCAGACTGTAGGCATGCCCATGCAGGTCTTCGGCCCATCCGAAACCTGGCCCAGCCAGGACTTGATCGCCTTCAGCGACGAGTTCGACCTGCGCATGACCCTGGCCGCCTACTGCTCCGGCGCGTTCCCGATGCCGTTGCACGAGGCGAGCTTCGAGGCGCGGATGGGCTGGTGGTCACCGATGCGTCGCGGCGTGCTCGAATTGGACGACCTGCGGATCACCCGCAGCCTGATCAAATCGGCCCGCCGCTACACGACCACCATTGACGCGGCCTTCGACGAGGTGCTGGCGCGATGCGCGGATCCGGCCCGGCCGTACGGCTGGATCGACGACGACATCCGCCGGGACTTCACCGAGGGGCACCGGGAGGGTGCCGTGCATTCGGTGGAGACCTGGGATGCGTCCGGACAGTTGGTCGGCGGACTCTACGGGGTAAGCCTGTGGGGACTGTTCGCGGGTGAATCGATGTTCCACGATCCTGTGCGCGGCAGGGACGCGTCCAAGGTCGCGCTGGCGCGGCTGGTGGGCGAGTTGCGCGATCGTCCCGACGGCACGGCGCTGCTCGATGTTCAGTGGCTGACCGGCCATCTGGCACGCCTGGGTGGGAGCGAGATATCGCGGGCCGACTACCTCGGACGACTGGATGTCGCGCTGCGGGCCCCGCAGACGGCATGGTCGGGCCGGCGCCTGCCGGGCGACTGGCGGATGGAGCGGACCGCCTGAGAGGAAGCTATGCCGATAAGCCTTGATCAGCTGCTGGCCGGGTATCCGCCGTCCGTCGAGACGTCCGCTGCGCGGGTCCGCAAGGCGCTCGCGTCCGCGCGCCGGGTCTTCATCGTGCTCGACGACGACCCGACCGGTACCCAGTCGGTCGCCGATCTGCCGGTGCTCACCGACTGGAGCCCCGAAGCGCTGGAGTGGGCGCTGACCCAGGGTCGTCCGGCGGTCTACGTGATGACCAACTCGCGCAGCCTCGACCCGGACGACGCTGCCCGGCGCAACCGCGAAGTCGCGGCCGCAGCATTCGAGGCCTCCGACCGTACCGGAATCCGGGTGGACTTCGTCTCCCGTTCCGGCTCGCCGCTGCGCGGGCATTTTCCGCTCGAACCGCGGGTTCTCGCCGAGTGCATAGCCGAGCACGAGAACCGTCGCGTCGACGGCATCGTCATCGTGCCGGCCTTCGGCGATGCCGGACGGATCACGGTCGGGGGCGTCCACTACGCCGGGAGCGTGGCCGAAGGGTTCACTCCGGTCGGTGAGTCCGAGTTCGCCGGCGATGCCACCTTCGGCTACCGCTGCTCCCGGCTGGCCGAGTGGGTCGAGGAGAAGAGTGGTGGCGAGCTGCCCGCATCCTCGGTGATCGAGATCTCGCTGGCTGAACTGCGCACCGATCTGGGCGCGGTGGCCGCTCGGCTGCGCAGCGCCGGTAGCGAGCAGCCCATCGTGTCCGACATTGTGGACGAGAACGATCTGCGCCGTCTCTCGCTCGCTGTTCAGCAAGCCGAGGACGCCGGCAGCCGCTTCATCTACCGCGTCGGTCCGCCGTTCGTGCGGGCCCGGATCGGCCAAGAGGTACATCCGCCGCTCGATCACGACGATCTCGTCGCGATCCGCCAGGGCGGGCTTGCCGAGAACTCGGTGGGCGGGCTGGTCGTGGTGGGCTCGCATGTGCAGCAGACCACCCGCCAGCTGGAGGCACTGCGCGCTATCGACAAGCCGACCGAAGTCGAAATCGATGTGCCTGTGGTGCTGACTTCGGGCCGCGACGGGCATCTGGACGCCATCGTCGACCAGGTATTGGCCGAGTTGCCCAGGGGCAATGTCGTGGTCCGCACGTCGCGCACCCGGGTCACCGGTTCGGACGCCGCAGACTCGCTGGCCATCGCCCGGGCCGTCTCGGATGCCGTGGTCGAGGTCGTCCAACGGGTGCTGGCCGGCTATCCACCGCGTTTCGTCATCGCCAAGGGCGGTATCACCTCCAGTGACGTCGCAGCGCGCGGACTGGGCATGACCAGGGCATTCGTCCGCGGCCCGATGCTGCCCGGCATCGTCTCCCTATGGGAGCCTGTCGCCGGGCCCGCCTGCGGCATTCCTTACATCGTCTTCGCCGGCAACGTGGGCGATGAGAACTCGCTGGTCGAGGTCGTCGACAAGCTGTCCTAGCCGGAACCCGCCGGCGCGAACAGGCGCGTGGTTCCGGCGGCAGTGACGTAGTACTGGTAGCCGTAGGGTGAGGTCCAGTGAAAGGCCCCGGGTTCGGGTTGTTCGAGTGTCCATCTGCCGTGGGTCTTGACCCGGTGGGTTTTGCGCGAGAGGGGACCGAGGTTCGCGAGGCTGGTCTGGCCCGGCCTGCCTTCGATGTAGGCGATGGTGTGGTCCATATCGCACCGGCTGGCCTTGCGGGTTCCCCAGGGAAAGACATCGACCGGGTTGCGTTGTTCGACGGCGAATCGCATCCGGGCGGGGGTCTCATAGGCGTCGACCGGTCGTATGGCGGCGGGGTCGAGGATTGGGCGGACGACTACCTTCGAATGGGCCAGGAACTGGGGGAGTTGGTCGGTGAGGATCGGGCCCCAGTCCTCGATCCGGGCCACGCCGGTGGCAATGCCGAGGTTATCAGCGGAGATGTGGACCACCAGGGTGTGGGTGGGAAGCGTGTCCTGGCCCAACGCACCCCGCGCCAGCACGCCGATCGCGGCGGCCCGCCTGCGGTCGAGGTCACGACACAGCGGGGTATCGGGGGCCGTCGGAAGGGTCTCGGCGATCTGGGTGAGCACGTGATCGAACAAGATGCCGTCCACGGGGTTGACGAGGCCGTAGAAGCTCACATGCCCGTCTTCGATCTTCGATACCCGGACCTTGCGTGAGTCACGCCGGGCTTCGGCGCGTTGCCGGGCGAGGTCGGGATCGGCGGCGATGACCTGACCGGCCAGGGCTTTCATCACCCGCGCCCACGGCAGTACGCCAACGGCGGCGCTCATCGCCTGATCGACGTTCAGCGCGGCCTCGGCCGACAGGTGCGCGCACTCGAGGCAGACCTTCTTGGCCTGCCATACTCGCACGGTGCCGGCGAGTACCGCCTGCCACAGTCGCGGGTGCCGGTGCCGCAGGTCGAGGGCGTCTCCGATCTGGAAGATCGCCGACTGGGGAGAGATGCCCAGCAGCGGGCCGATCTCCAGGGCGAGGAACTCACCGACCAGCGGGGTTCCATCATGGCCGGGTTGCATCAGTCGCTCGATGCCCTCACCGACCGCGGTCTCGTCGACCTGCCACAGGTCGGCAGCGCGGGTGAGCGCTACCAGTGCGGCGACTTCGGAGGCGATGATCTGGCGGTGCGCGTGGTCCAGCGCGTCGAGTGCTTCCTTGCTGGTCGCAGGTTCGACCAGGGTCCGGGGGTCACGGATGGGGTTCTCCATATCGACAGTTTATTCGAATAGATGTTCGAATACAAGGCCCTGATCACGTTCTTTCTGCCCTTTTGGAGCGTGGCGCGGGCGGTCCAGGGCCATCCATATCCAGCATCGTGACGAAAGGCCGAACCGGATCCGTGATCTACCAGCACCCGAATTGCGGCGACGCCTGGCACCCGCGCGGCCTCCGGTGGAAGATGGATGGAAACCACGCGCGAACAGGGAGGCGAGATGCCGGAGCTGCCCCAGGTCGAGGCGTTACGAGGTTGGTTGGACGCCCAACTGGCCACCCGCGCGATCGCCCGCGTCCAACTGACCGACTTCTCCGCTCTGAAGACCTACAAACCCCCACTCAGCGCGTTGGTCGGCCTCGAGATCAGCGGCGTCGCCAGGCACGGCAAGATGCTCGATATCGACGCGCAGGGCGTGCACCTGATCGTCCACTTCTCGCGGGCCGGCTGGCTGAAATGGAAACCCGAACAGCCCGCGGCCCCCGCTCGGCCGGGCAAGGGCCCACTCAGCTTCCGGCTCACCCTCGACGACGACTCCGGATTCGATCTCACCGAGGCGGGCACCCAGCGCAGGCTGGCGATCTGGCTCGCCGACGATCCGCACGACGTCGAGATGATCGCTACCCTCGGCCCCGATCCGCTGGCGCCGGAATTCACCCGCGAGGCCTTCGACGCGATCCTGGACGCCGCCGGGCGATCCCAGCTCAAGGGCGTGCTGCGTGACCAGCGGATCATCGCGGGCATCGGCAATGCCTACAGCGACGAGATCCTGCACGCGGCGAAGATGAGCCCGTTCACCCCGGCGTCCAGTCTCGACGAGGCTGGCCGCCAGCTGCTCTACGACCAGATCGGCACGGTGCTCGCCGACGCGATCGAGCGCTGCCAGGGCCTGCCTCCCGACAAGCTGAAGGACGACAAGCGCCAGGCGATGCGAGTGCATGGACGAGCCGGTGAGCAATGCGCGGTCTGTGGCACCACCATCGCTCAGGTCAGCTTCGCCGACTCCTCGCTGCAGTACTGTCCGGGCTGTCAGACCGGGGGCAAGGTGCTGGCCGACCGGCGGATGAGCAAGCTGTTGCGCTGAGCCGGTCATCCCAATAGGCGGCGCCCGCGGGCACATCAACTGCACAGCAGGGCCATGGTGAGCCCACACCGGGTGCTGGTGAGATCGATTCATCGACGATGCGAGGGAGGCGACGATGAGCGACGACCAGTTGTGCGGTCTCGCAGTTGTGCTGGATGGTTCCGAACACGAGGTCGCGGCGGCTCACTGGGCCGCCAACTGGGCCGAGCACAGTCACCACCATCTCAGCCTGATCGAACCGAGTGAACTGGTATCCGCGCAGACCTCGTCCCAGCGCCACCGCGCCCGTCGTCTGGCCGGCGAGCTGCGCTGCAACCACCCCGGCCTGACGGTCGACCACCGCATCCTTGATGGCGGACCGGACGCGGTGATCCGCCGGGTCTCGCCCCGCTGCACGGCGATGGCCGTATCCCGCCCGTCGGGGTATCGCCAGGCGACTCGCCGGCTGGCCGCCCCGCAATGCCCGCTGGTCGTGGTCACCGACGAACCCACTGATACCCGGACGATCAGCCTGCTCGTCGACCCGCGGCAGACCGGCTACGCGCCGACCGCGTTCGCCTTCGCCTACGCCGCCAGCTGTGGCAGCGATCTGCATGCCCTGCTGATCGGTGCCGACTCCGAGCAGAGCCCGGGCGAGGACGTCATCGGGCAGCTCGCCGTCTGCTATCCGTCGGTTGCCCTGCAGACCAGCGCGCTGCCCAGCTGGGGAGGGGTGGCCGACGAGGTCGCCGGCTCCCAGCTGGTCGTGGTCGGCAGCTGGACCGACCGGCAGGGACGGCAACGGATCGATCATGGTTTCCTCGTCGCCCAAGCCATGGCCGATGTGGATTCGCCGGTCGCGCTGATCGCCCACGAGCCGGCTGCCTGAGACCGCTGCGGGCGGCGCGAACCCGCCCGTTATCCTGAGAGTTATGCGGGGATTCTTCGGTCCGGAGGGGACATTCACTCACCAGGCCTTGCTGACCTTGGGCAACGGGCCGGCGGTGGCGTTTCCGACGGTTGCCCGAGCTCTGGACGCCGTGCGCAGCGGCGACGTCAGCGCGTCCCTGGTGCCCATTGAGAACTCCATCGAAGGCGGCGTGACCGCCACTCTCGACTACCTCGCGTTGCTCGATTCGCCGCTGCAGATCGCGAAAGAGGTGGTAATCCCGGTCTCCTTCGATCTGTGCGTGCGTCCGGGCACCACCTTCAACGACATCAAGCGCATCATCAGTCACCCGCACGCGGTCGCGCAGGTGCGTGGCTGGTTGGACGCCCAACTGCCCGATGCCGTGGTCGTCGAACGTGGCTCGACCGCCGGTGCCGCCCAGGCCGTTGCCGATCCGACAACGGGTTACGACGCGGCCATCTGCGCAAAGGTCGCCGCCGATCTGTACGGACTGGCCAGTCTGGCGTCCAATATCAGCGACAACGAGCAGGCGGCGACCCGCTTCGTGCTGGTCACCAAGCCTGGACCGAGTCCGAAGCGCACCGGCTACGACAAGACCACACTGGTGGCGTACATGCGCCAGGACCAGCCCGGCGCTTTGCTGGAGATCCTGCAGCAGCTGGCCTCACGTGGCGTGAACCTGTGCCGGGTCGAATCCCGCCCGACCAAGAAGATCCTGGGCGACTACTGCTTCAGCATCGATGCGGAGGGCCACGTCAGCGACGCCCGGGTGGCGGAGGCTCTGATGGGGCTGCATCGGGTCTGTAAGCGGGTCGTCTTCCTCGGCAGCTACCCGAGAGCCGACGGCAAGGAGCCGAAGGTTCCCTACGGTGGCCGGGATTCGGACTACCAGGCGGCATTGGACTGGCTGCGTCAGGTTAGTCCGGAGATCCCGAGGCTTCCCTACGATCGCACCTGACCATCAGCGGTTCGCGATGATGTGCAGGGCCCCGGGCAGCACACTGAACTCGAAGTGATGTCCGGTACCCTCGGTGTCGCCATCCAGCTCCCACGGGGCGTCCGAATCGAGATCGATGACGAAGCGTTCGCCGGAATGGTATTCGACCACCTTGGTGCGGCGCAGCCTGCCAACCACGATGGCCAGCATCCGGGCCCAGCCTGCCAGGGTCCGCGGCGAAGCCAAGAGCAGGTCGAGCCTGCCGTCGTCGACCAAGGCGTCGGGGAACAGATCGATACCACCCTGCAGGCTGCGGGTATTGCCGACCAGGATCAGCACCGCCTTGCGTTGAGCGTGATGACCGTCGTCCACGCGGTAGCGCACTACCCGGGGACGATAGCCGAGCTGTTGCGCGAAGGCCACCAGATAGGCGGCCGATCCGACGGTCTTCTTGAGCCAGGTATCCGTATCGCGCATCAATGCCGCGTCGAAACCGATGCCCGCCATGCCGGTGAAGTAGACCGGATTCTCGTCGTCGTAGTCGATGACCAACTGGGCCAGATCGATCGCGCGGGCCTGCCCGGTGAGAGCGATGTCCAATGCCCGCGGGATGTCCAACGAGATGCCGAGATTGCGGGCAAGCAGATTGGCTGTCCCGATCGGGATGATGGCACCCACGACCCCGGTGTCGCGCAGCGTGGTGGTGACGATCCGCGCGGTTCCGTCTCCGCCGGCGGCAAGCACCAGTTCAGCGCCGGCTGCGACCGCCAGCCGGGTCACGCCTTCACCGGCATCGGCCAGTGTGGTCCGGTAGAACGTGGGCTCGGCGAAACCGTGCTCGGCAGCCTTGGCGCTGACCAGCCGCCGGAAGACGTCCTCGTCCACCTTGATCGGGTTGTAGACGACGGCTACCCGGCGATGGATCGCGGCTGGTTCCTCGACGGCGGCTGACATTGGTGGTTTTCTCCTGATGCTCGGTTACAGCCTAGGAGATAGCCCCGCATCGGGCCTACCAGGCACGATCACTGTCCGTCGCGCCGGACGGCTTCGCTAGGCTTGGGCCCATGATCGACCCAAAGGTGCTGCGCACCGATCCCGACCGTCTTCGCCGTTCTCAGCGGGCTCGTGGAGAGTCCGTGGAGCTGGTGGACACCGCGATTGAAGCCGACGAGGCGCGCCGCGCCGCGATCGGTGCTTTCGAGTCCGCCCGCGCCGAGCAGAAGTCGCTGGGTTCGCAGGTGGCGCGTGCCAAGGGGGACGAGAAGGCTGCGCTGCTGGCTCGCACCAAGGAGCTGTCCGGCCAGGTCAAGGCGTTTCAGCTTCAGGTGGACGCCGCCGAGGCCCGCTTCTCGGAGGTCATGAAGAGCTTCGGCAATATCGTCATCGACGGTGTGCCGGCCGGCGGTGAGGATGATCTGTACGTCATCGAGACCAACGGCACTCCGCGCGACTTCGAGGCCGAGGGCATCCAGGTGCGCGATCATCTGGAGATCGGCGAGATCATCGGCGGCATCGACATGGAGCGCGGCGCCAAGGTCTCCGGCTCGCGGTTCTACTTCCTGACCGGCCCCGGAGCGTTGCTGGAGTTCGCGCTCATCCAGTACGCCCTGAGCAAGGCCCTCGAATGGGGCTTCCGGCCGATGATTCCCCCGGCCCTGGTCAAGCCGAGCGCAATGGAAGGCACCGGCTTCCTCGGCCAGGCCGCAGAGGATGTCTACCGCCTGGAGCGCGACGACATGTACTTGGTCGGCACCGCCGAGGTGCCGCTGGCCGCTTACCATTCGGACGAGATCCTCGACGCCGGCAAGCTCCCGCTGCGCTATGCGGGCTTCAGCCCCGCCTACCGTCGCGAGGCCGGCAGCTATGGCAAGGACACCCGCGGCATCTTCCGCGTCCACTGGTTCGACAAGTTCGAGATGTTCGTCTACTGCCTGCCCGAGGACGCCGAGGCCGAGCACGAACGGCTGCTCGGCTACGAGAAGGAGTTCATCTCCTCGCTCGGTATTCCCTTCCAGGTACTCGACGTCGCCGCCGGCGATCTGGGACTGAGTGCCGCGCGCAAGTACGACTGCTACGGCTGGGTGCCCAGCCAGCAGCGCTACCGCGAGATCACCTCGACCTCGAACTGCACCGAGTTCCAGGCCCGCCGACTGGGTATCCGCTTGCGTGACGAGAAGGGCCCCCGTCCGGCAGCCACCTTGAATGGGACGTTGTGCGCGATGGCCCGGATGATCTTGATGATCCTGGAGAACTACCAGAACGCGGACGGTTCGGTGACAGTTCCCGAGGTGCTGCGTCCGTACCTGGGCGGTCGCGAGGTTTTCGAGGCGATCAGCTGAGCCGGTCAACTTGGCTCAAACCAGGCCGGCTCACCTTCCGAAGGGCAAGCTGGTGGCATGGTGAACGATCATCTGTCATTGACCTTCCTGGGGGCAGCCCGGACGGTCACCGGCTCGAAATATCTGCTGACCCAGGGCGGCCATCGCCGCATCCTCGTGGACGCCGGGATGTTCCAGGGACCCAAGCGCTTGCGCGAACAGAACTGGGAGCCATTCCCGACCGACCCCAAGACCATCGACGCCATCGTGCTCACCCATGCCCACATGGACCATGTCGGCTATCTTCCGCGCTTGGTCAAGCAGGGATTCCGCGGCCCGGTCTATGCGACCGAGGGCACCATCCGGCTCGCCGAGATCGTGCTGCGCGACGCGGCGCACCTGCAGCAGAACGAGGCCGAGGACGCCCGCCGCGAGGGCTGGTCGAGGCACGCCAACCCGCTGCCGCTGTACACCACCGATGACGTCGAACAGACCCTGCCGCTGTTCCGCGCGGTCGAGGTACACAAGCCGATCGACCTCGACGAAGGCCTGTCGATGCGGCTGTGGCGAGCCGGCCATATTCTTGGATCGGTCTCCATCCGGATGTGGACCGGCGCCGACGAAACCACCGAAAACGCGGCCGTCTTCTCCGGTGACCTCGGCCGTCATCACCACCCGGTGCTCGCCGACCGCGAGGTGCCGATGGGTGCGCCCAGCGTCCTGATCGAATCGACCTACGGCGACCGAGAGCATCCCGCGCCGGGAGTGGCTCATGAGGCGTTCGCCGACCTGATCAACCGGACGATCGCCCGCGGCGGCAATGTGCTGATCCCGGCGTTCGCGGTCGATCGCACCGAGGTCGTGCTGCTCACCCTGCAAGAGCTCATGGAGGCGGGCAGGATTCCCAAGCACGTGCCGATCTGGGCGAACTCGCCGATGGGTCTGGCTGCACTTGATGTCTACTGCGATCCGGCGATGGCCGCCGAGATCGGACCCGAATTCGCGGGACGCCGCTTCATCCACCTGCCTACCCTGCGCGAAGCGCGCTCCAAGGAAGACTCGATCGCACTCAACAACCCGGCTCAGCCATCGATCATCATCTCGTCGTCCGGCATGGCCACCGGCGGACGGGTCGTGCACCATCTGCAGCACATGCTGAGCGACCGCAAGAACTCGGTGGTCTTCACCGGCTTCCAGGCCCCCGGCACTCGCGGACGAATGCTCGTCGACGGAGCCACTGAGCTGAAGATGTACGGACGCTACGTTCCGGTCAATGCCGAGATCCTGCAGGACGACGAGTTCAGCGTGCATGCCGATGCGTCCGATCTCATCGACTGGCTGGCCGAGATGAATCCGCGTCCGACGACCGTCTACTGCGTGCACGGCGAACCGGACTCGGCCAAGGCGCTGGCTCGGCGCATCCATACCGAACTGGGCATTTTGGGTGTCGTCCCCGAGCAGGGAGAAGTCGTGCGGCTGTGAGTCGGTAGTCAACAGCCAGGGGGGGCGGTGTTCCCCGGAAAAGTAGCCAAGGCTATCCTGAGCTAGTGATTTCTCCTCGGCTGTCTTCGTCTTGGATCCGGGTGCTGCTGGTGGTGTTCTGCCTGGGCATCATCGGCCCGATGCTCAGTGCGCCCGCACAGGCCGACGAGAAGGACTGGAGTGCAGTCGGCGACCAGATGGTCGCCGTCATCGATCAGATTCCAGGCCAGTATCAGGCGCAGGATCAAGAAGGCGTCGAACGCTCCATCCGCCAGGCCTACTACGAGATTTACCAGGTCAGCGGTCTTGAGGCGCAGATCAATCACCGCCTCGGAGACGAGCGCGCCGACGCCTTCGTCGCCCAGCTGCTGTCGGTGCGTGACCTGACCAGAGGTGCTGCGCCGCAGGCCGAGGTTGAGGCCGCCGTAACGGCGACCACCCAGATGTTGCGCGATGACATCGCAGAACTGGCCAGTACGCCCGAGTTGAGTGATCAGTGGTCGCGCGTCGGTGTCCGCATCACCGACAAGCTCGCCGAGGCCGAGCAGGCCTATCGGGCGGGGAACAACGATGAGGTCGTGCGGCGGATCAGCCAGACCGAAACCGGGATCGCCCACACCCTGCAAACCCTGATCTGGATCGTCAGCATCATCATCTGTCTGCTGACCCTGATCTCGATCACGGCGACCCTCAATGCCGTGGTCTCCGAACGCGCCCGCGAGATCGGCCTCAAGAAGGCTCTCGGTGCGGTCGCGAAAGACGTGATGAGCGAATTCGTCGGCGAATCGATCCTGCTCGGCCTGATCGGCGGAGCGGTCGGGGTCGCCGCGGGCATCTGGATAGCCAATTTCATATCCACGAAGGCGTTCGCCGTGCAGTTGGACGTCAACTGGTGGGTCGTGCCGATCACCCTGGTCTTCTCGGTGATCATCGCGCTGGTGGGCAGCCTGGTGCCCGCCCGCCGGATTTCCAGGATCAATCCCGTCGATGTGTTAGGTGGAGAGTGAGATGACTCAGACCGTGACCGCGCAACAGACTCCTGGATCGACCTTCGAGTCGATCTATTCCGTGCAGGGCGTCAGCCGTCGCTACGGTGAGCTGGCCGCACTCGACAACGTCAGCCTCGAGATCGGCAAGGGCGAGTGGCTGTCGATCGTCGGGCCCTCCGGTTCGGGCAAGTCCACGCTGATGAACATTCTCGGCTGCATGGACAGCCCCACCGAGGGCATCGTCCTACTCGAGGGCGAACGGCTCGACAAGATGGGGGAGCCGGAGTTGGCCAACGTGCGCCGGCAGAAGATCGGGCTGGTCTTCCAGCAGTTCCATCTGGTGCAGCATCTCAGCGCTGTCGAGAACGTGATGCTCGCGCAGTACTACCATTCGATCCCCGACGAGCAGGAAGCCCTGGCGGCGCTCGAGCGGGTGGGGATGGCCCAGCGCGCCACCCACCTACCCCGCGAACTGTCCGGCGGCGAACAGCAGCGCGTCTGCGTGGCGCGGGCGCTGATCAATCATCCGGACGTGATCCTGGCCGACGAACCGACCGGCAACCTCGACGAGGTCAACGAGAAGATCGTCATCGACTTCTTCCACCAGCTGCACGACGCCGGGACGACGCTGATCGTGGTCACCCACGACGCCGAGGTCGCCGCACAGGGTCAGCGACAGATCATCCTCGAGCACGGCCGGATCGCGCGTGAGGTCACCGATGTGGCCAGCACCCCGACCAAGGGCAAGCCGGCGAACGGACCGCAGTCATGATGCGCAAACGCGATGCGAGCCTGATGCTCGCCGGACTGGTCGGCTCGATCGTGCTGAGCGGCTGCGGCGCGCCGTCGCCGGCAGCCAGCACACTGCCCGATGGCGACTACACCGGGCAGAGCGAAGCCGAAAGCGATGGCTCCTACGGGGTGGTGAACTTCACCGTCGTCAATGGTGCGGTGACCGCGGCCGACTTCGTGGTCTACGACGCCGACGGCACCCCGCACGACGAGAGCTACGGGCTCGGCTCCGACGGGAAACCCGCCGACGAGCAGTTCTACCAGCGCGCCCAGAACGCGGTCGCGGCCGAGAAGCAGTACGTCAGCGAGTTCAAGGAGACCGGCGACCAGAGCCAGGTGGAGTCGGTGGCCGGGGCCTCGCTGTCGTACCGTCTCTTCCAGGCAGCCATCGACGACGCCATCGCGAATGCCTCCTAGCCCACGCGGCGCGACTTTCACCTTCCGGACGATGGGTACCCTCGGCCATGCGTCGTGGTCTCCGGCCGGACTCGACCTCGGCGACCAGCTCGCCGGCAGGGCCGACGAGATCGAACAGCGACTGACCAGATTCAGCGGCAACTCCGAGATCTCCCGGCTGACCGAGCGCTGGCATGCGGTATCGCAGGACACGGCGGCCGTGCTGCGCGCCGCCGACCTGCTGTCGGTGCGCACGAACGGCTGGTTCAGCCCACTCCTGGGAGCCCAGGTGAAAGCCTGGGAGCAGCTGGCGACCGGGTTCTTGGATTCGGTGCCCCAGCCCAGCAAGGCCTGCGGGCGGATCGAGGTCGATGCCGGACGAGCCCGGCTGGTGGACGCATCGCCGGGATCCGTCGATCTGGGGGCTATCGCCAAGGGCTACGCGGCCGACCAGCTGCGGGATCTGGCCGTGGTGCAGGGCGCCGGCGATGTGCTGATCTCGCTCGGCGGCTCGTCCATCGCGCTGGCCGGTGCACCGGCCATCATCGGTCTGTCGAGCCCCTGGCAGGGCTGGGACAGCTTCGGAACCCTTGATCTGGTGTCCGGCGCACTGTCGGTATCGGCCGACCCGGGCACCCGGATTCGCCGGGGACGCCAGCGCAGCCACCTGCTGGACCCCACGACGGGCTCACCCGCGATGACCGATCTGTGCGCTGCCATCGTCTGCGGCGCCGACGCCATGGTCTGCGAGGCGTTCTCGTCGGCCTATCTGGCCATGGGCCTGGACGCCGCCCTGCTGCTCGACCAGACCCAACCCGAAATCGACACCATCTTCATGACCGTTGACGGCCGCGTACTGGCCAGCCCGCGTCTGTCGATCAAGGCGAATCCGGGTGTTCAGGACTGGCTTCGCGGGCAGCGCCGGCAAGCGGGTGCGGCAGTCGGCGCGACCTAGGATTGATCCATGGCCAGCAACGTCATTACCTGTCCTGCTTGTGGCACCCGCAACCGGGTGCCTGCCGTTGCGTCCGGAACCCCGACCTGCGCGAAGTGCAAGAAACCCCTGCCATGGATCACCGCGGCCGACGACGAGACCTTCGATCAGGTCGCCGACAGCTCGAAAGTCACCGTCCTGGTCGATCTGTGGGCGCCGTGGTGCGGCCCCTGCCGTCAGGTCGGGCCGGTTCTCGAGCAGTCGGCAGCCGAGAACGCGGGACGGCTCAAACTCGTGAAGGTGAACGTCGACGACTCGCCCGGACTCGCGCAGCAGTTCGACGCGCGTTCCATCCCGACGATGTTGCTGATCAAGGACGGCAAGACGGTGGCCCGCCAGGTGGGGGCGCCGTCCGCGGCGGCCCTCAAGAACTGGGTTCGCAGCAACCTCGGATAATTGCCGGCACAGCTGACTAGTCTGAAAGTCGAGAGGCGATCCCGAAAGAAGGGTTTCCCATGACGACCAGAGCACCCGCCGTTGCCGGCCTGTTCTATCCTGCTGATCCCCAGGCATTGGCTTCGATGGTCGATCAGCTGCTCGCCGATGCGCGACCGGACGAACTTGCGCACCCGCCCAAGGCTCTGATCTGCCCGCACGCCGGTTACATCTACTCCGGCTCCACGGCTGCGCTCGGCTACGCGACGCTGCGAACTGGTACCCATCCGATCAGCCGCGTGGTGGTGGCAGGACCTGCCCACCGCGTCGGCATCCGCGGCATCGCCCTGCCGGGAGCCGATGCAATGGCCACCCCACTGGGCGAGATACCGCTGGACGCGGAAGCCTGCGCGACGATCAGCAAGCTGCCGAGCGTGCTGACTCGTCCGGATGTGCATGCCGAGGAGCACAGCGTCGAGGTCCAGCTACCCTTCCTGCAACGGGTGCTGGGCGATTTCACCGTGGTGCCGCTGGTGGTCGGCGATGTCGATGCGGGTACGGTCGCCGATGTGCTCGAAGCCTGCTGGGGTGGGCCGGAAACCCTCGTCGTGATCAGTTCCGACCTTTCCCACTACCATCCCTATGGCGAGGCCAGACGCCTGGATGCCGAGACGATCGAGGCCATCTTGGACTGCCAGGGGCCGATCAACCCGCACCGGGCGTGCGGAGCCTATCCGATCAGCGGGCTGCTCGCGGTGGCCCGGCGCCGCCGGCTGCGTCCGACGCTGCTGGGCGCCTGCAACTCGGGTGACACCGCCGGTGATCGTGGACGCGTGGTGGGCTACGCGTCGATCGCCTGGCACGAGAGGTAGCCGATGCCGATCCCCGAGAACGCCGGGCAGGTGCTGCTGCCGTTGGCCCGCTCGGCCATCGCCAAGAAGCTCAAGCTGCCGCCGGTCGCCGTCGGCGAAGCGGCCTGGCTGGACGAGAAGGCCGCCAGCTTCGTCACCTTGACCATCGGCGGTGAACTCCGCGGCTGCATCGGCAGCTTGGTCGCGCACCGGACACTGCGCGACGACGTGACGGCCAACGCTGCCGCCGCCGCATTCGGTGACCCGCGATTCGAGCCGCTGACCGTCTCCGAATATCCGGCGATCCGCGTCGAGGTCTCGGTGCTCAGCACGCCCGAACCGATGAGTTTCACCAGCCGGGCGGACGCTCTCGCGCAGCTTCGCCCCGGCGTCGACGGACTGATCCTCACCAGCGGACGCCATCGCGCCACCTTCCTACCCCAGGTCTGGGCTCAGCTGCCCAGCCGGGAGGAGTTCGTCCGGGCGCTGGCGCGCAAGGCCGGTTTGGCTCCCGACTACTGGGATAACCGCATGGAACTGGACCGCTACCAGGTCCGGTCCTGGGCCGAACCGACCCCTGGAACCCACCCCTGAACGAGCGTCGTCGTTTTACGCGATGCGACAGAATGGATGGGTAACGACCCACGGAATCTTCGCCACGAGAGGGGCCGAATTAAGTGGGACATCTAGCAGGATATTGGCATCGAACCGAGGATGGTCGCGTCCAATGCGACCTCTGCCCCCGAGAATGCCGCTTGCGCCCCGGTCAACGGGGCTTCTGTTTCGTCAGAGCCAACGAGGACGGCCAGCTCGTCCTCACCACCTATGGACGCTCGTCCGGATTCTGCATCGATCCGGTTGAGAAGAAACCGCTCAACCATTTCCTGCCGGGCACGCAGGTCTTCAGTTTCGGCACCGCAGGCTGCAATCTGGCCTGCAAGTACTGCCAGAACTGGGAGATCAGCACCTCTCGCGAGATGAACCTGCTCGCTGAGGAGGCCAGCCCCAGCCAGATCGCCCGCACCGCCGCCAACTGGCAGTGCTCGTCGGTCGCGTTCACCTACAACGACCCGGTGATCTTCGCCGAATACGCGATCGACACCGCCGTCGCCTGCCGGGCTGCGGGCCTGGCATCCATCGCGGTCACTGCCGGGTACATCAATCCCGAGGCCAGGCGCGATTTCTTCGCCGTCATGGACGCTGCCAACATCGACCTCAAGGGTTTTTCCGACAGCTTCTATCAGCAGGTCACCGGCGCCCGGCTGCGGCCGGTGCTGGATACGATCAGCTACGCCGTGCACGAGACGAACGTCTGGGTCGAGCTGACGACGCTGCTGCTGCCCGGATACAACGACGCGTCCAGTGATCTACGGGAGATGTGCAGGTGGATCGTGACCGAGCTGGGTCCCGACGTCCCACTGCATTTCACCGCCTTCCATCCGGACAACCGGATGCGCGACCTGCCGCGCACGCCCAGCCGGACGCTGGCACGCGCCCGGGCGATCGCGCAGGAGGAAGGGCTGCACTACGTCTACACCGGCAACATCGAGGACCCTGACGGCCAGACCACCTACTGCCCGAACTGCAAGAGCCCGGTGATCAGGCGGGATCGCTACACCATCGACTCGTACGACCTGGATGCCGAGGGCCGCTGCCGGGTCTGCGGCACGCAGATTCCTGGACGCTTCGGCGGCAGTTCGGTCGTCGATCAGTCGTTCCGGCTGCCGCACCGGGTCGCGATCCGGTAGCGGGGTCGGTTAGCCTGGGGCGATGAGCGAGAAGCCACTGATCGATCCGCCGGTTGGACCGGCACCCACCGAACT
>RRZU012693539.1_pt1 | contig 22584 bp, 16 predicted proteins | sample 2165561 | NCBI WGS metagenome assembly RRZU01 (sample SAMN10456909, study PRJNA506462) | wastewater metagenome | isolation source: wastewater sludge | place: USA: Moscow, Idaho | reverse complement strand
GCCGCCCATTGAGTTGGATATTCACTGCGCTGTTCTTGATAAAGACGAACCGCTCGTTGACGGATTTCAGGTGAATAAGTATTTTTCATTCGGATATTCTCTCAGAAAGTTAGGTCTCCGAGAAACCCGGGGCGGTTCAGTTTGTTTTTTGAGTTGGATCATATTGCTGTTTTTAGTGATAAGCATTTCCTCTGCCAAAGGATCACTGAATTGAATAAACAGTTGCTCCCAAGGAATGTTGGTTGGATGCTTAATTGAATTTAAGCGATAACATAACCAGCAATATAAATCTATTTCATATGATGATGTAAGTGACCTGACAATATTCATATCGATTGGAGCCGAATGATTAATACAGTTTTGATAGAATATTTCAGTTAAAGTAATAGAAGTTGACCAATTTCCTGCATCATCATAAAAAATCACTCCCTGCTCAGCCAAAGTGCAATTTTGAAATTCAAATTTCTTAATAGCACTTTTCGTATCATTTTCTATGATTGAGAATGTTGTAGTTAATAATCGTTTGAGTTGATCTAATACAGCATTGCGTTCCGTTGAGTTCATATTTTTTGAAGATTCATCACTCATTAATATCCTGATTAAGTCACGTAATGAGGTCCCAAAGAAGATGTGTTTGCTTTTCTTTAATTTCACTTCAGTAGAAATGTAAATTAAAAGTAGTCGTGCCCACTTTCCATATGGTAAGCCAATATCTGGCTGGCTAATTAATCTAAAAGTACGATAGCCATTTACCCTTTGAAAAAAAGATCCTTCAGGTTTTTTCTTTGGCAGATTGCACAACATGAATGTTGTGTTAATAAATTGAATACATTCTGAATTATTTGACTCCTTAAAGTTTTCAGAATTTTGATTTGTTTCTAGAACGGTTTTCTGAATTGATTTCCCATTTTTAATAGTCTCTGAATCACCAGCATCTATATTAGAACGAATTGTTTTATTAACAATATCTTTAGCCTCAACTGGGCTCATACCTAGATCCAACAAGGATTGTAAGTATCTATTGCTATCAAAATCTTGATTCATGAATGTTACTCTTTTAATTACCCCAAAGCTATTATACAGAAAATGCAATCAATACCAAAGTGTAAAAAAATTATGTAATTTTTATTATATTTTTTTTGATAAAATATTTATTTATTAAATTTTGCTAAGAATGTATCCTTATAGTTATTAGATTCTAAACATTATCTGGGAGTACTTATCATGGCCAAAGAAGAGATTTTTAATAGATCAGCAAGTACTGCACGTAATCGTGAAACTGAACGTATATTCATGCAGGTGAGTAGTTATGATTTAGCCAAAACTACAGGATGGATTTCTGGAATAAACTTAGTAACTGGGGAAGATATTCAAGTACGTTTAAATACAATTGATGAGCGACTATCAGATCGACCATCTGCCAATCGTAAAAATGTTGAATCCACCTATTCAACAGGAAGTTTTAAACGAGAGGGATTTACTCAAAAGTTTCAAAAAAGAGCATCAGTTTTGATGCTAGATGATTGTGTGGCGATTGATGAGAAAGGAATTAAGGGATTTAGATCACATTGGCCAACAACAGTAGCTACAGAAAACCAGAACGTAAAAGTTATACATAGTGATGCTGTGCATTTAAAGTTACGAAAAAATCTTGATGGTACTGGTCGTGATGTTGCTTATGTTGAAATCATAAATCCCTCTGTTAAATTGACTGCTGAAAATTATGAAGAGGTATTGCTAAAAGCATTTGCTGATCGTGATGAGGATGATAATCCTAATCGGCCAATTGCATTATTGGATTTACAAATGAAAGGTAAACCAGTATTTGATGTTATTCCTCGATTATATCCAAGTACTAATACTGATTCTGTTTATGATGACAGTATTGGCGGTATGAAAGATATTCGCGTGACAGCTGATGCAAAACAGTCAGTTTCAGATTTAATAGATGGTACCCGTATTCCTTCTGATGGAAGGGAAGCATTAAATATAGATTATTTTAGAGCAGCAATTGCTGCTGTACGAAAAGAACCTCTGCCAGAGTTAACAACTGAATCAGAAACAATAAAATTATATGCGCAACAAATTTATGATTTAGTTAAAAAAGAAGAATTGACTGTGAATATTGGTAGTGCAACAGTCTATAACTTTGGCCCTCAGTCTGCTAAAACATATTTGGCTAATTCTGATAAAAAGCATTTATCAGGTTATTCCGTAAACCGTAAATCAGGTGAAACTGTACGCCCAGTTTCTGGATATACTGAAGCTCTAGTGTCTCTAGGACAATACGAAGATGGTACATATTATGCCAGAGATGTCATTTCAGCAGAGCCTTATCCTAAAGCTAGTTCATTAAACGAAATTTCTCTTACTACGCTCAAATCACCAGAAGTCAAATATCACAATAACCCATTACAGATACATGATTTGGAAGATGAAAAAATTCATATGCCAAATCAGGATAATGACAATTCTGCTCCAAGTTTATAAAAGATAGGTGCACTTATGAGCAAGCATTTCGCTGCTGGTTTTGATACTAAAAATTTATACGTTTGTTTTAATGATCAAGAACAATGTAAATTTATTACCTATGCTAAATCTGATTTGCGGATACCTTTAGAGGTAGAGTACTTGGATTTAAGTACTGATGTTGTGACTGCAGTAAGTGCTAAGGGAGTGGCAGTTCTGCCAGATCGATTGCTGCGCGGAAGAATCGGTGAGCGATTGGCTTTATATCGTGAAGTGGTTGAATTTCATGCATTGACGAAAGATCCAGCCACTCAGCTAGTGAATCAACAAGACTTCATCCGATCGTTTTCAAATGAACGACATCAATTGGCGCGGGCTTTACCGACAATATTAAGTGATTCAGAATTAAGAAGTAAAAATGGAACTTTTGACTTTCCGGCAGAAATTCAATCATTTGCTCAAGCAGTTTATACAAGGGCTCCCAATCTTGGTCCAACCACAATCACGGAACAATCAATCAATACCAGTTCAACAGAGTTACCTCAATCGCCAGCTATTGCTCAAGAGAAAGGGGAGATTGTAAGTGTTAAGCCCTGGTTTGATTTAGATGCCCATGAAGTTTATTTGTCTTATACCCAAGTTGAAGGAGTTGGTGAAAAACTTATCTTGCTAGATAAGAATGGTATAGCTGATCCGGTTCTGCTTGAAAAAATGAATTTTATTCAACCAAACTGGTCGCCAGAATTTGATAGTAATGTCTATTTTTTGAATTCTGAGAATCGCAGTGTTAGCCGATCTGCGCTCGCAACAGCTTTACAAATTGAAAATTGTGGGATTGTTAAAAGAAATCCCACAGAGTTAGAAACTCAGTTTCAAACACAACTCAATCAGATTTTGATTAATAACAAAATCCGTGTGATGAAAGACTCCATATTCATTGGCACCAACCGTGCCAATGATAAAGTATATCAACGAGGAGATAATTCAAGATGGATTCAAACAGATGGTGGCCAATGCTTACGGGCAACTGAAGATCAATTAGCCCCTCATGTCGCACTGTATGGTTTTGATAATTTAATAGATCGCAACCTCGACTTAGTACAAACTGAAGCATCATTGTTTTCTATATTTAAAGAACATTTAGATGGTAATGTCACTTCTGGTAAGAAAACATATGCTGACCATGCCCAAATTCTATTTGATACTAAGGACCCGACTGGTGAAGAAATACACTTTTTAGGTGAAGTGTATGAAGGTGTTATGAATAAAGCTCTGTCTAATCTCTATGAAAAATCTCGCGAAAATTATAGTGAAGAAGCAGTTTTTAATCGCCTAATCTCAATCTATCAAAACCAACCCAAAAAAACGGTAAAGTCACTAGAAACCCTTCAAGGTGGCCAATATTCAACGCCAGTACCGATGTCATTCGTGGCACAAAAGCTATTATTAGGTAATGATCAGCCAGCTGCTGGCTACCAAGTGTTGGAGCCCACCATTGGTAATGGATCATTAGTAAATAATCTTCCAAATGCTGCAATTTATGGAGTAGAACTAGACCAAGATCGTTTAGCAATTGCACGACTTGATCCAAGCATCCAAGTTGAAAATGGAGATGCAAATAAAGTTGATTTTAAAACTCTATTTAAACAACCAGAAGGTTTTGATTATGTCATTGCCAATCCACCTTTTGGAAAGTTGGAATGGAGTGAAAAATTTGATGATGTCCTAAAAGTATCAAAACTAGACCATGCAATTGCACTTAAAGCATTGGCAGCCCGAAAAGACCACGGGAGAACTGTCTTAATCTTAAATACTGATGGAATTTACAGTAAAGGTGAGGCTGAAGGTAGCTCAAAATACCTGATAAATTATCTATCATCCCATTATGAATACCTGGGTGGAATTGAGCTCGACAGTGCTTTGTATGTACGCAATGGCGCAAATACGAATGTGCGCATGGTGGTAATTGGTAATCGTCTTGATGAGCCCATCAAGGATGATAAATTAGGCGAAAAACTTGGCCATACAAAATTCACGATTTGTAAAAGCTATGAAGATTTGTATAACTGGTCAAATAATCTGATTGAAAAATACCCTAGCATCAATGTTGAATATGCCAAATTAAAAAATCCAGAAGCTGAAGTGACGTTTTCACAAGTCTCAGCAACTCCATTAGATTTGGACAGTGAAATACCAATAGTAGTGCAAGAAGAAGTACAGTCAGTGAATGATAATTCTGAACCAGTGGCCGAGCCATTAGTTCTTACTTCTGTGTCTGAAGGAATTTATGACGAAATTGGCCCAGAAGATGTGGCGGAGGTCGAATTCTTAAATATTTCAATGGAATTATTTGATCCTACTGATATAAATAACCAATCTATTACTGATCCACACCCCCCAATCAAGCCAAGATTATCTACTGGAAATATAGTAGATGACACTGAAAAAACCGCTATTTCAACATCTGGCTTGATTATTGAGTTACCAATTGATAATGAATCAAACCAAGGTTTGATTTTAGATCGTACAATCACTCCTGCTTACATTTCCCAAGAAGTTTCATCCCCACGCCAGGATAATGATTACCAAGCTCCTTATAGTGCAAAATCAAGCATCAGCAATCCGACATCTATGATTCCCATCAATATGAGTGCAGCAACATATGCTGCTCTGGATAATGTTGAAAGTAGAATATTAGATTTAAACATTATCAATGCAGATGGCGATCCAATTACTACCATAGATGAATATGTTGGCCATAGATTGCAATACACTCAAGATCAACTTAAAGAATACTTTAGCCCTGAGCAAATTGATGCCATTGCTTTAGCAATCGATAATTATGAAGATAATAGGGGCATTATCAATGCCGATCAAACAGGCATGGGTAAGGGACGATTTGTTGCCGCAATGATGCGATTTGCAAAACTAGAGGGCGCTACCCCAATCTTCATGACTTATAAGCCCGCGTTATTTACTGACATCTATCGTGACATTAATGATATCGGTTCATTAGACATGTTCAAAAAAGCATTCACATTGAACAATGTTGGTATTCGCCGTTTTGATGATCCAGAGAAAAATCTGGTTAAGAGCATGAAAGCCATAGAACACAAAGCGTTTATTGATTCAAAAAGATTGCCCGATGGTACCGATTTTGTTCTAGGTACTTACAGTCAATTGGCCAAGGATTATGAACAATCACCCAAATCCCAGTTTTTAACTGCTTTAACCAAGGAAAAGAATACCAAAACTATGGTATTTTTGGATGAGTCCCATTTGGCTGCCGGTGAGTCTTTTACCGGTGCCAATGTGCAACGAGTGATTGAGCATGCGGATTCAGTCATTTATTCATCTGCAACGCCTCTGAAACAAGTAAAACACTTTGGTTTGTATTCACGCGTATTTCCAGCTTCAATTGAAATTGATCGTCTGCCTGATACATTGGAAGTAGGTGGAGAGGCCTTACAAGAAGCCATTTCAACCGCCATGGCTCAAGATGGAGTATTGGTTCGCCGTGAACATGATTTTTCAGAATTAATATTTGCATCACTAGAGCCCGATGCTGAAACCGAATCTAGTAATCGTGATGTGGCTGATGCTGTGGCTCATGTATTGAGTCAAATGGCCAGATTATCTGCTGATGTCAGTAATGACACTTTGAAAATGAATAAGCAATTTAGTGCTGATTTTGATAAGTTACCAGACTCAGCCAAAACGGGAAATCGTCTAAAAGCCAGTAGTATGAATTTTGGATCGAGAATGTACCAAATCAATCGTCAATTTCTTTTGGGTAACAAAATTGAAATGGTGGCTGATCATGTGGTTGCGGAAGTAAAGGCAGGACGTAAGCCCGTAATAGGAGTTGAATCCACAGCAGCATCCTTGTTAGATCAGTTAATCGAGTCTAAAGCATTACATACCGATGAATTGCGAGAATTGGAAGACTTACGCTCAATTGAGAATCCCAGCGATGAAAAAGCACAGCGCATGAAAGAGCTGAATAAGCATATTTCTGAAAGTGCGAAGGAAATGGTATTTGAAGAACCACCACAATTCAAAGATTATCTCAATTTAATGTTAAAAAAACTGGGAGTAATTACAGTCAGAGATGGTTATGGTTCTGTTTCAAAAGTATCAATGAATGATGATCCTACATTTATCAAAATTCAAAATGACATCAAAGAACAAATTGATGAACTTCCTTTAATACCATTAATTCCATTGGATATAGTAAGAGAGAAACTGAAAGAACATGGGATGAGCATGTGTGAAATATCAGGTCGGACCAAATCCGGTGATCGATATTTGCAAAAATCAACAATTGAAGTTAAGAAAGATGGCCAATCCACACTCAAAGAATGCTGGACGGTCGCTCAATTTCCAACCACTGATCACGCTGAGGAAATCGGTAAGTTCCAAAATGGAACATACGATGTTGCCATTGTGACCCGATCAGGTTCAACTGGCTATTCTTTACATGCTACCAATAAATATGAAAACAGTGATTGTCGTCAACGTAATTTTATTGGATTGGAAAAAGCCGCCAATATTGCTGAGCATTTACAATGGATTGGTAGGGTCAATCGCAAAGGTCAGGTAATTGCACCAATCATTACCAATGTTGAATCAGGACTACCTGCAGAGCGCAGACTTACCATGATGCACAATGCGAAATTGAGGAAACTCAGTGCAAATACGACTTCCAACCGTGACAATTCTAATATGGAAAATGAAGTAGATTTGCTCAACCAAGTAGGGGATGAAATTGCTTTGAAATTTTTGTATCAACACAGTGATATTGCCGAAACCTTGGACATTAGGATTCCAACAGATGAGGCTGAAATTTATGAATTTTTAAAGCAAAGCAATGATAATCAATACATCAATCGCCTGATGGGGCGGTTGGTATTACTCCCTGTTGAAACACAAGAAGATGTTATCTCTAGTTTAGAAGAAAGATTTGCAGAAAGAGTCATTGAATTGGAAGCCGAAGGCAAGTCCCCATTCAAAGTAGATGTTTATGATTGGCAAGCTACGACACTCTCTCAACAAACTGTTGATGATTATAACGAGTCCCTAAGTGACAGTTCCTTTGATGTGCCAGTAAGTGTTGCGAAGCTGCAGTTTGAAGTTAAATACAATCCGTTGTCACAAGAGAAAATTGCAATGGCCATTGCAAGTGGCAATGAAAAAATGTTTACACATGACTGGTTTGAAAAATATCCTGAATTAGCTCAAGGCTCCAATTTATCTAATTTTAAAGTGATGTCTTACGAAAAAATGATGGCCAAAGCTTTCAATTCATTACCCGCAGAGAGGCAAACCAATCAATTCTATGATACTCCTGAAAACCTCAATGCTTTAAATTACAGGTTAACTGAAAAAGATGCGCATGTTCAAGATTTGGTGAGTCGCGCCGACTTTGTGAGTAAAGCACTGAGCTATTTGGAACCAGGCAAACCCATCGTTACGATGAATGAATTGAAGGAAGAACAGATCGGCTTAGTGACCAGCATTAAAATGCCTCGATCAGAAAACAATCTGACCGCATTATCACAATATGAAGTTAAAGTAATCTATGCTGGTCAACCTAAAGTTGATACCACAAATTTAGCCACATTGTATGTAAACAATAAAACAATGGCTGAATACAATTTGCATGTATTCCCCCAAGAGACACAAGTTGCCTTGGAGCAATTTGAAAATTTGCAGCGTGAATATGCAGAAAAGACCTACACCAAAACCGCCACAGTTTTAAAAGACAATCTTTTTAGAGCTGTGGAGATGGCCACTGCAAGGAATTTAGGCAATCCTATTCTGTACACAGATGAGAATAATAACCGACAACGTGCGGTGTTGCTGCGCTCATGGATTTCTCCAGAAGATGTTTTAAATGGTCCAATTAAACTGAGTACAAAACAAGTCAAACGTTATGTAGATGAATATGTTTCTGCTAATGATCATCAAAGCAGCGCTGATCATTACCCATTGTTTACATATTTAGCTACCAAGACGACTAAATCTCTACAGATTACTGCATTGGTTAAACCTCACAATGTCACAGTGAAAATTATCAACCCGAAATGTGCTGAAGCTAAAAAATTTTTATCGGACTCAGATATTTTTGTCGTAAAAGGAACCACCAATGCTAATAGCTTAAATTTAAAGCCATATGGGGATAACAAAGAATTAAGTATGAACATTGAACACGACCAATTTATTGAGATGTTGAATGTCTTGCATTCAAAAAAATTCTTGCAATCCATGTATCTTCATGAGGGTGATTCAGATTTATTAAACCTATTAAAGCAGGATATAAAGAATCAAATGAATAGGGAAAATGATTCAATTGAATTATCTTTATAATGTATTTTAAGTCTTTACTTGATATTTGCATTTAAATAAGGGAAAATTTATTTAAATTTTAAAAAATATATTTTTTTTACATATGGCATCTAATCTGCAAAAACCGAGTATTACAGACATTGGTAATCTTTTACAAAAGATGCCTGAAGTTAAGCTAGATGAATTTCGCTTAACTGATTTTGTTATGAATGAGTTTTATAAGCATTTCGATGCTGATTTATTTGCTTATATGTTAAAAATGGAATTGCTAGAGTATTGGACAATAGAAAATCAATCTTTAACTCAATCTTGGAATTCTCAAGAGCTGCAGCGAACTGTCACTGCCATAACTGAAGCAATTAAAAGTGTCACATCGATTGCTGAAATTGCTTATTTAGATAATAAAGATGTGAATTCGTTGATTGGTTTATTGGCATCTTTGAATGTCAGAAAATTCATCTACATTTTGCGGTTTATAAATAGTGTAAATCCAGATATTTTAAAAATTATCTTGGATGAAACAAGTAATGATTCAAATGATAAAAAATGTTTGATTTACCGTTTGAAAATGATTTACCGCACCAACGAAATTAAGCGTATTTATTCAAGCAGAAATTTACAAGAATTAAACCAAATTCTATTGGAGTTGGAACCAAATGATTAACCCTACTAAAAAATACCTTTGTTTGGCACTAGCATCCATTGTGTTAGTAACTCCAATTCAGACTTTAGCAACAGGGGCAGCTCCTCCTGCTACATCCAATGGAAGTGGCTCTTCAAATAATATCCTTGGTGATATTCAAGGGCAGATTTCAGGTGTAATTAAAGGCGATTCAACGGGAACCAATGGTAATGCAGCGGCACCTTCTCCAACAGAGGGAATGGATAGTCAAGCCAAGGAAGCAGCCAAGGCCTGTGCAGCAGGTGAAAAGGGTACATTGGGCGAGCAAATGAAAACAGCGTTAGGTTTACATTTGGAAATGGCTGCAATCAAGCCAAATGTGGAGCAGTTATTTGAAAATACCTCTTCCTGTTTCTCCGGGTTAACCGATATTGTTGATTTGTCATTTGCAATTCCGTCTTTAGACATGGTGACTCAAGCTGTAGCTGCCGCAGTTCAAAAATATGCGACCCAAAAAATCTGTACTGCCGCCGAAAAAGCAACTTCAATGATTACTGGACCCATTAATGAAGGTTTGAACAAAGTTAATGGCATGTTGGATTTGAATGGCCAATTAAATGATTTGGTTTCAAATGGATTAAGTTCAATAGATCCAGAATTAGGCGCTGCATACTCACCTCCACCTCCTGGAGGTACAGGTACCATTAATTATGGTGGCTTGTTTACTGACGATGCCATTACGTTTGAAACTGGCAATGGACAAAGTAATGTTGGCTCTTCTAATAGCCAAACTTCAACAGCAAATATCACTGGATTAAATAATTCACTCAGCCAAGCTCAATCAAGTTTATATCCAGCTCAACAAGAGCTGAGTCAAGCTCAAAATAGATTAAGGGCTTGCCAAGTGCAGTCTGGTGCTGTGGGTGGTGATATGAGTGGTTGTGGTGCTGCCCAACAAGCTTTTAATGCAGCTCAGAATAAAGTGAATCAGATTCAATCAAATATTCAAAGCTTACAAAATCAAATAGCTCAAGCTACAGGTAATAGTGGAGTTAACCCTGATACCATTTCAGGCGGATTTAATATGGACCCAAGTAGTAAACAACCACCAGTTAATACAGCTTCAAATAATGCCAAAACTGCTCCTAATATGGGAAACAATGGCACAACTTCCACGCAGTCAAACAATTCGGGGCAACAAGCGGCACCGAAGTCATCTGGTGGCTTCATGCAAAGCATTCAAGATTTGATTAGCGGAAAATAACGATGAAAACAGTCAATAAAAAAGCGTTGGCTGTTGGAATATTAGTTCTGGCAATAGGTACCAGTGCTAATGGCATGACCTTCCAATCTGTCAAGACTATGTATTACGAAACTCAAAGATTTTTATCTGCTATTAAAGTACAAGTAAAACAAGCATCCATCTCGCTGCATCAAAAGTCAGAAACCATTCGGAAATCAAGAAGTATCAAATCTGTGGCTGACCAGGCTGTACAGTCAACGGAAGCCACAAAAAAGGTAATCATTGATTATTCGCCAGAGTTTGGCCAACCAGTTACTGCGAAATGCTTAGCCATTGCTGAAAAAGCATCTACAGTTTCTGCAACTAAAAGCAGTGAAAAAATCCAAGCGGATTTGATGAAAAGTTATTCAAGTGCAACTACAGAAACATTGGCTAGTGACTCAGAAGAACGGTTAGAAGCTCATAACGCAATGTTTTGTAATTCGCAAGAGGCTAATGTAGGCGCTTGCAAAATTGCAGTAAACGGAATGGAAGGGTGGGATTCTAATTATGGAAATTTTGTTTCCAATTCCACACTGCCTTCTGAAAAAGTAGCTGGGGCTTTGGCATATGTGAACACAATGGCAGAGCCACCACCTTCAGAATTAATCCATTGTAAATCTGCAGCCTGTACACAAGCCCGGGCCTTATATCTAAGTTCCGCTGCACAAAGTTCAGGTGTGACAAAAACACTGTTGAATCAAGTTTCCAATCGACTGAATAAAAAAGGGCGAGAGGCATTTGAGGGTGAATTATGAGAGTAAAAAAAATATATGTTTGGGTTGGAGCCGCCTTAATGGTCAGCCCTTTGGCATTTGCAGCTTTAGTCCCAAGTGGTCCTGCAGAAGCATGGACTGCCGCCCAAATCCTTGCTCAAAGTAATACCATTATTGGCAATATTGGTTCATTTACGGGTGCGTATTCAAAGCAGATGTACACCAACCATCAACAAGTAATGTCAGCATTGAAGGTTGTGACCAAACAAGAAGCCATGTCTGAGCATCAAGCATCAGATACATCAAGAAAAGCAGCTCAACAACAAGCCAATGCTCATTTAGCGCAAATCAAAACCAAAGACATGATTAAAGCCAACTTGGATTACAACTCAGTCACTGGTCAGGGTCATCAAACTTGTGCAGTAATGCAAAAGAATGGAACGGTTCAGCGCAAATTTGAAGACATTAATGCAAAGGCAGAAGATGTGGTTTTGAAACTAGATAATTCTCCTGGGAAATTGTCTGAAAGTGTAGGAAAAGCTTTAGATCAGCGGGTAGAGTTGCACAATAAATACTTCTGTTCAGAACAAGAAGCTGAAGCGGGGTTATGTAGTGTTGGTAAATTACCAGGAGCAGATACAAACTCTTTATCACTGTCTACTCCAGCTAAACCAGGCTCTGTTGAAGAACAGGCCCAACTTGCGTACATGCAAAATGTGTTGGGAACCCCAGATCCATTGCTGCCCAAATCAGCAGGTCAAAGTGAGGCTGGACAAGAATTCCTGTATCAAAAAGTAAGAAAAGATGCGCTTTTGGCGTTTCCAGCATATTCTCTCGCGGCAATTAAAGAAGCTAATACCATTGATTCGGAAACCAATAAAACACCAAATCAATTACTCACAGAACGAGTCAATGCATATTTTGGCGGGCCAGAGGCTTTGGAGTGGGCCAAAACTTTATCGCGCCAACAACCCCGGGGTTTGATGGTTGAATCATTAAAAGTCAATGGTATTCAAACTTGGTTGAAATTCCAGCACTTACAGCAAACTCAACGCATAAATGGTAACTTAGCCAGCTTAGTGATCGCAGCCAACAATCAAAATTCTGAATCGGTTCAAAACAAATACTTGGAATCTTTGAGTAGTGACATCAGAAAAGCTCAATAAGGGATTTGCTATGAAACCTATTAAGAAGCATGTAGTAACACTGGCCGCATTAGCATTAACAGCTAATGCTCAAGCCTATTGCCCGTTGTATCAAACAGAAATTGTTCTACCTATGTTTGGTAATGCTACTTTGGCCATGAATGCTGAGATTGTAGCCATGGATACAGCATTATCAGGCCTCCTGAAATTGCAAAATGAACAATTATTAGGTGCTATTAAAGTTGTAACCAAACAAAAATCTATTTCTGCTCATCAAGCTGCAGATACAGAAAGAAAGTCTCAACAACAATTGGCAGAAGCCGTTAACATTATTAATAGCCAAGACCAAATTATGAAAGCCAGAATAGAATATGGTTCAGAATTTGGTCAAGGGTACAACGCTTGTTTAATATCTGAAGAGCGAAATGAATTGGCTAACGCTACTGGCTCTATTGATAAAGAAGTAGCAGAGGCAGTTAGAAGTATTGTAGGTGGCCCAGGTAAGTATGTTAAAGACTACACGGTAGGTAAAGACTCAATCTTACAGGATATCAAGGCTAACTATTGTACTGAGGACATGGTGAAATCAGGCCTTTGTGAGAATGTGGGTAAATATGCTGGGATGGCAACCAATGCGGCCATTTTCTTTGCTGATGATAAAGAAAATGCTGTTTCTAAAAGCTCGGCTAGAACCATGTTTATCAATACGATTGTAGGTACACCCGATGCCATCGTGACCAAATCTGCAGCTAAATCTGCAGCCTCACAAGATTACATTCTTGCGAAAACGCAAAAGGATGCATTGATGTCACCAGCATTAGCAGCATTACAATACCTTTCTGCATCTAATTCACCAGCAGGCTCATCAGAAACTGCTCCCTCAGCCTCGTCTATGTCTCTGTATAAAAATCAAGTGAATCGCTATTTTGGTGGCTCGGAAGAAAATAAAAAGTGGAATGCTGTATTAGCAGCCCAAGTAGAGCGTGGCTTGTTGGTAGAACAACTGAAAATGAAAGCATTGGATTTAAGTTTGTCAGCACAACAATACAAACAATACGAATTAATGGAAAGCCAACTTGCTGCTTTAGTTGCCATCGAGGTTAAACGTAGTTCTGGTAAAACCGCTAAAGATTCTGCAGGTAACGCATTAAGTGAAAAAATCAGAGGTCAAGAATGAAAACAATTAAAGTCTCTCTAGTCAGTATCTTGATATTAACCAGCTTGAGTGCTTGTGCTGCCAATGAGAAAAAAGATCTCATTTCCGCAATGAAGGAATACACCCAGCCACATGGTTTTACGGTGAGCGATTATACCTTACTAGAGGGATCACCTGTTCCGACATTGACCTTTGAGCCTTATGAATCAAAGGATGAGTATGCATCAACCCCACTGGTAATGAGTTATGCCGATGGCTCTAAAGTTGAAGAGTGCATGCCTAATTATGAACGACCTGATTACACCATAAATACGGCCAAGGTGATTAAAAATGCTGGGAATACCTACTACATGCATTTGGATAAAGGCTTGAAATTTAATACCTATTTGTATTATACCTACAAGAACGGCGTTTGCTACGTATTAGAAGGTGACGCAAAACTTGATCCAAAGCTGAAAAGTAACCAATCAATAAAATTAGATGATTTTTATACTGGTATGTTGGAAATTTATTCAAGCAATCCGTTTAAGAAAAAATAATTGCTATGAAAATAACCCAGCTATTGATTTTGGCATTCACAACATTTTCCCTGGTATTCACACCAATCAATGGTTACACAGCAAAAGGGAAACCACCAGGCCCTTCTGGTGCGCAAAGGTATGCTGCTGCATTAAACGACAAACTCGCTCGTGCAGTTATGAGTACGAAATACGATGCGACCCTCCAAAAATATGCAAATCAATATGGTTTAGATTGGGTAATGCTTAAAGGATTAATAATGACAGAATCCTCTCTTGGGCTAAATAAGGGAAAGAGTAGCGCAGGTGCAATGGGTATTGCCCAATTCATGCCTGACACAGCTAAATGGCGTGGAGGTGTTCTTGGGATCGATGTTTATGCAAGTGATGAAAATGGAATCAGGGCATCAGCAGAATATCTGCGTTATCTTCTAAAGCGTAAAGACAATGATATTGTTCGAGCATTGGGGAGTTATAACTGGGGTGAAGGTAATGAAGGGAAGATTCGAGAAGGAACTGGGCTTGAACGATTAAAGGCTGGTAAATATCCTTGGGATGCAACGGTATATCCCATCAGAATTGCCAAGTACTATTTGATATACGGTGGCAATGGCTCCTTTAAACCAGTTGCTGAGGCCATTTTAAATGGTCAAGGCGCAGCCGATGTCGGGACGATGACTCTTTCGGAAGTTCAAAATAATTGCATGGCTGATCCAAGTGCATTTTTAAGTGATAGTGATGGATTTGGAAATCTGGAACTACCTGATGCTCTTACTCACGAAGAAATGTCTGTGAATGAGATGATTGACCATGAAGCACACAGAAGATTGGTTAATGACGAATGGGATGCAAATGTGGCAAAAGTGTCTTCTCGTGCGCTATGGGTAGACTATACACATGCACTCGCTACAGAAAACTATATTGAGAGACTTAATCAAGAAAAACGCCAGAATATTGAGCAGCTCACAAGTCAGTTGGTTTCATTAAAAGTTCAAAATGAAAATAAACCAGCTACCCAAAACGCGCATAACGATGCATTAAGCAACAAAATCATTAATGGTGCCCCGTCTAATGGTGGTGGCAACAATACTGACCCCTGGTGGAAATTCTGGTAGGAGAGTTTGAATGTCAAACGAAAATATAGAAATAGATGATGGATCTTTAGTAGAGCCACCACAACAGTATGAGGATTCAATTGGATTCAGTAATCCTGAAATCGCAGCATTGTTCAATGCTTCTACTCCAAGTACCGAAGAACAAGAAGTACCACTGACAATGGTACAAGAGGAGGCTGACTCGAATATAGCGACTCAACCCCCAGTTCTTTCTGTAGAGGAACTAACTACCTTATCTGAAGATGAAGCCAAAGTAAGCGAAGAGTCTGAAGCTGTCTTAGACAAACATGAACAGGATTTAAAAGAATCGTATGAAGAAAGTTTGCAAGAGGTTCTGACCGATGAGCAGAAGGCACAATTAGCAGAAAATGAAGATATAGCCCCATCAGAAGAGCAATTAGCTCAATTAGCCAATGCCATTATTGCTAAATTTTCTAAAAAATCAGGCACCCATCCGGATGAAGCCATGCTGCAGTTGCTAGATTCCATTCGGAATAGAGAAACTAATCAATCAGAATATCAGCCATTACAAGCCAATGATGATCAACAAGTAACAGGCGGTCGCCAAGTAGAATCAGCTCAATTGGGCAGTGCTGTTAAAAACGCTCTGGCAGGAACATTGGCGGCAGCTGCCAGTGTTTCATCTCTTGTAGCTACTGGTGTAAATGCGGCTGCTGAGAATGGCCAAAAGATGTTACAGAGCTATTTGGACACCAAAAAACTAAAAGTAAATGGACCAACACAAAATTTCGAAGTTGATTCTGATCCTTTGATTGCAACCACCAATATGCGAGAAGAAGTATTGAAGGATTCAATCAATACTTATGAAGTCAGTGCAAATGAATTTTGGCAGGCTCCAGAGATGCAGAATGTCAAAAACAAAATCAAACAGATGGCCATTGAACGGGGCCTTTCTGAACAAGACATTATTGCCCATATTAACTCTGGTGATCCTACCTTTAAAGATGTCTCTAAGGATTTCAATGATGCTTTTGAGCAATCAGATAAAGCCCAATCAGCTAAGAAAAAAATGGATGTTGCATTAGATAGTTGGCAACAAAACCACGAGCGATTAAATAAAACTGCATTACAGTTGCATGCCAGTGATCATCCTCGGGCAAAAGACACATTTGATGTTTTAGAAGATTCTGAGAAGCAAATGCTCAAAAACTCGGCAGAAGTACCTAAAACAGAAAATGAGTCGCAAAGTAATCTTGAAAAAATTAAAGAAAACTTGCAGCGATTAAGAGAAGCGGCCAAAGCAATGATCGAAAAACTAGCCGCATTATTTGGAAAAGGTGCAAAAAATGAAACCTCAAATGATCCAAGCCCAAGTTGAAGGTTTATTAAGCCAAGAAGTTGTCACTAAAACTACAGAAGTAAGAAATGTTGTGGGTATGTTATTGACGATTTTGCACCAGAATTTTAGTAGTACTGGTGATTTATTTTGTACATTTTACGAATCAGATTTGGAAGTAAATAATCATTGGCTAGGGTGTTCTTTTTATGAACAGGCGGCTGGGAAATATCAGATCAGAATTGATATAGGAATTTCTAATAAACGAGATGACATGGTAGATGTTTCGCCTTGGGACACCAATACAGTTATTGAGTGCGAGTGGAATGATAATTCAGGACAGTATGTAGAGAATTTGACACTTTTGTACGAGAACAAACAGAGCCAAGAACATACATCACCCCTCATTTTAAAATCTGATTTTCAGCGTATCTATGAGGCCTTACGCCACTCATTGGTAGGAAGGAAGTTGAATATAAATGTTGGGTATTAATCATTATTAAAAGGTGTTTCACATGGGCAATCAACGAATTAAATGGTTTGATCTTTCATCTGAGAAGGCTAGTCTAAAGTTATTGCCACAAAATGAGCATCGTTCTGCCAAAGTCTGTATTGTTTTTGATGAAGGTTTAAAACAATTAGAAGAAATACTTGATAAGCAATCAGATTTGTCTCTTAAAGATGCTGGTTTTGATTTATATGCTTCCATCCATATGGAAGTAAGTGAGCATGAAACGCATCAGCGTGATCTTTATGATGGCAAATTTATTCTATATTCAAATAATGATATGAATGGGCGTTTAGATTTAAAAACCCTCCAAACCATTTTCCCAAGTTTGAAAAAAGATTGTTTAATAGACACGTATATTGATCAAATTACTGACTTTAGGTCTATTTTACCGTATGAAAATGAATGGAAATCTCTTTTCCAAAAACATTATCAAAACGATTTTCAAAACGTTTGGTACTTCACTGATTTTGATGCGAATCAGCAAAATATCCAAACATGGCCCCCAATAGATGGGGCAAATTTAGTTGACTATTTTAAAGATACCCAAACCAAATTTAATAATCTAGGTTATAAATCATTAAATGGTTCCCCCATGTTTGTTGATCGTGATCAAGCTGTTAGATTTGCAAATGAATATGGGATGAATGTTGATGCATTGCAACAGGGTAATTTTCCTTATGCATTGCCTCTTCAATTAGACCGATTTAATAATGTCTTGTATGCCATCCCTGATGTACGGACTATGACTGATTTAATCTATTGTGACCCGCACTCTGGCCATGAGCCTAAAGTTGAAGTTGAATATCTTAAAAAAATACAAAACCCTATCTACAATTTAAGATTGAATCAAACGTTAGATAACGCTTTCTTAGAACTTAAAGGGGTATTAAGTCCAATTGCTCAAAAAAACAAACAACTCATTGCAGAGTTTGGTATTGTTGAAGAGGATGTGAAAGATCAACATCGAAAAAAAGCCGGACTTGCATTAGATAATTTCTTTGGCCGTGTGAATGAAATAATCAAGCATGTTGATAGCAATAAAATAAGTGAATTCATCATTAAGCATCCTTCTTATATATTAGAGGAATACCAAGCATTACAAGAGAAATTAGATCACAGTCTCATCGAGTCTAATCCAAGCAAGTATCTGGAAGATGTAGATAAAGAGTATGGGTGGAATAATTTTATTGTAAATGGGATGTGGTATGCGCTTGATAAAGACCAGGTAAAAAACTCTGCGCTGGGCCAAAACATACACAATAATGAATATATTGATTTGATCCAGACATTAACTACTGTGAGTCATGAATCGGAAATCATCGAAACCGATGAGTTTAATTTTACAGATGAGGACACGGAGATTGTTGATACAGCAGCTCCAGAAAAGGCCCAAACTGAAGAATTTGAGTTAGATTCAATTGACCAGAATACAGAGCCAAGCCATAAAACAAATGCAGCCATATCCCAAACCAAAATTGAAGATGTGGGTGAAAAAATCGGCGGTGCTCGTAAAGATTTCTATAAGACAGCCTTACAAATTACAGATTTAGAAAAATTCAACCAACGTGAATTGGAAGCATTGGTGGTGAAGGGGAATGTCTGGCCCTCTCTCAACTATGAAGTAATGCAAGAAATGGGATTTGAAGCGAAAGCAGCCACTGCCATTAAGATCTTGAAGGATTCAATACCTTCTCAACCTGGGATGTATAAGAATAAAAAATATTTCTCAACGAATACTGATAATGCAGAAGTCTATATTACAGCGGTCTCAACATTAAGAGATTATCTAATGGGTAAACCGGCTGAGTTAGATCCAGAAAATAAATACCCACCAGCTAAATCATATCTAGAAGTTCTTGAGCGGCTTCAAGAATGGAATAAGGATATGGCTGTTTTTTCTCAAGACGGGTTGACCAGTTATGGGACGGGATTAAGTAAATTTCATTCAGAGCTAGGAAGCAAAGCCTGTGCTTATATTCGCCCTCTAAATTTTCCCAGTCATTCGTTTAATAATGCTATCCACAAACTATTTAGGCAAGGCCAAAAAGGGACTTATTATAGTGATTTGGATTTGAATAGCTGGGCTCATTTAATCAAAAAATCAAAGACCAAAACCGATGCTGAAAAAGAGTTAGCGCAAGAGAAGAAGGCGTTGAATGACAAACTTCATAACCCGCTACCAGCACATTTAGAAGTTATAGTCAGCGATAATAAATGGCGTGATGGCGAAAATATCAGCGAACATCAATTGCTTGATGAGTTCAAATTCAAAGGTCTCGAATTTGGTAATTGGCTAAACCAAGATGAACGTCAGGCCGTGGTTAATTTTGCTTATGATAGCTTTAATGATTTAGCAGAAGTTTTGGATCTTCCCAAAGAGGCCATCTCTTTGTGCGGTAATTTATCTGTTGGCTTTGGATCAAGGGGAAGAGGCGGGCGAAATGCAGCATTGGCTCATTATGAACCGGCGAGAAAAGTCATCAATTTGACCCGAATTAAAGGTGCCGGCACCTTGGCACATGAATGGTTTCATGCACTCGATGACTATTTAGGAGATTATGCAAAAAATTACAGTTCTGAAAAGAAAAACTGCCATTTTTCAGAATTTATTAAAAGCGCAAGCCGCCGCTATAAAACAATAGAAACACTGAAAAGTGAATTAAATAAAGACACAGTGAAATACGCAAACTACGCCATTACTTGGCTGCAAGATGTATTTAAATCAGGTCAGTATGGTGAGTATGAAAAATACAAGGCTGAGCTTTCAGAGGTCTTACAAGAGTATTTTAAAAAAGTGGTCCAGCCACTTGTAGATCAGCATGTATCCTCTAAGTATCCAGAAGGTAGCACTGTCCATCTATTGAGAACAGAAGCAATACTACAAGTTAACAGTGATATGGACACCATTGCTGTAAAAGGGTTTGAACTCATAAAAGCTCGCTTTCAAAACGATGATCGCTTTAATTTTGAAAAGCTCCCAGTTAATAAACGAGATGCGTTTGAATCATGCTCACAAGCCAGTTTGACAAATATTTATGAAAAAACGTTTATTGATGCGATCGAAAAAAAGGGAATATTGATTGAAGTCGGTGCAGCTGGAAAAGAAAAAACACAATTCTTATCAGATGCTGAAAAACTGGACACTATGATGGGTAAAATCAAACCCTATTGGGCTACCAATAAAGAAATGTTAGCTAGAGCTGGTGCGTGTTACGTTTCTGATAAACTTGAAGAAATGGGTAAAGAAAATGGATATCTCGTAAGTGGAGCGAGTGAGGATGCCTTTAAAGATATCTCTCAATTTAGTCCAAATCCTCAAGGTGAGGATAGGGTGCGCATCAATCAAGTTTTAGATATAAGTTTTGAAGGTATTCGTGAAAGATTAAAGAAAGATGTTGAATTTGAATATCCGAATATTAATCAAGAATCTGTTAGAATGGATATGTAGACAGAATTCACTGGGAAGTATGGGAGTTGGATAAAATGGCCAATGAAACCTATGGGATATTCAAAATATCCTTAGCTGAAAAGCAAAAGCGCACACGACTGTATGAAGAGGCATCCTCCAGTGTTATGTCGGATGACAAGGCCCCTTTGAGCCCTCATGTGAAAAGGACCTACAATGAGTATATTAATGGCAATATTAAAGATGTGAGCTCTTTAATTGAAGCACTCAAACAAGCTTCTACCAAAGATGCTTTAAATATTCTTTCTGACAGCATGCATCATGTTTGAATCATAGGCACCTACCATGGCCCAAGATCTATATTTTTCTGATGAAGAGTTGGTTGCCTTTCGTATGGCCCAAGTCTACGAAAACTCGTTAACAACTGCCAGAATCATGAGTTTACTTGATGACCCATCTTTGGTTCCTGGTAATTATGATTTTCAGCATTTACAAGATGTACATAAATTCATTTTCCAAGACTTCCCTAAAGCGTGGCTAGAGCAAAATGAGCAGACAGCCCAGTTCTTTGATTATTTAGAGCCAAATGTTTTTCAATTTGAGCCTGGTTTATTACGTTCTGAAAAAGATGCTTATAATCCGACTGTAAAGTGCAGAGAGATCCAAGCAGATAATAAGACCATAGGCAGCAATACCCATTATTCGTGTATGGCAGAATTTGATAAGGAGCATGCAGACCAACTTTTGATATCCATGCACCCTAAGACCCTTCAAGGATTGCCAGAGAATGAGGTTCTAGGCCAGTTAGTTGATCTATATAAAGAGCTGGATTTCATTCATCCCTTTGAGGAAGGAAATAGCCGGACATTAAGAACCATGACGCAGTTAATGGCCCAAGAGGCCGGGTATGAGTTATGTTGGTCTAAAGTTAACCAGAATGAGCTTTATGCTGCACGAGACTTGAGCCTTAATGAAAAAGCCATACATTATTATGGTGAAATTTCTAAAACCACCGGTGAGCAATTTGAATTTATTGATGAAGCCATCAGTAATTTGCAAAATTTAAAAAATCATGATTTTAAACCAATGGCTACTGTTATGCTGGAAACAGAAGGATTATTACAGCATTATGGTGTTCCAAGCCAAGAAGCATCCAATGACAGTAGGCTTGAGTTTTAAAATGACTAGCGATATAAATCCATATTTAATCGTGTTTTTGACACCATTTGTACTGATTATTGTTACGTATTTTTTTTACAAAAAAATATGGGTAAAGAAAGTCAACCTTTGGGATGATGTCTCTGACGATGATATTTGTACTGATAATAAAGATGTCATTGTGATAGCAGAATTAAAGCCATACAGTCATTTTAAAAAGCGACTCAATCGTTCTGATTATCAAATTTTCAGTTTAGAATTGCTTGATATTACACAAGCAGAAAGAAGATTTGTGAATCGCTTTGGTGGTATTGAATCTTACAACCAATGGTTACAAAACCAAGTTGAAATTAATCGATGGCCATTAGATATAAAAGAAGATTTTACCTACAGTATTGGTTTGGAAAAATTTAAAAATCTTTAATTCAGTGTTTATTATTCAGGTAATTATGATGCAAATTATCACCTTAAATGAACAGTGTTCTCATCCTAAAGTGGACAGATGATTCCATGGGGTGCTAGCCGATGCACTTTTGTTAATGCGCATGTAAAACTGCACCAGGAAATCAGGGTATGGGCACCTAAAAGTGCACCACCCTGATTATTGTTAAACTCTCCGTTTTTTACGGAGCTGTCCTGGGAATGATTAACATGGAAACCATTATTAAGGCGCGCCGTCTTCATCATCAAGGCCTGTCTGTTTGTAGAGTCAACCTGTCAATGCAACACTTCTTCCTAATACTTGCTTCGGGCTTTTAAATTTAAGTGTCTTCCTAGGCCGCTCATTTAATTCATTGGCTACCGCATCTAATATTTGCTGAGAATGAACTGATAAACAGGT
>RRZU011849932.1_pt1 | contig 22586 bp, 18 predicted proteins | sample 2165561 | NCBI WGS metagenome assembly RRZU01 (sample SAMN10456909, study PRJNA506462) | wastewater metagenome | isolation source: wastewater sludge | place: USA: Moscow, Idaho | reverse complement strand
CTGCGGTAGTCGGCCAGGAGGGCGTCTTGGCGTGCCTGGTAGATGATGTCCCGGGCGGAGTGGACGAGGACGGCCGTGGTGAGGATGATCGCGACCGCGGTCAGCCCGGTGAGCAGGCAGGTGATCGCCGTGGGGAGCCGAATCCGTCCTCGTCGCCTGCTCATCGCACCAAGTATCCGATCCCGCGCAGCGTCTCCAGGACGGGGCTGGTCGCCCCGGCCGCAGCCAGCTTCGCGCGCACCCGCTGGATCGTCGTGTCGACCACCCGTGCCGTGCTGGGCAGGGAGTCCGCCCAGACCGCGTCGATGAGTTGCCCTCGGCTCAGGGCGTGACCCCGCTCGCTCACCAAGGTGCTGAGCAGCCGGAACTCGGTCGCCGAGAGGTCGAGGTCGCTGCCGGCCACGTACACCCGCATGGCACTCTGGTCGATGACCAGGTCGCCCAGCGACAGCCGGTCGGGTTCGGTGACGCGCAGTCCCCGGCGCAGGACGGCCCGGAGCCGGGCCTCCAGGACAGCCGGGGCGACCGGCTTGACCACGTAGTCGTCCGCGCCAGAGGCCAGCCCGCTCACCACCGCGGCGTCCTCGTCGCGTGCGGTGAGCATCACGGTGGGAAAGCCCCAGCGGCGCCCGATCTCCGCGCAGAGCGCGAAGCCGTCGCCGTCGGGCAGCATCAGGTCGATGATCCCGACGTCGACGTGGCTGGTGGCGGCCAGTTCGCGGGCCTCGGATGCCGTTGCGGCCGTGACCACCGAGTGCCCCCGGCGCGTCAGCGCCGCGCGGAAAGCGAGCCGGATCTCGGCGTCGTCATCGACCAGCAGGATGCGCAGTGGCGCATCGGGGGCGTCGGGGGGACTCACGGGCGATAGGACCTCAGGGCATCGGCGATGCTGCGAGCGTACAGCTGTGATCCGGGATACCCGGGATGCACCCCGTCGGAGGCGAGCAGGTCGGGGTGGGCGCGCGCCTGACTGCGCCAGTCGGCCACCACGACGCGGGGGTGGTTGGCGGCCACCTCGACGATCGCCCGGTTCACGGAGTCGGCCCAGGCGACCGGACCGGACACGTTGACGAGGACGACGACCCGGTCCCCGGACGCTGCCACCGCCTGTTCGAGATCCTGGCTGCTGCCGACGCCGTTGATGCCGAGCCCGATCACGACGACGCGCGCCTGCGGATGGGTGCCCAGCACCGCGGTGACCTCACCGGCAGCCTTGGTGAGTTGTCGGTTCTCCTGAGCGTCGACGCTCACCTGGGGGAAGGACTCCTGCAGCGCGCGCTTCGAGGCCAGCATCACCGAGTCGCCAACGGCGACCATCGGGGCCGAGATGAGGTCGGCTCCGACGGGGGAGGCCTCGGCGCTCGTCTGGGCGGCGATGAGGGCTGCCACCGACGTCTGCGCCGGGGCGAGCAGGGCCGTCCCCGCGGCGACCGCCGCGAGCAGCAGCACGGCTGTCACCCCGGCCAACCGGCCCGGCCACGGGCGGACCACGGTGGCGAGGAACCCGCGCCTCCTGATCGGCTCCTCGAGGTAGCGGTAGCTGAGCGCCGCAAGGCCCACCGACAGCACGACCGCGAGAAGGCGTCCGGGGAGGCGACCCAGGTCGGGCAGCGCTGGCAGGGCAGCGTCGGCGAGCACGATCAACGGCAGGTGCCACAGGTAGACGCCATACGAGCGGCGCCCCAACCAGCCCAGCGCGCCGGCGTCCAGCAGGTGGGGGCGTGGCGTGGTCGTGAGCACACAGCCGACGACAAGGGCCGCCCCGGCGGCGGCTCCGGCGAGCGAGGTGAGCGTCTGCCGCTCCACCGCGGCCCCCAGGTCGGAGAAGGACACCGCCCCGAACGCGAGAAGTCCGACCGCGATCAGGGTGGTTCCGACGATGCGGGTGACCGTCGTCGCCGACGGGGTGCGTCGGATCAGAGCCACCGCGAGCCAGACGCCGATCAGGAGCCCGAACAGGTGGCCGAATGTGGACAAGTAGGCCGCGGCCCCGTACCCCGCGACGACCATCGCGAGCGGGACGGCGACCGACACGGCCACCGCCAGCCCGATCCAACCCTGTCGCGGAGAGCGTCCGCTGCGGAAGCCCAGCGCGAGGACCGCCGGCCACACGAGGTAGAACTGCTCCTCGATCGCCAGCGACCAGAAGTTGTCGAACAGGCCGGTGCCCGCCTGCGCGAAGTAGTCGTTCCCGGCCGCGAGCATCACCCAGTTCTGCGTGAGCGTGACGATCCCGAACAGCGAGGCGAGGAGCCCGACCAGGATGTCTCCGCCCACCGCGAGGGCGGCCAGACCGGCCACGATGACGACCACGACCGCTGCTGGCAGGAGGCGGCGGGCCCGCCGCACGTAGAACGCCGGGAGGTTCAGTCGCCCGGTCGTTTCCTGCTCGCGCAGCAACAGGGTGGTGATCAGGAATCCGCTCACCACGAAGAAGACGTCAACCCCGGCGAACCCGCCAGGCGCCCAGGCTGCGGAGGCGTGAAACACCAAGACGGCGACGACAGCGAGGGCGCGCACCCCGTCCAGCCCGCCGATGCGAGACGGGGAGACCCCCGTCGGCGTCACCAACTCCCTGCGATCCAATACGCTCATGGGCTCCCACCGTTCGACTTGTCGTGTCGTTCGGTGGAGTCTGGCTCGCGGGTGTCACACCACGGTCACAGTGGGGGTTCAGGGAGCTGCGGGGTCGGCAGCCTCGGTGGGGCCGGGTCAGGCCTCCACGCGGAGCTGGGACTGCACCTCGCGGGCCGTCTGCAGCAAGGTGGGCTGGCTGTCCGGAATGGATGCGTAGTAGAGGCTGGAGGATTCGTCGCTGGTGGCGACGATCACGATGATCGCTGTCTCGCCGGTTTCCTTGAGGCCGGGGATGGAGAAGCCGAGATGCATCTCGGTCACCCAGGCGTCCTTGCCGTCGACGGTGGTGGCCTCGCTCACCACGTCTTGGCGGGACACTGCCGCGTTGCCGTAGAAGACGCCCAGGACGCAGCGGGTGACGATCTCGGAGCCCTGTTGCGGGGAGAAGAAGCCGTCGCCGGCAACCAGCTCTCCGACCAGAAGGGAGGCGACCCAACTGCTGCCCTTGCCGTCGTAGTTCTCCTGCACCATGACGCTTTGGCCGTACGCGTCACGCCCGAAGGGAACCCGGTAGTCCTCGGTGACCGCGCCCCACGGGGACCCGAGCCGGGGATAGGACAACTGGCCGCCCTGGACCCGGCCTGCGGGGTTGGTGTGCGGGCTGGCGGTGGCGCTCGGATCGAACGACACGGTCGGGCACACGTTCGAGGTGGGGTTGGACGCGGGCGTGTCGCTGCCTGCCCCGATGCGTCCGCTGAGGAGATACCAGCCCCCCACGATCAGGCCGATGACCAGGAGGCCGATGAGGCCCATCGCCAAGGCGGGGCCGAGTTTGGAGGACCGTTGATCGATCTCCGTGTAGCTGTAGGCCGCCGGGGGCTGCCCGGCGGCCTGGGCCTCCCGGATCGGCAGGGACCCGGCAGGTGCCCCCGGCGTGGCCGGGGTCTGACCGGGGGCCGGGGAGAACTGGTTCGGGGTGACGTGGATCGTCCACCCGCTGCCGTCCCACCACCGGAACATCCCTGGCTGCCCGCTCGGGTCCGTGTACCAACCTGGCTGACTCATGGTGTGATTCTAGGTTGTCCTTCTGTGAAGGCCCGCAGGAAAAGGCGCCGGTGGACTTACCCGAAACGACCGGTGATGTAGTCCTCGGTCGCCTTCTCCGACGGCGTCGTGAAGATCGTCTTGGTGTCGTCCATCTCGATCAGGTGACCGGGCTGGCCGGTACCGGCGATGTTGAAGAACGCGGTGGTGTCGGAGACCCGCGCAGCCTGCTGCATGTTGTGGGTCACGATCACGATCGTGTAGTCGTTCTTCAGCGTGCCGATGAGGTCCTCGATGGCCAGCGTCGAGATCGGGTCCAGGGCGGAGCAGGGCTCGTCCATCAGGAGCACCGAGGGACGCATCGCGATGGCGCGGGCGATGCACAGTCGCTGCTGCTGGCCACCCGACAGGCCCGAACCGGGCAGGTCGAGCCGGTTCTTGACCTCCTCCCACAGATTGGCGCCGCGCAGCGCCTCCTCGGCGACGGCGTCGGCCTCGGAGGAGGAGATCTTCTTGTTGTTCAGCTTGAGCCCGGCGAGCACGTTCTCCTTGATCGACATCGTGGGGAACGGGTTGGGCCGCTGGAACACCATGCCGATCTGACGGCGGACGTTCACCGGGTCGACGGCCGGGGCGTACAGATCCTCGCCGTCCAGGAGCAGTTCACCCTGGACGGTGGCGCCGGGGATGACCTCATGCATGCGGTTCAGGGACCGCAGGAAGGTGGACTTACCGCAGCCGGACGGGCCGATGAACGCGGTGACGGCCCTCGGCTCGATGATCATCGAGACCCCTTCGACGGCCTTGAAGTCGCCGTAGAAGATGTCGAGGTTCTTGGCTTCGATGCGCTTGGACATGGGTGCGTTGGTCTCCTTGGATTACCGGCCGGACTTCGGGGCGAACCGCTTCGCGACGAGGCGGCCGATCAGGTTGAGGGCCATGACGATGAGGATCAGGGTGAGTGCGCCCGTCCAGGCGCGGTCGACGAACGCCTCGGGCGGGATGCCGCGGTAGGCGTACTGGTCGTAGACGAACGTGGGCAGCGTCATCATGGGACCGGAGAAGAAGTTCATGTTGATGCTCTGCGTGAAGCCTGCCGCGACCATGAGGGGCGCGGTCTCGCCGATGATGCGGGCGATCGCCAGGATCACGCCGGCGACGATGCCCGACACGGCGGTCGGCAGGACGATCCGCAGGATCGTCCGCCACTTCGGGACGCCGAGGGCGTAGGACGCCTCGCGCAGCTCGTTGGGCACGATCTTGAGCAGTTCCTCGGTGGACCGCACGACCACGGGGATCATCAGCACCGACAGCGCCAGGGAGCCCGAGAAGCCGCTCACGGTGCCTGGGCCGAGCAGCAGCGTCATCAGGGCGTAGGCGAACAGGCCGGCCACGATCGAGGGGATGCCGGTCATGACGTCCACGAAGAAGGTGATCCCTCGGGCCAGGTGACCGCGTCCGTATTCGGAGAGGTAGATCGCCGTCAGCAGGCCGACCGGCACCGAGATCACGGTCGCGAAACCGGTGATCATCAAGGTGCCGTAGATGGCGTGGACCGCGCCGCCGCCGACGCCGTCGACGTTCCGCATCGAGTTGTTGAAGAACGACAGGTCAAAGCGGTTCAGGCCGTTCGCCAGGGTGGTCGCCGCCACCCACACCAGCGGCACGAGGGCCAGCAGGAAGGCACCGATGATGAAGCCGGTCATCATCCGGTCCGTGGCGCGGCGGGGCCCTTCGACGAGACGCGAGGTGAGGTACGTGGCGACCTGATGGATCACGAAGGCGAACACGGCGGCCAGGCCGACGTTGAAGGGGCCCAGCAGCAGGGTGACCAGGACGGCCAGGGCGATCGACCCGACCAGGATGGCTGGCGTCGCCCAGCGGGGGAGCTGGCCCGCGGTGAGGGAATCGCTCTTGCGGAGTGCGGTGGCGGTCATCAGTTGGCTCCCGAGAAGGCGGCGCGGCGCCGAACGATCCACCGGGCGAGCATGTTGACCGCCAGGGTGATCACGAACAGGATGAGGCCGCCGGCGATGAGCTGGTTGATGCGCAGGCCCGAGGCGTCGGGGAAGTTCAGCGCGATCGTCGCGGCGATGGTGTTGGGGTTCTGCTGACCGATGATGTCGAACTTGATGACGCCGGCACCCGACAGCACCATGGCCACCGCCATGGTCTCGCCGAGGGCGCGTCCCAGGCCCAGCATGACCGCGGACACGATGCCGGCGCGGGCGAACGGGAAGACGGCCATGCGGACCATCTCCCAGCGCGTCGCGCCCAGCGCCAGGGCGGCCTCCTCGTGCAGCTTCGGCGTCTGCAGGAACACTTCCCGGCACAGGGAGGTGATGATCGGCAGGATCATCACCGCGAGCACCAGCGAGGTGGTCAGCATGGAGCGGCCGGTGCCGGACGCGGGCGGCGTGAACAGCGGGAACCAGCCCAGGTAGGTGGCCAGCCAGACGTGCAGCGGCTGCAGCGCGGACGCGAAGGTGTTCGCGCCCCACAGGCCGTAGACGACGGACGGAACGGCGGCGAGCAGGTCGATGACGTAGCCCAGCCCGCTCGCCAGGCGCCGCGGCGCGTAGTGGGAGATGAACAAGGCGATGCCGATCGCCACCGGCACGGCGAACACCAGGGCCCAGAAGGCCGAGTAGACGGTGCCGAACGCGAAGGGGGCCACCCACGACCAGAACGGGCCATAGCCGCGGCTCTCCAGCATCTCGGGCGTGGAGGTCAGTGCCGGGAAGGCCTGCGCGATCAGGAAGAGCGCGACGGCGGCCAAGATGACGAAGATCGCGATGCCTGCGCCGGTCGAGAGGCCGGTGAAGACCTTGTCGCCGATACGCGGCTTGGCGGGGACGAGGGCGAGGTCGTCCTCGGGAGATTGCCTGGTCTGGGTTGCGGTACTCACGCTTCCTTCTTCGCTGGACCGGGTGAGGGCAGGGGCTCGGCCTGACCGGGTACGTGACCCGATCAGGCCGAGCGGGGGATCACTTGATGGAGTCGATCGAGGTCTTCAGCTTCGCCTGCATGTCGGCCGACAGCGGGGCGTTGCCCGCCTTGGCCTGCGCGGCCTTCTGGCCGGCGTCGGAGGCGATGTACCCGACGTAGGACTTCACCAGAGCGGCGGCGGAGGAATCCGCGTAGCTCTCGCACACGATGGCGTAGGAGACCAGGGCGATCGGGTACTGGCCCTCGGCGGTGCGGTCGAGCTTGAGCGCCCAGTCGTTGTCGGCGCGGCCGGAGACCTTGGTCGCGTTGTCGACGAGCTTGGCGGCCGCCTCGGCGGTGGGACCGAAGAACTCGGAACCGACCTTCACCTGAGCCTTGCCCAGCGAACCGGCCTGCGACTCGTCGGCGTAGCCGATGGTGTTGTTGCCGGTCTCCACGGCGCTGACGACGCCCGCGGTGCCCTTGGCGGCCTCACCCGGGAAGGCGTCGGGCCAGATGCCGGCGGCCTTCTCGGTCCAGACCGACGGAGCGGCCTGAGCGAGGTAGTCGGTGAAGTTCTCGGTGGTGCCCGAGTCGTCGGAGCGGTGCACGGCGGTGATCGTGGCGGCCGGCAGGTTCGCGCCCGGGTTGAGGGCGGCGATGGCCGGATCGTTCCAGGTGGTGATCTTGCCCGCGAAGATCTTCGCGGTGGTGTCCGCGTCGAGCTTCAGATCGGTGACGCCGTCGACCTTGTAGATGATCGCGATCGGGGAGACGTAGACCGGCAGGTTCAGGGCGTTGGACTCGGGGGTGCACAGGGCGAACTTGCCCGCGCCCATCTCGTCGTCCTTCAGCGCGCGGTCGGAGCCGGCGAACTGCGCGGCGCCGGAGGTGAAGGCCTCGCGGCCGGCACCCGAACCGTCGGGGGAGTAGTTGACGGTGACGTCGGGGTTGGCGGTCTGGAAGGCGGCGATCCAGGTGGTCTGCGCGACGGACATGGAGGAGGCGCCCTTGCCGGTCAGGCGACCGCTCAGGCCGGAGGCGGTGGCGCCGCCGGTGGTGGCGGGGGCGGCGGCCTCGTTCGCGGCGCAGCCGCTGAAGGCGAGCACCGAAGCGGCCACCAGGGCCAGCGGCGCGACGAGCTTCTTCGAGAACATGTGTGATTCCTCACGTGCGAGCGTTTCGGACCGCTGTCGAGCGGCACGAGGACTGGTCGTTCTTCCAATCTCGCTTGTGACGGTAGGCAGCGACCGTGACGAGATTCCTCCCGGCAGGTGAACGCAGCATGAACAGGATGTCTCGATCCGGCAATGCCCGGGGACGGCTGCGCATTTAGCGTTGTCACACGGGATATGACGGGCAGTTTGAGTGCCGCGGCGAGGGCCAACGGAGTGGCAACCGCACGGCCCGCCGACGCGGGGCGAGGTCAGGCGCGGGGGCGGTGGAACTCGACGGCCACGGCCTCCCCCTCGGGGCTGAGGTGGGCGATGACGGTGGCCGCCGTCTGCAGGGGGCGCGCCGTGATTCCCAGCGCCTCCAGCATGGTGGGCAGGAGGGGACGATGCCCGCACACGGCCGTCGGCGTCCCGGAGGCGGCGGCCTCGGCGGCCAGGCGGCGCACCAGTTTGGTCACGTCGGGAAGCTTGTCCTCCCCGATCTCCTCCGACAGCACCGACCAGCCGCGGACGTCGCGATCGTTGCGGCGTGCGTACGGCTGCAAGGTCTGCACGCAACGGATCGAGCTGGAGGAGTGCAGTTCGCGGACGCCGAACGCGCTCAGGAGGGGAATCAGCAGCTTGGCCTGTTTGCGTCCTCGCGAGGTGATGGGTCGCGCCTGGTCGCGCCCGGTCCAGTGCTTGCGATCCATGGCCTTGGCGTGCCGGACGATGAGGAACGGCGTGGTGGGCCCTAGGTCGAGCGCGTCGGAGACCACCGAGCGCTCATCGGTGTAGGTGAGCCGGGCCAGAGCGGTCTTGGGTGTCAACCAGGCGACCTTGTCGACTTCCCGGTCGGCCTTGCGGCGCTTCGAGACGAGGGGCTGCGCCAGCCAGTAGTGCACGATCTTGGTGCCGCTCTTGACCGGGTAGCGGATCGTCTTGATGGGACGCCGCAGCGCCACCGTGGTATTGGTCTCCTCGAGGGTCTCGCGAGCGGCGGCCGTGGCCTCGTACTCGTCGGGTTCGAGGTGCCCCTTGGGGAGGCTCCAGTCGTCGTAGGCGGGCCGGTGGACCACCAGGATCTGACGCTTGCCGTCGGTGTCGCGCACCGTGACCGTGCCGGCCGCCTCGATCAGCTTGCGGGTCATCGCTGCTCCGTCCGTCGGCCGCCCTGGGTGGCAATTAGGTGCGCCTGGCTGTCCATGAGCGGGGAGCCGTCGGCGGCGTGGGTGCGCTGCACCCACGTGCTGTCCTCCAGCCACCATGAGGCTGTGCCTTCGTCGAAGGCGAGGTCGAACAGGGAGCCGACGCGCGCCACGTGCCGCGGGTTGGTCAGCGGGACGAGGACCTCCACGCGACGGTCGAGGTTGCGGTGCATCAGGTCGGCGGATCCGAGACCGACGACAGGGTCGCCGCCCCCCGCGAACCAGAACAACCGGCTGTGCTCCAGGAACCGGCCCAGGATGCTCCGGACCCGGATGTTGTCGCTCAGCCCGGGGACGCCCGGACGCACCGCGCAGATGCCGCGGACCCACAGATCCACCGGGACGCCGGCCTGAGAGGCGGTGTAGAGGGCGTCGATGAGGGCCTCGTCGACGATGGAGTTGACCTTGATCCGTACCCCGCCGGGTCGGCCGGCGCGGGCGTGCTCGATCTCACCGTCGATGAGCCGGAGCAGACCGCTGCGGACACTGTGGGGGGCGACCAGCAGGCGGCGGTAGTTCGTCTCCCGGGTCATGCCGGAGAGGTGGTTGAAGACGCGGCCCACGTCTTCGGTCACGATCGGGTTGGACGTCAGCAAGCCCATGTCCTCGTACACGCGGGCCGTCTTCGGGTTGTAGTTGCCGGTGCCGATATGGGCGTAGCGGCGTAGCCCGGCGGGCTCGTCGCGCACCACCAGGCAGAGCTTCGCGTGGGTTTTCAGCCCGACGACGCCGTACACGACGTGGCAGCCGGCCCGTTCGAGTTTGCGCGCCCACGTGATGTTGGCCTGCTCGTCGAACCGGGCCATGATCTCGACGACGACCAGGACCTGCTTGCCTGCCTCGGCGGCCTCGACGAGGGCGTCGACGATGGGGGAGTCGCCCGAGGTGCGGTAGAGCGTCTGCTTGATCGCCAACACGGCCGGGTCGGCGGCGGCCTGCTCGACGAACCGCTGCACCGACGTGGCGAAGCTGTCGTAGGGGTGCTGCAGCAGCACGTCGCGGTCGTGGAGGGCCTTGAACAGGTCGGCCGGCTTGGAGGTCTCGACCTCGGCGAGCTCGGGATGCGTCTTGGGCAGGAAGCTGGGGTAGGCGAGCTTCTCACGATCCAGGTCGGCGACGGTCGCCAGGCCGCGCAGGTCCAAGGGTGCGGGAAACCAGAACACCTCGGCGTCGCTCACGTCGATCTGGCTGCGCAGGACGGCCAACAGGTCGTCGTGGATGTCCTCGGCGACTTCCAGGCGCACCGGCGGGCGCCCCACCTTGCGCCGCAGCAGTTCTTTCTCGAGTGCATGCAGGATGTTCTCGGCGTCGTCCTCCTCGACCTCCAGATCCTCGTTGCGGGTCACCCGGAAGGTGCTCCAAGTGACCAGATCCATGCCCGTGAAGACCTTGTCGAGCTGGTGGGAGATGACGTCCTCCAGCGCCACGAACCGGCCGCTTCCCAAGGTGACGAACCGGTCGAGGTTGGTGGGCACCTTGATCCGGGCGAACTGGCGGGCGCCGCTGACCGGGTCGCGCAGCAGCACCGCGATGTTGACCGACAGCCCGGAGATGTAGGGGAACGGGTGCGCGGGGTCGACGGCGAGCGGGGTCAGGATCGGGTAGATCCGCTCGTCGAACAGGGTGCTCATCCGATGCCGCTCCGACTCGTCCAGGTCGTCCCATTCGACGATGGAGATGCCTTCGGCGGCCAGTTGCGGCCGGACCTCCTCACGGAACACGCGCGACTGCTCGGCGGTCAGTTCGTGGATGCGGGTGAGCATCTGCTCGTGCAGGTCGCGCGGCAGGATGCCGGACGCGCCCGGCACCGCGACACCTGCGGCGATGCGGCGCTTGAGCCCGGCGATGCGGACCATGAAGAACTCGTCGAGGTTGGAGGAGAAGATCGCCAGGAACCGGGCCCGCTCCAGCAACGGGACACGCTCGGCGTCCCGGGCCAGGTCGAGGACGCGCTGGTTGAACGACAGCCACGACAACTCGCGGTCCAGGAACCGGTCGGTGGGCAGATACGGCTCCACGGTCGGCTCGGTCACGGCGTCCTCCTCCCCTGTGGTCGCGACACCTTGGCACGCCACGGTGCCGCACGCAAAATGGCTTTCCGGGGCATCTCAGGAGGCGGGCGCGGTGCCGAACAGGGTGTCGGTGTGTTCGACCTGGAACCCGGCCTTGCGGTAGAGCGCGACGGCGGCGTCGTTGCCCGCGTCGACGTACAGGATGACCCGGGTCGCACCGCCCCGAGCCAGCCGTGCGAGGCCGGCCTGCAGCAGGACTTTGCCCAGCCCACGGCCCGCTTCCTGCGGGGAGACACCCAGCACGTACACCTCGCCGGTATCGGCGTCGTGGCGCTTGGTCCAGTGGAAGCCCAGCAGCGAGGCCCCCTGGGTGGCGAGGATGAGGCCTTCGGGCTCCCACCAGTCCTCGTGCTGGCGGGCGGCCAGGTCGGCGGCGCTGAAGTGGCCTTGTTCGGGGTGGTGGGCGAACGCGGCCGCGTTGAGCGCCAGGAAGGCGTCCGCGTCCGCGTCGGTGTAGCCGCGCAGCGAGACTCCGGGAGGCACAACTGGTTCCGGCTCGTCGGCGAGGACCCGCTCCATCATGCTGAGCCCGCGGATGGGGACCAGCCCGCGCGCGGCGGCGAAGCCCTGGGCGGGTGCGCCCGTGCCGAACGCCCACACGTCGGGGGCGGTCCCGCCCCGCAGTGCCGCGAGCAGCGAACTGCCGACCCCGGCGCGGCGGTGCTGGGGGGCCACCACGATCTGAGCCGTGCGGTTGGCGGGTTGTTCTTGGGCGTACCCGATCAGCTCACCGTCTGGCTGGATCAGCCAGTGGCGGGCGTCGTCGCGGGCCAGCGCCAGGGTGGCTTCCTCGTTCAGGGGCGGGGTCGCGTCGTTGCGTTCGGCGGACGCGGCCAGGTCGATCACGGCGAGGCGCTGCTGCGGGGTCAGGCTGGTTCGGGGATCCACGAAATCACCATACGGCCTCCCCGCGCCGCGCCCCAGGGAGCCCGGGCAACCCGGTGGCAGACTGGCCTGGTGAGCGGGATCGAACTGGCTTCGCCCCGGGGCCGCCTCATCGTGGCGGCCACCGTGCTGGGCTCGGGGATGGCGATGCTGGACAGTTCGGTGGTCAACGTCGCCTTGGCCCGCATCGGGGAGGACCTAGGAGCAGGGCTGGCCGACCTGCAGTGGGTCACGAACGGCTATCTGCTGGCGCTGGCGTCCCTCATCCTGCTGGGCGGCTCGCTGGGGGACCGGTTCGGACGCCGGCGCATCTTCCTGATCGGGGTGGTGTGGTTTGCCCTCGCCTCAGCGGTGTGCGGACTCGCGCAGACGCCGGGGCAACTCATCGGTGCCCGGCTGCTGCAGGGGGTGGGTGGGGCGCTGCTCACCCCGGGCAGCCTCGCGCTGCTGGAGTCCTCGCTGCGCCGCGACGATCGGGCGAAGGCGATCGGCGCGTGGACGGGGGCCACCGGCATCGCTTCGGTGGCCGGCCCGTTCCTCGGCGGCTGGCTGGTGCAGTACGCGTCGTGGCGCTGGGTGTTTTGGATCAACCTGCCGCTGGCCGTCGTGACGGTGTGGGTCGCGCGTGCTGCGGTCCCCGAGAGCCGCCGCGAGCATGCCGGTGGACGCTTCGACGTCGCCGGGGCGATGCTCGCGACGGCCGCGCTGGCCACCGCCACCTTCGCGCTCATCCAGACCGACTCCCTGGGAGGTGGCGGCACCGTCGGCGTCCTGGTGCTGGCCGGGGCGCTCGGCGTCGGGTTCGTGCTGGTGGAGCGCCGTGCCGTCAGCCCGCTGGTGGAGCCGTCGCTGTTCGCGAACCGGGTGTTCAGCGGGGCCAACCTGATGACACTGCTCACCTACGCCGCACTCGGGGCGATGTCGTTCTTCCTGACGCTGCAACTCCAGATCACGCTGGGGTACGAGCCGCTGCTGGCCGGGCTGGCGTCCCTGCCGATCACCGTGCTGATGCTGGCGCTGGCCGCCCAAGGCGGTGAACTCGGGGTACGGATCGGGCCGCGGATCCCGCTGACGGTCGGGCCGCTCCTGTGCGCGATCGGGGTCGGCTTGCTGGCGTTCGTGGACGCGGCGGACACCGGCGTGGCCGGATACCTGACGGCCGTGCTGCCCGGGCTGGTCGTCTTCGGCCTGGGCCTGTGCGTGCTCGTCGCCCCGCTGACCGCGACGGTGCTGGCGGCGGCCCCGCCGGGGCATGCGGGCGTGGCGAGCGGGGTCAACAACGCCGTGGCCCGGACGGGGACGCTGCTGGCCGTCGCGGCGTTGCCCGCCGTCGTCGGCGTGGGTTCCGACTACCGCGATGCGGCGGTCTTCAGCCCGGGGTATCGCAGTGCGATGCTGGTGTGCGCCGGGTTACTGGTTCTGGGCGGGGTGGTGTCGTGGCTCGTGGTCCGCACTCCCGAGGATGCGCCGAGAGGCCCGGTCAGTCGTGGGACGAGTCGGGGCTGAACCGGTAGCCCACGTTGCGGACGGTGCCGATGAGCGATTCGTGCTCGACGCCGAGTTTGGCGCGCAGCCGGCGCACGTGGACGTCGACCGTCCGGGTGCCGCCGTAGTAGTCGTAGCCCCACACGTCGGACAGCAGCGTCTCCCGGGAGAACACGCGGCCGGGGTGCTGGGCCAGGTACTTCAGCAGTTCGAACTCGGTGTAGGTCAGGTCGAGGGGGTGGCCGTCGAGGGCGGCGTGGTAGGCGGCCTCGTCGATGGTGAGCCCGCCTGCGTTCACGATGCCGGGTTCGTCGTCGCTGGCGATGGCGAGCCGGATGCGAGCATCGAACTCGGCGGGTCCCGCTGTGCCGAGCACGATGTCGGTGACTCCCCACTCGGGGCTGATCGCGGCGAACCCGCTCTCGCCGAGTACGAGCAGGATCGGCACCCCCGACCCGGCGGCATCCAGCAGGCGGCACATCTGACGGGCGCTGGTCAGGTCGGCGCGGCCGTCGAGAACAACGAGGTCGACGCGCTGGACTTCGGTGACGATGGAGGCGTCGGGCACCATCTCCACGATGGTGTGCGCGAGCAGCGCGAGCGCCTGAATGGCCGCCCCTCCCGGGGTGACGACGGCGTTGGGGCTGACCGCCAACACCCGTGCCATATGTTTTCTCCGCCCCTGTGATGCCCGCGATGATTCTACGACTTCGCCGTAGCCTCCCACATCGCAGTGTCCAGAGTGAGCGTCATGGGGCCATCGTTGACGAGTTCCACGGACATGTCGGCTCCGAAGCGTCCCTCTTCGACGTGGGCGCCCCGGCGGCGCAGGGCTGCGATGAACGCCTGGACAAGCGGCTCGCTGACGGGGCGGGGCGCCGCCGCGCTCCAGGACGGACGCCGGCCCTTGCGGACGTCGGCGTACAGGGTGAACTGGCTGATCACCAGCAGGGGGGCGTTTTCGTCGGACGCGGACCGCTCGCCTTCGAGGATCCGCAGGCCCCACACCTTGTCGGCGAGCCGATCGGCGTCGGCCTCGGTATCGGTGTGGGTGACGCCGACCAGGATGCACAGTCCCGGGCCGATGGCCCCGACCACCTCGCCCGACACACGGACGCTGGCCCGTGTGACGCGCTGCAACACCACCCGCATGGCTCTCCTTGGCTGGTCGACCGGGTGCGTCCCGGCCTCCGGCTCCCCACCCTGCCACGCCGCGCTTCGTGGAAGAAAGCGGGAGCGGCTAGCGTTGTCGGTGTTCAGGAGCAACCGCAGGAGGCGTCATGATCGACATCCCATCCGACATCAACCCCGCATTGGCTGGATTGGCCTGGTTGCGTGGCCGTTGGGAGGGCCGCGGTTTCCGCGAATGGCCCGGCGAGGACAAGATCGAGTTCGGTGTCCAGATCGACTTTGCGGAGAACGGCGCCAGCTATCTTCATTATCTGGCCCAGTTCTTCACCCTCGACGCCGACGGCACCCCGCAGGAGCCGCTCACCATCGAGACCGGGTTCTGGCGCGCCGACCTGGACGCCAAGGTGGACGTGGTGATGTGCAGCCCCGATGGCTACGCCGAGATCTGGTACGGCGATGTGCAGCCCGGGCGTCTCGATCTGACGACCGACGTCGTGGTCCGCTCCCCGCGTGCCGAGGTCGAGTACACCGCCGGACGCCGCCTGTACGGCATCGTCGACGGGAACCTCATGTACAGCTTCGACCGGGCCACCACCGAGGAGTCGCTGCGGCCGTTCATGTGGGCGACGCTGAGGAAGGCATGACTGAAGTCCGGCACACCGAGGGCCCCGACGCCGGGGCGGTGTGGCACTACGGGGATCCGCTGCGCGAGCAGCGCAAGCTCGCCGCGGGGGAGGCTGCGGTCGATCTGGCGCACCTGCCCGTGTTCACGGTGTCGGGCCCGGACCGCCTGACGTGGCTGCACGCACTGTCCAGCCAGGCGTTCGAGGGTCTTGCTCCGGGCGTGGGCGTCAGCGCGTTCATCCTCGACCCCCAGGGTCACGTCGAGCACACCTTCACCGGCGTCGACGACGGGGAGACGTTCTGGGCGTTCACCGAGGCCGGTCACCTGGAGGCGTTGCTGACGCACCTGACCCGGATGGTGTTCGCGTCCCGCGTCGAGGTGGCCGACGTCAGCGACGCGTGGGCGCTGATCGGGGGTGCGGGCGGCGTCCGCCGGGTGCCGCGCGGCGACCTCGAGGGCGAACTGGGTGACACCCGGGCAGGAATGTGGGCGTCCGAGGCGCTGCGCATCGCCGCCGGGCGTCCCCGGGTGTTCCTGGACGCCGACGCGAAGGCGATCCCCAACGAGCTGGCCAACCCCGAGGGCGACCTGCTGGGGGAGTCGGTGCACCTGAAGAAGGGCTGCTATCGCGGCCAGGAGACGGTGGCGCGCGTCCACACGCTGGGGCGTCCGCCCCGGCGGCTGACGCTGCTGCACCTGGACGGTTCGGCCGAGCGGCTGCCCGAGGTGGGCGCCGACGTCATGTCGGGGGAGAAGGTCGTGGGCCGCATGGGCACCTCGGCCATCCACTACGAACTGGGCCCGATCGGGTTGGCGCTGCTGAAACGCAATACGCCGGTGGACGCCCCGCTGAGCGTCGAGGGCATCGCCGCGTCCCAGGAGGTCGTCGTTGATCCCGACGCGGGCCTGCACGTGCGCCCAGTCTTGCGCTGAGCGGGAACCCGTCGGCCCGGCCGCTGGCTGGGCACAGGGAGCAAGGTGGATGTCATGGCACGTCGTTCTCGGGGCCCCCTCCCGATCACGAGCGTTGGTGCGATGGTTGCGGTATTGCTGATCCCCGTCGCTGTGATCGTGCCCGTCACGATGCTGGTAAACCCCTCGTTCGACCTGTCGTCTTGGTGGCGCTGGGCGTGCTCGTCAGCGTGGTCGACTACGTGCTGTGGTCGCGTCAGGTGGGCCGACTGTCTCGCCGGACGTCACCGGGGCGGGGCCAGGACGTCCCCTGATGCGTCACGCGTTCAACCTTCTAGGCTGAGCGCGTGACGCAGTTCTTCACCGAGTCGTTCCGGTCCGAGTTCGACAAGCAAACCTCCCTCATGGGGCGATTCAACCTGGGCGTGTTCGGCAAGACGGGCGTCGGAAAGTCGACGCTGATCAACGCCGTGTTCGGCGAGGAGGTCGCCGCCACCGGCATCGGCGAGCCGGTCACCCGGGATTCCCACCTCTACGTCGGCATTCATGGCACGCTCGGTCTGATCGACACGCGCGGTGTGGAGATCGGCCGCGACGACAAAGCCCTCATCAAAGACATCAAGGGGTTCGTGGCGGAGCAGCGCAAGCTACCGCTACCCGAGCAGATGCACGCCGCCTGGTATTGCGTCCGCGCCCTGGATCGGCGCTTCGAAGACTCCGAAGCCGAGGTCATCACGACGCTGGCAGCCCTCGACGTCCCCGTCATTCTCGTGTTCACCCAGGTGCCCTCCCGTGACGGCGTCCTGCACCCCGACGCCGAGGCGCTCGCCCGGCACATCGTGTCCCTGGAGTTGCCGATTGTCGGAGGTCGGCCCTTCCCCACCAACGCGATGAGGGATCCGTTCACGGATCAGCCGCCCCACGGCTTGGTGGAGTTGCTGAACGCGACCTTTCTGGTTGTCCCAGATGCGGTCCACGCAGCCCTCGCCGCCGCGCAGAAAATCGATCTGGACGCCAAAGCGCGACAGGCGAACCGGGCGATAGGCGCGGCCGTCGGCGGGGCCGCCGCGGCGGCGGCCGTCCCGATCCCGTTCAGTTCAGCGGCGATTCTCGTCCCGTTGCAACTGGGGATGATGGCCCGCATCGCGCAGTTGTACGGCATCCCGTTCGACCGCGCGGCGCTGTTGGCGGTGGCGTCCACCTCGATCGCCACGACGGCGGGTCGCTCCGCCGCGACCGGGCTGCTGCAACTCATCCCCGGCGCGGGAACCATCGCGGGCGGGGCGATCAACGCCTCGGTGGCCTCAGGGTTCACGCTCGCCATCGGGCAGTCCTGGCTGGCCGTCTGCCAACGCGTCGCCGCCGGTCAACTCGGCGCGGTCGGGGAGGCGTTGGATTCGTCCGCGGTCAAGGCGCTGTTTGAGGAGGAGTTCCGCAAGCGGGCCCCGCGGGTACGGCGCGAGCGTCCCTGATTCGCGACCAGCGCCGGGCACTCGGACGCGTCTCCCGCGTGAGCGCGGCGCGATGCTGCTCCGCCAGCGAGGCGTCCGCAGCGGTGTGGGTCCCGCACCCTCTGCGAGTGAGGACCCACACACACCGAACGGTCAGTCGCGCTTGGCGCGGTTGCGGGTACGAGCCCGCTCGTTGGCGTCCAGGATGGTCTTGCGGATCCGCACAGCCTCCGGGGTGACCTCCAGGCACTCGTCGGCGCGGCAGAACTCCAGCGCCTGCTCCAACGAGTAGTTGCGGGCCGGGATCAGACGCTCCAACTCGTCACCGGTGGCCGAGCGCACGTTGGTGAGCTTCTTCTCCTTGGTGGGGTTGACGTCCATGTCGTCGGGGCGCGAGTTCTCCCCGACGATCATGCCCTCGTACACCTGCTCGGTGGGCGAGACGAACATGACGCCGCGTTCCTGCAGGTTGAACAGGGCGTACGCGGTGACCGAGCCCATGCGGTCGGCGACCAGCGAGCCCGTCGTCCGGGTCTTGATCTCGCCCGCCCAGGGTTCGTAGCCCTCGAACACGTGGTTCATGATGCCGGTGCCGCGGGTCTCGGTCAGGAACTCGGTGCGGAACCCGATCAGGCCGCGCGCCGGGACGACGAACTCCAAGCGCACCCAGCCGGTGCCGTGGTTGATCATCTGCTCCATGCGACCCTTGCGGGTGCCCATGAGCTGCGTGACGGTGCCCAGGTGCTCCTCGGGGACGTCCACGGTGAGGCGCTCGACCGGCTCCTGGGTCTTCCCGTTGATCTCGCGCAGCAGCACCTCAGGCTTGCCGACGGTTAACTCGAAGCCCTCGCGACGCATCATCTCGACCAAGACGGCCAACTGGAGTTCGCCACGGCCCTGCACCTCCCAGGTGTCGGGGCGGTCGGTGTTGTTGACCTTGATCGACACGTTGCCGATGAGTTCCTGGTCGAGCCTGGCGCGCAGCAGGCGAGCGGTCAGCTTCTTGCCCGAGCGGCCCGCGAGCGGAGAGGTGTTGATGCCGATCGTCATCGAGATCGACGGCTCGTCCACGTGGATCAACGGCAGCGGACGCGGGTCGGCGGGATCCGACAGCGTCTCACCGATGGTGATCTCCGGGATGCCCGCGATGGCGACGATGTCGCCGGGGCCAGCCGAATCCGCCGGAACCCGCTCCAGGGCGTTCGTGATCAGCAGTTCGGACAGCTTCACGTTCTGCACGGTGCCGTCGCGGCGGATCCATGCGACCTGCTGGCCGCGCTTCATCGTTCCCTCCACGATGCGGCACAGCGCCAGCCGGCCCAGGTAGGGGGAGGAGTCCAGGTTGGTGACGTGGGCCTGCAGCGGCGCGCCCTCGGTGTAGGTCGGGGCCGGGATGGTCTCCATGATGACCTCGAACAGAGCTTCGAGATTCTCGGCGTCGGGCATGCCGCCGTCGGCGGGCTGGTTACGGGAGGCGCGCCCGGCCTTGGCTGCGGCGAAGATGATCGGGAAGTCGAGCAGTTCAGCCTGCTCGTCGTCCACGAGATCCATGAACAGGGCGTACACCTCGTCGACGACCTCGCTGATGCGGGCGTCGGCGCGGTCGACCTTGTTGATGACCACGATGATGGGGAGTTTCTTGGCCAGCGCCTTACGCAGCACGAAGCGGGTCTGGGGCAGCGGGCCCTCGGAGGCGTCCACGAGCAGCACGACGCCGTCGACCATCTCCAGTCCGCGCTCGACCTCGCCGCCGAAGTCGGCGTGGCCGGGGGTGTCGATGATGTTGACCGTCACCTGGTGACCGTCGGCCATCGTGTGCTCGACGGCCGTGTTCTTCGCGAGAATGGTGATGCCCTTCTCGCGTTCGAGATCCATCGAGTCCATGACGCGGTTCTCCACGTCCTGGTTCTCGCGGAAGGCGCCGGACTGCCACAGCATGGCGTCCACCAAGGTGGTCTTGCCGTGATCGACGTGGGCGATGATGGCGACGTTGCGCAAATCAGCGCGTGTGGGCATGCAGAACTCCGAAACCTTCGGTGGATTGACGCCTCAGTCTACGCGCCGCAGCCCGCGAGCGTTAATGGTACGTGCGGGGTGCGGACACGCGTGGCGCATCCGAACCCCCGCACGGGCGATGTCAGTGGTTCTCGCGCAGCGTCTTCTCCAGGTCAGGATGCAGCGCCTTGCCGGTCTGCAGGCGCGAATGATGCCCCGACCACAGGAAGTAGATGGCCAGCCCGATGGCCATCCACACGAGGAACCGCAGCCAGGTCTCCACCGACAGGTTCAGCATCAGGTAGAGGCAGATGAGCGCCGACAGGATCGGCAGGACCGGGGAGAACGGCACCTTGAAGGCGCGCTTCAGATCGGGACGCCGGATGCGCAGCACCGGGATACCGACGGAGACTAGGACGAACGCGCTGAGGGTGCCGATGTTCACCATCTCCTCCAGCATGCCGACCGGGGTGAGGCCCGCGACCAGTGCGCAGATCACAGTGACGATGACGGTGATCCGCGACGGTGTCCGGTGCTTGGGGTGCACCTTCGCCAGGCTCATCGGCAGCAGGTTGTCGCGCGACATCGCGAAGATGACGCGGGTCGCGCCGACCATCAGCGTCAGCACGACGGTGGTGAGCCCGGCCACGGCGCCCGCCGAGATCAGCGTCGCCATCCAGCCTTGGCCATGTGCGACGAATGCATTGGCCAGCGCGGCGCTCGGGTCGAGGTCCTGATACGGGACCATGCCGGTGACAACCAGGGCGACCGCGCCGTAGAGGATGGTGCAGATCACCAGGGTGGCGATGATGCCGATCGGCAGATCGCGGGCGGGGTTCTTGGTCTCCTCGGCTGTCGTGGCGACCACGTCGAAACCGATGTAGGCGAAGAACACCAGCGCGGCGCCGGCGACGACGCCTCCCCAGCCGAACGCCATCGGGGCGCCGCCACCGAGGGCTTGCAGCAGTGGCTGGGTCCAGCCGGTCACCGTCTCGGTGGCCTGCGGGGCAGGAACGAACGGGGTGTAGTTGGCTGGGTTGACGAACTGCAGGCCCGCGAAGATCACGAACAAGACGATGAACAGCTTGATGGCCACCAGCACCATGTTCACCCGCATGGATTCCTTGATTCCGAAGGCGATCAGGAACCCCAGGATGCAAATGAGCACGACGGCGGGGAGGTCGATGACCCCGCCGTAGGCGACCTGTTCGGGAATGACGATCCCGAAGTTCTCCAGCAGGACGCCGAAGTAGGCGCTCCAGCCCTGGGCCACCACCGAGGCGGCCAGGAACATCTCCAGGATCAGGTCCCAGCCGATGACCCAGGCGAAGAACTCGCCCAGGGCTGCGTAGCTGAACGTGTAGGCCGAGCCGGACACCGGCACGGTCGAGGAGAACTCGGCGTAACACATCGCCGCGAGCGCGCAACACACGGCCGCGAGGATGAAGCTCAAAATGATGGCGGGGCCGGTCATCGTGTGGGCAACGCGCCCGGTCAGCGTGAAAATTCCTGCGCCGATGACGACACCCACTCCGAACACCGTCAGGTCGAGGGCGGTCAGCGATTTCTTGAGCTGGTACTCGGGTTCGTCGGTGTCCGCGATCGATTGCTCGATGCTCTTGGTCCGCAGTAGATCCATCGCTGCTCCTGGTGTGGTCGGTCCGTTGGGGTGGTGGTGGGTAGAAAGTACTCTCCGCGGGGCTTCGATGCAGCCCGAGGCGCCACACGGGCACAGGTTTTCTTGCGGGGACGGACCGCGCGACCCTCGCGCGGCTAGGCGTGACGGCGGCCCGGTGGGATGGGTGACCACGGAGTGGACGTGAGCCGAGGAGGATGGGGCCCACTGATGCAGATTCTCGACGGTGGTGGCAACAATCGGTGAAAAACTTATGGAAATCTGTGACGAAGTGCGCGGAAAAGCCGTGGCTCGCTTAGACTTCCCGCCGAAAGCCAGCTTCAAGGAGAATCGCCATGCATGTGCGGCGGAACCTGTCACTGTTCGTATGTTTCGCCGTCGTCGCCCTGTTCTTAGGGGGTGTGCCGGCCCAGGCGGCACCCGGAAGCGGTGGATCCGTGCCCGAGGCGACCGTGGCGACTCCGACGCTGGAACCCACGACCGAGGACCTGGGTCTCGCGCTGCCCAACAGCCGGGCCCGGACGGCAGCGCCCGTCGTCGTGACAGCGGTCCAAGAACTCGACGCCCCTGTGGGGGCGGTCGGCGTCACCCTCACGCAGGCGCGGGCAGGCGCCGCGGTGTACGTCCGTGAGACCACCGGCGGTTCGACGCAGCCCTGGGCGGAGTTGGATCTCGAGGCAGGCGCGACGGGGGACTCCTGGGGGACGGAGGCCTACATCGTCGCCGGGGCCGACAGCGTTCAGATCGCCGTCGTCTCCGCGGCCCCTGTGGCGGCCCGCGCCAGCGTCGTCACCTCGGCTGTGTCCGCGGCCGACGCCACCTCCAGCGACCTGGCCTGGTCCGATCCCCAGATCAGGAGCCGTGCCGCCTGGGGAGCCGACGAGTCGCTGGTCAAGAACCCGTATACCTACGCCCAGGTGACCGGTGCGATGATCCACCACACCGCCGGGACGAACACGTACACCGCCGAGCAGGTGCCCGCCATCCTGCGCAGCATCCAGGCCTACCACGTCAACGGACGTGGCTGGAATGACATCGCCTACAACGTCCTGGTCGACCGGTTCGGGCGTGCCTGGGAGGGCCGTGGCGGCGGCGTCCAGGCAGCCGTGCAAGGGGGCCACGCCTGGGGAGTGACGAACGCCCGCGTGTTCGGGATCTCGCTGATGGGCAACTACGAGACCGCTCAACCCAGCGACACGATGCTCGACACCGCCGAGCGGGTCATCGCGTGGAAGTTCCGGGTGCACGGGGTGGACCCGTACGGCTCGACCTACGGTTCCGGTGGGCAGGACGGCGGCAGCACCTTCCTCAACGCCATCTCGGGGCACCGCGACGAGAACGCGACCGACTGCCCGGGCCGCTACGTCTACGCCCGCTTCGGTGAGATCCGCTCCCAGGTGGCCTGGTACCTGGCCAACGTCTACACCGGCGCCGCCCCGTCCGTGGTGGGTGCCATCCGCAACGCGTGGCTCGCGCAAGGGGG
>RRZU010869024.1_pt1 | contig 22590 bp, 19 predicted proteins | sample 2165561 | NCBI WGS metagenome assembly RRZU01 (sample SAMN10456909, study PRJNA506462) | wastewater metagenome | isolation source: wastewater sludge | place: USA: Moscow, Idaho | reverse complement strand
TAAACGTCCGGGTATGTATATCGGGGATACCGATGACGGATCAGGTCTGCATCACATGGTATTCGAAGTGATGGATAACTCCATCGACGAAACACTGGCAGGTCACTGCACGGATATCGTTGCCCGTATTCATGAAGATGGATCGGTATCGGTGCGCGACAATGGTCGTGGTATTCCGGTCGACATGCATAAAGAAGAAGGCCGCTCTGCGGCTGAAGTCATCATGACCATCCTGCATGCGGGTGGTAAATTCGATGATAACTCCTACAAAGTATCCGGCGGTCTGCACGGCGTGGGTGTTTCGGTCGTTAACGCGCTGTCAGACAAACTGCTGCTGACCATTCAGCGTAACGGTAACATTTATCAGCAGACCTATTTCCTGGGTGAGCCTGATGCCCCGCTGGCGATCATTGGCACGTGTGAAGGCACGGGGACAGAAATCCGTTTCTGGCCAAGTCTGTCTATTTTCTCTGACGTGACGTTCCGTTATGAAATTCTGGCGCGTCGTTTCCGTGAACTTTCATTCCTGAACTCCGGCGTTTCTATCCGTCTGATTGATGAGCGTGATGGCCGTGAAGATCACTTCCATTATGAAGGTGGTATCCGCGCATTCGTTGAATATCTGAATCAGAATAAAACGCCAATCCATCAGAAAGCATTTTATTTTGATCTGGCGCGTGAAGACGGTATTTCTGTGGAAGTGGCGATGCAGTGGAACGATGCCTATCAGGAGAACGTTTACTGCTTTACCAACAACATCCCTCAGCGTGATGGTGGTACTCACCTGGCGGGCTTCCGTTCTGCGCTGACCCGTACGCTGAACACGTACATGGATAAAGAGGGTTACAGCAAAAAAGCCAAAACCTCTGCCTCCGGTGATGATGCGCGGGAAGGTCTGACGGCAGTTATTTCTGTCAAAGTACCGGATCCTAAATTCTCTTCCCAGACCAAAGACAAGCTGGTTTCTTCCGAAGTGAAGACGGCGGTTGAACAGGCGATGGGTGAGAAGCTGGACGAATACCTGCTGGAAAATCCGGGTGAAGCCAAGATCATTGTCGGCAAGATCATCGATGCCGCGCGTGCGCGTGAAGCTGCGCGTAAAGCACGTGAGATGACTCGTCGTAAGGGTGCGCTGGATATCGCGGGTCTGCCGGGCAAACTGGCGGATTGTCAGGAACGTGACCCGGCACTCTCTGAACTGTACCTCGTGGAAGGTGACTCCGCGGGCGGCTCTGCCAAGCAGGGACGTAACCGCAAGTATCAGGCGATTCTGCCGCTGAAAGGTAAGATCCTGAACGTGGAAAAAGCCCGTTTCGACAAGATGATCTCCTCACAGGAAGTCGGCACGCTGATCACCGCACTGGGCTGTGGTATTGGCCGCGATGAATACAATCCGGACAAAATGCGTTATCACAACGTCATCATCATGACCGATGCAGACGTCGATGGTGCGCACATCCGTACGCTGCTGTTGACCTTCTTCTATCGTCAGATGCCGGAAATCATTGAGCGTGGTTATGTCTATATCGCGCAGCCACCGTTGTATAAAGTGAAAAAAGGTAAACAGGAACAGTACATCAAAGATGAAGAGTCGTTGCTGGAATACCAGACCACTCTGGCACTGGAAGGTGCGGAGTTGCATGTGAACGATTCTGCGCCGGCTATTTCCGGTGCCCAGCTGGAAAAAATGGTACTGGAATACCGTACGGCGCAGCATCTGATTACCCGTCTGGCGCGTCGTCTGCCGGAAGCGGTGCTGCAACAGTTACTGATTCTGCCTGTGCTGACTACAGAAGTACTGAAAGATGAAGCTCAGGCCAAGGCATGGGTTGCGCAGTTGCAACACAACCTGGATGAGCACGGTAACAATGGCTCGCAATATACCTTGTCAGTACACCGTCACGCAGAACATGGTGTTTATCTGCCGCAAATTCTGCTGCGTCAGCATGGTGTCGAAAAACACTATCAGCTGGGTTTTGAGTTCCTGAACTCACCGGAATATCAGCAGATTGTTAACATCGGTCAGCAGATCACTAACCTGATAGAACCGACAGGTTTCCTGAAGCGTGGTGAAAAAGTCCGTCCGGTAACCAGCTTTGAAGAAGCGCTGCAGATCCTGCTGGATGAAGGTAAACGCGGTCTGTATATCCAGCGCTATAAAGGGCTGGGTGAGATGAATCCGGAACAGTTGTGGGAAACCACCATGGACCCAATGACCCGTCGTATGCTGCAGGTCACCATCGAAGATGGCATGGCAGCCGATCAGCTGTTTGCTACCCTGATGGGTGATAATGTTGAGCCACGCCGTGCATTCATCGAGAGTAATGCATTGAAAGTCGCGAATCTCGACATCTAGGTCATAGTTTATACGTCATTCGCTGAAAGCGAACAGACCCCGGGCAGTCACCTGTCCGGGGTTTTTTTATGCCGATATGAAAGAGAAAACCAGCACTACAAATGAATAGTCTATAGTTAAAAAGGCACCTCTATTGGCACCAATCATCATGGGGATCCATGCATGTGAGTAAGTATGAAGAGGGACAGACTGGATGCGTTATTGGCTCAGTATGTTGTTGCTATCATTGGCGGGATATTGTCCGGCTTCAGAACTGGTGGTTTATACCTGGGAGTACTATCTTGCTCCGGAGGTGAAATCCCGTTTTGAGCAGGAGACAGGCATTCACATCGAAGAAGTGAACTACAGCAGCGATGAGGCCCGGAATCGTCTGTTATCGGGGGGCTATCCGCCAGAGTTTGATATTGTTTTCATTGATAGTTTATCCCTGAATGATCCGGTCTGGCGGGCACTGTTTACTGTCATGCCAGCATCAATCCGTAAACAGAATACGGCTATTGACCCTGTATTTACGGCCCGCTGCGGTGACTTGTCTGTACCTTATATGTGGGGTTCTGTCGGTATCGCTTATCGTCATAGCCAGGTGTCAGAACCCATTACCCGCTGGCAGCAGTTATTCACGCCTGAACCCACGTTGTCCGGTCGTATTGTGATGGTCGATGATACCTTTGACCTGGTTTCCGTCGCCTTAAAAGCGGCCGGTTTTTCTATCAATACGCACAACAAATCAGAATTACAGGCGGCTTACCATTTACTGCAAAAGCAGCGTCCTTCTGTGGCCACTTATCAGCTCTCCTTCGCGGCGGTGAGTGATCAGCAATTCGGTAAACGGATTGCTGCGGCGATGGTTTACAGCGGCGATTTTTATGCCCTTCAGCAGAATTCAGAATATAAAGACTGGACGTATGTGGTGCCGGAGGAGGGTTCGCCACTGTGGCTGGATTGCATGTCTATCCTGAAAACCAGTCAGCATAAGGCTGAAGCTCAGCGTTTTCTGACGTTTCTGACCCGGCCGGATATTGCACTGCTGAATGGGCAGACCATGGGCTTTACCCCCGCACTGAAAAAAAGTTATCTGCCAGCATCAATGCAGAACAACGCCATTATCTACCCACCGGTAAAACAGCTACAGCGCTCGGAATTTTATAATGCAGATGTGAGCAAAAATGAATTGCGCAGTGCCATCTATTTTTCGGTGCTGAAATGAAAGGGCTGCACCGGAAATTACTGCTGACGCTGTTACCGGTCGTGATCCTGCCGCTACTGGCGCTGGGGTTACAGAGCATGATGAAACTGGGGGACATGGCGAACCGTAATATGGAACTGCGGTTAACAAGCCTGGCTACCACTATCAACGAACACCTGAACGGTGAATTGCGGCGCAATACGGTTGAGCTGGCTCAGTTACCGAATGCGGAAGCACTGATCTCTTATCTGGCAACCAAAGTGACCGGTACACAGAAAGTGTATATGGGAACCCGGGTACAGCGGATGTTTCATCAGCTGCTGGTTGGTAATAAAGGCTTTCTGCAACTGTTGCTGCTCAACTCAGATAACAAGGAGTTATTGCGGGTTGGTGAGGGGATTAATCCTTTCCATGATATTGCACCGAGTAATCTGATATTCATGCAATATTGGGCAGCGCAGGCGGCCGCCAGCGATCAGTTTAATTATCTGATGTATTCGCCGGAGATGGATGAGTATGTGTATAAGCAAGGGCTGCGCTTCATTCGTTCCGGACCTGAGATATCCCGCGATGGCGAACCGGTGCAGCGTTATAGCCTGATCCTGACTTATTCGCTGCGTAAGTTTGGCGAGATGTTTTTAAAGCAACAGGTACAGCAGGGCATCTATTTACTGCTGCTGGATAAATCGAATACCTTTATTGCCGGTGAGGCACCGCTTGGCTGGCGCAGCGGCGGGCCGGAAACCGATGAGATATCCCTGCCTGGCGGAGATTACCTTGTCCGTCGCTTACCCTTAGCCGATGGCCTGATTTTGCAGGCGCTAATTCCGCAAAAACTGATGACCGCTGAAGCCACCGAACTGCGCATTACAACCGCTATCTGGCTGATTATCAGCAGTCTGATTTTGCTGGCGTTACTGCATGTGGTGCTGAAGCGTCTGATTCTGAATCCGGTCAGCGATCTGCGGAATCTGATGAAGCAGGTCGCAACACATGAAATCAGCGAAATCAGTCTGGTTTTAGCAGAAGATGAAATGGCGGAATTGCATAACCATTTTTCCGGAATGCTGAGTCAGCTGGAAGTATCCAAGCGTGAACTGGAACGGGCTGCATTTATTGATCCACTGACGGGAATTGGTAACCGGTCTGCCTTTATCCGGTATTTACAAAATATGGTTGAGCGGCATAACGAGCAACCATTCCATTTTTATCTGGTGCAATTAAAACTGCATAACCTTACCTGGATCAATAATACCTTCGGTGCCAAAACCGGTGATCGGGCCTTGCAGTTAATCAGCCGTCTCCTGCAGCAATTGTTGCATGAACATATCCTGGCGAATGCCAAATGTGTTTGTCTGGCCCGCTCCGGATCGGATGAGTTCATCTTTTCGGTTCCCAGCTATTATCCTGCGGACGGAAACGGGCAGGATACCGCTGCGTTACCGGATGCGAATGCTATCTGTGAGCTGCTTGCCGCCCGATTTAGTCAGCCGGTCATGCTGGGAAGTTATTCGATTAAACTACGCTTCAGCGCCGGTATCGTACGCTTTCCGGATATTGCCAATGGCGTTGAAGAGCTGATGGAAGGGGTCAGTAAAGCCCGGCGGCTGGCATCGCGTTATCAGGGGAATCACTGGCTGCAGTTAGACAACGAAATGGTACAGCACATTCGTGAAGACAGATGGCTGGAGTCAGAGCTGCGCCAGGCGATCGTCGGACAGCAGTGTTTTGTCGTCTACCAGCCACAGTATGATATTCATAGCGGACATATTGTCGGCGCCGAGGCGTTACTCCGCTGGCGTCACCCTTCGTATGGTATGGTGCCGCCGGATCGCTTTATTCCGATCGCCGAAGTCTCTGGTCAGATCATGGATATTGATCTCTGGGTGCTGGATCAGGCCTGCCAGTGTCTGGGAAAACTGACAGCGAAAGGTATCACCGATTTTCGTCTGGCGGTCAACGCCTCTGGTACGGAGCTCTCTAACCCAGCTTATCCCGATGCGGTTCGCAGCACGCTGCTCCGCTATGATATTCCACCGCATCGCTTCGGGATTGAGATAACGGAAACGGCGATTGTTGAGCTGGATGAAGTTGCGCAAATGACGGTCCGGGCGCTGAAAGAGATTGGGGTGGAGATTGAACTGGATGATTTCGGTACTGGCTATACCTCACTCAGTCACCTGACCAATCTGCAGCTGGATGTGTTAAAAATCGATCGGTCTTACATTATGCAGCTGGAGAGCAATCCGAAACTGGTCGATTCCATTCTGCAGTTAGCTGATGCCTTTTCATTGCGGGTCATCGCAGAAGGGGTTGAAACGATTGAGCAGCTGAAATTGTTGCAGCAGAAAAGATGTCATATGGCGCAGGGCTTTCTGTTGTCAAAACCTATCACCGAGGAAGAGCTGATCGCCTTGCTGTTTGACGACAGTCTCGCGGATTAGACGTAATAAGTTTCTGATGCAGATGCCGCTATCTTACGGGTAGCGGCATCCGTGCGAACGTTACAGTTCGTTGATAACCTGCTGCAATATCGCGATACCTTGTTTCACTTTTTCTTCCGGCTGCGCATAGTTGAGGCGAATACACTCATACTGGTGACGCCAGTTTTTGTCCGGTAAGCCGGGGAAGAAGTAATGTCCCGGCACAATGATCAAACCGTGTTGCTTCAGTTTTTCATAAAGTTCCTGGCAGGAGACGGGCAGGCCCTCAAACCACAGCCACAAAAACAGTGCGCCTTCCGGTTTATGAATGCGCAGCTTGGGAGCCGGAATTGCTTCCTGTAACCATGCTACGGCTTGTTGTGCTTTTTGCTGGTAGAACGGTGCGATGATATCAGCACTATGGCGCAGAATATCGCCGGACTCGACCCAGCGCTGCATCAGGGCGGGGCCGATACCACTCGGTGCCAGGTTGATGATGCCGGAGATGTTACTCAGTGCATTAATGATAGCGGTGTTGGCGATCACAATACCGCAGCGCAGACCGGGTAAGCCCAGTTTGGACAAACTCATACACAGGATGGTGTTCTGATTCCAGAACGGTGTGACCTCACTGAAGATGATATGCGGGAACGGCGTGCCATAGGCATTATCGATGATCAGCGGAATGTTCTTCGCCTGAGCAATTTCATCCAGCTTGATGATCTCTTCATCGGTCAGCACATTTCCGGTCGGGTTGGTCGGGCGGGAGACGCAGATCATGCCGATGTCATCACCGACCTCTAAGGCATCAAAATCGACCTGGTATTTGAACAGACCATTTTCCAGAAAATCGATATGTGGTTTGCAGGCCACAAACTGATCTTCGGCCAGTCCGCCATCGGCATAACCGATATATTCCGGTGCCAGCGGAAACAGCACTTTTTTCTTTTTGCCATCGGCATAATCACCGGCCAGCAGGTTGAACAGATTGAAGAACGCACTCTGGCTGCCGTTGGTTAAGGCAATATTGTCAGCGCTGATATCCCAGCCATACTCTTTACGAAACAATTCAGCCAAGGCCTGACGAAAACCATCATGACCCTGCGGGCCATCGTAATTCAGCATGGCTTTTAACAAGGCACCATTTTCCAGCTGCAGCGCGGTTTCCTGACGGAAGAGTTCCACCATTTCCGGAATTGCCGCCGGATTGCCGCCACCCAGCATGATGGCATCCGGGTTTTTCAGGCCCTGGTTCAGGTCGTCCATTAACTGACTGATACCAGCCAGTCGGGTAAATTTTTCGCCGAATTGTGAAAATTGCATATTGGTATTCTCAACGCTGAATCTTTTGTTTCACGTGAAACAATATGGATCGATAGAAAAAACAAGGCCCGGAATACCGGGCCTTGGGTCTTGTGCAGCTGCCGGTTATTGCTGCAGTAACGAAATATCCGCCGCCTGCAGGAACAGGGCTTGCAGACGCGCCAGCAGAGTCAGACGATTCAGCTTCAGGGCTTCATCATCGGCCATTACCATCACTTTATCAAAGAAGGTATCAACCGCTTCACGCAGTGCCGCCAGTTCGGTCAGCGCCAGCTGATATTCGCCATTAGCAAACAATGGCGCCAGTTTGGCTTCCATTGCAGCAACCTGCTGCGCCAGAACCTGTTCTGCAGGGTCCTGCAGCAGGGCAGTATCCACGCTGTCTTTCAGCTTGCCGTCAAACTTCGCCAGAATGTTGCTGACACGTTTGTTCGCCGCGGCCAGTGCTTCGGCTGCATCCAGCGTACGGAAGTGGCTCACAGCTTTTACACGTGCATCAAAGTCGGCCGGACGAGTCGGGCGACGCGCCAGCACAGCCTGAATAACGTCAACCGCAATGCCGGCTTCCTGGTAAGAAGCGCGGAAGCGGCCCAGCATGAAATCGACAACTTCATCTACCACGGACTTGTTGCTGATTTTGCCATCGTACAGTTCAGCAGCTTTGCTGACTACATCGACCAGATCCAGATCCAGCTGTTTTTCTACGATGATACGCAGGGTACCAATCGCGGCACGACGCAGCGCAAACGGATCTTTATCGCCTTTCGGAGCCTGGCCAATACCGAAGATACCGGCGAGGGTATCCAGCTTGTCAGCGATGGCTACCGCACAGGCCACCAGACCATTTGGCAGGTTATCACCGGCAAAACGCGGCATGTACTGTTCGTTCAGTGCCACGGCCACATCTTCTGCTTCATGATCGTGACGCGCATAGTGCATACCCATCACGCCTTGCGTGTCGGTAAATTCCATCACCATGTTGGTCATCAGATCACATTTGGACAGCAGACCGGCACGGGTGGCATGTTCCACATCCGCACCGATTTGTGCAGCGATAAAAGCCGACATTTCAGCGATACGCACAGACTTGTCTTTCAGTGTGCCCAGCTGTTGCTGGAACAGCACGGTATCCAGACTTTCCAGACGGGAAGCCAGCGAGTGTTTTTTATCGGTGTTGAAGAAGAACTCCGCATCCGACAGACGAGGGCGCACCACACGTTCGTTACCCTGAATAATCTGCGCCGGGTCTTTCGATTCAATGTTGCTGACGAAGATGAAGTTCGGTAGCAATTTGCCGTTGTTGTCATACACCGGGAAGTATTTCTGGTCACCTTTCATGGTGTGCACCAATGCTTCTGCAGGTACTGCCAGGAATTTTTCTTCGAAGGTGGCAGTCAGGATCACCGGCCATTCAACCAATGAGGTGACTTCTTCCAGCAAAGATTCTTCAATATCAGCAATACCGCCCAGCTGTTGCGCAGCTGCTTCGGCACCGGCCTTAATGAAGGCTTTACGCGTTTCGTAATCTGCCTGCACTTTACCTTTTTCCAGCAACAGGGCCGGATACTGGTCAGCATGGCTGATTTCAAACTGCGCTTCACCCATGAAACGGTGACCACGGATAATGCGGGCTGAGCGCAGACCCAGGATTTCACCATCAACCAGTTCAGCGCCGAACAGCATACACAGGGTATGCACCGGACGGATAAACTGGGTGCGTTTTGCACCCCAGCGCATTGGTTTCGGAATTGGCAGACCTGCCAGAGCGGTTGCAGCCATCGCTGGCAGCAGTCCGGTAGTTGGCTGGCCGGCAACGTTAGCGCGATATACCAGCCATTCACCTTTGTCGGTAGCCAGACGGTCGGCCTGAGCAACCTCAATACCGTTAGACTTTGCCCAGCCAGCGGCGGCCGGTGTCGGGTTGCCTGCCGCATCAAACGCAGCAGAAACCGCAGGGCCGCGTTTTTCTACCTGTTTGTCAGCCTGTTTGTCAGCCAGCGCAGCTACTTTCAGCGCCAGACGGCGAGGGGCTGCAAACCACTGTACGCCCTGATGTGCCAGACCAGCTTTATCCAGCTCGGCAGTAAAGTTATCAGCAAAGGCCTGCGCGAGTTTACGCAACGCTTTTGGTGGCAGCTCTTCAGTGCCGAGTTCAATTAAAAAATTTTCAGTCGCCATTTGCTAAATACCTTTACGCTTGAGTTGCTTTGCACATCGGGAAACCGAGACGTTCGCGGGCGGCGTAATAGGCTTCAGCCACCGCTTTGGATAACGTACGGATACGCAGGATGTAGCGCTGACGCTCAGTCACAGAAATCGCATGACGGGCATCCAGCAGGTTAAAGGCATGAGCCGCTTTCAGAATACGTTCATAAGCTGGCAATGGCAGTGGAAGCTCCAGGTTCAGCAGATGCTGACACTCTTTTTCACACTGATCGAACAACTGGAACAGGAACGGTACATCGGCATGTTCGAAGTTGTAAGTAGACTGTTCTACTTCATTCTGATGGAACACGTCACGGTAGGTTACTTTACCCAGCGGACCGTCAGCCCAGACCAGATCATACAGACTGTCCACGCCCTGGATATACATCGCCAGACGTTCCAGACCGTAAGTGATTTCACCGGTCACCGGGAAGCACTCTAAGCCACCAACTTGCTGGAAATAAGTAAACTGCGTCACTTCCATACCGTTCAGCCAGACTTCCCAGCCCAAGCCCCAGGCGCCCAGTGTTGGGTTTTCCCAGTTATCCTCAACAAAACGGATATCATGGACCAGCGGGTCAAAACCCAGTTCACGCAGTGAACCGAGATACAATTCCTGGATGTTATCCGGGGACGGCTTCAGAATGACCTGAAACTGATAGTAGTGTTGCAGACGGTTAGGGTTTTCACCGTAGCGACCATCGGTCGGACGACGGGATGGCTGCACGTAAGCACAGTTCATCGGTTCCGGACCAATGGAGCGTAAGAAAGTCATTGGATGTGAAGTACCAGCGCCCACTTCCATATCGAGCGGTTGTGAAATAACACAACCCTGGCGGGCCCAGTAATCTTGCAGGGATAAAATGAGTCCCTGAAATGTTTTGATATCAAATTTCTGCATGATAGATAATACGCTTGATTAGTCAGTGAATACTGCGCGGATAAACTGAAGAAGTATAACCCCGTAAACGGCGGGAATATAGGCAAATTGTACCGGGGAGTGCGTATGGAACGACATTGTGCCTGGATCATGCGTGATCCTGACTATATTGATTATCACGACCAGCAGTGGGGTCGTCCGGAATATGATGATCGGAAGCTGTTTGCCATGCTGTGTCTGGAAGGGCAGCAGGCCGGTTTATCGTGGCTGACGATACTGAAACGCATCCCTGATTATCATGTGTTGTTTGCCGGTTTTGACCCGTCAGCGCTGGCGGCGTTTGATGAACAGCAGGTGAATGAACTGATGTCCGATCAAAGAATTATCCGTAACCGGTTAAAGATTCAGGCCATCATTCAGAATGCGCGGGCCTATCTGGCTCTGCAGCAGCAAGGCATTCAGTTTTCTGCCTGGATCTGGCAGTTTGTCGGTGGCCAGCCCCTCATTAATCACTGGCAACACAGTTCAGAAGTTCCGGCTTCCACACCACAGGCAGAAGCCATGTCTAAGGCACTGAAAAAAGCCGGCTTTAAATTTGTTGGTCCCACCATCTGTTATGCTTATATGCAGGCGGTGGGGATGGTGAACGATCATCTGATTGATTGCCCATGGCACCCTCTTTGTAACAATCCGCTTTCCTGACTGTAAAGGCTGAATATGTCGGAGAATTTACCGTTCCACTCTCATCCAAAATCACCGCTGCATCCACCTAAGGCACTGGTACCACTGGAACCGGTGCTGGCCATGCAGCTGGATGGAAATGGTCGCTATCATAAGTTGTCCGCCGGTGGTACGGTGCCGGCGGAACGTTGCTGGCTGCATCTGGACTATTCTGCAGACAGTGCAAAGGAGTGGCTGAATACATCACCGCTTGTACCGGATGTTATCCGGTATGCGCTGCTGGGTGAGAGTAACCGGCCGAAACTGGTCAAAGTGAATAATGGTCTGCAGCTGACCCTGCGGGGTATTAACCACAATGAAGGCCAGCGTCCGGATCATATGGTCGCTATCCGGTTTTATATTACCGATCAGCTGATTATTTCAACGCGGCATCGCCGTGTGTATGCCGTGGAGCAGGTTGTGCGGAATCTGCGGCAGGGGCTGGGCCCTAAGTCTACTGCCGACTGGCTGGTCGATGTCTGTGAAAATCTGGCCGAACAGGCCGGGGATTTTATTGATGAGCTCATGGACAAGATTGTCCGGCTGGAAGATGACATTCTGGAACACCGGATACCGTCACGGCGTGAACTGGTAGAAATCCGTCGTCAGTTGATTGTATTACGCCGTTATCTGGCGCCGCAGCGTGATGTGTTTAGTCGTCTGGCAAATGAGAAAATCAGCTGGCTGGAAAAAGATGATCATCGCCATTTGCAGGATATCGCCGATCGTATGGGGCGCTGGCTGGAAGATCTGGATGCCAGCATCGCGCGGACGTCACTGTTAGCCGATGAAATTAATGCCTTAATGACAGAAGCGATGAACCGGCGTACCTATATTATGTCGCTGTTCGCCATGGTTTTTTTGCCACTGTCATTCTGTACCGGATTACTGGGTGTCAACCTTGGCGGTATTCCGGGAAATGATTCGCCATGGGGATTTCTGGGGTTTTGTCTGTTACTGTTTATATTTGCCAGTAGCATATTAACCTGGCTTAAATTGCGAAAATGGGTGTAATTACTCAGAAAATCAATTTCTTTATGCTTTTTTTGGATAATTAAAGCGAATCTATTTAGTTCTGTTCAGGGCGTTCTTCCGGCACTTTAGCAGTATGCGCAAGTGAAGGAGTCCGCCATGAAAAAATCAGTCTTGTCAGCATTGGGATTACTGGCTGCATTAACCTCGCAATCTGTATTAGCCGCCGAAGTGACTTTACTGAACGTGTCTTACGATCCAACCCGTGAGCTGTATCAGGATTACAACCGGATTTTTTCACAATACTGGCAGCAGCAACATGGCGATACCGTTGATGTGAATCAATCTCATGGTGGATCCGGCAAACAGGCCCGTGCGGTGATTGAGGGGCTTAGTGCTGATGTGATCACGCTGGCGCTGGCTCAGGATATTAATAAAGTTGCGCAGCAAGGTTTAGTGGCGGCAGATTGGGAAAGCAAACTGCCGAATCACGCAGCACCATTTACTTCCACCATCGTATTTTTAGTCCGCAAAGATAACCCGAAACAGATCAAAGACTGGGATGATCTGATCCGTCCGGACATCGAAGTGGTGACGCCGAATCCGAAAACCTCCGGCGGTGCCCGCTGGAACTATCTGGCCGCCTGGGGTTATGCCTTGCATAAAACCGGCAGTGAGCAAGGGGCGCGCGATTTCGTCAGCAAGTTATACCGTAATGTTAAAGTGCTGGATTCCGGTGCACGGGCTGCGACCACCAGTTTTGTCGAGCGCGATCTGGGTGATGTGCTGATTGGCTGGGAAAATGAAGCGTATCTGGTACTGAATGAGCTGGGTAAAGATAAATTTGAGCTGGTCACCCCATCGGAGTCGATTCTGGCTGAGCCACCGGTTGCCGTCGTGGATAAGGTGGCGAAAAAACACGGTACGGAAGCTGTCGCGAAGGCATATGTGGAACACCTCTATTCCGATGAAGCACAACGGATAGCGGGTAAGCATTACTATCGCCCGAGCAATCCAGTGATCGCCAAAGAGTTTGCGAAACAATTTGCACCGGTAAAGCTGTTTACTATTCGAGAGCTGGAAGGTGACTGGGCTAAGGCGCAGCAGAAACATTTCGCCAGCGGTGGCACCTTTGATCAGCTGTATCAGCCAGGACAATAATTTTTCGGTGAAGATACAGCCTCACATAGGGGGCTGTATGTTGGTATAAGAGTATCTGCTATGAACAATATTCTGCTCGTTCCCGGTTTATATGATTCCGGCCCGCAACACTGGCAAACGCTGTGGCATCAGCAAAATCCGCACTGGTTGCGTGTCGAGCAGTCAGACTGGACCACGCCGGATTTACTGCGCTGGGCTGCGCCCGTGATCCGTCAGCTGGAAGACAGCCAGGAACCCCTGACTCTGGTCGCGCATTCCTTCGGTTGTCTTGCGAGCCTGTATGCAGCGCGTCAGTTACCGGAAAAAGTAAGCTCATTGTTTCTGGTCGCTCCGGCGGATCCGGATTTACTGGGGGTACAGGAAGCACTGATCAATCATCCGGCCGCGGTGGCGGGACGCATCATCGCAAGCAGCAATGATCCCTGGATGCCGCTGGACCGGGTCTGTTTCTGGAGCCAGCGCTGGCGACTGCCGCTCAGCCTGCTGGGACCGTTGCGTCATATCAATGCAGAATCCGGGCACGGTACATGGCCGGAAGGGCTGGAATTACTGCACTGGCATTGCCAACAATTATCTAAAGCAGCCTGATTTCTGGATACAGAGCAGGATTATGGTTTTTGACTGACAATGATTAAATATCAGTAATTACTGTGATTTAGCTAACCACTATCAGGCTGGCCTATTTTTAACTCTTATTTTTCAATTAGTTGTCTATATCCAAAAAACACATATAGATTGCTTTTTTTCTTATTTGTTTTACTGCACAACAGCCTGAAGAATACGCATAAAGCGACGTGAAATGCGCCGTATAGTGAGGAACTTATTCATGCGTTTTCGATCTCATTCTGTGTTGCCGGGCTTTGCCCCAACCTTAGGTTTCAGTCTGTTATATCTGAGCCTGATGGTGCTGCTGCCACTGTCCGCGCTGGTGCTTTACAGCGTCACCAAACAAGACATGAGCCAATTCTGGCAGGTAGTCAGCAGTCCCCGCGTGGTTGCCTCTTACAAACTGAGTTTTGGTGCTTCTGCCGTTGCAGCATTACTGAACACATTCTTTGGCTCCATTATCGCGTGGATCCTGGTGCGTTATCAGTTTTTCGGGAAACGGATTATGGATGCGCTGATCGATCTGCCGTTTGCCATGCCCACCGCCGTGTCCGGTATTGCCTTGTCCGCTATCTATGCCGGCAATGGCTGGATCGGCCAGTTCTTTGCGCCGTATGGTATCAAACTGGCGTTTAACCCGGCCGGTATTGTTATTGCGCTGACCTTTATTGGTTTGCCTTTTGTCGTCCGGACTATGCAGCCGGTCCTGAAAGAACATGAACGTGAACTGGAAGAAGCCGCCGCCTGTTTAGGTGCCAGCCGCTGGATCACCTTTCGTAAAATCATCTTCCCGGCCATGGTGCCAGCCGCATTAACCGGATTCGCACTGGCATTTGCCCGCGCGGTCGGTGAGTACGGTTCGGTTATTTTTATCGCCGGTAATCTGCCGATGGTCTCTGAAATTGCACCGCTGATGATCATGAGCCATCTGGAGGAGTATGACTATGCAGGTGCTGCGGCGATTGCTTCTGTGATGCTGCTGGTCTCTTTTGTACTGCTATTACTGATTAATCAGTTGCAAGCCTGGAGCTGGCAGCGTCTGGGAGGAGTCCGTTAATGAACAGTATTACCACTGAATCTCGCTGGGTTCGCTATGTCTTGATTTTAGTTGGTGTCGGCTGGTTTGCCGCACTGCTGCTTCTGCCTCTGGCCATTGTGTTTACGCAGGCGTTAGCAAAAGGCCTGAGTTTTTTCTGGCAGAGTCTGATTGATCCGGATGCATTGGCGGCATTGCGGCTGACGCTGTTTACGGTAATTTGCTCTGTACCCATGAATATCCTCTTTGGATTGACGGCAGCCTGGGCGATTGGCCGCTTCCGCTTCCGTGGCCGACAGGCTCTTATCACGCTGATTGACCTGCCATTTTCGGTGTCACCGGTCATTGCGGGTCTGATGTTTGTGCTGCTGTTCGGCAACCGTGGCTGGTTGGGCGAATGGCTGCAGGCGCATGATATCAGCATCATTTTTAATACCCCGGGCATCATTCTGGCCACCATGTTTATCACCGTTCCGTTTGTGGTACGTGAATTGTTGCCACAGATGGAAGCGCGTGGTTCGGAATAAGAAGAGGCGGCGCAGGTGCTGGGTGCCAATGGCTGGCAGACTTTCTGGCGTGTCACATTACCGGGTATCCGCTGGAGTTTGCTGTACGGCGTGATCCTGTGTACGGCGCGTGCGGTAGGTGAGTTCGGTGCGGTATCTGTGGTTTCCGGTCATATCCGGGGTCAGACCAATACGCTGCCGCTGCATATCGAAATTTTATATAACGAATACCAGACCAATGCTGCCTTTGCTGTGGCATCGCTGCTGGCCCTGTTCGGTTTGTTTACCCTGCTGGCGGAAACTGTATTAAACCGCCTGCGCCATCGTTAATTAAGGAGATGTAAGTCATGAGTATTCAGGTAGAGCACATTGAGAAGCGCTTCAACCAGTTTGCCGCACTGCATGACATCAACATCACTTTCCCGACCGGGGAACTGGTGGCGCTGTTAGGTCCGTCCGGATGTGGTAAAACAACCTTACTGCGTATTATTGCCGGACTGGAACAGGCGGATAGTGGTCGTATCCTGTTGAATGGTACAGACGCATCGGAAATGCATGTGCGCGAACGTAATGTCGGCTTCGTATTCCAGCATTATGCGCTGTTCCGCCATATGACGGTATTTGAGAATGTGGCTTTCGGGTTACGCGTGAAACCACGCAAAGTGCGTCCCAGTGAGAATGAGATCCAGAAGAAAGTAAAAAGCTTGCTGGATCTGATCCAGCTGGGACATGTCGCCGATCGTTACCCAACTCAGTTGTCCGGTGGTCAGCGTCAGCGTGTCGCTCTGGCGCGTGCACTGGCGGTTGAACCGCAGGTGCTGTTGCTGGATGAGCCTTTCGGGGCGCTGGATGCCCAGGTACGGAAAGAGCTACGCCGCTGGTTACGCCGGCTGCATGATGAACTGCATGTTACCAGTCTGTTTGTGACGCACGATCAGGAAGAGGCGCTGGAAGTGGCGGATCGGGTGGTGCTGATGAATGCCGGCCGTATCGAACAGTTCGCTACACCACAGGAAGTATATGAAAAACCGGCTACCGAATTTGTGCATCGTTTCCTGGGGACGGTTAACTTGTTCCACGGCCAGCTGCACAGTGGTCAACTGGATATTTCCGGCTCGACATTAACCAATAATGTTTCCGGACAGACCGCGGCCGATGTTAATTCGATCGCATATGTTCGTCCGCATGAACTGGATCTGTTACCGGCAGCGGCAGCACAGGGTATTCCGGCCACGGTGGTACGTATTCTGCCGTTTGGTGCCGCATATCGTGTTGAAGTCACAGCCAATAATGGCGTGGCGCGCACCTTAATTGAAGTCGATGTGCCGCGTGAGCGGGTAATTATGCTAGAGTTATTGCCAGGTAAATCAGTCAGGCTGGTGGCTCGTCAGGCACAGCTGTATCAGCCGGAAACTAAGGATAACGTGGCTTGAATTTTCAACAGCTCAAGATTATTCGTGAAGCAGCCCGCTGCCACTTCAATCTGACGGAAGTGGCCAATACCCTGTATACCTCGCAGTCCGGCGTCAGCCGGCATATCAAAGAGCTGGAAGATGAACTTGGTGTGGAGCTCTTTATCCGCCGGGGCAAGCGTCTGCTGGGTATGACTGAGCCGGGTAAAGCCTTGTTGACGATGGCAGAGCGTATCTTGACCGAGGCGAACAACATTCGTCGTCTGGCTGATAACTTCGCGAATAGCGATCGGGGCCGTCTGCATGTGGCCACCACGCATACTCAGGCACGCTACGCGTTGCCAGGTATCATCAAAGAGTTTCGTACACAATATCCGCAAGTTCAGTTAGTGCTGCATCAGGGGAGTCCGAGCGAGATCGTTTCGATGCTGCTCAGTGGTGAAACCGATATTGGTCTCACCAGCGAACTGATGGCGGACTATGAAGAAATCGCTGCATTTCCATATTACAGCTGGCACCATGCCATTCTGGTTCCCCGTGGCCATCCGCTGACAGAGTTGCCGGAGGTGACGCTGGAGGATTTAAGTGCCTGGCCACTGGTCACCTATCAGACCGGGCTTACCGGACGCACCAAGATTGATGCTGCGTTTGCGATGGCCGGTATTGTGCCGGATATTGTCTTAAGCGCGCAGGATTCCGATGTCATCAAAACCTATGTTGAACTGGGTCTCGGCGTTGGTATTCTGGCGGATATGGCTATCGATGCGGTGAAAGACAGTAATCTGGTTCGTCTGAATGCAGAACATCTGTTCCCGGCCAATACGGCCTGGTTCGGGATGAAAAAGGGGAAATTCCAGCCCAATTTTGCCTGGCATTTCCTGCAGATTTGTAATCCATCACTGGCCATCAGCGACATTCAGGCGCAGGTATTTGCCACCGGTGAACTTCAGACACCGCTGCATTACGAAATTTAAAAGACGAGACTCAGAAACTGGCGGAAGTGATGGGCTGAGGTCAATTCAGCCCTTTGCGGATCAGGTAACGGTAGGGCGGTTGTTCCGTATCACTGGCTAACAGAGTGTGATCCATGAAACGGCAGAAGCTCGGAATATCCCGCACAGTGGCCGGGTCATCGGCAATCACCAGCAACGTTTCACCATCCTGCATCAGGCGTACTGTTTTACGTACCATCATTACCGGTTCAGGACAACGCAAACCGCTGGCATCCAGTGTCTGATTAATATCATCTGCCGAAAAAGTCATGTCTGCTCCTCTGAATCAACAACCCTGCAGAGCATATCATTAACGCTGGGCGGAGAGTACCGCCCGCGCCAGCCGGCGGGCCGCTTGTTCAGCATCACCATCCGGATTGTTGAAATAACCGACCAGTACATCGCCGATAGCCTGTCGTACATAGCTGGAATTCGCCATGCCTTCTGCCATGCTCGGCACCAGTTCCTGCTGTTGAATGGCTTGTTGTAACTGCTGGGCAGAATGTTGCGCACACTGGTCAAAATCTGTCAGTGTCTGGTTATTTAATACCGGGATGGATCCTTTGACCCGATTAAACGCATGCTGGAAATCAGACGTCATGATCATGTTGACCAGTTGCAGCTGCGCTTGTTGTTTTTGCGGGCTCTGCACATCAAACATGGCTATCGAATCCAGGTTATAGCTGAATTTACCATCCGTACCGGGGGCAGGCAGACAGAGAATATCTTTACCAGGTACCACTTTCGCAGCAGTCAGTTCACCTTTAACCCAATCGCCCATTAACTGCATGGCCGCTGAACCCTCAACCAGCATGTGAGTTGCCTGATTCCATTTTGTGCCACCATAATCATCTGCAATGTAATCCCGCAGCTGGTGGAACAGCTCCAGCAAATGCTGCATGGTGTCACTTTGCAGGGCAGTCTGATCGAGCTGAACGAAAGCTCGGCGATAAAAATCACTGCCACCTTCACCGAGCACAATCGCCTCAAATAGAATGCTGAGTTGCCATTGGTCATCACCCAGCGCCAGCGGTGTGATACCCGCCTGTTTCAGTTTTTTAGCAATAGTTAATAACTGAGACCAGTTTTCAGGAGGCGAGAGCTGATAGCGTTCAAATACTTTCGGATTGATCCATAGCCAGTTGACCCGATGGATACCGACCGGAACAGCGACATAATGTCCTTTGGATTGCACACTATGCTGAACAAATTCCGGTAATACTTTTTCCCATTCGCCTTGTCTGGCTACATTATCAAGATTACGCAGAAAACCTAAAGCAGCCCATTCCTGCAGCTCACAGCCTTTCAGATGCGCCGCTTCCGGTGGCGTGCCGGACAACGCTCTGCTTTTCAGGACAGTCATCGCGGACTGTCCGCCGCCACCGGAAATAGCAGAATCCTGCCACTCATTGCCCAATGCTTGCCAGTAACTACGTAATACACCGGCAGCCTGAGCCTCGCCACCGGCAGTCCACCAGTGCAGTACCTCTACTGACGAAGCCATAGCAGAGACAGAAACCAGTGACAGCATCAAACTGGATACAAGGTAAGAACGGAAGGTCATTAATCAATTCCTTGGCAGGGAAAGAATAGCCTGTAAACCGCCGTGAGGCCGGTTTTCCAACACTAAGTCGCCACCATGAGCGCGGGCAATACTGCGTGCAATCCCAAGTCCAAGGCCATTACCGCTGCTATCCTGCGCCAGCCGGTAATAAGGTTCAAATACCTTTTCCAGCTGATGTTCAGGCAACCCCGGACCTTCATCGATGACGTAAAGGTATAGCATGTTGGTATTGCTGTTTTTTTCCAAATCATCCATCACGATCACGCGAGCCTGATCACCATATTTAATTGCATTATCAATCAAATTGGCAATACAGCGTTTTAATGCCAGCGGTTTTCCGCGATACAAATGTTTGCAATGACCTTCGATGGTCAGATGTTGTTCCAGCAGGTTATAGTCTTCAGCCATGCTGTTCAGCAACACATTGATATCAATGGCCTCAATGTTTTCGTGAATATGGGTATCTTTTACTGTCTGCAATGCCCCTTTGACCATCATCTCCAGGTCATCCAGATCCTTGCTGAATTTTGCAATCTGAGAATCATCATCCAGTAACTCAACCCGCAACCGCAGCCGGGTAATGGGTGTTTTCAGATCATGAGATATTGAACTGAATAGTTTTTCCCGATCGCCGATATAACGCCGGATCCGCTGCTGCATAATATTGATAGCCCGCGTTACCGCGACTATCTCACTGGCGCCAGCTTCCGGTAAGGGCGGTTGATCGATATCTTTACCCAGACTGACCGCTGCTGCCGCCAGATGGCGTAAGGGACGGGTTTGCCAGCGCACCAGCGCGAAGGTAAACGGAAACAGAATAATCGTCAGCAGAATAATAAAGCGGAACTGATGTGGCGAAACGACGTTCTCATCCAGACTCATGTAAGGGGCTGGCAGTAAAGCCGCCAGATACAGCCACTCACCATTATCCAGCTTTATCTGCGTGACCAGTATGGGCGGATTGATCGGCTCCATCAGCAGCGTGTAACGTGACCAGGAAGGGGGGATGTCTGACAATAAGGTTTCATTATTAAAGACATGCAGGTCAGCCGGATAAGAGAAATCCGCTTTAATCAGCATACTCTGGCCCAGCTTATGTAACAGCGTCTGGTTAACTTCCTTCAGTACCAACTGCTTCTTCGGACTGTCCTGAATTCCGTTCAGAACTATTTCCTGCTTATTCAATGAAACAAAGAAGCGGCTACCACCCATATTCCGCAACTGATCCAGCGCAATAGGCCGATACTGCAGAGGTAAGGATTTGAAGAAACTGACGGTAGCGGCGGCAGAATTAGCTAAATCCCGCGTCGCAGCCAACATGCCATCCAGTTCCCGTTTTTCCAGCTGTTGCATCCAGATCCCGGAAATCAGACTCTGAGCCAGTACGATAGCCAGCAACAATAGCAGCAGCATCCGCGACAATAATGAGCGTGGATAAAATAAGGAAAAGAAGCGGCGCAGGGGATTAGTCCTCATGCTCAACTTCAGCAATCAGCATATAGCCACTGCCGCGGATGGTTTTAATAATGCGTGGGCCTTTACCGTTATCGCCTAATTTCTGACGCAAACGGCTGATCTGTACATCAATCCCACGCTCCATAGGCAGAGATTCACGCCCTCTGGTGGCATCGCTGATAGTGTCACGATCCAGAACCTGTCCCGGATGTTGCAGGAAGAGATGCAGTAAAATGAAATCGCTGCCCGTCAGATCAATCCCGGAACCATCCTCATGAGTCAGTAACTGAGTCCGGGTATCCAGAGTCCAGCCGGCAAATTTCAGTTTACGGCCAGAAACAACTTCTTTTTCCGGTTGGCGGAACTCAGCCCGGCGCAACAGGGCTTTAATCCGGGCCATCAGCTCCCGCGGACTGAATGGTTTGGCGATATAGTCATCTGCACCCAGTTCCAGACCAATGACGCGATCTGCCTCATCAGATGCCGCCGTCAGCATAATAATAGGGACCTGTGATTTACGACGGATCTGCTGACAAAGACTAAAACCATCGTCACCAGGCATCATTATGTCGAGAATAATGAGTTCCGGAGTCGATAGGGCGAGTTGCTGGTACATTTCGACGCCATCGCAGGCAGTCAAAACATCAAATCCAGCCCGGGTCAGGTATTCTTTTAATAATTCTCTGATTTCCTGATCATCATCCACAATCAGGATCGGTTTACCTTTCGCCATGAATAACCTTCGTACAATTCTGCAATGCAAGAATTGAACACATTATGTTGCGAAAAAGCAAGAAAACGCCAAAGAAGGTACAGTTAAATTGCTGTTTGTATCTGCAACCGGTTCCAAATGAACTGTTTGTTGCATTCTGTACAAAAGCAAAAGATTGCTAATATAAAGCAGGGCTCATTCAGAAAAGCATAAGGACGTATCGATTCATGACAAAACGTATCCTGGTACTGTATTCCAGCAGAGAAGGGCAAACCCGGAAAATCGTCGATGCAATTTTAGCGCACGCACCGGATTGGCAAGCGGAAGTTCATAATCTGCATGAGCTTCCGGTTATAGATCTGACGCCTTATGACAAAGTGCTGATCGCTGCCTCAATTCGCTATGGCCATTTTCATTCCAGCCTCAACAAATTCGTTGAGCAACACTATTCAGCATTAAAAGAAAAAGAAGCGGCTTTTATTGCAGTGAATCTTGTCGCCCGAAAACCGGGAAAGAATACGCCGGAGACAAACCTCTATACCCGGAAATGGTTACAGCAATCATCGTGGAAACCACAGCATGTCGCCGTGTTCGCAGGCGCACTTCGTTATTCACGTTATACCTGGTGGCAGAAGAGAATTATTCAGCTCATTATGTGGATGACCGGTGGAAGTACCGATACCAGCAGCGATATTGAGTTCACAAATTGGACGAACGTTCAAAAATTCGCCGAACGACTGCTAAAATCATAGAAATGTCACAAATGCGCTTGACGTGTTACGCGCTTTCCGTAGAATGCGGCCCACTGACACGGCAGACGCCGCAGCAAAGCGAAGTTCCTACGGGAAAGCATTGCGAAGTCAGTGAGTTAAGTGATGCATTAAGTTTTTCGAACGAATAAATTTAGTGCGGAGTGCTTGACAAGAATATCGGTTTGCGTAGAATGCGCAACCTCGACCCAAGCGGTCACGCTCTTTAACAATATATCAAGCAATCTGTGTGGGCACTTGCGTAGATTGATTAGATTGAAAAAATTTAATCAGTGATGCGAGTGACTATTAAGAAACAAGTATTCATTGAG
>RRZU012261523.1_pt1 | contig 22598 bp, 10 predicted proteins | sample 2165561 | NCBI WGS metagenome assembly RRZU01 (sample SAMN10456909, study PRJNA506462) | wastewater metagenome | isolation source: wastewater sludge | place: USA: Moscow, Idaho | reverse complement strand
TGATGGTGGTTCTATAGGTAGTTCGCAGGTCTTAGGTAATTATAATACTAAAGGGATGAGAACTGTTAGAGTATCACCTGATAAAGACGGTATACTAGAGTTATCAGATAAAGTCTCAGACCTATTAAGAAATAGACATTCAAAAGGTATATCAGAAAACCATACAGGCTTGTCTGTAAACAAGACTCTTGACAAGATTGAGAAATCTGCTCATAAAACCTCAGAACTTAGAAAAAGAGTACACGAGTTACAAAATCAAGGATTACCTACACCTGATTTACCAAATCCTAAGTTTAACATACAAGATCCTGCTACTTGGACTGAAAGAGCTACTAAAGTTGCTTTAGCTAATAGAGAATACCTTGCTAAGAACCCAACAGCTAACGCAGACCCTACTTTAAGACCTACGACTATCGAGGATGCTAGAAAGAAAGTAGAAGCTGATTATCAAAGAGGAACACCTTTCAAACAGATTGGTTATGAGTCTGCAATGAATAATGCAGACTTAGCCAAAGAATCTAGAGATTTAGAAATTGCTAAGTTACAGAAGCAACTAGAGAATATTCAGGTAAGTACTAATAAGCATCTAACTTCTATTTCTGATACTATCAGTAGTAAGATACATACTGAAGGTAATTCAAAGTACTTATCCGACTTAAACCAAAGAGTCATATCTCTTGCTCAAAATAGTATGATATCAAGTGAAGATTTACATGATCTTCGTTCTGATATTACTACATTTAATACCATAGCTGATACTACCTTTAAACCTGGTGAGGTGATAGGTATAGATGGTAATGGCGATGCTGTTAAACTATCTAAAGAATTTCATGAGTATAAATTAACAGGTACCTCCTTCTCTAATGTAGACTTGAATTCTGGAAGAATGAAAAGTAACTTCGTATTCCAAGGTACTTCTAACGTAGGTAATATGGGTACTATAAAAACCTTTGCTGTTGATCATAAACAAAACATCGCTATTACTGATAAACAAACATATGCGTATGCTTTAGCTCAATCTATGTTTAACTCTGCTTTTGCAGAGGATTTTGATACAGACGGAAGTTTATTCGGACCTGTTGTAAAAAAAGATGCTCAAGGGAATATTAGACCAACCCATTCTGTATCTCATATTAAAAAAGAGTATAAAGAAGCTCGCAAGAAAGGTGAAGCTTTACCAGAAGAAGCTTATTTTAAACAGTATGTGTTTAGAAACAGGGAAACAGGTGAGAAGTTTACCTTAACAGACGAAAAGATATCTAAGAAAATAGAGAAAACAGCTAAGAGTATTCTAAATGATACTCAGGGAAGATATAGCTACTCTGAAATAGCTGTTATATCATCTATGGATAATAATGGTCAAGGTATAGCTCAACGAGTAACTGATACCTTGATGATGGAAGACCCTGATAAAGTTGTAGATGCTTTAGTAGCTACTAAAACAGTTCAGAATAAAGACGGTACAGAAACTGTAATCAACACTAAGAATACTCTCAACAGAAATATAGCAGAAACTGTATCAAAATTAGCTAAACGTGGTTCAACTGGTTATGTAGCTGCTTCTGAAGGGTGGGCTCTTGGTCAAATGGTTCAAGCATTTACTGAAAATAAAGCTTCTATGAATGCTTTGTTAGGTATGAGATTGTTAGGTACTAATAGACTAGAAAAAGATTTAGAAATAATATCTCCAGTAGTCACTAAGATGTCCAACCCTAAATCTAAGAATTTGTTATCTTCTAAAGAGAAAGCTTATCTAGCAGATGCGACTAGAAGTGTAGAAAGCTTACTAGGCCAAGGCTATATAACTTCTAAAGTACAAGAATTAACTAACAATGGACAAGTAAGTTATTCTTCTAGTTTTGGTGAAGTATTTAAGCAGGAGGTTCTAAAAGATTTTGACACTCGTGTACTCGACTTAGAATCTAACTTCTCTTCGGCAGGTAACCTCGCTAAGTTTATATCTGAAGGAGGTATCAATGAAGATACAGCTAACCTATTCAGGTATGCGTATACTAATTATGGTGAATCTGTAATGTTAGCTTCTCCTGATGCTTCTCAAGGGTACGCAACTGGATCTGGTAGTTTAGGTAAGACGATGTCTCACATAGCCCAAACACAACTCTTAGCTGCAGGCATGTCAAAAGAAACTTTATCCTTATTCGGTGAATTAGACCAAGGTAGTTTATACGACTATAAAGCTCTAACTACACTGGATGCGGATATGAAAGGTAAACCTACACTTAATACCTTATTAGATTCTATGGTGTTTGATGAAGACGGTAACTATAGCAAAGCTGGATATCAAAGAGCCCAAGCATTTATTAAAAGATTATCTGTGTCTGACCCAGACGAAGTAAGAGGGCTTCTTAAAGAGATACACGCAGATGAGAATTTGGTAAATGAGTTGTCTAAAGGTGAATTCTTAAGGTTTGAATTAGAACCTAATAAACATGGTATGACTAATCTGCCTATTTATATGGAGAATACAGCTAGAGATAGTAGGTATATAAGTGAAGATGATAAGGTTACCCATAAACCTTTACAGAAAGCTCAAGGCGAGTTATTAGAGAAAGCTTTCCAACACCGTTATGCCCCTCATGGTTCAGGTCCTTCAGCTAATACTGTAGAAGGTTCTGTTAAGAAGTATGTTAAGGTATGGACTGGTATGGTTGGTAATATGAATAACCCAATGCTTAAAGATGTATTAGCTAGAAGAACTCCTAATTCATCTTATATGAAAGTATTAGCTACGTCTAGTGTAAAACTGGGTGAGAGGGTAGAGCAGTCTATGGATAATTCTGTAAATAATCCTTTAAAAGGAAGATCTTTTGCAGGTGTTAGTAGACAAAAAGCTGCTCAGATGATTCAAGAGTATTATGGTAATGAGTTTGTTATTAGTTCTAAGAGTGTTAAAGAAGTATATGAACAGCAGTCAAATAAATCTAATTACTACTCAGTTAGAAGTGTGGACGACTTTATAGATGCTAAAACAGGCCTTATTAAAGTTACAACTCAAGAAGGCGATTCAGTACCTTTATACACTTTATTAAACAGGGAACCTGCTCATTCAAGTTTTTCTATATCTCCTTATGAATTAATGGTCTTATCTGATAGAGAAATTGGATATTCTAAGAGTAGTCTGGATTCTATATTTGTACATGAAAAAGATATGCATTATGAAGCACTGATGTTAGGTGACTTCGATAATGACCATATTACTATGTACTCTGTGTATAAGCAAATTACCAATTCTCAAGCTAAAGGTTTAGAGGATTATACTACTAAGATAGCTAGTGTTAGAAACGATTTAATATCGTTAATGAAGAGTCTAGGTGTTAAGGGTGCTGATGCTACCAATAATCCTAATACTACTAAACACTTAGGTATTTATGATGTAACAAAATCTATGCAGGTTTTAGAAGAGAGAATGGGTGCATATAAACCTAAAGGTATGACAGTAGAGGAATTTAGAAACTCTGATGCATATTGGGATGCAGTATCTGAGATAGCTAATGAAAGAAGAGGAGATGCCTCTGTTAAAGGTGGTGTTCGTAAAACACTCTCTGCTCCTGTTGTACAGTTGTCTGTCCACTTATCTAATGCTATACATACATCTAGCAACCTTAACCAAGATTTCTTAACACATGCAGTGGCTAAGGCTCTAAGCCATGCCTTAGTTGAAAATATTATTAAAACACAGCATATATCTACAGAAGAATTTGCAAATAAAACTCAGCTAGATGTAGAGAATATTTTCAGATTAAGGAAAGAGTTAGCTGAAGGCAACCCTAATGCTAAAACAGAAGAATACCGTTCAAGATTAAAGACTTTCTTTAGTGATATGGTGTCTGTTGCTAGAACCGATGATAAAAGAGGGAAAGATGTATTAGCACTAGAAGCTAAATTAAAAGCTATTGGTACTGACTTTGATAAAATCACAGATGAGATTATTGAAACCGATATTAGGAATATCAAGGATCCTAGATATGCACCTACTAGTATTTTAGAGTATGCTAAAATAGCAGCTCATGTAACTCAAGAAGATTTTAACGCTAGATTATTAGCCGAAGGTTCTAGAGATATGGGTTCTAAGGTACATGGTGACCAATTATCTCTTTTAGATTATGAAGCAGAAGAAGGTCCTACCAATGTTCGTAAATCTTTTAACCAAGGTTTTGATGAACTGCTTAGAGTAGCTAAACAAAACTTATCCGAAAACCAAAGGACTTTAATGATAGGTGGTGCTCTACTAGGCGTAGGTGCTGTACTCTCTCAAAAAGATCCTGACTTTAGTGCAAGTAAGTCTGTAAGAGCTGATGCCCAAGCTGGTACTATAGCTCCTGCTATGACTTCTAATATGCAAGCTAGAGATAATGATGCTGCTCTTCGGTCACAAGGAAGGGATAAAACAGAATACATAAGACCTGGTAAAGGTATGGACAGAGTTAAACAAAACTATTCTGTAAATACTTCGTATAGAGGTGAAGAAGGCAGAGAAGCTGTAGGTCTTAAAGAAGCTATCATTGGTAAAAATATAACAAATGTAAATATTAACTCGAATAACCAATATTAAGGTGATAAAATGCCACTAGAAATTGATGTCAAAGTAGAAGAGCAAGTACTAAACATAGGAGAGGCGAACCCTTTCCTATCTTCTATTGATGCGCTAGACCTAGATGACAGTGACGGATCTGAACATAATAACTACTTAGATACTGATCTAGGGTATTTCACAATTAATAATTTAACATTTCCACACAATCTTATGGAAGTAGTTCACAGGACCAGTAATGCTACTATTACAATACCCACCAGAGGTACTTCCAAAGGTAGCTATGCAACTAGGTCTAGATACCCTGAGAACTTGTATACTATTACCGTACCTCTTCTAAACGATACAGAAGAATATGTTAATTTATCTGTAGACCTTATAGAAGATTTGAAAACGTTTGGTTTTATAGAAATTAAAAGTAACTACTTACCAAGAGTGGAAGAGTCTTACGATATATACTCCGTAGATGAATTTAGAATAACTATAAATTCAGACTTAGATATCACGATATTAGAAATAGACATACAACCTGTAAATATGACAATATTTGGGGGTACACCAATGTCTTATGATGCAGGTGACCCTTCAAACCATGTAGGTGATTTTCATACTGTTACAGCTTTAGATGAATTAGTTAGAATAGGTGATAGACCTACTTTAGAAGAGAGACAGAGAAAATCTTCTGAGGGAGGATCTACAACCTTATCTCCTTTGAGAGTATCTACTGGAAAACTTAAAAAAGATATGACAGAATTCAGAGCTTTCTTAGAAGATAGTAGAGAAGCAAGGGCTCAAAAAGCTTATAATAATACAAACTATCACGAGGATGATATAGTAGGTAATTTTGATTTAACATTTAAAATACCTTATATTTACCCTAAAGATGGTTTATTATCAGACCATCTAGTAACATTTGAAGATGAAAACTCAAATGTTAATGTTATGGATACATCTGAAGAATTTCTTATAGCAGAAGGTGCTGACTACAGAGTATTTGAAATGGTAGATCTAAGAAGCCCTCCTTTAACTGTTACTACAGAAGAAGGTGTGGAGGATTTTGAAGGTAATAGTGTAATGGATTATTATCAAGGTAAACCAGAAGATGTACCAGAAAGAGCTAGAGTTATGAAAAAGTATATAGTCAGATATGTACCTGATGATTTAGCTTTTGATGGTTCTGTTCATAATATCAAATCAATAACTTATACTAAATCTTATAAATTTGCTAGACACTATATAGGTAATAGCAGTATCCCCTTAACACAGTATGTAGGTCCTAAACCAGCCACCTTATCTGTAGTTAGTCACTATGCAGCTCCTGATATGAATAATGAATACGATGTATCAGAAGATGTCCCTCAGTTCTTTCAACGTATGCTACGCCATATAGACGATAATAATAAAATCTACCCTATGGCTAACTCTTTTAACTTCATTAAAATAGAAGATAACGGTCTAAACTCTATAAAAGGTAAGTATATACCTAGTGAATCTTATAGATTAGCCTCAGCAGATAATTCTAATATAGAGGTTTATGCTACTAATTTTATAGAATCTAGTATGGATGAGGTATATGATAGTGCTAAGTTTAGATTAGCTACTGAACCAGTGTCTTCTAACTATACTAGAATAGCTGCTGAACTCGTAGCTAAATATCTGGTGATAGCTAACGGTTATTTCGCTAAAAAAGACTTTTCTAATGAGAAATTACATAATTATCACTCAACATTACTTAATAGATTAGCACTATTAAGAAAAAGAGTACATGCTGAGTCAGAAGGTAGGGTTTCTGTGCTTGATGGTTTTGCAAGAACAGAATATATAGATACAGAAGATAAGGTAAGCTTTGGCAATAAAGTTTTAGGTTTATTTGGGTCAGGAGGAGAGCAGTCTCCAGATACCTCCCAAGTCAACCCTGAAACAGGTTCTAATGAGTAAATAAAATGTCAAAAAATATAATTTATATAGAAAGAAGAACAGTAGTTTCTAACGGTTCTGGTCCTGCTAATAAAAATACAGGTGTAAGTAAATTTATAGTTAGTACTTTTAAATGTAGTTGGATAGACTTTGAAGGTGTAATATTAGAACCTGGTGATAAAGAAGGACCTGCTAATAAAGGTGTTATGATCTATGCAGGTACTCTGAATCTTTCAGAACACTCTGGAAAAAATCGTACAGGAGTATTTATGCTATCTAATGGACAAGTACCAAGTAGTAGATATATACTATTTCACGAGGGTCAAAATATTCAAGATACAGAGGGATGCCTTCTGGTCGGAAGGAGTTGGGGAGGAAACTCCCTTGTAGACTCTCCTTTATGGACTTCTATCCTAACAGGTGAGATCAGAAAAGCAGGTGTTAGAAATGTCTCTGTTGTAATAACTAATGGTAGAAACCCGTCTGCTACTAAAGGGACAGCCAAACCAACTACTAAAGGTAGTTCTGGTTTTAACTCTAAAACTTCGAATGACCCTAAGTCAGGTGGTAAATCTTCAGATACAAGGACAGATGTAGGAGGTTCAACGACATCTGTTGGTTCTCCCGGTAAACATGATAATCATCCTGCTATCGTAGCTGCTAAGTATATATCCTCACATGTCAAAAGAAGTAAACCGTATGGACAGTGTGCTATGTATTGGAGAAAAGGTTATCAGCACGCAAAGTTTAAATTTACTCAAAAAGCCTCAGCTTATGCGTACACATCTGAAATGAGTGGGATGGGTTTTAACAAGATTGAAGAACAACAAGCCCCTCAGATAGGCGATGTTCGTATTTGGCAAGCACATGGTAAAACTAAAGACGGTGGTGGAAAACACGGACATATAGAAACATGGGATGGTTCTGGGTGGTGTTCAGACTATAAAAGTGGAAAAGGTCCTACAGATCTTCCAAATGGATATTATACTAAAAATTTATTATCGTACTGGAGGCATAAGGATCTTCTAAATGGAGCTAATGTTAGTGGTATTTCTAGTACAAATGGAGTGTCAGATGATGTTAATGACGCTCTTCCTGATGGTTTTATAGGACAAGTAGATATAGATCCTGCAGAAGCTAATAGGAAAGCTAATGAAGCTGCTGAAGCAATGATACTCTCCCCTGAACAAGCTCTAACTGCTATAGCAGATTTACCTCAGTTACTTTTAAAAAGAGCTCAAGCTATCGAGGCACAACAATCAGGCAAAAAAACTGGTTGGAGATTTGATATTAATGTTGAGACAGAGCTAGAAGCTGTTGTAAACTCTATAACTATAGGTTCAGCTTACATGCCTGAAATGGGTAAGATAGTGAGTCCAGACTCTGATTATGGTAAGTTATCTTCTAAAGATTTAGTAGACAAGATATTTCCTCATAGTAGGTATGTTAACCCTTTTTACTATGAAATGTTTGGTAAAGAATACCATAAAGATATGAGTGTAAAACCTTTATACTTTTGGCCACAATATTCAATATTAGACCCCAAGTTTATTGCTCAATTCAATGCTGGTGAGATGTATAAAGCTCTTTATGAAAATAAATATAAAACTGGTCTTATGGGGAGATATGTAGAAGCTAATGAGATAACAGACCAGTTGGAAGCTGATTCTAAGGAGTCTGAGAACAATGATGACCATACTAATCCTGAAGCCATGTTCTTAATGTTGGAGACTAGATATCTGAAGGTTTCTAGAGACCAAGAGTTTAAGGATAATGATAGTATACTTTTACCAGACATTCTTCAAAGACTGTTTGAAAATTTAGGTCTTTCTCCTACTCAATCTAAACTCTTAGCGTTAGGTTTATCAGCATCTATGCCAAATTTAACTACTATTAGTTTAGTAGGTAATACTGTTAAAGGTGCTATAGGTTTAGGTAAAGAGGTAATCGAAGGAGCTAATGAGTGGGCCACAGGTGATGTTACAAGTACTTATACAGGTGAGTTCCCAGATGCTATTAAATCAGCTATAGGTAGTTTACAGAAATCTCAAGGCTTAGGTATTATGCACGCACATGATCCTAAAATAGCTGCATTTGCTGATTTAGTCTCTAGACATGAAGGTACGCATGAAGCTAAGGGTTCAGATGGTTACAGAACTTATTATGCAAGAGCTTTTAAATTAGATCTAACTAAACCTCACCCAGAAAGAGTTATTACTGCCGGTAAATACTCTTCTTCTGCTGCAGGTAGGTATCAAGCTTTAAAAGGTACTTGGAGAAGTATAATGGGAGGTAACGTGGTTATGTCGCCTTCTAACCAAGATAAGTTTATGGTACAAATGATTAAAGATAGGAAAGCCTATGACCTGATTCTAGCAGGTGATTGGTACAAGGTTTGGAATCATTTTGCAACTAAACACTCTCAAGCTTGGACTTCTATACCAACTAGATTAGATGCTAAAGTATCTGCTCAACATACACCGTTAACAGGGAAACAATGGATAGAAGCTGCTACTATACTACAAAAGTTTTATGAAGGTGCTAAGGTAGGTTCTGATGTAACCGTTGACGGTGCTAACATCCTACAAAGAGTTGGTCATGCTATCAGTAATGTTGTAGCACCTCCTGCTAATGCTAAAGGTGATTATGACCCTAATAAAATGTATGCTGAAAGTGGTACTAGTGGTATGATGGTTACTAGAATGAAACCCAAAGCAGGTACATTAAATTATAAGAGAAACGTAGGTAATGTTACCAAACAACAGTATGAACAGTTATCAGGAATAAAGACATTTACTGCAGGTACAGGAAATAATACTGTTAAGACTGTAAACGTATTAGATGCAGGTTTGTTGGATATTACTGTGAGAGTACCTGGAGAAGTAACTTTCAGAGCTATTGTAGAAGGGGCTAACCTGCCTAAGAAAGCTGCTTATACTGGTAAACTACTAGACGAGTATAAAGCAGAGGAAGCTAAAGATTATGCTGAAGACTTCTTAGAAGGTACTTCTTGGTTCTCATCAGATAAGAATGCTTTTAAACTAACTGTCAAAGGTTATGACAGTACCTTAGGAGTTATTAAAGTAAGTATTGCTAAAAGACAATCTAATGGAACTTTCTTGTTCTACTCTTCTCATATGCTAGAGAAAGGTTTCGCTATACCAGATAATACTACTAACGCTAACGGTAAAGCTTTATCTGAAAGAGCTAGACAAGCTAAAACAGGTATGTGGGCTGACCCTAGTAAGATATATCTGAGTACTGCACAAGAGATAGCCAGTAAGACTCAAGACGATTCAACTAAAACTCCTCCAGAGAAGATAGGTGACTTTGGGGGTAGAGCTTCTATGGGGGAAATTTTTGAAGACAAGGTTAAACGAAAACCTACTAATAAGTACCCTACTCCGGTAAATTATACTGATAACACTAAAACCGGTAAATGGTCGACAACTATTAGTTTTGCTGATGATAGTAATCCTGGTGTTAAGGCTCCAGACGCAGGTGATAAGCAAATAGGTATTAAAGTAATAACACCTTTACCTGGTAAACTTAGAATACAGAAAACAACAACACCTGGAGGCATAGTAGCGACTGTAACTACAGATGTTAAAGATCTAGTATTTAAGTTTTATAATCTTCATGAGAAATCATTTGAGATATTAGCTGAAGGTCAAGAGAAGAGAGTCAACGCTAATGCTCCGGTAGGTATTATTAAAGGTCATGGTAGAGTACCTGAACTTCCTTTTGAGGCTTTATTTAGAGAGGTACCTTTTAACCCTTTATGTGCTAAAGACCTTTCTCTGTGGCCTGTAAGAGACCCTTTTAGGTTAGGTGATTATCTTAATAAACACGGTTTTAAATCTAGCACTAATCCTAAAGCTGTGGTATCTGATCATGACTGGGTAAAAGCTCATACAGATGGAGGCGTAGTAACGGTAGGTAATGGTACTGGTATAGATTCTGTAGAAGGTGGCGGAGTAGGAGGAGAGTCTTTATCAGAAGCCCAACAGAAGACTTATGAAGAGTTAAGAGGTCATAACTATGATAAAGTTAGAGATCCGAGTGGAGAAGGTCCTTTAAGAGATGGGGCTAGTGTATTTAGTAATACTTTAGTCTATGCCAGTATCTTAAGAAATTTCCTGAAACCTTTTGAATACGGTAACTCACATATGGTACCTCAAGTCAAAGGTTATGTAGTTATAGGTAACGAGGATGATGACTACTACTCTGAGGGCGTGTCTTTAAGAGAACCTTTAATTTACGAGTTACCTGCTATCCAATCCTTTAGTTTAGCTTGTAATAATGACTATAACCCAATAGATGTTGCAAGGTTTACAGTTATAAATCCTTCACATATGCTTAGTATGCCTATGTACTATGACTACAATAAAGGTGCTGATGTTAAACAGGCCCATACTCAATTCTACTCTCCCTCTTTCATGGAGAAAGCTAGGATAAAAGCTGGTACACGAGTTAGCTTTAAGATAGGTTATACCAATAATCCTAACTTTAACCCTACTGTATTTAATGGTGTTATAAAAGAAGTAGGTGGGGCTACAGATTACCTCTTAGAGTGTATCGCAGAAGGTTTTGGTGCCGAGTTGCTTAATAGTGAGTACGGTTCAGAAAAACCTGTTAACTTCACCAATGGTCATAATGCTTCTACAGGCTCTATCTTTGGCTTAAGCTTATTAGACGACGCTATCACACACTTCGGTGCTAGAATAGGTAGATGGCGTGCAGCTATGGACTACACAAGCAGTATCTTTAGAAGTCAACATGTAGATGAGTTTGCTAGTGGTGCTGAGTGGCAAAATGATACTATATTTGAAGGTAAAGGTAGAATAGGTGATATGAGAGACCCTGAGAACAAGGCTCTGGTAGCTCCTTGGTCTTGGGGTGATAATATATTCAACTTATGGTTCCCTACAAGAGCCAACTTAGCTCAAAGGACCTATATGAATATATACTCAGATGTTATTGAGTCAGTACATGACGACTTCTCAACTACACTTTCTTTATGGTTAAACTTACTAAGCTGGGACAAAGCAGGTACTTGGAGATACTTTGCTTATAAAGCTACTCCTTGGGCTATTATGAAAGAAATGGAGTATAGGCATCCAGGTACATTAGCTAAACCTTTGATATACGATGAACGTATGACCATGTTCTATGGTATACCATTCCAAAACTATATAGCTAAGGATCTAAAACCTCATTTTATGATGAGTGCAGCTATGAGTAATAGGTTTGAGAATCTTAATAACCCTTATACTGAGACTTACTTAAAAGCTCGTACAACTCGTATGCAACCATCAATCAACTACCATCTATTACATTCTGATTTTAACATTATATCTAATAGATTAACTCTAAGTAGAGACTTCTATACAAGAGTAAACGTATTAGAGTACAGCAGAACTTTTGATGGTCATGAACCCAACTCTTCATCTGATGTTATTACTATGACCTTAGATGATAATTTAGCCTCACATGAAATAAGAGCTAAAACTATCGCTATGGGGGGTACTCATAAAGAACATAGTGCTTATCTATACGGTACCCAAGAACTTAAGAAAGAAGCTGAGAAGATGTATTCAGGTCAAATAGTTTTAGTAGGTAACCCTCATATTAAAGCTGGTGATTATGCATACCTCCAAGACAGAGTTAGAGGTTTGTCAGGTACTATTAAGATAAGAGAATGTGAACATTACATAGATGAACAGAATGGTTATATCACAGTAATAACGCCTGGTCTGTGGGTAGAGCCTTCACAGTTCGCTTGGAGTTCTCATTTAACCGTATTAACAGCTTTAGGTAAATTCTCTTCTGAAGCTTTGTCTGACCTATCCGTTGAACATTTACTAGAAGATATGGCAACATACCAATCTATAGCTCTTGTAGCTGGTAAACATAGAACCAGATACTTTAGTGATATGTTGGTTGCAGGAGGTTCCACAGCCTTCCTTGCGTATCTGGGTGGACGTATAGCTATAAAAGTGGCCAGAAAAGTAGGCTTAGGTAAGGTTACTATGGGTCAACTTGGAAAGCCTGTGACTTGGGCTGCTAATGGTGTCCTTAATACATTTAAAGCTTATGGTGCTAAATCATTGTCTGTGATACAACAATCAGAGAAATTTAGAGCAGTTGGTTCTTTTGTAAGTACTAAAGTAAGTAACTGGAAATACTTCCAGAAATTAGGCACAATAGGTAGGTGGTTGAAAGGGGGTAGAGTTGCTTCTATGGCTTTATCTTTAGGTAAAAATGCTTTACTACTTGCAAGAGGTATTGTTTCTTTTATAGGTGCTTCTAACCCGTTAGGTTGGTTAATTACTGCTATTGGACATGTAGCTTTATCTTTTGTTATGTCTAAAGTAAATAAGGAAAGACTGACTAGACAACCTATTTCATTTATACCTTTGACTTACAACTACGCTCCTTACGTGGCAGGCGTAGATGGTTTTACCAACAATACATATTTAGGAGCTTTATGGCAAAATGCTAAGCAAGTATGGAAAACAGCTGTTAAGGCGGGTCAATACTATCATCTTACTCATGGTGGTGCTAAGAGCAGAGATTTACTTGTCACAGGTTCTAACTTTGCTGAAGGGAAATTAATACGATGATAACTACAATAACAACTAGACGAACTTTACAATCTGTCTCAGATATAGCCTCAGAAAAGGCTCAAGTTGCTTCCCAAGTTCCTGAGAATACTGTAGCAGAAGTTGTCAATCAAGAAAATACGAATAAGTGGACATATGAAGAAGGGGTTATTAAATTAATCCTTCCTCTTAATGACAGGGTAGAGGTAGCTGTGGAACCTATCTTCCACCCTAACAGGGAGGATACAACCTTTATGTCCACTTTCTCTAAACCTATGTACTATAACACACAGTTCATGCCTAAGTATAACAAGGAAGAGTATAGAAGTATACCTTTCTTACAATGCTTTATACCACTAATGAATTTCGATGCTTCTACAGGACAAGATATAAACACCTTAATAGATAGGCATGTTAGGGTTAAGGTATGGGATAATTTGTATGCATCTGAGGCTGAATTATTGTCTTGGTCTAAGTATGAAAGAGCTTATAGAAGTGGTATATCGGTTGTAGATATGTTCTTTGCTGAGAAACACGATTTAGAAGCTGGACAATATTTAAAGAACTTGGGGTACTCCGATGGACAAATAGAAGAGTATCTTGAGTTATCTCTTAATGATGTATTACCAGAAGATAAGGATAAGGGTGTTATCAGATTACCTGGAGAAGCATATTGGGATAAAGATGTATTAGAAATGACTGACTGGGATATCCCAGTAGAGAAATGGCCTGAGAGTCTGAGAAGAAATGCTCAAGCTATGAAAGACAGGCTTTGTCATATGCCTATAATAATGTTTACAGGAAGATAATTATGAGAATCATAAAAGATACTATAGATAGTAGTACTTTTGTATATGTTAATGGTCCTAATGCTATGTTAGCTTCAGGGCCTAACTCTATTACAACTAATAAAGATAATGGTGTATTTATTAACGGGGCTGTATCGTTTACCTCTAATATAGAAAATATAAAGTTTGGAGGTATGTTTAGATTTAACCCTGTAGCTGCTTCTGGTATGCCTTCAACAGGTGTTACGCCTATACCAACATTTGTAATAGAGCCACCTATTTCTGGTATACGGAATATGTCTTCTGTAGCTGGTATGTTATCTTCTTTAATATGAGGTATTTATGAGCCATGTGAATTTTAATGTAGATTTTGGAGATTTAAGTCTAACTAAAAGTTCAGATTTATCTAAACTACAAACAACAGATGAGGATATTACACAAGCTGTACACACTATACTAAAAACAAATCATGGGGATTACAGGCTTCGTCCTTATTATGGTATAGACTTTCAAAAGTGGATAGGAAGACCTATTAATATAACATTGGCAGATACCATAAAAAGAGAAATAGATGCCAGATTAGCCGAGATTACAGGTATAAAAAGTAAACAACCAGAAGTATTATACATTTTGGGTAAGAATACTATTACCTTTAGAATAACACTAAAAGGTACCGATAGTATCAATTTTTCATTTGTAAAAGATAAGGGTGTTAAGGTACTGAGATGAATAAAGTAGAACTTAAAGTAGATAAAGAAAAATTAAGAGAGAAAGTAGCTAAGAACTTAGGTATGAAGTCAGCTGATATGGGTTCATATATACACACGCTTGTAGACGGTATAGCTGACGTAAACGATAAAGTAATAGAAGAGGTTAATAAAGCTATTGCTAATATGTACTTAGATACTGCAGATGAGGATACTTTAGAATCTTATGGTTTGATTAAAGGTGTACCTAGACTAAAAGGAAGGTTAGCTTTTAGCAGAAGTCAAGGGGCTAATGTTTCTCTTCAACCTCATTTCTTCATATATACGAAAGATTTGGATTTGAAACTTTTTAATAAAGGTGATACAGTAGATGTAGATATAATGAGAATTACTTTCTTAGAAGATGTACATTATAATTCTAACCTACAGAAAGTATATATTTCTTGTGAAATATCCATAGGTAATACTAAAGCTATTTCAACATCTTTCTTAAAAGAAGGTCAATCTTTTAGTGTACCTATACCTACTAACTTTAAATCATTATTTTCCGAGTTAACACTTAATGTAGAAACTCCGATGGGTTTTACAGATTATGAGGAAGATTTAGATAGCTACAGAACTAAACTCAAAGCTTTAGCAGCTTCAGAGAATATCTCTTCTTATAGTACTCTAGATAAGATAATATCTTCTTCTAAGAGCGTGTATAAGTATTTTGTAGATAAATCTAAGTACCCTGTAACTATATATTATATGTCACCTATCCTGTATTATAATGAGAATACAGAGCCTTTGGTACAACAAGTAGAACATTATCTCAGAACTCATACAGATATAATTAGAAGCTATACATCTAACTTTGAATTCTCGTTACCAGAGAAAGTTGAATTTAAGATGAATATAATTACATCTGAAGATAGTAAATTAAGAGAAGTTTTACAAAGCTTTATGGCTACTTTTGTAACTAAACATACTATAGGTTATGATTTTGTATTAGATAAAGAATATCTTGTAGAATTTTTCAAAGTACATTACCCAGAATTTAAACAATTTTTTGAGGTAGAATTCTATTATACAGATGGCATAGATGTTGTAGAGACAGAGGATAAATATAGATTAGTAATCAAATCTAATGCATACCCTAAACTTCATTCTATTAGTATTAACGGAGACTATTCTGATGTCGAACCTTATGTTTAAAGTAGGATCAAAAATAGTTAGTAGTGGAGAATTAGGTGTATTAAAAAGAATACCTGTAGTATCAATGAAAGAAGTTGAGGAAGGTGCAGAAGATAGTTATCCAAGTGATAGCAAATTTACTTACATAGTATCTTATTCTAATGATGGGGTTGAAGGTAAGGTAGTCTTGTTAACATCTATAGACGAGGTTAACAAAGAAATAATTAACCCAGACCTTGATTATGAAATGTACACTATCTCTGTGAGTGTTGGTAATGAAAATAGTACTACAACAGATCCAGTGCCTACAAGTATAGATAAAGAGGTGAACACCTAATGTCAAAGAAAATACTAACAGTAAAAAGAAGAGTAGACAGGGTACAACCTTACTCTTTAAATTGGAGTAGAGAGGTACTGATAAATGATTTTGTTTTTTATTTACCTAGTTATAGGGTTGTTGCTAGCTCTGTGGATGACTTATTTGCAAAATACAAAGAGAAAGTAATAAATAAAAAAATAACTAAACTACTTTCCAATACTTCTATAGGTTTTGATGAGTTTATACAAGAAGGGAAGAAAAATATAAAAGAAGACTCTATGACAGTAGTGTATGAAGACCCTTCTTTAACAGGTATAGAGTTTACAGAAACTGTTTCTTATCAGATATTAAACTTAGAACACTATAGTAAATTACCTAAAGAGGGTAATTTAAAATCTCTATCTATAACAGATAAAAATATACAAGACGGTGTATCTAATTACTTTTATACTCGTTACTTCATGCCTACCTGGTCTACAGCTTATAAGTATAATCAATCTACTCACTCTAAAGTTGTGGGACCTGTCTTTTCAAATTTAACTTATATTCCTACACATATTAAAGGACTTATATCTAAAGCGTCTATGGAAAATAAGTTAGATACTTCAAATAACAGTCCTCTTAATTTACCTAAATACTTAAACCAAGATAAAAAAGAATATCTATCTAGATACACTTTAACTCATTTTGTGAATGAAAATTACCTATTAGGTTCTAATAAAATACTTAATTTTGGTGATACTTATAATACCATTTATATACAAACTACTAAACTACTCCCTGAGATGGAACTAGTTATATCAGGGCTGTATAAGAATACTTTTACAGAATGTAAGATAAAGTTAAAAAGTAAAGGTTTTATTAAGTTATCATTACCTTTTTCTAAAATATACAATATAGAAAAGACTTCTTATAATATTCATTCCTTTGAAGACGCTGCAGAGATACTTATCCAAGTATCTAATAGTTTACCTCTTACTGGTTTTATTAAAGAAAAGAGACTTGTTAGAGACATAGAGTATTTGAAAGATATAAATAGAATTGTCCTTTACAATAGTGATACAACTATAGAGAACGTATTCTCTTTAGGTACTAGAAGATATGAAAATATATTTATAGATAAAAATGATAAGGTAGTGTGTACTTCTGGCGATGGTATAGTCTACACAGGCAAACTAGATGCTAATCTAGCTATGAATGTACCTAAAGACGTATCATCTAATAATAATGTATTTATAGAATTGTGTAATCTAGATGTGTTGAATTATAAGTTAGAGGTATATATGAAGAAATACGTCTTAACTACTAATACTCAATCATTTTGTATCAGTGTTACAGATTCTAAGGGTGACGTATTGTACCTAGATAAAAACCTTAATCTTGTACAATCAGATGAGAAAATATTCTTAAAATTATCAGAAGTATTTCAAGATGTTGTATCTATTAACCTAGAAATGGAAGAAGACTTAGAGTATGTTGTTGTTAAAATAGAAGATTGGGATAATAGGTATCCAGTAACCAACGTTATTGTTCAACCTATATTAAAACTTATACCTATCTTACAACTCCCTTCAGATAAGAAAGAACCTTTATACCTAGTAAACGATAGAATTGCGTATATACATAAAAGTGAAAATAGTTTTAATCATATATCTATGTTGGGGTAAGTATGGAAGAAAAGATTTTATTAAATGATTTTGATCCTTTTAAGAAAGTTACTTATGAAGACTACGTTGAGAATAAAGGTTATACTTTCTTAGCTTTATCTAATATCTCTGCTAAGTTTAGTTTTGAGAAAAGGTTCAATAACCTTATCATTATAGAAAAAGAGACTAGTTTTAAACTTGAGATACCTATTGATAATCTGTCTATAATGGATGTATTGAACCTTATCTATAAGCATGATAAAGAAATTCATTTTAATAGATACAAAGAGAATAGTATAGAATTGTTAAATACCTCAGCTATGTTTTTAGCTGATTTTTCAACAGAAAAAACAATTAAATACAATGTAGCTTATAGACCTGTTGATCTTAACCCTATACTGTTTTACAAAGACAGATTTAATAGTAAATATTTTTATAAGAGTTTAGATGTTACTTCTAAGAGTGGTTTACAGATACCGTATAAAATTAAGGATAATAAACTGTTTATAGAAGAAGTTTATGAAGGTTCTCTTTATATCACGTACAAAGCGACAGACTTAAAATTGCAAGTTTTAAAAGAGTTTGTAATTTCAGATATTAGTCAATTATACTCATATAAGAAGGTATTTATAGTATGATTAAATTAAATTATAAGATAACTGTAGAGACTGCAGAGGATACTGTCCTTAGTTCTATGTTAAACGAGACAGGTACGTTTCAGTCTATCAGTAACTACTCTACTTTAGATGGTATACGACTTATAGCTAAAGACTCTAACCTAATTAGTAATGCCTTTAAAAGACATAAAACTAAAAAATCTGATATTTATAAACGGGATGGTTATGTTATAAAACAAGAAGAAGCTAAATACAACCTTCATCAAAAAGTTAACTATTTTGATATACTGGATTTATCTAAAACTTCTTATAAAGAGTTCTTACAAAAATATAGTAAATATATTATAGGTAAAGTAGGTGATAGGGTACCTAGTGGTATCTCTATGTACGATCAAGTAAGAGTTGTTGAAATAAAAGATAATACTGTCACTAAGATAGATGAAAGTATGTATGGTTTAGAGATAAGTCATGGTAAGGTGTATGTTGATAGTACTTTAGTTTCAGACAATTTGTATGTACTATTATTCAGAGACGCTGGTAAAATTATCAAAGTTGATGATAATTTTGATATAAGTAATGAGAAATTACTAAGTCTTGATTCTGGTTTTTACCAAATACTTCCTAAATATTATCACAGTACAAAAGAGCTATACACTAGCAAGAGTAATGGGAAGTTAAGTGTACAAGTAGATAAGCTTACTAGATTAGTATCAGACGTTTATGTTAATATAGATGGCTGTATTACAAACTCCTTTATACTTCAACCTGGATTAGAAATACCTGTTAGGTATAGTCAAGATTTTACACCTTTACCAGAAGTTAAAGAGTTTTGGGACAATAAAGAGTACATAATATTCAAACTTGAAGGTACGTCTTTAATACCTTTGTATCATATTACATCTGAAGGTTCTGCTCCTACAGAAGAGTATAAAACTTTGATGAAGAGTCATCAGGAATTCCTTAGAAGTTATGTAGTAATGTCTAATAAAGCTTCTATGCTACGTATAACAGATAAGACAGAAGAAGATGAAATTCTTAACCTTATTCGAATCTCCGAAGATACTTTTACAATAGATAACACTTATTTCAAAACTATTTTGAATACTAATCCAAATTTGATTAAAATCAAAATTTAAGGTACAGACATGAGTAAAATATTTAATCATACTATACAACCATTAGGTTCTACAACCTCTCCTGTAGAAGATTTAGCCTTAGAGGTAGAAGATGCATTCACAAGTATAGAGAAGTCTATTGATGTATCTAAAACCGTTATAACTAATTTTGGAGATACCTTTGGTAATCCTACTTTTGAGTCTTTAGAGGGTCATGGTGTTAATAAATCAACCTCTGAAGTTCATAACATGCTTCCTAGTGAAAGTAATATTATTTTAAAGAATATACCTAATACAGGTACATTGACTTTATCATATACAGACCCTAACACAGGCTCTACGGTTAATCTTAAAGAGGTACCTTATGATCAAGATTTTACTGATAAAGATCAGTTTAAGATCTCTGGTAAATACGTAGTTCTTAATATAAGAGTACCTAATACCAAGTCAGTAGCTGTTAATGCTACTTACAGTACAAAAACTTTTACATTAGGGGGTAAGAAATTCTTATCTAATGTAGTGACTAAAGACGACGGTACTTTTGAATTAAAACCAGAAAGCTTGGGCTCTAACTCCTATGCTCTTAACTATGAAACAAGTATTAAGAATAATCCAGAGAAACATTTTAATAAAACTTTGAAATTCTTTATGAGAGAAGATTACTCTGAAGAATATAGAAAGTTAAATGTTACTGGTTATACTTTTGAAGATAATCGTATTACTTTCTCTAGTACAGAGTTACCTACAAATATTAGTAACGTTAAAGTGCTAGCTTTCGCTCAGAATACTGATATTAGTACCTTACTTAATGCTTTATACAAAGAGTTTAGAGAACACTCCCATTCAAATTCTGATATGTCTGAGAACATAAATACTTCTCATCTGACTAATAGATTTGTGAATACTGATAAAATTAGTTATAAAGATGACAATGTAACTAATTATCTGTTCCCACAGTACTTTAATAGAGAAGGTTATAACCCTGACTTGGATGCTGTATATGAGAACTCTATACTAGGTGATGTATTTATTTCCAGGGTTATCTCCGATACTGTACAAAAGTATAAAGGTTTAGACGCTGATTCTAATTCTCTTATCTTCGGAGACCCTGTCAGAGGTCATAAGATTAAGTATTCTAGACAAGATGAGGCTTTAGTACTTAATACTATTATGCCTATGAATGGTTTAAAAGTAGTCGTTAATGATGACGACAAATATGGTATAGGAATTAATGATTCTACACTTAAATCTAATTCTGAAGGTTTAAGTATTAACCCTCAAGAAGAGACTTTTAATGTTAAGTCTAAAGACACTTCTAAAAAGTATACTAGTAACTTTGATAAGGTTGTTGTAGACGAAGCTGTTCTAAAGAACACTACAGCTACTAAGATAAGTATTAACAAAGTTGATATTGAAGCTCATACAGATAATGAATCTGTCCTAGTATCAAGTAAAGATAATACTAAGAAAGTTATCTTTAGTACCCCTGTAGAAGCTGAAAAGATAATTGTAAATAGTTTAGAATCTCCTAATGAGGTTACATTTAAAGCGTTAAACACAGGCTGGGCCAAATTCGGAGACATCCATTACAAACTTAATGATGATAAAGATTTAGTTATCTCAGATGAAGGTGACCCTAAAGAAAGAAAGATAGTTTACAAGTTACCTACAAAATTTGACGGTAGAATGCATGCTCGCCATATTTCACCTAATACTATTAACTTTGGTAATATGGTATTTAATGTAGACGACGCTACATTAGGTCTAAATGTATTTTCTACCGTGCCAGCTCAAAGTACTATTAAATTTGTTACTGGTTTAGAATATTCTGTAGGTAAAGGTGATTTACAAGTAGGTGATGTTCATGTACAAAAGAATGCTTTAAGTGGTAGTGTCACAGTATCTTCTCAATTACCTGTTACAGAGATGCTGTTCAATGTTAAAACCAGGTTTAAAGAACTAAAAACAGATAATGATTCTAATGTAAATATCTATAAAGCTAATTTTGATAAAGCTTTCTTTGGTAAAACTAAGCTAGAGAAAGAGAATGATGTGCTTCATATCAAGCATTCTGCTAGTGCAGACCCTACTGGTAAAGTTGAAGTAGAAGTACCTATTAATTTACAAAACGCTACATATAACAACTTAACTGGTCCTGCAGGTTCTCAGGCTACTATGGACAGGTTAGAAGTAAGTACACTATCTATTGGAGGTATCTTAATCTCTAATAATGGTTCTCTAGTACCTTCTACCCCGAACCCTCCTGGTACCCCAACACCGCCTATTCCTCCAGGCTCTACAGTTACTCCTAGTACACCAGGTGCTACTCTATCCTTTGCAGCTAAGTTAGAAGCTGATGAGTTCTCTGCTAAGACTGCTTCGATAGATACATTAGTAACCAAAGCAATGGACACTAAAGCAGTCAAGATAGGTAATGGTACTTTTGCACCAGACACTAACTTACATGTTACTTTAACATCTACTGTAAATGGTACGAAGTTTAAAGTAGCTTTGGATTCAGAGTTTAATAATTTACTAGCTAGTAATCTAACTTCTCCTAAAGCTACCATAACTCATGGTATTTTAGAAAAACTAAATATAGGTAACGTATCATTTGTAAAATCCGATGATGATGTAGAAGTAACCAGAACCTCTACCAATGGTGTATTTAAACTTAATATGCCTGTAGAAGCTCAAGATTTTGTAGCTACTAATTTTGGTACTACAAATGACGCTACAATGAAAAACATCTACGGTTCTACTATAACTGTTAATGGTATGACTTGGTCTTCTAATAATGAAGGTCATACAACTATCTCTTCAAAGGATACTGAGAAGAAATACATCTTTGATGTACCTGTTGTTTTTAGTAATAGTAGAAATACTTTAACAAGTAGCTCAAACTATCAACTATTACCTGGTGATAAGATATCTGTTAATGCTGATAACTATATTACCAACTATAATGGTAAGTTCGCTGCTAAGATGTCTAAAGGGCTTACCTATGTAGGTAGTGGTAAAGATACTGGTATTAAGTTTGCTTTAGAAGAAGACTCCTTAGCAACACTTAAACAGTATATTGCCTCCAATGCAGGTGCTGTAGCCACTGAAAATGAAAAAAATGCTTTTGTAGAAGCAGATGTTACAGATGGTATC
>RRZU012087430.1_pt1 | contig 22606 bp, 18 predicted proteins | sample 2165561 | NCBI WGS metagenome assembly RRZU01 (sample SAMN10456909, study PRJNA506462) | wastewater metagenome | isolation source: wastewater sludge | place: USA: Moscow, Idaho | reverse complement strand
CAGGCCGTTGAGGCTCAGTTCGTCATTCGCCGAGTCGACGGCGACGCCGTCACCCACGTACGCCGCGACCGACAGGTCCGGGCCGTAGGGATCATCGGCGGGGCCGATGGTACGAATGATGTCCAGCTCGTACTTGGTGGCGAACTCCCAGTCGCGCTGGTCGTGCGCCGGCACGGCCATGATGGCGCCGGTGCCGTAGCCCATGAGGACGTAGTCGGCAACGAAGACCGGAACGGCATTGCCGTTGACCGGGTTGGTGCCAAAGAAACCAGAGAACACGCCGGTCTTGGCGCGCGCGTCATCCGAGCGCTCGGTGTCCGACTTGCGGGCAGCCTCGGCGCGGTACGCGGCAACAGCCTCGGCGGGCGTAGCAAAGCCACCGGTCCAGGCCTCGCGCGTACCCTCGGGCCACTCGGCCGGAACAGCCAGCGCCGCAGCGTCATCGGCGGCACCCGGAGTGGAGCCACCAATGATCGGGTGCTCGGGAGCAACAACCATGAAGGTGGCACCGAACAGGGTGTCCGGACGGGTGGTGTACACCTCGAGGGTGGCGGCGCCGTCGTCGGCGGAAGGAGCAGCGGGAACCTCGAAGGTGACGTTCGCGCCCTCGGAGCGGCCGATCCAGTTGCGCTGCATGGAGCGCACCTTCTCGGGCCAGTCGATGGTGTCGAGATCATCGGCGAGGCGGTCAGCGTAGGCGGTGATGCGCATCATCCACTGACGCAGGTTGCGCTTGAACACCGGGTAGTTGCCGCGCTCGGAACGGCCGTCCGCGGTCACTTCCTCGTTGGCAAGCACAGTTCCCAGGCCCGGGCACCAGTTGACGGGGGCCTCGGAGACGTAAGCGAGGCGGAAGCTGTCCACCACTTCGGACTGCTCGGACACACTCAGATCGGACCACGCGCGTCCGCCGGGAACCCCGACCTCACCGGAGGCCAGCTTCTCGTGCAGCTCGGAAATCGGACGGGCAGCGCCCAGGCCGCGGCCGTCGCGACGCTCGGCCGTCGGGTCAAACCAGGAGTTGTACACCTTGAGGAAGATCCACTGTGTCCACTTGACGTACTCAATGTCCGTGGTGGAGAAGGAGCGGCGCGAATCGTGCGAGAGACCGATGCGATGCAGCTGACGCCGCATGTTCGCCACGTTTTCTTCGGTGGTGATGCGCGGGTGTTGGCCCGTCTGCACCGCGAACTGCTCGGCGGGTAGTCCGAAGGCGTCGTAACCCATGGTGTACAGGACATTCTTGCCCTTCATGCGCTGGTAGCGCGCCACGGTATCGGTGGCGATGTAGCCCAGCGGATGGCCCACGTGCAGACCCTTACCCGAGGGGTAGGGGAACATGTCGAGGATGTAGAACTTCTCGGCTGCCACGTCGCCCGCGAGATCGCCCACGGGGTTGGGGGCATAGAAGGTTCCCTCGGCGTCCCAACGTTCCTGCCAGGTCGCCTCGATCTGGTTAGCCAGCTCCGCGGTGTAACGGAATGCCGTAGCAGCGGCGCTCGTGGCCTCAGTGCTCATTGCTCTCCTTTAGAGGTTGCGCCGATAGGTTCGGCCGTAACGAGGAAGACGCGGGGCTTGACTGACAAGGCGACCGACGACTCGGCATGGTGGTGCCGGGGAGGAGGACAACGCTGCCAGGCGAGATTCCGCGACTTCCACAGTAGGCCACTGCCTATCGGCGTGACCTCTGAACTAAGTCTGCTAACAGATTAGCCCAGTAGTGGGGCCGATCCCCTGGCCATTCAGTGTGAGACTCAGCCCACTCAGTCCCAATATGTGGCGGGCGACACCCCGTCTCGTCCCGTCACGCAAAGCCACTCGTAGAATGGACGTATGAGTGTCTTCACTGAAATCATTGCTGGAAACATCCCGGGCCGTTTTGCCTGGGCCGACGACGTCTGCGTTGCCTTCGGCACCCACGAGCCGATCAACGACGGCCATATGCTGGTGGTCCCCCGCCAAGAGGTCGCAAAGTTTACCGACCTTGATGAGGAAACCTTCGCCCATCTTGCGGTCGTAGCCCAGCGCATCGGCCGAGCACAGGAGCTGATTTTCGGCGTTCCGCGCGCCATGGTCATCATCGCCGGCATGGAAGTCCCCCACGTCCACCTGCATGTCATCCCTGCACGCACCGAGGCCGATATCCGTTTCGAGAACGCCCAGCGGGGTGTGGATTCCGCGGTGCTCGACGCCGGCGTGGCCTCCGTCCGCGAGGGTCTCATCAAGCTGGGCTATGAGGAGTACGTTCCCACCGACCTGCACCTGCTCGATCAGGAGTAGTGGCTATGAGGCGGGGCTTACCGCCTTTATTGGCAGTATCGCCGCTGTGATAGCCGCTACGCTTAGAAGACCAGCATCCACTGGTCCCAGAACCAGACCACGGCAAATATGACGAGCACCGCGTACACCGCCGCGATGATGTACCAACGCCCCTTAACGAGAGTGCGGCGCAGTCCCGCCGGGCACGGGAAATGTCCTGCTTGAGCTGATCGCGCCAGTACGTTGACGATCAGCGGGATGCTCACCGTCCAGGTGAGCAGGCAGTAGGGGCACAACGAGCGTTCTACCGTGAACGATGTCCACTGGAACCACATAATCCACGCTGTCGCACCCACCATTGCCAGGTCGACGACGACCCACAGCCACCGTCCGAATCGTCCCCCCGATGCCAGTACCAGCCCTAGTGCCGTAATTCCTGCGAAGAAGGCGAGGCCAAAGACAGCGTTCGACACCCCAAAAAATACCGCGTTCACCGGCGAGTTGAGGAACTTTCCGCAGCCGATAAGCGGGTTGATATCGCAGGAGAGAGCAGCGAGGGGATCATTCAACAACTGTTTCTCGGCCTGAATGAGCGAGACCGAGGCAAAGATGCCGAGCAGTCCCGCGATCACCATCACCAGGGACAGCTCCCGTGGCGCCCCACCAGCCAGCTGCTGCTCACTTGGCACGGCGTTTCGCTGGTCTTCTATCCGTCGGAGGTACTCGTTCAACTCCGAGTCGCTCAGCTGTTCAAGATTCAACTTATCCTTGGCCACAGCCACCTCCAATTTGCTTTGATATTGCCGTGTGCCTATCCCGACCCACAACGGTTACTCACCTAAAAACACACGTGGTGCCCCGACCGTTCTCGGGGCACCACGCATTCTAGACCGCCATTCCTGGGAATTCGCCGCAACCTCGACGAACACTCCAGATACTGCCCAATTTAGATCCTGGCCGGATTGGCAACATAACCTTCGACAAATGCCGCCGTATCCTCCCAGCCGCTCACCGGACGGGTCGCGATACCGAGCCGCTTGACTGGATAATCATTGCCGCCCTCGTCCAGACGATCACCCACAAACAGCATGTCCGCAATAGCGATGCCCGTCTCCCGAGAGAGTTCGGCGATTCCGTACGCTTTGTCCACGCCCTTTCGGGTGATATCGAGGGAGGTGGATCCACCAGATCGGACCTCCAGGCCAGGAAGCAGAGGGGCGACGACGGCGCGCAGCCGCTCCTTCTTCGTCCCCTCCGGATCCCATGCCTTCTTCGCCTCGAGCGGTGCCTGCTGGCCAAGCGCGGAGAAGGTGATCTGGGAGCCGCGATCCTCTAGAATCGGACCCCAGGTCTCTTCTTCCCACAAGCCAAGACGGCGTGCCTCAGCCTCCACCACACGCTGCGCTTGCGCGCTCTCCTCCTGCGAGAGGTCACGTGCGTATAGATCCAGCCACTGTCCCTCGCGATAGACGGTATACCGGGTTCCACAGGTGGGCATCAAATGAAGGCGAGCCAGTTCGTCGTCGTTGGCATTCAAGTTTGCAAGAAGCTGGCTCTCAAACTGGGCAAACTGTCCACCGGAAATGACACAGACTTCCGCAATACTCAGAAGGCCACGTAGTGCCGTCGCCATACGCGCAGGTAACGGGGACTTAGAAGGAGCGAGGGTATCGTCAAGGTCGAAGGCAACGAGACGGTATCCGCGGCCGTCCGCGGTCTCAGCAACGGTTATGTCCGTCATATCGGTACCGTGCCTCACGATGCCTGTGAGGAAGCGCTGCCGGGATCATCCGGCGACGCCTTGCGTACCAGGTATTCCAGGACAATCCGCGTGATTCCCAGGAGGAAAAGGATGAGTACAGCGCTGAGGCCCAGATCCAAGAAAGCGTAGATAATCATCAACGCGCCGTTACCCCACGCAAGTGCCTGGATGAAACTCACCAGGGAAGCCGCGGCGTAAACACCCGCCAAAATCAGCGCGAAGATCATGACGAGCCGGGCAATCTTCGGACCAAGAGCTACCGAGAAGTCAGTCGAAAAGAAGGCGGCGAGCCCTCCCTGTTCACGCTGCGGAGGCTGATATCCGTACGCTTGCTGACCGAACGGAGCCTGGCCATAAGGCTGTCCGTAGGGTGCCTGGCCATACGCATTTGGGGCGAATTGCTGGCCAGCTGGAGCCGCAGAAAAAGCGGACGGAGCAGAAGACTGATTCTGGAAGCCTTGCTGAAACTGCTGCTCGGGAGTCGCCGGTTGCGCAGGCTGCGACGGCTGAGGCCGGTTGGGCTGCTCCGGATCCGGAGTGGTGGGCTGAGTCATGGCATTCCTTTCCTTTTACGGCGGCACAACACACGCCGCCGTAGTGACTACCCTGTCATTCTTCCCATGAATAGCCTCTATGCCAACTTATTGACCTGTTTGGCGTCTCATTGTCACGGGGAAGAATCCGCGGCCACGTTCCCTTTCTCTGATTTCGCACTACACTGGAGTGACTGAATTTTGTGACTTTTGTAGGAGAGTTCATCGTGCCCACACCCCACATTTCTGCGCAACCCGGAGATTTCGCCCCCGCCGTCATCATGCCCGGCGACCCCAAGCGCGCGGCCCGCATGGCAGCAGAACTCATGCCAGATGCCCGCCTCGTTACCGATGTTCGCAATATCTGCGGCTACACCGGAACCTACGAGGGTAAGCCACTTTCCGTCATGGCCTCCGGCATGGGACAGCCCTCGGCCTCAATCTATGCGACCGAGCTGTTCTCTTTCTACGGAGTGGAGCGCATCATTCGTGTGGGCACCGCCGGTGGCCTATCCTCCAAGGTAAAGATGGGCGACGTCGTCATTGCCATTGGCGCACACACCGATTCAGTTATTAATACCACCCTGTGCCCCGGAATTCAGTTCTCTGCAACGGCGTCATGGAATCTTCTCAAGGCCGCCGTTGACGCCGCTGGTGACGACGCCGACGTCAAGGTCGCCCCCGTCGTCTCCCGCGATCGTTTTTACGGCACCTCGATGGACCAGAACAAGCGTTTGGCCGAACTTGGAACGCTCGGCGTTGAGATGGAGGCCGCCGCACTATATGGCATTGCCGCTGATCTCGACAAAGAGGCCCTTGCTGTGCTCACCATCTCCGACCACCTCTTCGACCAGTCTCAGGACATGAGCTCTGAGGAACGTGAGACCCATTTCCAGAAGGCTTTGCGGATCGCCGTTGCCGCGGCCCTCTCCTGATTCTCATGGCACTTAGCACGTCCAGCGAAGACTACCTCCGCGCTATCTGGAAGCTCGGCGAGTGGCAGGACAAGCCCGTCTCGTCAGGGCAGCTCGCCAAGACCCTCGGCCTCTCGCCCTCGACTGTCTCCGAAGGTGTGTCCAAGCTCGTCGCCAAGGGATTGGTGCGGCATGCGCCGTACGGTGCCATCTCGCTCACCGCGGACGGGCAGCTACAGGCGGCGCGCATGGTACGAATCCATCGTCTCCTCGAAACCGGGTTAGTTGAACTCTTCGGTTACTCGTGGGACGAGGTACACGATGAGGCCGAACATCTGGAACACGCGGTTTCGGATAAATTTATCGAACGACTCGATCGCACATTGGGGCATCCCGAACGTGATCCCCACGGAGACGTGATCCCGGCCGCGGACGGTTCCTACCCGGTCGAGGACGAGCATCTGCATTCACTGATCGACGTCCATCCTGGAACCAACGTTCGTATCGACCGAGTATCCGATCAGGACTCCGAGGTGCTTATTTACCTGGAATCGGTGGGGCTCGTTCCCGGCGTCGACATCACGGTTCTCGATGTCCGCCGCGCGGTCGGGCTGCTTAGCCTCCAGCTTGATGGCCAGGTTCTGGATATCTCTCTGGCCGCCGCGCGGGCCGTTATTGTCCGTCCCGATGCGTCACAGATCGAGGGTTCCAAGAGCTCCTCTGACGCAAGCGAGTAACTGGTAAGTAGCGAATAATTGGGCGGTGGCGTCGTCGTCGAAAGAAGAGCGACGACGACGCCACTCTCCCCCGTTACGGCCCAGATCTCACCTGGGGTCCACATGAGTTCCACCATGCTGTATCAACATAAATAGTTGGCCAGTTTGCGTCCGTTTCAGCTGCGATAAGTTCTTCCAATGCGTCATGTTTCATAGAGCTATAGGACCACGGACCTCCGACAGGATTTAGCTCACTTAAGCCCATCCAGATTCTGGAACCCTTCATCAAGCAACCCACTTACCTGTAGTGTAACCGTCTAAGACAACTAAGATCACAAGACGAGAGACTTGGACACTTGACCACATTCGTGGTTTGCTTGCTCTAGTTCATCTAGAGCAGCCGAGAGACGTGGCTCGTCGACGCTGCAGCAACCCGGAGCGCCGGGTGCTTCCGCCACGATCGATGGAGGGATTCTTGTGATAGAACTACAAAACGTCAGCAAGGTGTACCCACGCCGCGGTGAGGAGCCGATCGTCGCTCTCGACGGCATTTCTCTCACCATTCCCTCGGGGGAAATTCATGGAATCGTGGGCGAATCCGGCGCCGGTAAGTCCACTCTCATCCGCTGTCTCACCGCGTTAGAGCATCCGTCCTCAGGCGCGATCCTTGTGGATGGGCAGAATCTTGCGGCGCTCTCTGCTAAGGAGCTGCGCGAAGCGCGCCGTACTATCGGCATGGTCTTCCAAGGCGCTAATCTTCTCGACCAGCGGACCGCTGCGGGAAACATCGCTTACCCACTTCGGCTCTCGGGCATGGGAAAGGTCGAAACCCGTGAACGAGTATCCGAGATGCTCACCCTCGTGGGTATTGGCGATCGTTCCTCGTCCTTCCCCTCCCAGTTGTCTGGTGGGCAACGTCAGCGCGTAGGTATTGCACGGGCAATGGCCGATGGCCCGTCCGTTCTTCTCTGCGATGAGCCCACCTCGGCTCTCGATTCGGAAACTACCGAGCAAATCCTCACCCTGCTGCGCAATGTGCGCGATACCTATGGTGTCACCGTTCTCATCATCACCCATGAGATGGACGTGGTGCGTAAGGTGTGCGACTCGGTAACCCTGTTGGATCATGGCCGTATCGTTGCGACCGGACCGGTGGCCGACGTCGTCACCGATGTAGATTCACCACTGGCCCGAATGATCGTCCCGGCCCCAGATTTCAGTCCCCTCAACCGTGACGGCAGCATCGTTGATGTCTCCTTCACCTCTCACCCCGGCGAGCCCACCGGTTCGCGGGTGATGAGCCTAGCAGCAGAGTATGGCGCCGATATCGGCGCTGGCACTTTTGAGACTCTTGGTTCGGTACAGATAGCGCGGCTCGCGCTCACCATCGATCCTCGTAAGTCCAGCGAGTTGGTTGCGGGCCTGAAAAAGATTGGCGCAAGCGCGGAGGTACGAGCAGCATGACGAATCTTTCTTTCGCCGTCGGTAGTCTGGCCCCCATGGCAGATGACCGCACCTGGCTCAACAACCCGGTCATCCAACAACAGCTATGGTCGGCAACCTCCGAGACCCTCCTGATGACCTTCTGGGCGACGCTCTTTGCCGGTATCTTCGGACTGATCGTCGGAGTGGTCCTTACGGCCACCCGCAAAGACGGCATCCTCCCCAACAAGGCCGTCAACTCCACCCTTGGTTTTATCGTCAACGTGGGCCGAGCGGTTCCCTTCATCATTCTCATGGTGCTGCTCATCAACATCACCCGCATGATCGTTGGGCAGGCGAACGGCTGGCAGGGTGCCATGGTGCCCCTAGCGCTCTCCGCTATCCCCTATTTCGCTCGTATGGTCGAATCGAACCTCACCAATGTGGAGCAGGGGAAGATCGAGGCCGCGCAAATGATGGGCGCTTCGCGTTACCAAATCCTCAAAGACGTCATCGTGCGCGAGGCGGTACCGTCCCTCGTCCAATCCACCACCATTCTTGCCATCACGATCATCGGCTACACCGCGATGGCGGGAGCCGTTGGCGGCGGCGGACTCGGTGCCTTAGCCATTAATCAGGGCTACTACCGCACGCAGATTGATGTGCTGGTCATTATCGTCATCGTCATCATTGCCATTGTGAGCATTGTTCAGTTTGTTGGCGACAGGATCAGTCACGCCGTCGATCATCGCTAAACTGCCGATCATCGCTGACTCACAGCCAATCCGGCTCACTTCCAGTACTCACTTCCTCACACGAGGCGAGTCCCTTTATCCACGCGCGAACCAGTTCTTCATGCTGGCATTGCGTTAATCAACTCTTCGGAGAAGCCACCCCTGCCCAAGCAAAGGACACCAACATGAAACGCTTCCGCTCGTTGGCGGCTCTCGCCGCAATCTCCGCCCTCGCATTGTCAGCCTGTGGCAATTCTGACTCAGGTTCCGACGCCTCCGCCGATCCGTCAGCGGCTGGTTCTGGCGGCGTCACCAAGATCGTTGTGGGTGCCAGCCCGGTACCGCACGCCGAGATTCTCAAGTTCGTCTCCGAGAACCTCGCTGCTGACGCCGGCATCGAGATCGAGGTTAAGGAATACTCGGACTACGTTCTGCCCAACGACGATCTCCAGGCCGGCGATCTCGACGCAAACTACTTCCAGACTCTTCCTTACTATGAAGATCAGGTGGGAATGAAGAACTTCACCTTCGATCATGGTGAAGGCGTCCATATCGAACCTTTCGGCGTTTACTCCGACAAGATTACTGACATCAAGGACCTTCCTGACGGCGCCACAATCGCCGTTCCGAACGAGCCCTCCAATCAGGCCCGCGCCATGCTGCTGCTTGCGAAGCACAATGTTTTCACGGTGAAGGATGTCAAGATGCCAACCATCTATGACATCGACAAGAATCCGAAGAACATCCAGCTCACCGAAGCCGAAGCTCCCGCGGTTCCGAAGCTGCTCCCGGACGTGGACGCCGCTGTGATCAACGGCAACTTCGCCCTCGATAACGGCCTCGTTCCCTCGAAGGATGCCATCATCCTGGAATCTCCCGAGAACAACCCCTACGTGAACGTGGTGGCCTGGAACACCAACGAGGACGCGAACAAGCTCGCGGCGGTGAAGAAGCTCGACGAGCTGCTCCACACCCCGGAGGTTGCCGACTACATCAAGAAGACCTGGCCCGACGGCGAGGTTCTCCCAGCTTTCTGACGTCAGCCACCTTCTGACGCCAGCCCAACTTTCTCATGAAAGGACACACTATGAAGCGCTTCCGCTCACTCGCTGCGCTCGCAGCCGCTTCCGTACTGGCCCTCTCGGCCTGTGGTAACTCTGACTCAGGTTCCGATGCCTCCGCTGCTCCGTCAGCCACTGGTGTCACCAAGGTCGTTGTGGGAGCCACCCCGGTTCCCCAGGCCGAGATTCTCAAGTTCGTCAAGGACAACCTGGCAGCTGACGCGGGCATCGATCTGGAAATCAAGGAGTACACGGACTACGTGCTCCCGAACGAGGACCTCCAGGCTGGCGACATCGACGCCAACTACTTCCAGCACATCCCCTACTACGATGATGCCGTCGCATCCAAGGGTTACACCTTCGATCATGGCAAGGGCATTCACATCGAGCCTTACGGCATCTACTCGAACAAGATCAAGGATCTCAAGGATGTTCCGGATGGTGCGAAGGTAGCCATCACCAACGATCCGTCGAACCAGGCGCGCGCCCTCGACCTCCTTGTTGCCAACGATCTCATCACCCTCAAGGATGTCAAGGAGCCGACGATCTACGACGTCGACAAGAACCCCAAGAACATCCAGTTCGTTGAGGCTGAGGCCCCCGCCGTCCCGAAGCTGCTCCCGGACGTGGACATCGCCATCATCAACGGCAACTTCGCCCTCGACAACGGCCTCGTGCCCTCCAAGGACGCCATCTACGTGGAGTCCGCGCAGGACAACCCGTACGTCAACATCCTCGCCTGGAACACCAAGGAGGACGCGGACAAGCTGGCCGCCGTGAAGAAGCTCGACGAGCTGCTCCACTCCCAGGAGGTCAAGGATTACATCGAGAAGACCTGGCCGGACGGCGAGGTCCTCCCGGCTTTCTGATGAGCCGTTCGACTGTTGAACAAACAGTCGCCAATTCTTGAGTGGGTGCGCGCCGATTGGCGGGCACCCACTCATTTTGTTCTGCCCTTCAACTCTGCAGACGAATAATGCACCGAAAATCGAGGTATTGACCCGTTATTGTGGGGGCTTCACCCATATACGGTGCACTATTTTGGGTGAGGCCAGAAGCTCAACGAACCTCGACACAACTTTTTCTCTCGTCTAGCAATTTCCCAGCGCTAAACGGGCCTGCCACGGAAACGCGGCCTTTGCATACCTCCCGTTTGTGTACCTCCGCTTTGCACACCTTTGCACGCCGCCCGTTTGCATGCCCTCCCTCACGGCTCGGTGATCTCAATAACCCCGTGCGCACCGCGCTCCGCATATGTCATCGCATGGTTGACGAAGGTGTAGTTACCAGGTTCGTGGGCCACAAACTCAACGAAGCCGCCCTCAGCGGGAGCCAAGGACAACACTTGCGAGCCATTGGCACCCACGGAGTCCTTTCCTGGTGCGAAGGGATCGCACTCCTCGCGCGTGAGAGAGGTGTCGGAGCAGCCACGTCGCAATTCGTAGCTGCCCTCGCGCCATACGGTGTCGAACTGGGTTCCGACAATGTGGAATGCCCACGGGATGTTTGGTCCCACGTCCAGCGCCCAGAATCGCACCCGCTCGCCCGTGTGCGCCTGCAGTTTCTGATGGTCGTACTGAAACGGGTAGCCGTTGAATGCCATCGCACTAGGGATTCCTAGCGCGAGTTGGTCCGGGTTCATGCCGTCCGCTGGATTGGCTGACCAGTACTGTTCCGACTGGATAACCACGTACTCTCGGTCAACCGGGTCAAGATCGGGAGGATCGACGACGACGGCGCCATACATCCCGTTCGCGATGTGCAAGGACATCGGCATGGTTGAGCAGTGATACATCCAGATGCCAGCACGGTTGACCTTGAACGTATAGACGAGGCTCTCACCCGGCTCGATCGTGCGCATATTCTGATTCGGCGCAACATCCCCGGCGTGGAAGTCGATCGAGTGCCCCATTGACCCTTCGTTGATGAGGGTGATTTCGAAGGTATCCCCCACCTTGCCGTGCAGCACCGGTCCGGGGACGCTGCCGTTGAAGGTCCACACCCGCTGCACTCGCCCGGGCGCAATTTCCATGTCCTTTTCTTGGGCTCTCATCGTCACCTGGTGAAGTGTGCCTTCGGGCACCGGTTGCAGGGTGGCATCGACGGCTTCAAATCCCTCGCCCGGTTCGGCCATCAGCTCGGCAGTGGTTGGCAAGATAAGTGAGTCAGAGATATTTTCCGACGGCGACGCGCCTTCAGAACCGGCATGACCCGCGTGCCCTCCAGAGCTATCCGCTCCGCTGCCGCCAGCGTCAACGGTGGCTTCGCCGGTGGCGCGGATGGTCATCGTCATCCCCATTTGCTTGTGCCCCACCATGGAGCACCATGCATCAAGATCGTCAGTCATGACACCGGCGTCAATTGTCACGGCGCCCCCTGGCTCGACAGGCCCCGATTCCACGCCGTTGGCGAGAACGAGGTCGTGGCGCTGGTCACCAGTGTTCTGGAAATCGATGACCAGACGGTTTCCGCGGGGCACCTCAATGGTGTTCGGGATAAAGGACATACCCGAGACGGTTATCTCGACGGAGGTTACGGGCGCGTCCGGATTGTCAGCCACGGCGCCAGCGTCGATGGGGCCGCTCACACCACGCCCAGGTAGCGCGCCGACGGCTGTCACCAGGCACAACACCGCGGCAGCGACGACAGCTCCCACGCGCAGGCGAGGATCCGGCATCGGTCGTGGTTTGCCCGCCGCTTCGGCGAGCGCAGCGGCACGTCCGGGATCGTTGAGCGGCAGCTGCGCGGAGCTCGCAATACCCGGGATAGAAGCACCGGTGCCTGCACCCGTACCAATACCTGTGCGCTCGGGAACTTTCCGGCTGTGCTGACGAGCCACCGCATAGATAAGTAAACCGAAGCTGGTGATCGCCGTCGCCCCTGCAACCAACAAGGCGCCCTGGTGAACCAGCTTGGGCAATGGGAGCACGGCCATCATCATGGCGCCATTAAGTAGGAAGAATCGTGCGCCGGCAGTCGGTTCCAATTCCTCTATGGTGGCGCGCAACCGCGCAGGCCCACCTCCGGCCACCACCGGCAGCAAGTATGTCAGTGAGCCGAGCACCAGTTGTAGTGCACCCGCAGCAAGGATGAGGGCGTAGGAAACCTGTGACACGTCGCGCGCCGTCGAGACGCTACTTGCGGACAATAGCTGCCACGCCCACGTCAACCCGGCAATCTGGAACCACATGGTGGCCGCACCGATTGTCCAGCCGTCCCCCACTCCAATCATCGAACCGCGCCACGTGCGGAACATTGGGACGAGAACCCCGACAACACCAGCTGCCACCCACACCGCCGCGGCGATACCCGCCGCTTTGTTCCACCCGGCAATGGAGGCGACACTACCCAGCACAATCGCACCCACCAACACGGGAAGCGTCCGCATGGCCATCGCAATCGCTCTGGGAGCCAAACGAGTCCGGGCAACCGTCGCACCAAAGGTGGCCAGCGTCCCAAGAATCGTCAATCCAAGGAATCCAAACACCATGAGAAAAACGTGGGCGAGAGACATCCCATCGTGGCGCACATGGATGGCGGGCCACGCCGTCGTCGCCAATTCAAAATCGGTGACGTCGATGGTCATCAACAGGCCAAGAATCGCTCCTACCACCAGAAGTAGTCCTCCCCAGAGGTGATATTTGAGTGTCACGGCGCCCGGCGAAACGAACGTGCCTTTCATCGCCTTACTGAGGTCGTAGGAATGCCACAGCAATGCAGCAATAATGAGTACGCTGCCCAGCGCTCCGAAAACCACACCCACGCGGCCAGAGGTAGCCAGGGCAACGGCGAGTGCAAGCGTCCCTACACAGAGCCCAATAAGCCGCGCCAGCTGCTTGTGTTGGGACTGCTTGCGGCGTGTCAGCGCATCCGCGAAGTGCCACGTCCAGACCAGGATCGAGGTACCAATGATGCCAAGGCCCGCCACATGGATGAGGTACCACGTGGGATTAGGCAGCACCCTCTGAGCAGCAACAGCCGCGATGAGCATGATGATCCAGAAGGTGGTGGCCATCCAGGTCATGCGGTGCCACGCCGATCGAGGCATTTTCACTTGTTGTCTCCCTTGAGAACGAGGGTCACTGTGGTCAGCAGGAAGGTCAGTATTGCGATCACGCCAAGAACTCCGCCAATGTTCCGGGCCACCAGTGTATCGGTGAGGTCACCTATCACGCGCACCGCAAGGCTGGCGTGAAGCAGTACTAGCGGCAGCCACATTGCCCGGTGGTAGGACAAGGGGCGATGAACAAGCGCGGGAACGATAACAGGCGCGTGCGCAAGGATCATCGAAATGACGAACCCCAGCATGATGGCATGAACGACGACGTCGTAGCGTCCATCGTTTCTCCAATCCGCCGATACGAGAAGGACAGCCGCAGAAACTAGCGCCCAGCAGTATCCGGCGAGCATAGCGGCAGCCATAAAACGAGGAGCTCCGTTAGCTCGAATGGTCCTCCGTGCAACGTCCTGCGTCACCGTCAGCAGAATCAACAGGGTAATCGCTACCCCAACTCCACGAACGGCGATGGGCGAGAGCGTCGCCCACGCCGTCGTGCCGATGAGAAGCAGCGCCGCCCAGAGGATGGATTCTTCACCGTCACGCCCCAGGAAGGCGATGCGTGCAAGTTCCAGGCGCTCCCCGATGATAGTGAGGAGAAGGAAGGCAACCCACCACAGCACGATGTCCTCGGGGAGCAATCCACGGGTGTAGGCGAGTGCAGATGCGAGGGCGGCAGCAGCCCCGAGCCCCTGCACAATCACCGCGATCGCGCTCTGCCTTCGGTAGACAGCCACATAGATGAGGACGAGCGTGCCAGTGCCAAGGATGAAGAACCCACCCGAGATGGCAAGAGGGGCGCCCAACAGGATCGCAAGGGCGCCGCACGCCGTTCCCAAAGGCGCCAACCCGGCCCACAGTCGGCGCAGTGCCACGGCCCGTTCCAGTCCTATCGCGGTGGAAACGAAACCGAGAACCATGAGGGAGCCGTGGTTGTCGGCGAGACCAGCGATAGTCCACGGACTCCACACGCCTAGGCGTAATAGACCAGCTGACAATCCGGAGAGAATGCTGAGTCCGGCCAGGGCCAGAACCACTAAACGCGGCCATACTGGCTGCTGAGAAGCCAGTGAGGCGCTGGCACGAACTCGAGACATTTTCTTTTTCACGGAATAAAGCGTATAAATTAATTCTGTCAGAACCAACCGACTGACGTCCCATCACCGAGAATGAGGAACATCTCATGGCAGACTGCACCTGCAATCACACGAACCTGCTGGCTGAGGAAATTCTTGACGCCACCGTCATCCCCCATACGTTTCGCCACGCCGCTATCCTCGGGGCCCTCGCTGCTACCCCCGTCGGCGGCACGCTCCTCCTCAAGGCACCTCACATGCCCACACCGCTCATCGCACAGGTCGCCGAGTTGGACGGCGAGTTCAGCCATGAAGTAGTTCAGGACGGCCCCGAGGCATGGCTTATTCGTTTCCATCACGACTCCTGAACCACGTTCACAGCGGACAAACCTCGCCCTAAGGACCTCCGGACGTTCCACCTTATGGACGGCCTGGCACCACCATCTGGAAACCACCCAAGATACTTGCATGACTGTTAGCAACGCATTGCGACCACCTGTCCGTACGAGTCGTACGTCAGTGGTTTGCCGAATGCGTATGTCCTCAATGATGAAGATGCAGGAGGTCGCGCCGTCACGTCAGGCGGTGCGTCGGTGAGTATTCCAGCTAACTCCACAGGCCGAGGGCTACGCACCCTTTCTTTTGAGGTGATGCCCCCGCGGCGCCCCAACCTCGCCCCAAAGTTCTGGGGAACCGTCGATAAACTTCTCCAAACAGAGCCAGATTTTATTTCCGTCACCTACGGCGCCGCCGGGCAGGATCGCTCCTCGGCGCGTGCCGTGGTGCGCAGGCTTGTCCGCGACACCCCTGTCCAGCCAATCGCTCACCTCACGTGCGTGGGGGCGTCCCGCGCCGAGGTGGCGTCCGTTGTGACGGACTACCTCGATTCGGGCGTCCGAACATTTCTTGCGCTACGTGGTGATCCTCCCGTCAACTATCCCGACTGGCGGCCGCAACCGGGCGGTCTGGCATCGGCAACAGAACTCGTCACCCTGATTCGCGCTCTCGAGCGGCATCGCACCACGACGGAGCCTGGTGCCGCCCTACGCGCGGCGTTTAAGCCCCTGACGATTGCCGTGGCAACATTTCCTTCGGGTAACCCCGAAGTGGGAACAACACCCGAGCAAGAAATCGAGCGTCTCCTCGTCAAGCAGGCAGCCGGTGCAAACTTTGCAATCACGCAGCTCTTCTTTGATGCCGAGGCGTATGTCTCGTTCACGGAAAAGGCACGTGCCTACGGCGTAACGATACCGATCGTGGCGGGAATCTTGCTTCCCACCGATCCCACTCGTCTCGCTCGGGTCGCTGACCTTACCAAGGTTCAGGCGCCCACGTTCCTCCTGGACGATCTGGCAGCGGCCCATGACGAGCAGGATCTGTATTTGCGCGGAATCAAGCACGGAGTGGCACTGGCCCGCAACATTCTCGATGCAGGCGCTCCAGGCGTACACCTGTACACCTTCAATAACGCCCAACCCGCGCTGGATTTGCTCGACCAAGTACCGGAGTTGACACCTCTCCCGTGACACCTCTCGATACTGGACGAACAACAGTCCGCTCGAAGGGCATTCATTTCATCACCTGTCATTTCACCACCATTTCCCACACACTTGGCGCGGCGTGAGCCGACGCAAGGACTCGGTGCGAACCGAACCCGACTAGAAAGAAGGAAACATGGCAATCACGCCTTTCCCCACGGCCACGATTCTCGGCTACCCCCGAATTGGCCGTCACCGCGAGCTCAAGCGCGCCCTGGAGGCATTCTGGGCTGGCCGCTCATCCGAGGCAGAACTCACCGCTGCCTTCAACCAGCTTCGTCAGGCCAACTTCGATCGTCTTGTCGAGCTCGGCCTGTCCCGCGATAACGCCTCGATTCCCGAGAACTCGGCGCTCTACGACCAGGTTCTCGACGTCACCACCTTCCTTGGTGCCGTTCCCGCTCGCTTCGCGGGCAAGAAGGGCCTCGATCTGCACTTCTCGCTCGCTCGCGGCGACAAGGACGTTCCCCCGCTCGAAATGACCAAGTGGTTCGATACCAACTACCACTACCTCGTGCCTGAGATCGGCCCGGACACCACCATTTCCTTTGCCGACGACCTGCTTGTGCAGCGCTTCGTTTCCGCCAAGGAGTCCGGCACACTAACCCGTCCTGTCATCGTCGGCCCCGTCACCTACTTGGCTCTCGCCAAGGCTTCTGACGACGCCCCCGAGGGTTGGTCGCCGCTTTCACGTATCGACGACGTCGCCGCCGCCTACCGCGAGCTGTTTGCCGCGTTGGCCGCCGTGGGCGCCCCGTGGGTCCAGGCTGACGAACCAGCCCTGGTGTCCGACAACCTGTCCGTGTCCCGCGAGCAGCTTGCTGAGCTGGCCGGCCACGTGTGGACCGAGCTGGCCTCAGCCGAGGATCGCCCGGCCGTACTAGTGACGCTCCCCTACGGTGATGGACGTGTGGCGCTACCCGCGATCGCCGGCTCCGGGGTGGAGGCCGTACAGCTGGATCTGGTTCGTGGCAAGGCTCCTGAGGTCGGCGCCGTCGACCTCTCCGGTGTCACCCTCGTTGCCGGCCTCGTTGACGGCCGTAATATCTGGCGCGCCGATCTCGAAGCCGCCAAGTCCACGCTGGAGGACCTCGAGGCTCTCGGTGCTGGTGCCCTCGCCGTGGGTACCACTAACTCGCTGCAGCACGTGCCGCACGATACCGCGCTGGAAAACTGGGACGACGCCGAGCTCAACCGCAACCTGCACGAGTGGCTCGCCTTCGCCGATCAGAAGGTCATTGAGGCTACGGTGCTTGCTCGCGGCCTCAAGGATGGCTGGGATTCAGTGGCTCAGGAACTTGCCACTGCCCGGACCGCACTGGCCGCTCGAGCTATCGCCCCGGGGGTGCGCCGCGAGGATGTTCGCAGCCGTACCGCTGCCCTGACGGATGCCGACCGCACTCGCCTTCCCTTCGCCGAGCGCGAGCCGATCCAGGCTGAGAAGCTAGAGCTGCCGCTGCTACCCACCACCACTATCGGTTCCTTCCCTCAGACCACCGAGCTGCGTAAGGCTCGCGCCTCGCTCGTGCGCGGCGAGATTGACTCCGCCGCCTACACCGAGCGCATGCGCGACGAGGTGGCCTCGGTCATCAAGCTGCAGGAGGATCTGGACATCGACGTGCTGGTGCACGGCGAGCCCGAGCGCAACGACATGGTCCAGTACTTCGCCGAACAGTTCGATGGATTTGCCGCCACCGCCAACGGCTGGGTGCAGTCCTACGGCTCGCGTTGTACACGTCCTTCCATCCAGTGGGGTGACGTTGCTCGTCCGAAGCCGATGACTATCGAGTGGGCCACCTACGCCCAGTCTCTGTCCGAACGTCCCGTCAAGGGCATGCTCACCGGTCCGGTCACTATTCTCGCGTGGTCTTTCCCCCGCATCGACATTCCGCTGGGTGAGTCTGCCGACCAGATCGCTTTGGCTCTGCGCGATGAGGTAACCGATCTCGAAGCCGCTGGCATCGCCATTATTCAGGTGGATGAGCCTGCTCTGCGCGAGCTACTTCCGCTGGACGCTGATCGCCACGGTGACTACCTCGACTGGTCTGTTGGCTCGTTCCGCGCCGCCACCGCTGGTGTTCGCCCAGACACCCAGATCCACACTCATCTCTGCTACTCCGAGTTCGGTCAGATTATTGACGCAATCGCCGGCCTCGATGCCGACGTCACGTCGATTGAAGCTGCCCGCTCACGCATGGAGGTGCTCCCGGAGCTCGCCGAGAACGGATTCTTCCGTGGCGTGGGCCCGGGCGTGTGGGATATCCACTCCCCACGTGTTCCTTCCGTCGAGGAACTCGCTGAACTTATTACTGAGGCCGTCCGGTCTGTCCCAGCAAACCGCCTGTGGGTCAACCCGGATTGTGGTTTGAAGACCCGTGCCTACCCCGAGACGGTAGCTTCGCTGACGAATCTCATGGCCGCCACCAAGCAGGTCCGCGAGACACTCTGACGCGAGCCTGAGAGGCACTACCCTCCCGTGACCACGTGTCGCGCTTGAGGTATCTGGTGAAGTCCACGGTGGGCCCCTTCATGAAGGGGCCCACCGCCGCAATCAGCTTGCAGCCTCAGCCCTCTCACTACCCGCTGCGGCGGTGCCGCGCCAGGTGGGATTATCCCTCGCCAGATCGTCGAGTGCCCCCTCAAAAGCCTCAAAGAGGACGTCAAGATCCTCTTCGGTAATCGTTAAGGGCGGCGAGAGCCGCACCGTCGATCCGTGCGTGTCCTTTGCCAGCACCCCGCGGTGCAACAGCGCCTCACAGAGTGCCCTACCGGAACCGAGGCGGCGCGCGATAGTCACGCCACTCCACAGACCCACGTGCGTGTACGCCGAGATTCCTTTGTTTTTAGCCACAAGTTTTTCCATGCGCTCTTTGAAGAGCGGGCCCATAGTTCGCGCGGCTTCCTGATAGGTACCCTCAGCCAGTATTCGCACAACCTCCAGCCCTACCGCTGCCGCCAGCGGGTTACCTCCAAAGGTGGACCCGTGCTGCCCAGGCTCCAGGACTCCAAGGATATCGCCACGGCCCACAACCGCCGAGACTGGAACGATGCCCCCGCCCAGTGCCTTACCAAGCGTCATAAGGTCTGGCTTGACCTCCCACAAATCGCAGGCGAAAGTTGTGCCAGTCCGCCCAAGTCCGGATTGAATCTCGTCGGCAATCATCACAACGTTGTTGGCCGTGCACAGATCGCGCACACGCCGCATGAAACCATCCGGGGGAATAACCACCCCCGCCTCACCCTGGATGGGCTCCACCAGCACCGCAACGGTGTTGTCGTCCATAAGCGAAGCCACCGAGTTAGCATCCCCAAACTTCGCCTGGCGGAATCCTGGTGTGTATGGCCCGAAATCATCTCGAGCGTCCGCGTCACCGGAGAACGAAATGATGGTCGTGGTACGTCCATGGAAGTTGTTATCCATGACGATAATGTTCGCCTGGTCCGCTTCCACGCCCTTAACCCGATAACCCCAGGCGCGCGCCGCCTTGATGGCACTCTCCACCGCCTCAGCGCCTGTATTCATAGGAAGAACCAGATCGGCTCCGGCCAGCTGCGCAAGTTCTCTCGCAAAATCGGTGAGCTTATCGTTATAGAAGGCTCGCGATGTCATCGTGAGACGGTCAAGTTGTTTCCGCGCAGCTTCGATAATGCGCTCATTTCCATGACCGAAATTCAAGGCAGAATACCCCGCGAGGCAATCGAGATAGCGCTTCCCCTCGATGTCCTCAACCCATGCACCGTGGGCTGACGATATGACAACGGGGAGCGGATGATAGGTCTGGGCAAGCCACTTTTTGTCTTCGGCAACGGCTGCCGCGGTGGGATTCAGAGACGATTCAGTTCCAGGTGTTGCTGGAATCCGCGATTCCTGCTGCATGCTCATGTGATCCATGCCTCAGTCTATCGTGGATGCCGTCCGAGTTTCTTCAGTATCGGTCACGATTAGTCAGTATCAACCGCGATCAGATTATCCGCGAAAATTCTCCTTGCAGACCTACCGGCTGAAACCCAAGGCGCGCATTGACGTCCACGAGCATAACGTTGGCAGGATCTATGCCAGTAGTCACTGTGCGGACATTCGGATGGTTAGCGATGACAGACAAAATATTTGTTGCTTTCATCGCCATTCCCAGGCCTTTTCCGCGCGCGTCAATGCGCACGACCGTCCCGGATTGAAGAAGGCGTGTTGGTGAATCAACCTGAGAAATGAGGGAGGTAAAACCTACCACTTCACCATTGGGGTCGATCGCCGCCGTCGTAAAGGATGGTGACCCACCAGCCACGTTGTACTGATCCTCCCGTTCAAGAGTTTCAACCGTCCAATACTCCGTGCGCGACTGTTCAATAGCGGCCTGCTGTTCGTCCATTTTGTATCGGCGGCGCAAGGCGGCGATACCGGGCAAAAGTTCCTTTGGAGATAGCCCTTCCCACGAGGCTAGCCGGTAGCCCGGCACCTGGCTGAGAGGAACGAGGCGCTCCTGCAACTCCTCGTGGTCCGTCACATCCCAGGCGTAATCTTCGTAGACGTTCGTCATCACGAACCCGTTGTCCGTTAAGAAGCTAGCTGCCGGAGACTTGAGAAGATCGTCCGGAGAGAGTGTTCCCCCATCAAATGGCTTGTACACCCGGCAGGTCAGCCGCTTAGCTCCCTTACTCCGTGCCTGTCGCGTCACCTCGTCCAACAGGAGTCGTCCGTATTCGCGTCCCCAGCTTTCCGGATGGACGACGACGTCAATCCACGCCTCCGAGCGTTCCTTCTGCTGCTGAGCCATACGCAGATAGCCATAGCCCAGAATCTTGGCAGGATGCCCCGGGCCAATCATGGCAATGGGGGCATCGAAGTTGCGGTCCGCAGGATTACTGAGAAGGTAATAGTGACGCGTGAAGATAACACGGCGTGAGTATGACGCGGAGATCTCCCGGGCGGTCCGCAGTGTCGAGCGGCCGGCAAGACCAATCTCATAACGCGTGCGGTTCAGGTCTTCCACCGCCTCAAATTGCCCAAGAGGGTCATCGCCGGGGAACGAAGGCAGGGGAATCTCAGTGACACGCATGTGCTAACTCTGGCACCTTCATGGCTTGGGCGTGAGCGTTTTTCATTATGTGTTCGCCACATCTACGAGGGCATTTGCTCACACATACAGAACGAGAAACGGTAAGCAACAACGAGAGTCCACAGACGTGAGGTGCTGAAATGATGAGAGCCTATGCAGTGTGCCCCCTATCGGATGATCCCGATAGGGGGCACACACTGTGAAGGACTCGGCCACGGTGGTGTTGGGCCGAGCTTTAGCACATAAATCAGTACTTGAGCTGACGCTTGAGACCAGCGCGCATACGCTCCTTGTTGACGGCAGCGACAGCAATCAGCGGAACGCTCGCCGGGCAAGCCTGCGCACACTCACCAAAGTTGGAGCATGGACCGAAGGTCTCTTCCGCGGCCGACACCATAGCCTTGGCACGACGGTCGCGCTCCTGGCTCGGAAGCGGAAGCATCGCCAGATGCGTGAGCTTAGCTCCAAGGTAGAGATGAGCCGCACCGTTGGGACAGGCCGCAACACAGGCTCCACAGCCAATGCAGGCCGCGAAGTCGAGTGCGGTCTCCACCGTGGTGTGATTGACCGGCTGGGTATCCGCGTCAGGAGCCGTACCCGCGTCAATAGCCACATGACCACCAGCAATAGCGATGCGATCAAGCGCGGAACGATCCACCATGAGGTCACGAACCACCGGGTAGGAAGCCGAGCGCAGCGGCTCTAGGCGAACCGTCGAGCCATCCTTAAATCCACGCAAGCGCTGATGGCAAGCCGGGGTATTACGTTCCGGGCCGTGCGGGACACCGTTCACGGTCAGACCACAGGCACCACAGATTCCCTCGCGGCAATCGGACTCAAAAGTGATCTGCTCACGGCCTGAATTGACGAGTTCTTCGTTGAGACGGTCGAGCATCTCTAGGATACTCATCGACGGCTCGAGGCCGTCCATCTCGTGGCGCTCCCAGGTTCCCTGAGCCGTGGCAGAGGGCTGGCGCCATACTTCGAGAGTCAGTTTCACTTGTAGCTCCTCGTTGCCATGGGAACTGCCGTGTAGATCAGCGGTTCCACGTGTCGGGTAAAGGTCAGTGGGACGGTGCCCTGAGCCGAACCCGCAGGGCTTTCGGTCTGCCATGCGGAAACGAAGGTCCAATGCTCGTCGTCACGCTTGGCCTCGCCGTCGTCCTGGTGCTCCACTCGGAAGTGAGCGCCCGCAGACTCCTCGCGGTCAAGGGCATCAACGCACATCAGCTCTGCCAGCTCCAGGAAGTCGGCAACTCGGCCAGCCTTCTCGAGAGTCTGGTTCACTTGGGAACCAACTCCGGGCACGGACACGTTCTTCCAGAACTCGTCCCGTAGGGCACGCACTTCCTCACGTGCCTTGATAAGACCGTCCTTGGAGCGCCCCACGCCACAACCACGATAGAGAATCTCACCGAGTTCACGATGGAACTGGGTCGGGCCCTTGGTTCCCTTGACGTCTAGCAATGCCTGCGTGCGT
>RRZU012978380.1_pt1 | contig 22647 bp, 15 predicted proteins | sample 2165561 | NCBI WGS metagenome assembly RRZU01 (sample SAMN10456909, study PRJNA506462) | wastewater metagenome | isolation source: wastewater sludge | place: USA: Moscow, Idaho | reverse complement strand
GCAGCTTGGGTTCCGGTGGAGCCAGAGCCGTTGGAATCCGTGCCGGAGCCAGAATCGCCGCCGGATGAGCAGGCGGAGAGAGCGAGGAGTGCCGCAGCTGCGACTGCGATAAGGGACTTGCTCCGTTTGAAACGGGGACGTGTGAGGCGAGAGGGAGACATGGTGTTGCCTTTCGGGTGGGTAGTTTCGGCTGGTTTCAGATGGTTTCAGATATTCTTCTGGGTCAGCCGGCACGAAAACGGGAACTGTGTTTCCTGACTGGCCGCTGAGACGCATTCCGTGCCGTATACGGCACGGAATGTCGCTGTGAAGGCCACTGAGGAAATGAATCCAATGATGGATAGCTGAGTAGCTTGTGGTGTGGATGCGTAGGTATTGACGGGGGCCGCCGGACGTCTGACTTCACGCCAGACAGCTGGACATCCAACTACTAGAAATCCAGTTGGCAGAAGGCGGACCCCTTCGGCATCAAACTGCGTGACATCACGGCGTCACCTCACCTTTCCACTACAGGGAGCTGAGCTGTTTCCGGGAGCTGCGGGAGCGAGGCGATGAGCCGCTGCGTGTAGGAGTGCTGGGGATTGACCAACACGTCCTCCGGCAGCCCCTGCTCAACGATCTGCCCGTGACGCATCACCACAATCGAGTCTGAGATGTGGTGAATCACGCCGAGGTCGTGGGAGATGAACAGGATCGCGACGTTCGTCTGGGCCTGAATATCGGCGAGCAGATCGAGGATCTGGGCCTGAATGGAGACATCGAGTGCCGAGACCGCTTCGTCCGCGATGAGGATGCGCGGTTTCGTGGCGATCGCGCGCGCGATCGCCACGCGCTGGCGCTGGCCGCCGGAGAGGCGGCGCGGTGAGAAATTGGCCAGATGCTTCGGAAGCTGCACAAGGTCTAGCACTTCTTCGACTCGTGCGGCGATCTCGGCCTTGCTCAACGAGGTGAGCTCGCGCAGTGGTTCGGCAATCAGCTGGGTGACGGTGTAGCGCGGGTCAAAGGACGCGAGCGGATTCTGTGCCACCACCTGAATTTCGTGGCGGCGGCCCCGGCGGGCCTTCTCCGGTAATGGCGACCAGGTTTCGCCGTCGAGCAACACCATTCCTGCATCGGGTTCGAGGAGCCCGGCAATGATACGAGCCAGCGTACTCTTTCCGGACCCGGATTCGCCCACCACACCGAGCGTGCGGCCCGGGTGTAGTTCGATGTGGGCATTGTCCACGGCGGTGATACGGGAGCCGTGGCGCCCCACAAATTCCTTGGTGATTCCACCAGCGACAAGGACGGGATCGCCAAAGTTGCTGGAATTGTCCGCAGAGCTAGTCGCAGTGGCAGCGTCAGAAGTGGTCGCAGAAGTGGAGCTGACCGAAGAAACCGAAGCAACCCCACCGCTCACCGAACCAACCCCAAGACCAGCCGAACCAACCCCAGCCACGCCGGGCTTAGCGAGAGCAGGCTTCGCGGGCAGTGCCACGCGCTCCACGCTCGACAGCCGGTATCCACGTGAGCGCGCCGACGGCACCGCCGCGAGCAGCAGCTTCGTATACGCCTCACGCGGGTTGGTAAGGATCTCCCGGCTCGGCCCCTCTTCAACGATGCGCCCATCCTTCATGACGATGATGCGATCACAGACGGATCCGATAACCGCCAGATCATGCGACACCAGAACAATCGCGTGCCCCTCCTGCGACTTGCGGCGGAGCAGTTCGAGGATCTGCGCTTGGACGGTGACGTCGAGTGCGGTGGTGGGTTCATCGGCGATGATGAGAGCCGGGTTCTGCGCGATGGCGCTGGCAATCAACGCACGCTGGCGGAGGCCACCGGACAGCTCGTGCGAGTACTGACGGGCGCGCAGCTCCGGGTCGGGAATCCCCACATCTTCCAGCAGTCGATGAATAGCATCAGCGTGCTTGCGTAGCCGTGGCCTGCGCCGAGGCTCCAGAGCCTCGGCGATCTCCAGCCCAATGGTCTTAAGTGGATCGAGCGAGCTCAGCGCATCTTGCAGTACGAAGCCAATTTTCTCCCCGCGCACATCGGCCCACTGGCGCTCAGACAGCGCCAACCCGTCCCGGCCAAACACCTCGAGGCGATCCGCCTGCGTCGTCTGGTTTGAGGCATCGAGCCCTAGCAAGGTCCGCACGGTGACTGACTTACCCGATCCGGATTCGCCCACGATACCCACGGTCTCGCCGGGTGCGATGGAGAAGGAGATTCCGGTGATGACCTCGCGGCGGACCGCCACACCCGTGCGCGAGTCTGTCACGTCAAATCCCACGCGCAGGTTCTCCACTCGAACGAGAGGCGCGGAGCCAGCGCCCGCACCCGCGCCCAGGGCGTCGTCGGCAAAAGATTCAGCGGCGAAAGAAGGAGCGGGACGAACGACTCCCTCATCCAACAGATCCACCTCAGACAAGCCAGCTAGCGGATGACGATCCTCAATCAGTGTCATCGGTCTTTCCTTTCAAACGATGCCTGCCATGCGCGGCCCACCACGGTGAACGAGATGACGGTGAGAACAAGGACGATGCCGGGAAGAATTCCGCTCCACCAGGCGACTCGGAGGAAGTTGCGCGACTCGGCAAGAATGGTGCCCCATTCGGGGGTGGGCGGCTGCGAGCCAATCCCCAGGAAGCTCAGCGCGGAGACGCCCATGAGGGCGCCGCCGAGGCTGATCGTCACCATGTAGGGGATGACGCCGAGCGAGTTCGGGAGGACGTGCCGGAGAAGCATCTTCCAACGCGGCAGGCCGAAAGTAATCGACTGCTCGACGTACTCCGAGAGCACTACCGACTTCGTCTCCGCCCGGATCATGCGAGCGAACGTAGGGATTCCAGCAACTCCAAGCGCCACGATGAGGTTCGGAACTCCGGCGCCGGTCAGGCCCACAATGATAAGCGCGAGCAGCACCGACGGGAACGAGGAGAGGACGTCGATCGCGCGCATGAACGCAGTGTCAATAATCCGCGAACGCGCCGTCCCCGCAAACAGACCGATGATCGCGCCGAAGAACAGCGAAATCAACGTCACCGCGATTCCGATACCGATCGAGTAGCGGGCGCCGTAGACGATACGGGCGAACAGGTCACGCCCCAGGTAGTCAGTTCCGGCGATGTGTTCGAGTGAGGGCGCCTGGTTCACGGCCAGCAAATCCTGCTGGATGGGATCCGCGCTCGTGAAGAGCTGCGGCAGGAGGCACGCCACGGCAACGACGACGAGGTACACGCCCGCGAGCGCAACCCCCGGTTGGCGCTTGAGTGCGCCGACGATGCGCGCGAGGGGGCCACGTCGCGAACTCTCGGGGCCGCGTGCGGTTGGTGTATTGGCCGCGGTTGCTGTATTCACAGGGACCTGAACTGTCGTGGCGCTCATGACTTCTTCTTTCCCAACGCCGTCCGGATGCGCGGATCAATGGCGATGTACAACAGGTCGATCACTGTGGAGGCCACAACGAACACAAGGGAGCTAACCAGCGCAATAGCAAGGATGACAGGCAGGTCCTTGGCCCAGATGGCGTTGACGGCGATCTGGCCCAGGCCGGGACGGCCAAACACCTGCTCGGTGATGACCGCGCCGCCCAGCAGGTTTCCCACCATCATCGTTCCGACGGTAACGGCGGGGATGCTCGCATGGCGCAGCAGGTGGCGGCGCTTAACACTCGACGGTGACAGTCCGCGGCTGCGCGCCGTCATAACGAACGGTTCGTCTAGCCCACGCCCGATGCCCTGCCGGAGTATCTGCGAGAGGTTGCCACCCTCCGGGATACCAATGGCAAGGGCCGGTAGCACGAGCGAGATAAGGCCCGTCGCACCCGCCACCGGGAACCATCCAAGCTGAAACGAGAAGATCGAGAGAAGCAGAATTCCGAACCAGAACGGCGGGGTGGAGAGCAGGGTGAGCTCGCCGCCTTCGTAGATGGAGCGGACGATGGGATGGCTAGTCGTGGAGATGAAGAGAGACCCAACCAGGGCGACGACGACGGCAATCACCATCGCCGCAACCGTCAACTGGATTGTGTAGGGGAATTGCTCGGCGAAGATATCGTTGACGCTGCGGTGCTGGGCATACGACGTTCCAAGATCTCCTCGCAGCACTTTTCCCAGGTAGCCGAGATATTGGACGATGACCGGCTGGTCGAGGCCCCATTCGCGAATGACCTGCGCACGCAGCTCGGCGTTGGCGCGCTCGGCTTCTGTCAACAGATTGTCGATGATACTGCCGGGGGCGAGGTGGACCGCAATGAACGTCAGAGTGACGGCACTCCACACAACGACGACGGCCTGCACCACGCGCGCGAAAAGAAACCGGCCAATCGACAAGAGCCGTGCTCGACGCTCTCGCTCGCTACCTGCACGTACGTTCGTGTGGTTATTGTGGCGTGCACCGTCGCTGCTATGTGAACGCTTCTCAGCGCTTGGCACACTGGACGTCAAACGGATCGAATTCTCGTCGACCGCTGACGGGGCAAGTGGTTGGGAGGACACCAAAGTTCTCTTTTCTTGGCGTATGTAGGGCAAGCCAGGATGTATTTCAGCTGAATTTTGCCGGGAGCGGCGTTTGCTGAAGTGATGCCCTGCCTTTTCACTGGCAGACGGCGTGCGGTGGAACCAGGGAAGTAACCATCACCGAGCGCGAGGTTCTCGTCCAGTACGTGTATGGACGCGGCTCAAGGCGAATTAGCGGTTGCTCACGCAACACATTCGACACTGACAACAAAGGGTAGAAGCGTTCCCCATGGCGGTACGACGCGAGGTGTGATTCTGAACGACCTGAAGATCCAGCATCATGGTTCACCCCTTCCTTCGTTTCATAGTTCCCCACCTTGTTAGTGGGTTAGCTCGACTCTAGCAATAAACCTAGTAGGTTTAATAGGACTGTCTCAGACTGTGATCCTCAGGCCTGTGAGGAGGGAAAACATGGCGGTGTAGCTCGAGCAAATGCAGGGCGGGGCATTCAAATGAATGCCCCGCCCTGTGAATATTGGCCGCACGATTTACATGCGACGTGTACACCTGCCCAGCAAGCAGTCGGCTCTCGTCAAGAGCGCCACGTTGCAAGGAACTCCGCGATACGTCCAATGCCTTCGGTAAGAACATCCTCGTCCGGCAACGTCACCAATCGGAAGTGATCCGGCTCAGGCCAATTAAAGCCGGTGCCGTGAGTAACCAGGATCTTCTTGGCACGGAGAAGTTCAATGACGAATGATTCGTCGTCGTCGATCTGGTAAACCTCAGGGTCAAGCCGAGGGAAGCAATACAGCGCACCCTTCGGGGCCACACAGCTCACTCCCGGGATCTCGTTGAGTAGCTCAGAGGCCAGCTTCGCTTGCTCATAGAAGCGTCCACCCGGAACAACCAGCTCATTGATCGACTGGTAGCCACCCAATGCCATCTGAATCGCGTGCTGTCCCGGAACGTTCGAGCACATTCTCATGTTTGCGAGGAGGGTAAGGCCTTCGAGGAAGCTTGTCGCCATATGCTTCGGTCCGGAAATCATCACCCAACCAGCGCGGTACCCACAGGCTCGGTAAGCCTTAGACAGACCCGAGAAGGTCAGGCAGAGGACATCATCGCCCGCGAAGGTGGCGGTGTGGTGGTGGACGGCGTCGTCGAAAATGATCTTTTCGTAAATCTCGTCGGAGAGCAGAACTAGCTCATGGCGCCGGGCGATATCTGCCAACCCACGCACCGTCTCCTCAGAGTAAACGGCACCGGTGGGATTGTTCGGATTGATGAGGACAAGAGCGCGCGTACGCGGGGTAATACTCGCCTCGATCTCCTCCAAATCCGGACTCCACCCGTTGTTCTCGTCGCAACGGTAGTGAACGGCAGTGCCGCCGCAGAGCGTAACTGCACCTGTCCACAACGGATAGTCCGGGGCCGGCACAAGAACCTCATCGCCGTTATCCAAGAGGGACTGCAGAACGAGCATGATAAGTTCCGACACACCGTTGCCAAGGAAGACGTCATTCGGAGTGGTCTTAGTCAATCCTTTGGCCTGGTAATAGTGCGCCACTGCGGCTCGAGCAGAATAGATACCGCGCGAATCCGAGTATCCCTGCGAGTCAGGCATGTGACGAACCATGTTGGTCACAATTGCCTCCGGAACATCGAACCCAAACGGTGCGGTATTGCCGATGTTCAGCTTAAGAATCTTATTTCCTTGAGCTTCGAGACGCTCTGCTTCCACCAGAATTGGCCCACGCACGTCATAACGAACGTTCTGCAACTTCTTTGACTGGACTATATGGCGCATAACATGTCACTTTATCGGAACTTCTTCACATACTGCGATGATGGTCATGGATTGGTTGTACGCGGTGAGCACCGATTGATTGGGAGCACCGCTAGGCAAGATTCCGTGACATCCGGAGTAAGCCACGACCCATCGATCAGCGTGACCTCTCTCTACTAGACTGGTCGCATGAAACTGCTCGTCCGTGCCCTTGTTAACGCCCTCGGATTGTGGGCCTGTGTTCACATCGTCTCCGGCATCACCGTCACCGGCACAGCCGAACATGTCTGGCTGTACTACGTGCTAGCCGGTGTGGTGCTCGCCATTGTCAACATCTTCGTTCGCCCCATCGTCAAGCTTTTTGCTCTCCCGCTCTACATTCTGACGCTCGGGTTGTTCTTCGTCGTTGTTAATGCGGCAATGCTTGGGCTGGCCTCCTGGGTCACCGATATCTTCACCGTGGGATTCCATGTGAATGGGTTCTGGGCGGCAGTGTTCGGTGGCATCGTTATTGGCATCGTCAACACCGTGGTGGACCTGTTCCTGCCCGAAAAGTATCGCCGCCAGCCATAACTAACGATGGTCGCGGGTTATCGCCAGTCGTGAAGTGGAAAAGGAACGTGCCCGATACTTTCACCAAGCGCGGGTCCACTCGTGCTATCACAGCCGAAGCTGCTGGCTTAGAGGAACTTGGCCGGGCGGCGCTTACCGGGGGAGCCCCGGTTGTGCGCCTCATGTCCGTAGACCCAACGATGACAGCGTTGGAGACCGCACGGCTTTCACCAACGTCACCCACAGCTCACGCCGCCGCGGAGTTTGGGCGCAGACTTGCGCGCACTCACGCTTTCTGTCCGGAGGGAACGCGAGTATTTGGGCAGGCCCCGGCAGGGCTACGTGATACCTCGGCAGGACTGAACCAAGAGCCAACCGGCCTAAACCAAGAGCCGACCAGGCTGAGTGAAGATCTCACTCAACAGGACCGCACAACAAACACCCGGCACATCATTGCAGCCATGGGCGACGCTCCCCTCCCACTCGTCCCTATGGGATCAGCTGCCCGGAACTGGGGCGAGTTCTATGCCGAGGACCGCATCCTGCCCTATCTGCCCGACTCGCTTCGCAACAGATCCATCAGCCCCGAGGGACACCGAATCATTGAGCAACTGTGTGAGAAGCTCCGCGACGGTACCTTCGATTCACCACAACCCAAGCTTGTCACCGCCGATGCCGCCCTCCTCCACGGAGATCTCTGGGCAGGCAACATCTTCTGGACCCGCAACACCTCAGACCTGCATGAACGCGTCCTTATGGGCAACCATGAAACCTCACACCCAAGCGCTGCCATCACGTCGAACCGCGAGTCGAAAGAGCTACTCGAAACCCAAAATATTTCTCGTGCGGCCAACAATCGACAGATAGCCAACAGCCAAGAGGGAACTGACGCCGTCGTCGCCGTTCTCATCGATCCCGCCTCCCAAGGCGGTCACGCGGAATCGGACCTCGCACAACTCACGGTCTTCTCGGCACCATTCACCGAGCGTATTTACAACTCCTACCACGAGGTCTCTCCCCTCGCGGACGGCTGGCGCGAGCGGATTAGCCTCCACCAGCTACACATTCTTATCGTGCACGCGGCTCTGTTTGGCGGAAGTTATGGCGCTCAAACAATAAGCGTGGCGCGAAGGTATGTCTGAAGAAGGTACGTCTGAAGAAACGGGATCCTAAATCCACCCGCGCCGCCGGAACGAGAACCACAGCACCGCGGCGGAGACCACCAAAAGCACCGAGGACACCACCAGCCCAGACACCTGGTTGAACCCAAAGAATGGCAGATTTTGGCCGAAAAATCCGGTAATCAAGGTGGGTACCGAGATAATAGCCGCCCACCCGGCGAGTTTCTTCATGATCTCGTTCATGCGGGCGTCTTGGAGAGACAGATTGGTCTCCACGATAAAGGAAATTGTGTCCCGCAGGGTGTCGATCCACTCGCTTGCTCGCAGGGCGTGGTCGTAGGTATCGCCGTAATAGGCGGACAGTTCAGGCGACTCAAGGAAACGCCGCGAGAGATCGTTCACCACCTCCCGCAACGGTGACGCTGCCCGCCGGATCCGCGAGAGGTCACGCCGAATGTGGTACATGCGTTCCTGCATCTCGCGAGACAACGACTCATCGAAGAGCGAATCTTCAATATCCTCTAGCCGGTCCTCAATCTGCTCGATCGCCTGGTAGTAGCCGTCCACAATGCCGTCAAGAATGGCATACATGAGGTACCCGACCCCAAGGCGAAGCAACCGCTCTTCCTCGCTAAGACGCTCTGCGAAGTTCGTCAGCCCGCCCCCGTCGCTGGCACGCACAGTAATAACGACCTGCTCGAAAATAAACCCCGACACCCGAATCATGTCGAAGGCAATATCCACCGGAGATCCCGGTTCGGCGGCCTTCTCGTGGGCGGTATAACACACGAAAGAAAGGTGGTCGGCGTGCCGCACCACCTTCGTTCGCTCGTGCGGTTCAAGCACGTCTTCCATGCCGAGGCGCGTCAGCCCAAAATGCTGCCCGAACGCCATGAGCTGCTCCGGCGTAGGATCGAGGATGTCGATCCACACCAGGTCACCTGGTACGACCTGGTGCCGGGCGTCAGCCACGGGGTCGGCCGTCGGCTCAACTCGGCGCCCGTCATGCCACAGCCGCACCGTCATCTTGTCCGCGAGAGACATCATGAGATCATCGTAAGCGCGTCGGGGCACCCGTGGAACAATAGCCGCATGAGCTCTGCACGATCCGCCAGCCACGCCAGCACTCCCGCCACGAGCCCGCTCGCCACATTCCGTTCATTCACGGACATCACCCCGGTGATCGCTCTTGGCCCGCTCGATGGCCGGTACCGCGGGGTCACAGCCCCGCTCGTTGATTTTCTCTCCGAAGCCGCCCTCAACCGCGCCCGCGTTCATGTGGAGGTTGAGTGGCTCATTTACCTGGTCCAGAACGAGGTTCTGCCCGGCGCCCCGTCCCTTACCGACGACGACGTCGCCTACCTCCGTAGCATTCCCGTCACCTTCGGGGCCGAGGAAATTACCGAGATGGCAGAGATCGAGGCCGAGACCAGGCACGACGTCAAGGCCGTCGAATACTTCCTCAAGCGCCGCCTCGACGCCGCAGCACAGGTTCTCGGCCATGAGACCGCTCTGACCGGAATGCACGAGATCGTGCACATTTTCTGCACCAGCGAGGACATCAATAATCTCTCGTACGTCCTCGTCATCAAGGGCGCTATCGAGGAGGTGTGGCATCCCGCGGCTACTGCCCTCGCGGATCAGCTCGCGGATCTCGCGCGCGCCGAGGCAGATCGCCCGATGCTGTCACGCACGCACGGCCAGACCGCCTCCCCCTCCACTCTTGGCAAGGAGATGGCAGTGTTTGCCGCCCGCCTGCGCCGCCAGCTGCGCCGCATCGCTGCCGCCGACTTCCTTGGGAAGATCAATGGCGCCACCGGTACTTTCGGCGCCCACGCTGTTTCGGTTCCGAGTGCCAACTGGCCTGCGATTTCACGTGGTTTCGTGGAGGGCCTCGGCCTGGAGTGGAATCCTCTGACCACCCAGATCGAGCCGCACGATTGGCAGGCCGATCTCTACGCTGACGTCGCCCACTTCAACCGCATTGCCCACAACATCGCCACCGATTTCTGGACGTACATCTCTCTTGATTACTTCCACCAGAACCTCGCGGCGCAGGGCTCGACGGGCTCCTCAACGATGCCGCACAAGGTCAATCCCATTCGTTTCGAGAATGCGGAGGCAAATCTAGAGATTTCCTCAGCCCTCCTCGAATCTCTCGCGGCCACCCTTGTTACCTCGCGTATGCAGCGTGACCTCACCGATTCCACCACGCAGCGCAACGTTGGCGTGGCCCTCGGCCACTCACTCCTCGCCATCGATAACCTACGTCGTGGTATTGCCGGTGTGGACTCGAACCCAGCGGTCCTAGATCGCGACCTTGATAACGCCTGGGAGGTTCTTGGTGAGCCGATCCAGCAGGCCATGCGTGCCGCAGAGATCGCTGGTGCCACCGGCATGGGCAACCCATACGAGCGTCTCAAGGAGCTGACGCGCGGACGTAAGGTGACAGCCACGGACATGCGCGAGTTCATCAAGGGTCTCGGCATTCCGACGGAGGTGGAGGAACGCCTTCTCGCCCTCACCCCAGCGAATTACGTGGGTATCGCGCCGGAGCTGGTGGATTTCCTCGACTAGTCCTCGATTAATCGGCTAGCCCTCGATTAACTAGCGAGGGCCAATCGGCGAACACCGATTAAGCAGCGGTGATGGGCGTGGGGTAGGTACCCAACAGTGGTACAGCGCATACCCCACGCCCATCATGTCATGTATATTCACCGGGTATGTAGCACCGTCATTGGACAATGAACCGATAGAAAGCCAGCTCCATCCGCCACCAAAATCTTGGAGGATTCTTGGAGGCAGGCTTGAAACAATGGCTATGTATCACTGGAACCCACTCGGGCACGAGATATCTCGTGTACTAAAGGAGATCGACCCTGCTTTCGACACTCGCTGCCGAATCCATCGTCCACACACCATTTACTTCCGCCTCCCTTGCGCCTGAGGCGCTTGTCTCCGCGGCTGCCCAGACCACTCCGGAGCTCGGCGGTATCGCCGGCTGGGCCATCAGCATCATTGACGCCCTCGGCGGGCCAGGGGCCGGCTTCCTCATTGCGTTGGAGAACCTTTTCCCTCCTCTGCCCTCCGAAATTATCCTTCCCCTTGCCGGCTTCTCCGCCGGTGCGGGCGCGGGATTCACGCTGCTCGGCGCCATCCTCTGGTGTACAGCAGGCTCACTCGTTGGCGCTTTTGCGCTGTACGCGCTCGGTGCGTTGCTGGGCCGCGAGCGCACGCGGAAGATCCTCAACGCACTGCCGTTGGTCAATCCGAACGACGTCATCCGCACCGAGGCCTTTTTTGACAAGCACGGCTCGTGGACCGTCTTTTTTGGGCGGATGATTCCCATCTTCCGGTCACTGATCTCGCTACCGGCAGGCGTCACACGGATGAATCTTGTGAAGTTCACCCTTCTCACCGGCGCCGGTTCGCTCATCTGGAACTCCCTCCTCATCTATGCGGGCTATGCGCTCGGAGCAAACTGGCACGTGGTGGAAAATTACGTGGGTGTCCTCTCGAAGGTGGTTATTGCCGTCGTCGTCGTTGCTCTTGTGGCGTGGATTGCCCTGCGGATTCGGCGCAATCGGGCGGCCGAAGGGGAGAATGGCGAACCGCGCAACCTCTAAGCCGCGCGCGAACGTGCCGCATAATCCCGCTGCCCAATACCGCAGTCTGGTTCACCGAGCTGCCCGTAGCTACTAGGGTAGGAGGAGCATTGTGCGTTTGCACGCTGGCTTTTCGCCTCTCATTTGTGGCGGCGGTCGGCACGTGGATTCGCGCCAATTTCGCGGGTTTTACCCTCTGCGGCCACTGGAAGGGCATTTGTGAGCGTCGTATATCAGTTGGTAGTTACGTCAGGTCTCGCCGAGTCGTATCTCAAGAATGGTCTTGAATTCTTTGGCGGATTCGCCGTCGAAGCGAGTGAAGTATCGGAGGTAACCGAGGTTGCCGATCTGTTGGCGCTCCTCGGAGCTGACGGCCCAGGATCACCGTTCACGGCGGATCAGCCGGTGGATATTCTTCAGGTTCCGTCAAACCCCTTCATCCAGACCCGCCTGGCCGTGGGTCCGCTCCACGAGCAAGCTTTCCTCGGAGGAATTGTGGAGCCTCCGCCGTTTAATGGTTCTGGTGTGGCTCGTGGCGGCGATGTCGAGACCCCTCTGATGTGGGTTGAGCCAACCCGCTTGACCGCCGGTTCCATGCTCTGGCGTTTCTTCCCTGGCTCGACGGAGCCGGAGCTGCTCGGCGTTTACCACGGCATCGCGTGGGGTTGGGAGACGGTGAAGACCGGCAACTTTAAAGCCGCTGTCCCCTCCGTCTACATGGGTCCGGTCATGCAACGCGAGTGGGGCATGTGCCCGGTTGAGGTGGAGATGGACGAGGAGACTCACCAGCCCATCGCGGTCACGTTGGTATCCCCCGCTGAGCCGCGCGGCGAGGAAGGCTTTGAGCAGCTCGGATCAGGGTTGTGGGGCAAGCGCATTGAGTTCCACCCCGACCTCAACATTTTCGAGAATCAGGGCATCGCGCGCTTCAACAACATTCCGGTTCGGATTGTTGGCATGGCACAGGGCGAGGAGGGGAAGGTCGCGGCCCACGTCACCTCCATGGTGTTGGACGCGCCCCTCACCCGGGCCCTGGGTTTCAACCGCTTCTCCGCAGCGACAGCAACGGCCCTCACCTCTGTCGAGGAACTCACCGGTTACGCAACCCGCGAGGGCCGCCCGAAAAACTGGGATGTCTCTGAGCGTCCAGCCATCACCGCACGCCCCGTCAAGCCGCGCGAGAACGACGATCCCCGCCAAATCACCTCCGACATCTTTGGAATGCTCGCAGCTATCGCTCCCCAGGGATGGAAACAGCTCAATCTCTACATCCAGCTTGTTGCGCAGGTGGCTAACTTCGCCGCCGCAGCAATGGTTCCGGAGGAGAAGAACGACGACGACGCCACGACGCGCGAGTCCGCTTTCGGTAACGTCAGCACTGATTCCGAGCCCGCATTGACGGCGGTGACACTCAATCTGCTGCCTACCTCGATCCTTCATTACGTTGCACATCTCAAGAAGCTGCTCTACAAGCAGGAGGTGGGCGCTCCGTACGTTCTCAAATTCACCTTCTCCGCGGATGGCCAAGCAAACCTCACCATGAACACCACCGATGAACCCCGGTGGGCCAGTCAGGTGCCCGTAGAAGCTTGGCAGGCAGATCTGGAATCGTTCCCGCGCACCGATGAGCACATTCCCGACTGGTTGAAGGCGCAGCTTGAAGGACCAGTAACTGAGTAATTCCTCAAGTGACGTGGTCCCCAACTTGAGGTTACTTTCTCATACTTTCACCTGAGGACACTATCGGAGCAGCCTCGTAAGATTCAGTGTGGAAGGAGGTCGAGATGTCGAATAGTTCAGTGCCACCAGGCCCTCGCAGAGAGGTTGTTTTGGTGGACGAAGTGGTCCGTTGGGTTCGGCGTCCTGGCGATCTCGTTTCTGCAGTTCTTGCCCTGGTGGGTATCGGTTTAGTTATGTTGCTGGCCGTCTATGGCTCCGCTACAACCTTGGCCGTGACACGCGATGTCCGGACCGCCACCTGCGGGATTCTCGAGTCGATTCTTTTCATGCCGATCAACGTCCTGGAAGGCCTATTAAGTTTCTTCCTGCCGCTGGCCGTCATCATCGATCTCATCTGGCACAGGCGATGGCGAAGCTTAACCTCTGCCGTGGGAAGCGCCATCTCCGCCGTGGGCATTTCCTACGGGCTGCTGTGGCTCTTCGAGCACTATTTCCCGCTCTCACCAATTACCGGCCAGCTGTCTGATTCACTCGCCGAACAGTCGATCATTAACCTGCTCCCCTACGTGTCTGTTATCTCCGCATTGCTGACAGTGGCTGGCTCAGGGCGGGTCGCTAAGACCACCTCGTGGGGATGGCCGTTGCTCTCGGTGGCCCTGGTCATCTCGGTCCTGCAAGGAAACCAGACTCTTCCCGGAGCCCTTATCACCGTCTTCCTCGGAATGTTCTGCGGCCAAATGGGCCGTTACATTGCTGGCGATCTACCCGAACGAGCCACAGATCTTGACCTCATCCATCTGGTGAGGCGATCTGGAATCGACGCCACCCACATCGTGCGCATCGACGAACTCTCCGACGATGCGCAGTTGGTGGCGTGGACCACCGTCACGGAGGCACCTCTCGGATACGTCGACCGCTACGGCCTATCACAAATCCGCAGCATCATCGACAACGCCGGTGCCGCACTGAGCCAAAAGCCAACTCCAGCAGCCCCGGATGTCGCTACTGAAACTCCACAGAACGGCGAGGAGGACGCCGTCGTCGAAACTCTCGATGAACTTGCAGCGCTAGGGGAAACTCTCGTTGAACCCAAGATCAGCGACCTCACCATAGATGCGTCCATTGATGCCCTCGGGATGCGTGAAAAGTTCATCGCCAACTATCATCCGCCGCTGAGTTCAGACACGGCGCGTAACTACGTGGCCGTGGATTCCGCGGGCCGCGCCCATCATCTTGCTCTCCTCGATGCGGACCAGCAGATCATGGGGCTGCTATCAACGATGTGGAATCGTATTGTTCTCACCACCACGACCCGGCGTTCCGATCGCACCATCGAGGCTTCTGCGGAGCATCTAGCCCTCATGGAGCTTTCTGCGGTGCAGTCGGAAGTATGCCCGGATAGGTCGTTGCGGATTGCGTCCTCGGATATGTCCATGCTGGCAGCATTCGAGCTCAATGGAGCCAAGGCACTCAATCTCATTGATCCGGGGGACGTGTCAGATTCCGTCCTCGACGGCGTATGGGGGCTACTCCAGAAAGCTCACCGCCGTGGCCTCTCACATGGGGATATCCACGAAGGAACCCTGGCAGTCCGTGACGATCACGTAGAGCTGCTCCACTGGCACAGCGGTTCTGTGGCTTCCAGCGAAGTGGCGCGACGAATTGATATGGCTCAAGCAATGGGAGCGCTGGCGGCACATTTGGGCGTTGAACGCGCACTTGCCTCGGCGCAACGCTGCCTTCCTCTCGATCAGCTCATCACCATGGCGCCCATCATGCAGAAGGCCATTCTGCCGCAGGAAACGCTCGAAGTTCTTTCCGATCGGAAGCAGTTGCAGTCGGTACGTGACGGATTGGTGGGGATGGTGCCGGAAGCCGGCGACGTCGAGCCGATGCAGCTACGTCGCTTCTCACCCAAGACCGTCATCACTGTGTCCATCGGTCTGGTTGCCGTTTACCTCCTACTCGGTTCGGTCAACTTCGATCAGCTCAAGGAAACCGTCTCGCAGGCCGTTCCAGGATGGATGATCTTCGCATTCGTGGCTGGTTTGTTGACGTACCTGGGTGCGGCCATCACACTCAAGGCCTACACGGCAGAGAAAATCTCACTCAAACAAACAACGCTCGTCCAGGTTGCCGCCTCGGTGGTTACGTTGGTGGCCCCCGCGGGCATCGGACCTGCAGCTCTCAATCTTCGTTTCCTGCAGAAACACAAGGTTTCTACACCGGTGGCAATCGCAACCGTCTCCCTCGTTCAAGTGGCGCAGTTTGTGACCACGATTCTGCTACTCGTAATTCTGGGGCTGGTCACCGGAAACATCGGATCGTTCTCGGTACCGTCGGGCACGATTGTTGTGGTGTTCCTCGGGGTTGTCCTCGCTGTAGGTGTGGTGTTCCTTGTCGGGCCCGCGCGCCGCTGGATTCTCGCAAAAATCCGTCCCACGATCGATCAGATCTGGCCCCGCCTGGTATGGCTGGGGACCAACCCCAGCCGAGTTGTTTATGGTTTCCTCGGATCTGTACTGCAGACCGTCGCTTTTGTGGCAGCCTTCGGTGGTTCCCTTGCCGCATTTGGCTACACCCTGCCGGTTGTCACTCTTGCGGTGACCTACCTTGTTTCAAACTCTGTTGGCTCGATAGTCCCCTCCCCCGGCGGTATCGGACCTGTTGAAGCCGCCCTCACCGGTGGTCTGACGCTTGCCGGCGTCCCGGCCTCCATCGCCTTCTCTACTGCCATCCTCTACCGGCTCTTCACCTTCTGGGGTCGTGTACCACTGGGCTGGTTTGCCCTGCGCTATTGCCAGAAACGGGACTTGGTGTGACGCGGGCGCGGATATCTATGCGCCTAGATCCGGTGGCATGGGTGATCGCCACCGTGGGAGCAGCGTTCTACATCTCCTATTCGATCGCGCAATGGCGGGGCTTCGTTGTGCCGTCGTGGGATCTCGGAATCTTCACTCAGCTCGCGCAACAGTACGCCCACGGCCACGTACCGATCGTGGATATTAAGGGGCCTGGATACAACCTCCTGGGAGATCACTTCCATCCGCTGCTGGTCCTGCTCGGGCCCATCTTTCGGCTCTTCCCATCGGGTCTCACACTGCTTGTTCTCCAAGGGCTGCTTTTTGCCTGGTCCTCCGTGCCGTTAACCCGGTTGGGACGCACCCGGTTGGGAAAGCTATGGGGCTCACTTCTTGGCCTGGGATACGTGGCCAGCTGGGGGATCCTCAGCGCGGTAGCCTCCCAGTTCCACGAGATTGCATTTGCAGTGCCGTTGCTCGCCTTCGGTCTCGTGCATTGGCTGGAAGGCAAAACTAAACGGGCACTTATCGAGATTGGACTGTTGGTCTTCGTTAAGGAAGATTTAGGCCTGACAGTTGCAGCGTTTGGTTTCGTTCTCCTGTGGATCGAATGGGGTAAACAGGCTGCTCTGCTCGAGACGGCGGATCCACGTCCTTTCCCCCTGCGAACCTGGCGCAGCCTTCGAACAACACTCACCACTAAGGCGGCCACGCCCGGCATCGCTCTCACCGTGTGGGGAATATTTTGGTTCGTCGCCTCCATTGCCATCATCCTTCCCCTCCTCAACCCGCATGGTGGGTGGGACTATACGGATCGTCTTTCCGAGGCCGAAAATGCCGCCCCCGGTTTCCTCGGCTTCCTCACCGGGCTCTTCGGCCCGGGTGAAAAGATCGTTACCCTGCTGCTTCTGACATTGAGCGCTGGCGTTGTGGGGCTACGTAGCCCCCTCATCTGGCTCATGGTTCCCACGCTCGCGTGGAGATTCGTGGGGAATGTGGAGTTCTACTGGGGCTGGTCATGGCATTACTCAGCCATTCTTATACCGATTGCCTACGCGGCGCTGCTTGACGGGATCGATCGGACCACGAACTCACCGCGCTTGCGGCCATCGTGGCAACGCCGTCTGATTCCAGCGGCTGTTCTTTGCTCGGTTCTCTCTAGCGTGGGCATGCTATGGGACGGCCCCATGGGCACGTATCTACGCGGGACCAACGGATTTGATGCTCTCGACCAGCAGGCGGGGCGAGCCGCGGTGGAGGCTGTCGGGACGGGGCACGCCGTCGTCGCCGATCTTCACATGCTCGCGTACGTGGTTCCAGGAAACACGGTCTACTGGGAAGGGACTGTGGCGGACGCGGATGTGGATACGGTGGCGGTCGGCCCCGGACACGATGCCGCCACGGATCTGCTCGGCCCAACCCACTGGGCGGAACAACGTTTCGGAGGCGCGTGGGAAATCACCGTGAACGAGGGTGGCTTCCTTGTGCTCGCCCGAATCGCTGACTAACGAGGGTACAAAATATCTCGTCCGGCACCCACATCATGACGACACACCTACCTGCCGACAAGCCGTAGAAAACCCATCTCTTACCCGAAAACTTGACACGGGCCACAAAAGCATACTTATGCCGTAATCCCCGCCACAGTGGGAAATACTCGCTCCCTATATTCGTGAAAAATACATTTTTCCCTGTCAAAAAATATATTTTTCGATTCTGAGGAGAGTCACACAAAATGCCACACAAAGGTTGAGGTCCACGTCGGAGATTGTTAGCGTCAAAGAGAAGCGTTCTACGCTAAATAACACTTGGCCCGCGCGGGTCGGCCTGACCTTTTGGCTTGGGAAAGCCATTTTCTTGTCGGGCTCGGCGTTCGTACGGTTTGTTTGACGCAGTAGCAACCCCGATGGTTGCTCACGTTGGGGTGAGAAAATCCGTCTCACATTCCTGCACCGCTCGCGACGGTACGGACCCAATCATCCAAACCCGGGCCTCCAGATACATAACTTGCTGTGGCAAGGAGTAAATGTGAGTAGTGTCCAATCAGAGCCGAGGGATAAAAATACCGCGCCAGGGGAATCATCTCCCGCGCAACGTGTCAGCGCAGATGCAACGGCCACCCCACCACCCGCTGTTCGTGTTTCCCATGTGACCAAGGTATTTGGGCGGCGAACCAAAGAAGTCCTCAAGGGCTTAGCTGGCGGTCTCGACCGGTCTGAACTGCAAGAATATGGAACTGCGGCCGTCATTGATGCCTCCTTCGAGGTTAACCCTGGCGAGATCTTCGTGGTTATGGGACTATCCGGTTCCGGGAAATCGACCCTCATCCGCATGCTCAACGGGCTCAATCCCATCACGTCCGGTTCCGTCAAGGTCACCGACGTCGAGGTCAACGGCCTACAGGGTGAGAAACTGCGCGAGCTGCGCCGCGAAAAGATGTCGATGGTTTTCCAGCATTTTGCGCTTCTTCCGCATCGCACCGTGTTAGAGAACGTCGCGTACGGCTTGGAGATTCAAGTTGTCGCGAAAGAAGAGCGGCTTGAACGTGCACAATCGTGGCTCGAACGGGTTGGCCTCACCGGATGGGAGGACAACCTTCCCAGCGAGTTGTCCGGCGGTATGCAGCAGCGCGTGGGTCTCGCCCGCGCTTTCGCAGCGGATACGGAGATCCTTCTCATGGACGAAGCGTTCTCCGCCCTCGACCCACTCATCCGCCGCGAAATGCAGGAACTCTTGCACGAACTGCAAGAAGAGCTCGGCAAAACCATCATTTTCATCACCCACGACCTCAACGAGGCCATGTTCCTTGGTGATCGCATCGCGGTGATGCGCGATGGCCGGGTGGTCCAAGTGGGCACTCCGAACGATATCCTCACCGACCCCGCTAACGATTACGTCGCCAAGTTCGTACAGGACGTGGACCGAGCCAAGGTCCTCACAGCCGCCGACGTCATGGAACCACCACGCGCCGTCATCCGCGCAACAGCTGGCCCACGCGGCGCCCTACGTATCATGCGTGACCTGCAAACCCCCACGGTTTTTGTGACGACGACGGCGCGGCGCGTCATCGGTTTCGTCCGTGACACCGAAGTTCTGGCACACGTACGAGCGGGACAGACAGACATCGCGCCCATCGTTCACCCGCTTCCCTCGAAGGTCACCAAGGAGCAGTATCTGGCCGATCTGTTCGAATTAACGATCGAGAGTCCGCTGCCGATCGCCGTCGTCGATGAGAGGGATCGACTCCTGGGAGTCGTTCCCCGTATCACCCTGTTGGCGGCACTCGCCAACACCGAAGCCGACGTCGAATCCACCCTGACGCCCATTCCCATGGTTCCGGTCGAGGTCATCGACGCCACCTTGAAAAGCACCGAGCACGAGGGTAAGGAGGAGCAGCCGTGAGCGAATTTCGTATCCCCTTCGGCTCCGCGGTAGAGACGGCCATTGACTGGCTCATTCGCACGTTGGGTTGGTTCTTTAACTTCATTCGCACCATTCTGCAGGGAGCCTACAAGGGGCTGGAAGACCTGCTGCTGTCGGCACCGTTCTGGGCCGTGATCGTCGTCGTCATCCTTCTCGCGTTTTTTGCCAAGGGATGGAAACTGGCTCTCGGCTCCGCCATCGGACTCGTCCTTATCGTCGGTTTCGGCCAGTGGAACTACTCGATGCAGACTCTGGCGTTGGTGTTGGTAGCAAGTATCGTTGCGCTGCTTATCGCCATCCCGCTTGGCATTCTCGCGGCACGCAGCAACGCCGCTTCGGCCGTCATCCGGCCAATCCTCGATTTTCTCCAGACCATGCCAGCCATGGTCTACCTCATCCCGGCACTCATGCTCTTCCGACTGGGCGTCACACCGGGCATCGTGGCCACGATTCTCTTCGCGGTAGCACCCGGTGTGCGTCTCACCGAACTCGGCATTCGGGGTGTGGACAAGGAAGTGGTGGAAGCCGGCTACGCCTTCGGCTCCTCACCCGGACGTGTACTGCGTCAGATCCAGTTACCGCTGGCCATGCCGTCAATCATGGCCGGGGTTAACCAGGTCATCATGCTCTCGCTGTCCATGGTGGTCATCGCCGGAATGGTGGGCGCGGGCGGCCTTGGCGAACAGGTATACACCAGCCTTAACCGAGTGAACGTGGGCTTGGGATTCGAGGCTGGAACCTCGGTGGTGATCCTGGCAATGATTCTCGACCGCATCACGGGCGGCTTCGGGAGCAGGAAAAAGCGTCACAGCTCAAAGAAAACAGCGCCCCAGAAATCAGCAATCAACGCCTAACACTACACAAGCGGCGGCGGTGGAGTCCCCATCATCGCCGCCGCTCAACCTCCAGAACAACTGTGCCTCGCACAGAAGGAAAGGAAATACCATGAAGAAACGTATTCTGGCAGCAGGCGCTGCCGCACTGTTCGCGTTGTCGGCCTGCGGCAACGATTCCGGTAACGAAGCCGGTGAGCCATCAAAGAGCATCGTCATTGGCATGGCCAACTGGGAGGACGCCATAGCGCCCGCACACCTGTGGAAGCATGTCCTTGAGGAGAAGGGATACGACGTCACTCTCCAGAACGTCGATCTAGGAGCAGCTTTCCTCTCGCTTGACGCGGGAGATATCGACGCAATCCCTAACGTATGGCTTCCCACCACTCACGCCAATTACATGGACGAGTACGGCGACGAGTTGGTCGATCTCGGTGCATGGTACAACGATGCCAAGCTTGCCATCGCGGTTAACGAGGATGCTCCCATCACCTCGTTGGACGAGCTGGCAGACAATGCCGACCTTTTCGATAACCAGATCGTGGGTATCGAGCCCGGTGCTGGCGAAATGGAGCTCGTCGAGGACGTCACCATTCCCGCCTACGGCTTGGAGAACATGCCGCTGCGTTCCTCCTCCACCCCAGCCATGCTCGCCGAGCTGAAGACAGCCACGGAAAGCGGCGAGAATATCGCCGTGACGCTCTGGAGCCCGCACTGGGCCTACGAGGCTTTCCCCATCAGAGATCTTGAGGATCCTCAGGGTACGCTCGGCGACGCCGAAACCATCTCCTTCTACGGGAGAAACGGATTTGATACGGACTTCCCCGAAGTGACCGAATGGCTCAACAACTTCACCTTGTCCCCGGAACAGCTTGCGGATCTCGAGAACAGGATGTTCAACGAGAACGAGGATCCCACCAAGTATCCCGAGATTGTCGACGAGTGGATCACCGACAACCAGGAGTTCGTGGATTCGCTGACGCAGTGAGTTGTGAACGGACTTGTCCACAACTCGACAGATCCGTATCCAAGATCCCGTCAGGTGAAGGATAAGAATTCCGCCAGGTGAGGGGTTGGTACACGACATCGCGGTTTTTAGCCGGGGTGCCGTGTGCCAACCCCTCACTTTGTCGATCCCAGAAGCCCAAACCAACCGGCGACGGCGAAGCGTGGGCACGTCGTCGTCGTCGAAAATAGTTCCCAACCAACGTATCCGCCGTTCACGTAGCGAGAAAGACGAGTTTCGCATCGGAACAGACCTGCGAAAAAAAGTGTGACGTGCGACAATCGGAACCATGAACGAACGAGCTGGACTTCCCGCACTTCCTGAGGACCTCATCGACGTCGATGCGCTCCTCTCCGCTTACTATGACATCGAACCGGACCCGGCTAACCCGCTGCAGGCTGTCGTTTTCGGCACCTCGGGTCACCGTGGTTCCTCCCTCGACGGAGCCTTCAACGAGGCTCATATTGCCGCAACCACGCAGGCAATCGTCGAGTACCGCAACTCTCAGGGGTATGACGGTCCGATTTTCATCGGCCGCGACACCCACGCGCTTTCCGACCCGGCCGAGAAGACGGCCGTCGAGGTCCTCGTGGCCAACGGCGCCGATGTCCGCATCGACTCCCGCGGTTCCTACACCCCCACCCCCGCTGTGTCGCTGGCGATCCTCGTGGAGAACGGCGTTGGTTCCGAGGGGGGCCTGCGTCAGGATGGTCCGGGCCTCGCTGATGGTATCGTCATCACCCCGTCCCACAACCCGCCGCGCGACGGCGGTTTCAAGTACAACCCACCCACGGGCGGCCCGGCCGATACGGATGCCACCTCGGTGATCGCAGCCCGTGCGAACGAGCTCATCGCCGCCGGTTGGAAGGACATCAAGCGCGTCCCCTACGAGGAGGCCGTCAAGCAGGTCAAGGGCTTCGACTTCCGCAAACTGTACGTTGACTCCCTCGAAGAGATGATCGATTTCGACGCCATCCGCGAGGCTGGCGTGCGCATCGGTGCCGACCCAATGGGCGGCGCGTCGGTGGAGTACTGGGGCGAGATCGCCAAGAAGTACGACATCAACCTCACGGTGGTCAACCCCGAAGCCGATCCTCGCTGGCCCTTCATGACCCTGGACTGGGACGGCGAGATCCGCATGGACTGCTCCTCCCCCTACTCCATGGCATCGCTGCGTGAGCGCATGGTCCCGGATGCCGATGGCAACGCTCCTTACGATATTGCAACCGGCAACGACGCCGACTCGGATCGTCACGGCATCGTGACCCCCGACGGCGGCCTCATGAACCCGAACCACTACCTCGCGGTAGCCATCGAGTACCTCTTCACCCACCGTCCCGGTTGGGGCGAGAACGCTGGCGTAGGCAAGACGCTGGTGTCCTCCTCGCTCAT
>RRZU012037317.1_pt1 | contig 22647 bp, 39 predicted proteins | sample 2165561 | NCBI WGS metagenome assembly RRZU01 (sample SAMN10456909, study PRJNA506462) | wastewater metagenome | isolation source: wastewater sludge | place: USA: Moscow, Idaho | reverse complement strand
TATAGATGGTAGTTATAGAGTTATTGAAGGTGTTAAGAGTGTCAATATAACAAGAGGTTCAGACGTTGAAGTTGTTTTTAATGATTACGAAGAATTCAAGAGAAAGAGACAAAATTAAGCTGAAAGCCAAGGTCATCTAATTCAAATAGATAGATATTTTCCAAGCACTAAACTCTGTTTCAGCTGTGGAACAACTAGAGACATAGATTTATCCGAGAGGATATATACTTGTGAATGTGGATATAGAGAAGACAGAGATATAAATGCTGCTAAGAACATTTTAGCTGAAGCTAAGAGATTAGCAAATATATAATATAAAAAGAGCTATCGAGGAGTGCCCGAGAACTCTATAAAATTAAGTCTGTGTATTATTATAATTTTATTCTTAGGATAAAATGGTTATAATTTAGAAGCAGAAAGGAAACTTCTTCATAGAAGAATGTATACATCTATTGATATAGATGTATTTTTCCAGTATGGAATCTAAGATTCCATCTTTCTATTTTTTTATTTAATTAAATTTTAATATAATTATGGAAGACTATAAATACCATATATTCAACAATGTAAGAGCTGTAAATTCAGCATTCAAACGCAGTGGACTATTAAATGTACTTTAAATCCATTCGTTTGTATTTTTGACGGTAAATACTTATTATATAAACAAAAGGATAAAAATGAAAATTGAAGTAATATTTTTAGATGATAATGGAAAAAAGAATAAAAATAAAACACTAGAATTAAGTTCTAATTATGAAAATAGGTATATTTTACAAAGAGGTAATTTTATTCAAATAGACGATGTTGAGTATTATATTGATTCTGTTAAAGGTGCTTATGAAGAAGGTTCATTAGTTCAGATTAAGATTAAAGTTCGACCACTAGGAGAATTTTAATTAAAATATAAGGTTCTTTATAATATAATACATAATAAAATAAAAAGGAACACAATGAAAACAGACTTAAATACAGACAATGATATCGCACTAAGAAGAGGAGCTTCGGCAGTTTACAAACAAGAAAAAGATAAAAAATCTAGAAAAACACAGTTATCAAATGCAGAAACAAAACAAGCTACTCTAGATTTTATTTTTGGTAAATCAGAAGAGAATCCTATTAAAATATAAAAGAAGTAAAAATGAAATTTTACAAATATAAAGGTGAAAAAAACCACTCGGTTACACATATTCTTCTGGAAAATTTAGAAGAAGTTAAATTATTCTTAAGTAACAAAGATATATTTTGGCAAGCTGATATCGATAACTATATTAAGATGACTCTTATAGAAGATAAAGCGACTAGAGAAAAGATGATTTCTCATAGTTCTTTTAGAACACCTATTTCTGATATAACTGCAGTAATGGGTAGTATTTTATTTGATGATAGTGGAAGTTTAAACCCAAGTTATTTCCAGAATATGTACAATACAGGAATGATTGATTTTATAAATGACCCTAGATTTGATAATGTCTTTGTTAATAGAGTTGGTGGATATTGTAATTTTGAAGCATTCAATAAAGATGATTATATTGAAGTTTTTGGATTTAGTATTGAAGATTTATTAAATGATATATCTTATTCATTTAATTATAATAACTATGAGGATAAGTTTCTTATTCTAGAAAATGACCCGGTTCTGGATAAATGGACAACTGAGCACTTCAATAATAGAGTTATTCCATATATTTGTAATTTGAGAACAATGATGAAAACAAATAAATTTGAAGAATTATTGATAAAATTTTCTCAAAATTACTCTAAAAAGATATTTGTTTATACTACAGGATTAGATTATGAACAAATGTTAGAATATACAGAAAGAGCTATTACTTGTGGGTTTGAAGAATTTGAATGGGTATTCAATGGATTTGAAAGAGAAGATGAATTTAAGAAATTTTTAGATTCATTTGTTAAAAAGAGTAATATAACTTATAAAATTAGTCGAGTTTAAAGGAAGTAAAAATGATAGATTACCAATTTGAACAATTGGAAAATGAATTACGCGTATTAGAAATTCTAAAAGTTTATTCAGAAAAAGCTCTAGGAGATTATTTAGAATTATCAAAAATATATGAAGAAGTCTTAGATTATATTAAGAAGTTTAAATCGATTAAATATGGAATTTATCACTATAAATATTCTAGAGAAAAGACACTTTATGAGTTGTTAGAATTAAATCTTGAAGCTAAAACATTCAAAAGTAAATGTGGGACACATTTTGATTTCGACCTTTATGAAGAAATTCTAGAAAAAGTTGGAACTACAGTTTCTATAGTGTTTCTAATTGATTCAATTTTAACAGAAACACGTTTGAGACCATTTATTATAGATGATAAATTAAAATACTCAACTAAATGTGTAGTAAGCTCAACACCAGAATTTACATTACCTATTAAAGATATTAAATATTTAAGTAGATTTATGGAAAAAACAATACCAGAAAAATTTCATAAATTTAATGGAATAAAAGGATTAAGATGAAATTTTATTTAATGAGAGTTAAAAGAACAGATATATTAGAATATTTTGGACATGAAATTTTATATATTAATAAAAGACCTATGATTTATAATTATATTGAATGTTGTTCTTATAAATTTGGTAGAAAGATTAATTCCGAATATAAAGAATGGGAATGGTCTGAAGTTACTAAGGCGGAAATATTAGAAATTCTAAATGAAATTATAACATATAGGTCTTCATCATATTATAAAAAATGGTCTGAAATTAATGGTATTTCTACTGGAGACCAAGAAAAAGATTTAAAAAGTTTGAAGAAATTTAGAAATAAAATTATAGGGTATAAGGAAAAATAATGAACATACATTTCATAGATAAAGTACTAAAAGAGGAATTAGATAAATCAACAATATTTGAGATTGAAGTTGGTTCTGGAATATACGGTTTAAAAACCTCTGAATCAGATACAGATATTCTTAAAATTTATCTAGAAGGGACTCTAAATTTAACAAGTATAACTAATAATCACCACCAATTACAATATAATGATACTGAGAATAATATTGATTATATCTATACTTCTCTTGGTCAATTCATAAAAAATATAATTTCTGGAGATAGCACAATTAATTATGAAGTTCTCCAACACCCAGAATTTAAAAAAGAATTCAAAGATTTATACTTCTTTGTTAATAAGTTAGATAAAATTAATACCGTAAAATCTTATCTTGGTATGACTAAGAGAGATATTAAAGCACTTAAAAAAGACCATTCTAATAAAAAAGCATATCATATCCAAAGAGGTTTATTATTTGCTAATTGTATTATGAGAAATGGCGATATATTCGAAACTCTTGAAACAACGAGAAAACATCTTGAAGAAATTAGAAATAGTAGAGTTGGTTTATTAGACTTAGATTATATTGAAACCAAAATGAATTCTCTAAGAGAGAGTATTAAAGACAAACAATTTAAACCTCTTTCTTGGGATATACATAATATAAATGTTGCTATATCTAATATTTATTACTTTTATAGAGATAAACAATTATATTATATCAATTATGATTCTCTTATTGAAGATGCTGTTTATGAAGAAAAATTTAATTATTGAGATATTATGAAAAATTTCAATAATTATAAATTATCAAAAAATGATAAACAAATAATAAAAAACTTTAAATTAGATAGAGAATATAAAGTTTTAACTAAAGATGAATTAGATGAGTATTGGTGTAAAATATTAAATTTAACAGTCGATAATAAAGTAATTAAAGTTAAAAAATTTTTATAAACCTCTTTTAGATATGAAAGGGTATATTTCTATAATAAACGGTATTGAATATTTCTTTTTTGATTACAACGAAAAGTGTTTTTATAATATATTTTTTTATAATATTAATGATTTGGATGGAAAATCTATAAAAAATTTAACCAATTCTAGACATGATATTGAGATATTTAAGATTATTTGCTGTATTCTTAGAGAAGAAAGAAAACTTGAAAGATCTTTATCTTATAAAATAAAGTTACCTAAAAAATGCACTAAATTATTCTTTATATTAATAGATAAATCAGTTAGAGACATATGGAAAAATACCGGCATGAATATTAAGAAAATTAAAAATGAATATTATTATTATTATAGAGGCAAATATGCTGAACTATATAGAAGCATTAGGTTTTTTAGAACTTATGTTTTTCATTATAAAAAACCTTTTATGGATATAGATTTGTATGTTAAACAACATAAAGCCAAATAGAGAAATCTATTTGGCTTTTTTAATGTTTGTTTTTATAATTTAATTAACTTTTAAGGTTCTTTATAATATAATTACAGTATATAAAATAACAAAGGAAAACAAAAATGAAAAAATACTCTGATAAAGAAATCAAAGAATTCGCAAAAATGGGATACCATATTGATGCGTCTGGTAATTTAACTAAAGAGGTTAAACTTCAAAAAATAATTAGAACATCAGAAGCAAATACAACTATGAAATCACTTGATTTGAAATCATTTGAACTTTCAGAGAGAAAATCATCAGATGAAAGAACACAGACACAAAGAACTACAGGAAATACATTTACAAGAGTACAAGATTGGTATATGGATGAAGAAAGATTAGCAAAAGGGTTATCTACTATGAAAAAACCGGGAGTAGATTATTCATTACTTCCAGATGGAACTAAAGTTTGTAGATGTTGTCAAGAAAGATTCACTGCAGACCACTTTAACGTTACAAACGCAAGAAAAGATGGTAAATCTCCAAATTGTAAAAAATGCGATTCAAAAAGAACTAAATCTTATATTGCTGATAAAAAAGCTCATCAAGAATATAAAGTTAAAAACCAAGGAAAATAAATGAATGAATCAGAAAGAAATTATCTTTTAACTAAATTAAAAGAAAAATGTAAGGTATTTTATTATAAAGAGAGCTTACATTTAAATTCAAAAAATAAAAATCCTCTAGACATGAATGATAAAGAGTTAATGACGTTTATTGATAAACACAATTTACATTTGGGATTTTCTGAAGTCTTAAGCGATTGTACATTAAAATTTTTGACATTTCAGAATAAGTTTAAAGAAGCTAAAATTCCGGTAGATGTATCGGCTATTCTGGAAAGATTACTAGCAGAATCATCAAATTCATACCTTGTTGGTGGATGTACAAGAGATATTATTCTTGGAGAAGAAGTTAAAGATTATGATTTTGTTACTGATATCGCTTATAATAGATTAAGGGGAATTTTTTCTGAATGTAAATTTAAAGAAACAGGAACTGAATTTCTTGTGTTTAACTTAAACTATAATGGAACAGATTATGAAATTGCTAATTTCAGAAAAGATTCTGAAACATCCGCTGATTCAAGAAGACCAGATTCTGTTCAGATTGGAACAATCGAAGATGATTGTATGAGAAGAGATTTCACGTGCAATAATATTTTCTGGAATCCAAAAGAACTTTATATTACTCCTCAAAGCGTTGATGATATTTTAAATAGAACGCTGAGATTTGTTGGAAATCCAGAACAAAGAATAAAGGAAGATTCACTAAGAGGAATTCGTTTCTATAGACTACTGAAAACTAAAAATTTAGAACCAGATAAAGAATCATTAAGAGCAGTTAGAAGAAACTGGAAGGATATTATTAGTTCTAATGAGCATAGAATTATGCTTGAAATTGAGAAAATATGTTTAAAATAAAGGAGTGAAATGAAAATATATCAAGTAAATTTAACAGAATACGAAAAAGGTTGGGGAAGTAAAGTATTTAATACTTTGTATTTCAAAAAAGAAGAAAATGCCCTTTCTTATATAAAAGAATATAATTCTAAAAATAATTTAAAAATGACTCCAGATTATTACACTAAAGCAGATTATACTGTAATATTTTTAGACGACGATTATAAATTCGAAGATTCTTCTAAAGAAACGTTAGTATTTGAATGTTCGAATTCTAATTATGGTACTCAAATATTAGCTTTTAATAATGAAGAAATTGATGTTATATTAAGAAACCAAAATAAAAATATCAGAAATCATAATTCTAAAGAAAAAGAAACGATAAAATACAAAATTACGATTGAAAGATTGTAATTTTAATAAAAATATAAGGTTCTTTATAATATAATATCTTATATAAAATAAAAAGGAAATAAATGATAAAAGAAACAGCTAGAGAGAAAGCAAAATCTTGGTTAAGTGCTATTGCTGACTTAATTAAATAGGAATAATATGAAAGCAATCAAGAACAATGAATTTGTTGGAAAGTTCTGTCTATATAACAGTGAGAATTTTGCAGAATTATCAAACAAATTTAAATTAGGTAAAAATAAAAGACCGTTGGTAAAATTAAATATATACATCACATCAGAACTAGAAGTTTGTTTTACTTCTTTAACTTCTGAAGAATTAAAAAGATTAAATCTACAAGAAATTGAATTAATTGACGGGTTGTGGTATCTTAAAAATGAAATAGAAAAATAAAAAGGAATTAAAAATGATATATGAAATACCAAAAAATGCAAAAATTTTAAGTATTAAAGAAGATACAATTATTGCTAATAGTGATGGTTATGATTCGTGGTACGAAGGATTAATTATTGAAACAGATAAAGGCACTATTAAATTGATTATAACTAATGGTCAGTGTTGTTGCGAACACTGGGGAACTTTATTTTTTGAAACTCCAGATGATATTTCACAGTTTATTGGTGCAGAAATTATTCAAATTGAGGATATTAATATTAAAAGAGAAGAGTTTATTGATAACGAAACACAATTAAGAATAACAACTGATAAAGGAATTATTCAATATGCTATTTACAATGAACATGATGGTTATTATGGGCATGGGACTATTCTACAAGTTTTCGACCATATTGAAAGAAGCTCGTTATAATGACAACATTCAGACTAATTCAATTACATAATTTAATAAAGAAGCATGGATTTGTTGCTGGTGGTGCTTGTAGAAGTATTATTGCTGGAGAAGAAATAAAAGATTTTGATATTTTTTGCTTCACCGAAGAAGATTATGAACCTCTTAAGAAGATTATATCTAATATGTATGGTGAAATGAGAGAAAATGATTTAGTTTTTCAAGTGGGCTCTATACAATTAGTAAAACCTAGACAGAATGATTTTGTAAAAACATTTGGAAGCCCAAGAGAAGTTGTTAGCAAATTTGATTTTAGTGTTTGTAGAGTTTATACCCTGGATGGAACTCGTTTTATTTGGTTAGATGATGAATATCAAGATGATATTCAAAATAAAAGATTAAGAATAAAAAATATTATTTGTCCAATTAGCACTTTTAAGAGAGTTATAAAGTACGCTAAACGAGGTTATTATATCAATACATTTATGATTGTTCATTTGTTTAATAATTTCAGAAATATTGATAGTTCGGATGATTTTTTCAAGCAACTTGATAATATTATGAATCAATCAGAAGAATCTGATGAAACATTGTATGAATTTTTAAGAAGATACCATATAGATTAATTTATTTTTAAGGTTCTTTATAATATAATAATCTTATAAAATAAAAAGGATTAATGTATGGAAGAATTAGAATATAAAATTTTAAGTAGGCATTTTCATTATTCAAAAACAAGTGAATATAAAGTTTTTTATACTGGAAATAAACAAAAAACAAATGAAGAAATTTTAGAGATTTATAAAGAAAACATAGGCTATCCTGATGTTGATTTACTGGTAATAGAAGATTTAACTCATGAAAACAACATAGAGATTAATCCAGAAAATATTTATTTGTGCTTTGTTAAAGAAACAGAAGATACTTATAGATTTTTAAACGCATTTAAAACATCTGATGATTATAATAATATAATTACAAATTTTAATGGCGATATTTCAAAATTAATTTTTGCTAGAAATATAATAAATGAATTGACTGACAAAAATAAAAGGAAATAATATGAAACAATGCTTAAATTTGGGTTTTGATGGTGTAAAAAGCGATAGTGCTAAAATAAAATTTGTTGAAAAAGCAATAAAAGAAAATAAAATTGATGGTTCTTATATAAGAAATAATAATGGTATCGAACTTAAATGTATTTCTACAGAGTCTTGTAAAAAGTGCGATTTTGAAGAACACTGTTACTTTGGTATTAGAAAATTAACTGAAGAGCAACTCGTAATGCTTGCTGATAAATTTAATCAAATCAACAAAATAAATGAATCGGATATTAAATTCGGAACTGTTGTAAAGCTTCAAACAAGACATTTAAAAATAAAAGAGTCTAAATTACAAAATCTTAGATTAAAGTATGGTAGATGTTTATCAGAAAGACAAATGCAGGAAATACAAAGTGAATTATTTGAAAATGATATAGACACAGATCATTTAATTGTAAATTATGAAGATTTGGAAACAGTAGGAGAAAGAACATTTGTTGGTGTTATTTCTGGAATTAATAGACCATTTGGATATTATTTTACTGAGTATTCTCATCACCCTAAAGAATTTAGAGGTAGCAGTAATCAATGTGTGCATTATGTTAAAAAACCTGGGATAGATCTATTTAATGCGGGAAAGGATTTTGAAGATTATTCTGTTTGGACTATTCCTGAAATAATTGAAATAATTTCCCCAGAAGAAAGTCAAAAATACTTAGAAAACCAAAAAAATTTTTATTCTCCTTTAGTTAAGTAGTGTTTTATTAGTGATTTAATTTATTTTTAAGGTTCTTTATTATATAATATCTTATATAAAATAAAAGGACATAAAGATGTTAAATATAGATAAAACTTTAGAAGCAGTTGCAAAATTAAAAAGAATAGAACCAGAGACTGAATTAGAAAAAGCAGTTATTGATAATATTATAAATTCGCATATGGTTACGATATATCAATCAAAATTAACTGAATCTAATATTAAAATTAAGAGTTATGATGTGATGGATTACCATAAAATGAAAGAATCTTTAGAACAAAAAATTAGGAAAAATGTAATGAAAGAAAAACCAAAATTAGAACAATGTGATACAGCTATTCTTATGTGTACTAAAAATCATAAGATTAAATTAAAATATAATCTTGATAGTGATTTCAAGTTCACAGGAACAAACGAAATTTTAAATAGATATAAAAATATTGCTTTAGTTTATGCTGAGACAAGAGCATTGCCATTAGACTGTGTTCATGTGGAATATATAATTAGAGCTATGCTTGATATTTTTGAAGTTGTTTATCCTAAAAAATTCAAACAATTAATTCTTGAATTGCTTAAATATTCACAAACTGAAATCAGCACAACAGATAGACTATTTAAAGAACTTTATGGTTACTTACAAGCTCTTAGAATGATTGATGATGCTGGTGAAGAAATTTTTGATTTAGATTATAGTATGTTAGAGGAGCCAAAATGACGGTGATTTTAGAATATTATAATGATTATAATCAACACGGAGGTTACTTTCTTGGGGTATTTGATAAAACTGTGTCTGAGTTAGAAGAAGATGGCTGGGTATTTGGTAGACAAGATTCTGAATATTGCTGGAAAGAAGCTGTTGAAATTGAACTAAATAATATATATGAATTATAAGGAAATGAGATGACATACGATATTAGCTTTGAGTTATTCAAAGAAGTGAATGTAGATTTAACGGAAGATGAGATTAAATTTTGTCATAATGGTTTGAAATATGGAACTGTTGCTAATTTATTCTTTTTCAAGTGTTTAGATTATGCGAGAAGTAAAGAAATGTTCTTAAATATAACTGATTACCAAAATTATTATTCGGTATCTATAAAAGATTATGAGAATGAGTATGAACCTCATCCTGAATTTAAATCTCAAGATATTAAAGAAGCAGTCTTTTCCGCTTCTGAATATATTATGAATTATAAAAGAGTTTAAAATGAAAGAATATTTAGAAGATTGTTATTCACTTGAGTGTTTACAACCTCAAACTGTAAAATGCTATATAGATATAGATAATTCGGCTTTTGTGTATAGTACAATGATTTCAGATGATTTCTATAATTATTTTAAAGAAGATAAAACCAGAATTTTAGATTTCTTAGGAGATGGTAGAGTCGCTGAAAATACTTTAACAGATGGTATTTTGTGTGAGCAATATTATAAAGTTAAGTTCCAGAATAAATGGTATCTTCTAAGATATAAAGAAAATAGTTTCGGAAGAGAAGTTTTTGATGATTATAATATTGATATAAATTATGATGTAATTCCAGACTTATGTGAAGTTCAAGATGAATATCCATATAAATGGTTACAAGTAGCCTTTGAACTTGTTAGTTTTGATATGTATCTTGAAGATTTAGAACCTATATGGATTAATGAATGAAAATAAATCATCAAAAAGCAAAAGAAAGATTAGGATTAATAGGTATTATATTATTTGCGTATATTATAATAGTAGAACCGATTATTAAATGGTATAATTTATCTGACACACACCCTTTAAGTGCTTGGTATTTTACTATATTATTGCCTTTATTAACTTTTATTGTGTATGCTGCAATATTTTTAATAATATATTTAATTATTTCAGGTGTTATGTGGATTTTAGGAATAGAGGATAAAGAATGAATAATCAAAAAGAACAAATAATAAACTGTAACTGTAGATTAGAAGTGTCTGATAATGGATATTTAAAATGCGAATTAGAACAAGGACATTCCGGGAATCATCAATTCACTCATAATGGTGAAACTTGGCCCAGAAGAAAATATCAAATTACTTGGGAAAGAGATGAAGAAAAGGATTTTATATTTTTAGAAGAGTACTTAAAAGAAATTAATCTTGAAGATGTATTTCTTTATATAAAAGATAACTTTAATATTTTATCTTATGATTATATATTTAAAGATGATGTAAAAGATGGCGCAACACCAACTTTGTTGGTAAATATGGAATATAATCAGGATTTTATAAATGATGTTTCATTTTATGAAACGCTTTGGGATGAAGAAAGTAAAATCAGACTACACTTAGATGATAATTTGCTATTCAGAGGTAAACCAATTTCTAATGAAACTTTATTTATATATTTAAATATTTATCCAAAAGACGATAACTGTCTCTAGTATGTTATTCGGATTATGCAGAAAATATAAAAACAAATCAAGAGTTTTCTCGATAATAACGAGAGTATAAGAGATGAATGTGTTAAACTATTCCGTACTTCTCATAAAGATGGGGTTGTTAAGTTAACTGAATATTTAGATGCGGTTAATTTATGGTGCCCTATGTTATATAAAAAGAATATACTTGATGATTATATAATTAAAAAGGAGATAAATGAAACTCAATGAAAACAGATGGTACAGAATAACAGACGCAATTGGTCAAAAAACTTTCATATTTACTGATAAAGTAATTTCAGATACTGAAGTAGTGTTTGATTGTGAAATTTATAATTTTGCAGGATTATATTTAAATGCCTGTAAAATAGAAGAATGGGAACCTGAAGAAGGTGAATACTGCTGGTTCATTAGTTTAAAAGAATTCAATAATCCTATGTTAGGTAAATTCGGTGGTTTAAGTCCAGATGGTCCATACATTCAAGGCGAATTAACTTATAAAGAATTTGATAAAGTGGAACCGTTCAGAGAAGATTTACCTTATTACTTAAAATTGAAAGATTATGTTGAAATTGAACTAAATAACATTTCCATCATATAAAAATTAATATTTCTTATAATATAATTATTTAAATAAAAAAAGGAGAAAAGCTGAATTTAAAGAAAATAAAAATTTCCAACTTTAAAAAGATTGGTAAAGAAGTAACGTTTGTTATAAAACCAGGATTAAATCTTATAAGAAGTGATATTAATGGAACCGGTAAAACAACTTTACTAAGTGCTATAACATTTCTTCTATGGAATAAAAATGGAGATACAAAAGGTAATAGTAAAAGCACGCTAAGTACTTCAGAACTTATAAATGATATAAACAAAAAAGAGTTACTTGTAGAAGGTTATTTTGATAATGGATATATTGTAAGAAGAGGGTTAAAACCCAACATTTTTGAAATTATTGATGAAAATGGCAATAATCTTGCCGATAGAAGTTCAAAAACAATAGACCAAGATTTCTTAGAAACTGAATTACTTGGGTATAATTATGAAACATTTATGAGTACAATCTTCCTGAATTCAAAACCTAATAGTATACCTTTCATTTATATGAGTGCCACACAAAGAAAAGAATATATTGAAAAAATTCTAGACTTAAGAATTATACATTTTTTAAATGAAAATCTAAAAAGTAAAATCTCAAGTAATAAATCAGAAATAGGGGATTGTTCTAAAGCTATTGATTGGAATAAAGAAAATCTTAAAATGTTAAATACCGAATATCAAAGACAATTATTACTACAAGAAAATCAAAAACTAGAAATTCAACAATTCGAGAAGAATAAAGAAAATCAAATTAAGAATAATATCAACAATATAGAATTATTAAAAGAGCAAATTCTAGCATTAGAACTGAAAAATGACACATTATATAATAAATTAGGTGATAATTCATTAACGTTGCAATTGAATGAAAATATAAAAACACTTGAAGATGAAATAAATAAAATTAAAAATTCAAATGAATCGGAACAGATTATTCGTGAGATACAACATTCAAAATTTTCATTATCTAATGAAATAAAAATAATTAAAAATGATTTATCTCAAAAAAATGAAAAATTAGAATTACTAGGTGTAGAGTTAAAAGATAATTTAACAAGTTTAACTAGTGCTGATGAAGAATCTCTTAGAAACACTCTAAATTTAATCAGTTCTAGGCTAAACGAATTACAAAATGAATTGGTAAAGAAAGAAACAGAAAAAGATATTCATTTTAAAAATCGAAACAATTATTCAGTTTGTGGTGATTGTATCACTTTAAGTAAAATAATAGGTTCTTTTAATATAGAAGAACACAATGAATATGTTTCTAAAAATAATCAAGCTAAAGAACAATTAAAGTTAAAACAAACTGAAATTGAGGATAAAATCAAATCGTTAAGTTCTTTAAATGCAAATATCGATATTTTAAAGAATAATATTTTTTCTTTAAATTCAGAAATAAATAAAAATCAGAATTTGATAACTACTAAAGAAAACGAAATTAATAATCTGGATTATAAAATAAAAGAGTTCGAGTTAAATAAACAAAAACAAATATCTGATAAAGAAAATCAAATTATTAATGTCAAAAAAGATATAGAAACTATTAAAGAAAAAGTCCTTACTGCTATTGAAAATAATAGAAAAGAGATTCAAGATAAAGAAAAGCAAATTAAAAACACTGAAGTGAATATCGATATCATTAAATCACAAGAAGCGCCAACATTAATAGTTGTAAATAAACAGCCTCTTATAGATTGTGAATTAAAAATCACTGAATTACAATCTCAGTATGATTTATTGAATGAGCAAAAAATTGAATTAGATTCTTTAAAAGAAAGTATTAATAGTAAAAGTATTAAAGAGCAAGCATTAAAATCTTATATACCTCTTTTTGAAGATAAGGTTAATTCTTTAATTAGCAGATTTACAGAAGATGATATGTTTACCATAAAAGCAAATTTAACAGAAGATTTTGATATTACTTTTACAAAAAATGGTAAACCTCTAAATATGTTTAGTCTTTCTGAAGGTCAAAAAGCAAGTATTACGTTCGCCTTTACTTTTGCATTTCAGTTTTTACTTGATACTAAAAATCAAATAAAAGAAAGCACTCTCTTTATTGATGAAATTCTTGATATTGCGTTAAGTTCCGGAAGATTAAATACAATAATTGAATATCTTAAAGAAGTAAGTACAAGTTCAGCTGGTAAATCAGTTTATATTATTTCACATAATCCGAGTTTACAATTAGAATTGTTTGATAGTGTGATAGATGTTTCTATAGAGAACGGGTTTAGTAAATATACATTTGATGGAGAAACATATGAATAAAATTATAATTTTGGGTGATGTACACTTTGATGTAAGTTCAGGAAATCAAAATATTTTGGAAAATCAATTAGGTTTTTTTAATAATCAACTATTCCCTTATATGAAAGAAAACAATATAAAAACTATTATTCAGCTAGGTGACCTAATGGATAATAGAAATAAAGTTTCGGTTAATGTTATGCATTATCTTAAGCGAGACTTCTTTGATGTTATGAAAAAAGAAGGGTTTGAATTATATACTTTAATAGGTAATCATGATATCTATCATAAAGACACCAGGGAAATACATAGTTTAGAATTATTTGATATCATTTATGATAATTTTCATGTTGTTAATAGTATCAGAACATTAGAAATTCAAAATAAAAAATTACTAATCGTTCCCTGGGTTTTACCAGATGAAAAACATAATTTTGAAGATTATTTAGATACCGATTATATATTTGGTCATTTTGAAACAAATGGTGTTGAGATGGTAAGAGGAATAAGCTGTAATTCAAGTCACGCATTCGGTATGGATTCTTTTAATGGTATTAAAACTTTTAGTGGGCATTTTCACTTAAGAAGATATTATGAAAATAATAATATTTATTATGTAGGAACACCGAACCAAATTAATTGGAGTGATTACGGGGAACAAAAAGGATTTCATGTTTTAGATATATTGAGTGGTGATTTAGAATTCATTGAAAATAATGTAAGCACAAAGCATATAAAGGTAATTTTAAATTCAGAAGATAAGTCTATGGAAATACTTGGATTTAAAGACAACATCAAGTTTAAAATTGATTCAAAATTAGATTATTCTATATTTAAAAAACATAAAGCTAAAATTTATATTGATAAAGATAATGTATTTAATAAATCAGTTATTGAAAAATTAGATGCTGAACTACTTTCGTATAGAATTGAACTTTTAGAAAAAGAAGAAAAAGAAGAATTATTAGATGAAAATAAAACAAATTATGTTGATTTTGATGTTGTTAGTGCTATAAAAGAAAATATTAAAACTGATTATCAAAAAACTGTATTCAATGATATCTACACAGAAGCTCTATTAAATTTGAAAGACTAATGGTACTATTGATACCATTAGTATTAATAACATTAATTTGCTTTTAAGGTTCTTTATATTATAATTATATTATTAAAATAAAAAGGATACAAAAGATGCAATCGTTTGTTGAATTTAGGAAGGAATTATCAGAAGCTGCTAAAAATCCACTGGAAATAAAATGGATTAAAAAAAATTGATAATTGGAAAGGAACTTTTGAAATAGATGAAAATTTATTTGAAATATATATATATCAATAAAAATAACGAATACTGCGATAATGTCAGTGTTTGGGAATTTAAATTCACAAGAAACCTTTCAACCGAAATGGTTAAAGATTACAAATACCCATTTGTTGTTGTACCAACTATTCAATCAGCTATGGAAAAATTCTTAAAAGAAAAGAAACCAGAAGTTATTGGGTTTGTTGGTAATAAAGATGACAAAGGTAGAGCAAAAATGTATGAGAAAAGTGCTAAAATATATTCAGATAAATTTAAATATAAATTATTTTTAGATAAAAGTACAGACTATTATGCGTTTGTTTTGTTTTCTGATTTAGAATTTAAAAATTGCGCAGAAAAACTTATAAAGGACAAAGAATGAAAAACTTCATTGATTATGAAAAGTTAGAAAGATTATCAGTAGCGGATAAAGATGTGCCGCTGTATAAGAAGATTATTAAGTTACAAGAAGAAGTTGGAGAGGTTGCACAAGAGTTCTTAGCCCTAGACGATAAAGAAAATGGAATTAGAACAAATTCTTCTAAAAGTGCTGCAGGCACTATTGAATCTTTAATTGAAGAAGTGTGTGATGCAACAAATATTTGTATCGATATTCTTAATTATATTGAAATGAAATATCAGGGTAAATCTGAATATATTGCTAAAAGATTCCAAGAAAAACTAGATAAGTGGGAATCTAAAATAGAAGCTAATAAAATTACAAGTGAGTATAAAGAAGCTTATAGTGAAATGTCAGCTAAACAATTAGATGAATCGATGAAAAATATCGGATATATAGAAAACATGAATGGTAATATAAATTTTAAATAAAGGATTATATATGGAATTATATCAAATTACTCGTAATGAGGACACAAATGCATGTGCGGGAAGAACAATCTTTATGAATTTATACTTTACAACTAAAAGCGCTGCTAAAACATTTGTTGAAAGTAGATACTACGCTGATAGCTATGGAGTTCAAGGGTACAAAGGCAATGACTATGATATCAAAACTGTTAAAAGAGAAGATGTTGAACCTAAGATTTATGCTAGTATAGCAGATTATCAAGAAAAAACAAACATCGACATTAATTTAACATCAAAACAAAATAAAGATAGACAATTGGAAAATATGTCTAAAGAAGAATTGATAGAACTTATAAAAGGTATGAAAAATGAAAGAAATTAAGATTAAACAACTCGGAAATGGTGGTGCTTTTGATTATTTAAGTGTTAATAGCTCTTTCTTAATTGAAAGCACAAAAGAAAGTTACTTCTTATTCGATTGCGGGCATTCAGTTTACGCTGAATTGAGAAGACAAGATGCTCTCGGAGAAATTGATTTGAATAAATTGAAATACATTTACATAAGTCACATGGATGACGACCACATGGGTTCACTAAAAACTTTAATTTATTATATGTTCTTCATCTTAAAGAAGAGAGTTCATATTCTTGCTTATAGTGATGTTTTTAGAGAATTAAAGGCTTATCTTTCTGATATAGATGGCATTGTTGAAAATGGTGTAAAAGTTAAAGATTCTTTATTTAATTTAATAGAGATTCCATACTGCGATTGCACTGTTCTTGACTCTGTAAAAATATATCCAACACCAACAATGCATTTTAAACCGTGCTGGGGTTTAAGATTCCAATTAGACGGAGACAATGAATTCTTAATCAGCGCAGATACAAAAGCTCATCGTTCTTTAGCAAATTGTTTATCTCATAGTACTGTAAAATTTGCATTTCACGATTATTCAAACTGGAACCAAGAAGATTCCCAAGTTCATTGTTGTGAATCTGATTTTGAAAGATTATATGTTAACGCTAAACATAAGATTATTAAATATCATAATAATGAGGAATTTGATGGTTCTTGGAGAAGTTTTAACCAAATAGTTGATTCTTTACCTAAAAAAGATTAAAAATTAATTAAACTTTAAGGTTCTTTATTATATAATATCTTATATAAAATAAAAAGGATAAAGATGGTAAAATCATTCATGTTGTTGATTGTCGGTCTTGTGTTAGTCTTGGTTGGTGTTTTATTAGATTCGGAAATGTTTATGGTTTACGGAAATATTTTAGTTTCTAGTTCAGGTATTATTTTTTATATGACCAAAGAAAATAATAATCATATTAAAGTAACAAGGATAAAAATGAAATTTATAAAATACACAGCTTTAGCTGTTATTACAATTTTAGGATGGGCATATTTTATGCCTCATTATTTCCCATTTGAAATGTTAATTAAAACATTTTATTGGTTCTTATAATAAAAGGATATAAATGAAAAAGATTTTAATTGGTTTAGCAGCTTTAGTTGCTTTAAGTACATCTGCATCAGCAGTAAGTTTTTCGTGGCTTAGTTCTAAAGTATCTGGGGGAGGAACAATTTCAAGTACAAGTAATGAAGTTGAAGCTCATGGTTGGGATTTCAGAAGTTATACTTATATAGATACCGCAGGAAGAGTATGTACTGTTATTTTCACGGACCAAAAAGGCGGAACTTTAGACTGCGATTTCCCAAATGCAAACTTCGATTATGAAGAATTTCAAAAAAGAGCAAATAAATAAAAAGGATTAAAATGAAAGAAATGATGACTCATCATAGAGGTTCTATGATTTTTACAATCGTTACAATGTTGTTAGGTTTTGGATACGGTATGTATCTATTTGGAAATATTGCAGGAGCTATGCAAGTACTATTTTTAATGGCTATTTTAAGTATTCTTGAAATATCATTAAGTATAGATAATGCTATTGTTAATGCAAAAATCTTAGAAAAAATGGATGAAGTTTGGCAACAAAGGTTCTTAACTTGGGGAATGTTGATAGCTGTTTTTGGACTTAGAATTGTATTCCCTGTGTTGGTTGTGAGTATAGCAGGCAATATCGGAATGTTTGAAGCAATTCAATTAGCTATTAATGACCAAGATAGATATTCAGAAGTTCTTAGTAGTTCTCATATTTTGATTGCTGGGTTTGGAGGGGCATTTTTATTCTTAGTTGCTCTTGATTACTTCTTTGATGTTGAAAAAGATATTCATTGGATTGCTGTTATAGAAGAAAAACTAAGTAAATTAGGTGAAAGAAAAAGTATCAGTATTGTTATAACTTTACTAATTATGTATTATTTCACTACTATATTACCAGAAGCTGATGCTATGAAATTTTTTATGAGTGGTATTTTTGGTATTGTTTGCCACGAAGTTGTAAAATTAATCGGTGATTTAATGGAATCAGAAAAAGAATTAACAACAGCTGTTGCAAAAACAGGGTTAGCTTCTTTTATGTATTTAGAAATTCTGGATGCGAGCTTTAGTTTTGATTCTGTGTTAGGGGCATTGGTTATTAGTAAAGACATTTTCATTATTGCTGGAGGTTTAGCAATTGGTGCGATGTTTGTTCGTAGCACTACTATTCAGTTGGTGCATCAAGATACACTTGGTGAATATAAGTATTTAGAACACGGAGCATTTTATGCAATCTTAACATTAGCAACAATAATGTTTGTGAGTACTATTATTCATATACCTGAAGTAATAACAGGTGCGTTAAGTATATCATTTATAGGTATAGCATTTTGGCATTCTGTTATAATTAACAAAAGAGAATCTTAGAATTCTCTTTAAATCTAGAAAGTAAGTGAATTTATTAAAATATAAGGTTTTTTATAATATAATATTATAAAAATAAAAAAGGAAGAAAATGAATATTAAAAAATTAGGTATAACTAGATTATCTAAAGAAGAAAAAGCTGAATTAAAAGCTGAATTAAAAAAGACATATCTATATGCTAAAGCTGAACACGATAGATATTTTAGAGATTTATTATCTGGTAATGATAGTGAATTACTTAGAGAAAATATTGAGATTGAAAAAGAAATTATGAAAGAAACTCTTTTAAAAATTGAAAAAATAAAGGGTTTATAATGTCTAAGTTATTATCAGTGCAAGTAGAAGAAAAATCAGATACGTTAAACTTATTTTATGATGAATTTAAAGTATCTTTTTCTTTTAGTACTTTCTTTAGAGATATAGAGTATTGTAATTCAGATTATGCTCATATTACTTCTAAATTCAATAGAGAACAATTTGTAGTAACGTCTGAAATTAAGAACAACCATTTATTTTATACTTTTAAATCTAAAAATAAAGAATTCTCTTTCTTTAAATATGATTTAGAAAATAAATTAAATAAAAAAATGAGATGACATATATGAATATAATAGTAACCAAGCATTCACAACAAAGAAGACCTGAATACGATATAATACCAAAACGAGATGTTATTGATATAATGAAATACTTTGTTAATTTTTTTAATATAACGACGCTTACTAAAAATGGAAGTTATAAAATTCATTCGAAAAAATTTTGTTTAGTTTTTAAGAAAGAAAAAGATGATTTAACAGTTATAACAATGCGAGGAATTAAACATTTAAATGATATAAATATAGGTATAAAATTTAAATTTACAGCACAAGATAATAATCCTAAATTTATTTATGTTCAAAGAATTAATTTTAAAGGTTTAACTAAAAAATGCGGAAAATTAATAAAACGGGCTAATTGCTGGGAACTTCAAATTAGAAAAGAGACTTTAAATAAATTTATATTACCGGACTATACTCTAAAAACTGATAAGCCGGAAGATAATATATTGCTACACAAAGATAAATTTGGCAGATTCTTTTTAAAGAATTTTCCGAGAAAATAATAATTACAATTTACATTATGGTATTATCAAATGATATGTAAATCCATTTACGGGGTCAACGGGAATCGACTGGAGATAGAGTATAATTAGAATCAAGTAGGTGTGGATGACCTTAAGCAGTCCAATAATTAAACAAACGCAAACGCAACAAATTACTCACCATCTTACGCTCAAGTAGCATAATGGTTAAGGTAGCTATACCTTATTACCAAAAATAGCATCAAGGATTCGTATTCCATGTTCAAATAATCATTAAAATTATTTAAGTTGAAGTACTTTAAAAAACTCAATCGAGGAAATGAAAATCCAGCGTAGCAAAATTTTCAGACTTACCTATAGACAGTGCGCTGCTTATAGAACTATGAAATGGGTTAAATTTCACAAACTTGTATAAATTTTAATTAAAAATGGTTTTAGGAAGAGGGTTCAACTCCCTCTGACTCCAGTCTATTAAGATATTAACCTTTACGCGGTAATAGACATAAGTACATATAATTTAATTATAAAGAAACTAATAATATCAAAAAGGATTGAAAATGAATAATAAACAACCAACTTTATATAAAATTATATCATCTAACAAAAAAGCTAACTTTGATTATTTCCTTTCAGAACATCTTGAAGTAGGAATAATTCTTATAAACAATGAAATCAAACAAATTTTAAATCACGGTATTAATATTAAAGAATCATACGTAAAAATAATTAATTCAGAAGTTTTTCTTATTGGTTCAAACATTAATGGTGTAATATCTCCAAACAGAGAAAACTTAGATTCGAGAGATAGAAAATTACTTCTTAGTAAAAACCAAATTCATAAATTCGAAAAATTATTACAAGATCAAAGCACAACATTAATTATTACTAAGTGTTATGTGAATGAAAGAGGTTTAGTTAAAATGGAATTGGCTTTAGCTAAAGGTAAAAAGAATTACGATAAAAGACAATCTATTAAAGAAAAAGATTTATCTAGATATGAAAATTAATTAATCTTTAAGGTTCTTTATAATATAATATCTTATATAAAATAAAAAAAGGAAAATAAATGAGTTATTTAATAGAAACACAAATTGATATGTTTGATGATTTACTATCAATAAGAGAGGATACGGGTGATTACTCTAATACTAAGAAACTTGTGGAAATGTTGTTTGATAAAGGTTGGAATTACGAATTATGTGTTTATATGATAGAAAATATAGATTTCGATAATTTAAGTGAAATTGAATTTGAAAATGACTGGGAAGATATCTATAATAGATTTGATATGAAAGGTTAATAAATGAAAATCTAACTCATTCACCACAAGATATTAAAAAAGCAAAAGATTATTTAAATAAAATCAAAGGTTAATATATGACAGAGCGCACTAAGAAATTATCAAAAACACAATTAAAAAGAAGAAAGTAATTACTTCGAGTTTTTATCTATGAAAAGATTAGAAACTTTAGAATGTAGATTATGTAGAAATGTAAACTCTAAATTAAATATAGAAGAAATTGAATATATAAATTAAAAGGAATAAAATGAGTAATAATACAGAAATAAAAAAAGGAGACTATATTATATATAGTTCAGAATTTGACTGTGGTGTTTTTCTTATAGAAAATGACGAGCAAATAGAACAAGCATCTATTGATATGAATGTTAAACTTTTTAAAGGTTCGGATTCAGAAGCAAGAGAAATTATTGATTTGATGGGTATTTTAATTAGGTTAGAAGACAATGAAGAAAATCAACAAAGAATTGAATTATTAAGAAGTAATATAAAATTAATGTGTTCTAAACACATTTAATTAACTTTTAAGGTTCTTTATAATATAATTACATTATATAAAATATAAAGGAAACAAAGATGGTTGAAAAATTATGCGAAATATTAAATAATAAAGGAGTGGAATTATGATTATAGAATTTATAGATAGATTTCAAGAAATAAAACCAAGGTTATTGGAGCAATTTTCTAAAGAAGAACCAGAGAGTTACGAAGACGTATTCAAACAAACAATTAAAATGATGTTCCCTGATTCTGATTCGGAATCGCCAGATTTTGAGAGAATTACAGTTATAGATCATGGAGATTATCAAGGAACTTTAGTTTTTGTTGTTGCTTCTCAAGGTTACCAACCAAGTGATTACTGGGCAACTAGAGTATTTTATGGTAGTTGTTCTAGCTGCGATACATTCCAAAGTTATTGTACTTATGGTGGTAATCCTGAAGATTCAGCTCCAGAAATGGTAACAATGGCGCTTCATATGATTGAAGCCATGAATAACATTTTTAAAGGATTAAGATGACAAACGAGCAATGGTTAGTGTATTTGTGGAGTATTTATCCGCAAGGTGGTATTTCAGTGTTTTGGTTTGTTGGATTTGTTGCATCTTTAATATATATTTTTATAATTTGGGTTGGATATTCAGATTGTGATATACGATATAGAAACAACACACAATTTGTAAAAACTGGTAAATGGAAGATTATTGTCCCATTATTTTTTGCTGGAATGTTAATTTTGAGTCAATTAGTTCCTAGTAGAAAAGACTTTATGTTTATTATTGCAACACCGTATGTAGTTGAATCTGGTAAATCTTTAATTGAATCTTTACAAGACCCAACTAGTAAAGCGTACAAGATTAATCAGTTAATGGATAAAGGGCTAGATAAAGCTCTTATAGAATTAGATAAAACTATTTCTGATAAACCAGCTGAAGTTAAATGATTAT